>Ga0207771_101345_pt1 | contig 10793 bp, 11 predicted proteins | sample A23M2SouthBayCA_2_FD_187731 | JGI IMG/M metagenome (GOLD analysis project Ga0207771, IMG submission 187731) | Aerobic enrichment media microbial communities from Eden Landing Ponds, California, USA - A23 M2 (2) (SPAdes) | ecosystem: Environmental > Aquatic > Marine > Unclassified | place...
CTGGAGCCACTGGCTCGTGGCGATCACCTTGTTACCGAGCGTCGTCGAGCGGGCCGATCGACGCCGGGACCCCTCATACTCGTCTTCGAACTCCAGACCGAAATCATCACAGAACTCCTCTTTGTCGGACTCACCGACCACGTCGCCACGCGAGAGGTTCAGCAGTTCGTACGCTTTCGCGTGCATCGTACACACGTTGCCCTTGAGCGTGCGTGGGTTGATGTCGAGACGCTCGGCCAGTCGTTCACGAATCTCCGCCGCTGCAGCGCGCGTGTACGAAACGACCAGAATATCTCGAACGTCGACATCGTCGTCGGACAACAGTTCTTCGACACGGTCGAGCAGTGCCGTCGTCTTCCCGCTCCCCGGGCCACCGAACAATCGGACGACCTGCGGGCTCGCGTCAGTCATTGGGAACCTAAAGGGGCCGGGCACTCATAAGCGGCGTGCTTCGGCCAGAGCGACCAAGACAGCGGCTGGAGAGTGTCGAGCCACTGCTGTCAGTCTGCAGAGTCCGTGGAAAACGAACGACCGTTAGGAATGTCTGGGTGACCGGGCCTCCCGCACGTCTGCGCCGTCACGGATCATGTCCTCACAGTCGGGACAGACCCGTGGATCGGTGTTTTCCTGGGGTGTGAACACGCGTACGTAGTCTTTGGTAACGAACGAACCGCAGTTCTGGCACTTGGGCATGGGCTCTCCCTGTCTAACCCATACTGATTATCGCTAATATAAGTATCGCCGAATTACATAATCATCTTTTCTAACTATACTGCAGCAACCGAACCACACACTATTCAGACGCGCTCGATGATGGGTTTTCGTCGGTTATGGAATCGGACAATCCTCCAACTATCGTAATCCAGCCTATGTCACAAACACAACATCGGTAACACACAGCGTCAGCGATACAGTGACAGATACAGCATACTAAAGCCGATGATGAACGGCACCGTCTCGGCGAGTTCGAAGAAGGTACGGATCGTCTCGGAGGCGTTGCCCGCGCTCAGTTGCGTTATCACACTCGACACCGCGACTCCCATACTGATGAACGCAAATCCGACGAACGCCGATTGCAGTCGCTCGGAGGGGCGTTTGCGGTACGCCTGAAAGCTGATGAGCGTGATCCCGAGCGTCAGCCCGAACACGACCATCCGCAACAGCACCAGCACACCACTCGCGATCGCGACGGCATCGACCATGCTTGTGTTCTCCTATTCAGGGTTGAGTTCGTCCCAGAGCTGACTGAACCGGTCCGGGAGGTTCTCTTCGCGATAGATTCGGACGCGGTACTCGTCGTCTTCCAGCGAGATGACGGTCGATTCGAAGTTCGACTCGTACACCTTGTAGTGGTTCCCGTCGTCGGCGACGAGTGTCCGATCTTTCACGAGTTCGTACTCGGCCAACATCTCGATCCGCCGGTAGATCGTCGGCAGCGACATATCACACTCGTCGGCCAATTCCTTGGCAGACTGCGGTTCACGGCTGATGGCGGCGAGCACGCGGCGCGCGTGCTGGTCGCCGATCGTATCGAGAATCTCTTCGATACTTTTCTCGTCGTCCACTACCGAAACCGTTCTCCTCTCGTCATATAAGCGTTTTCGAGCGACGGGGTTCTTTCAGAGCCAGAAAACGCTGGAGGGTACTTATGCAGATACCAACCATACACTCGGTTGCGGATCGACTCCAGGTGATTCCAATGACTGAAGACAAACTCCGTCGCGCATCGACGGGCGAGGCGGTGCATACCAACGCCGATGAGCGCTTGACCCCCCTCATCGGCGGGCACAACACCGACACATCGTCCGATCGAGCCAGTCGTGACCCCGTGCCTGAGGCACTCCTGTCTTCGGTCGGCGAGGAACTGGCCGATGGCTCGATCGCCATCGACGACGGTCTCGTCACCCAGAGTCTGGACGAGATCCTCCTTGCGTTGATCGCGTCGTCTTCGGACGGCACGCACGGAACGGGACTGATGGACGAGCTAGAGCGGTGTTTCGACGCACAGCTCAGCCCAGGAACTGTCTACCCCCGGCTGCACGAACTCGACTCCGAGGGACTCCTCGAACAACACGAGCTTGTGCAGACCAAACAGTACTCGATCAGCGATGACCCAGCTGCTCGGGCACGAATCGAACGCGCGGTGTACCAACACCTCGCGATTGGCATGTTCCTGCAGGCGTCGCTCGACGACATCTAAACTCAGGCCTGCTCCAAACAACGCTCTCTCCCCTTTGACACGCTCCGTAGCGACGCGACGATCATCAGTCGAGCACGATCGAACAGCCACGCTATCGCGTGAAAGGCACAGTCACAAAATTGAAGAGCGATGCGACTGGCGTCATACGGATTGGTGTCGATCTGTCCCGGAGCGATCGCAGGCCGGTGTGTGATCGACCGGAGAAACGGCGACAAAAATCCGTCTCAGTTCGGGACCCAGCCACACACCGAGCATTCAGTGGCTGTGCCGTCGTGAAGACCGCCACAATCTGGACACTGCTTCTTGTTGTAGTTCTCTTCCCAGCCAGCATCCTCGACATCGTGCCCACGCTGGGACAGGAATTCGTCGATCATGTCGTCGGTACTCGGTGCGGTCGCCATACATGGTATGCTTTACCACACCATCATATAGCTCTATTGGTTTCGACGTATGTTACCACAAGACAAGACCAGAACGTGCGATTGAGATGCCGAGACGGCGGCTAGCGCCGATGCCAGCGTCGACCCGGGAGTGACGGAAAGAACGATCACTACCCGGCCAGCGGACAACACTCCGGGGACTGTCGTCGAAGCGTCGTCACTCCAGCGTGGAAAACGGAAAGGAATGGTGGTGGTGGGGGTGGTGGGGGTGGTGGGTTGGCACCGGGATGGTGCCGTGTTTGTACAACAGTAGCGAGGGGTGATAAAAGAACAGGCCCAATTATCTTCGCTGATAATCAGATTGGGAGTTCACAGTCAATTCGGGACACTGCACCACGGTGACACGCAATAGCGAGCCAGCGCTCGGGGGTGCTGTGCGCGACTGTCGGGTACAGATCCGCCGGTGTGACTGCTTCGCTCGTCACGTCCGTTCCTCGCAGAAGCAGTGGCCCGGGCGGATTTGAACCGGACGAAGAAATGCTCACTCGCTACGCTCGTTGCGCGTTCCTTCTAGGGTTCAAATCTGCGTGTACCATTTGCTGCTCACTGTCGTTCGCAGCAAAATGGGCCCGGGCGGATTTGAACCGGAGGAAGACTCGCTACGCTCGTCTTCCAGAGTTCAAACCGCCGGTGTGGCTGCTTCGCTCGTCACGTCCGTTCCTCGCAGAAGCAGTGGGCCCGGGCGGATTTGAACCACCGGCCTCTTCCTTGTAAGGGAAGCGTCATAACCACTAGACCACAGGCCCGCATCCGGCCAAAATCGGTGCGAGGGAATAACGCTTTCTTTCTGTGGGTCGGCAGAGGCAGCGATCAGGCCGAGAGCCGGTGAGATCGACACCAGTCGACAGCGTTACCCGGACAACACTCCAGAGTTCGACTATGCAGCGGTCGACAGTGGTCGTCGGGACGCTCGTCGCCCTCCTGCTCGTCGGGGCGGGCGTGCTCTGGACGGGCGTGTGGGTTCAGTTCCTCGATCCGGGTCCCTACGAGGAGACGACGGTGACGGTCGTCGACGAGGACGGCAGCGAACTCGGGCAGGTCGACGCCCGCATCGCCCGGTCGTGGCAACAGCAGTTCGTGGGCCTGAGCCAGACCGACTCGCTCGGGGACGGCGAGGGGATGCTGTTCGTCCACGACCAGACGGGACGCCACACCTACGTGATGCGCGAGATGGCGTTCCCGCTCGACATCGTCTTCGTCGCCGCAAACGGCACGATCACGCGCATCCATCACGCCGCGACGCCCGGCGAGAGTCCCGGAGAGGGGGCGCTGACCGAGTACACCGGCGAGGGCATGTACGTGCTGGAAGTCAATCGCGGATGGACCAACGAGACCGGCGCGGCCGTCGGCGATCGGGTCGTCATCCCGGACCGAACCAGTGTGGACCGCCAGCCCGACACCGCGACCGAGTCACCGACAGACGACGCGAGAGGAGGAGCGACGACTGCGGAAACATCGACATCCGTGCGGCCGACCGTGACGGCCGTCGACGAGGGCGGCACCGAACTCGGGACCGTCACCGTCTGGGTCGCCGACACCGACAGCGAGCGCTACACCGGCCTGAGTGACACCGCGTCGATGGGGACCGACGAGGGGATGCTGTTCGTGTTCCCCGAAGCGGGCGAGTACCGCTTCGTGATGCGGCGTATGGACTTCCCGCTCGACATCGTCTTCGTCGCCGAGAACGGCACGATCACGCGCATCCACCACGCGTCCGTACCTGAAGGCGAGTACGAGGAACGCTATCCGGGCCGTGGCAAGTACGTGCTGGAAGTCAATCGCGGGTGGACTAACGAGACCGGCGTGACGGTGGGCGACAGGCTCCGATTGCCAAACGTCTCGGCGACCTGAGCGACCGTCTCGGGATGGTGACCATCCGTCGTCGTGCACCGTCGTCGTGTGGTCCGGTAACAGGGAGGCGACGACCTTTTGGGCCGGGATCTATTGAGAAGCTGTAATGGATCTCGACGCTGGCGAAGACGACGTTTTCGACGACGTGCGGGAGAACGTCGACCATCCGATGCGCCGGTTGTTCGCCGGCTACGGCCGGGACAACGCCGGTGCGTTCACGGTCGGACTGCTCAGTAGCATCGTCGCCAGACTGCTCGATCTGTTGCCGCCGGTGTTGCTCGGGGTCGCCATCGACGCGACCTTCCGAGGCGACCGACCGTTCGCACTCGGGCCGATCCCCCTCTACGAGTACGCGCCCGATCCCGAGTCGCAGGTACTCCTCGCTGCCGGGATCATCGCCGCCGCGTTCACTGGCGGGGCAGCGTTCCACTGGACCCGAAACTGGGGGTGGAACTCCTTCGCCCAGCACATTCAACACGCCGTCCGAACGGACACCTACGATCGGATGCAGCGTCTGAACATGGACTTCTTCGCCGACAAACAGACCGGTGAGATGATGTCCGTGCTCTCGAACGACGTGAACCGGCTCGAACGGTTCCTCAACGACGGGATGAACTCGGCGTTCCGGCTGGCCGTGATGGTCATCGGCATCGCGGCGATCCTCTTTTCGTACAACTGGCAACTCGCCTTGGTGACGCTCGTGATCGTCCCCGGCATCGCCTTCTTCACCTACCAGTTCATCCAGACGATCCAGCCCAAGTACGCCGACGTCCGTTCGTCGGTCGGCCAACTCAACTCCCGGCTGGAGAACAACCTCGGTGGCGTGCAGGTCATCAAGACCTACAGCACCGAGAGTTACGAATCCGACCGCGTCGACGACGTGTCACAGGACTACTTCGACGCCAACTGGGGCGCCATCGCCACCCGGATCAAGTTCTTCCCGGGCCTGCGCGTGCTGGCTGGCGTTGGCTTCGTCGTCACCTTCCTCGTCGGCGGCCTCTGGGTGTACAGCGGTGAGGGACCGTGGATCTTCACCGGCACCCTGTCAGAAGGTGAGTTCGTCGTCTTCATCCTCCTCTCCCAGCGGTTCATCTGGCCGATGGCCCAGTTCGGCCAGATCATCAACATGTACCAGCGGGCCTACGCCTCCGCCGAACGCATCTTCGGCCTGATGGACACCCCCGCCCTGATCGAAGAACGCGAGGACGCCACGGATCTGGTCGTCGACGACGGGGCGGTCGAGTACGATCACGTCACCTTCGGGTACGGGGAGACGCGAAGCGTCTCCGAACCAGCGAGTAGCGCGGAACGGAGTTCCGCGGACCATTCGAGCGGGCAGAGCCCGCGAGAAGACGGGGAGGACGCCGACCCGCGAGGCAAATCGGAAGACGAGGAGACGATCCTCGACGACGTGTCTTTCACCGTCGACGGCGGGAACACGCTGGCACTCGTCGGCCCGACCGGGGCCGGCAAATCGACCGTAATGAAGCTCCTGATGCGGATGTACGACGTGGACGACGGCGCGGTCGAAATCGACGGCCAGGACGTGCGTGACGTGACCATCTCGAGTCTCCGGGGTTCGATCGGCTACGTCAGTCAGGAGACGTTCCTCTTCTACGGAACGGTGCGGGACAACATCGCCTACGGCAGTTTCGACGCCACCGACGAGGAGATCCGCGAGGCCGCCGAGGCCGCCGAAGCCCACGGCTTCGTCCAGAACCTCCCCGACGGTTACGACACGATGGTCGGCGAGCGCGGCGTCAAGCTCTCGGGCGGCCAGCGCCAGCGCATCGCCATCGCCCGCGCGATCCTCAAAGACCCCGAGATCCTCGTCCTCGACGAGGCCACCAGCGACGTGGACACGGAGACGGAGATGCTGATCCAGCGCTCGCTGGACCGCCTCACCGCCGACCGAACGACCTTCACCATCGCTCACCGGCTCTCGACGGTCAAAGACGCCGACCAGATCGTCGTCCTCGAAGACGGCGCGGTCGTCGAACGCGGCACCCACGACGACCTGCTGGCCGCGGACGGCCTGTATGCGAATCTCTGGGCGGTCCAGGCCGGCGAAATCGACGAACTGCCCGAGGAGTTCGTCCAGCGGGCGACTGAACGGCGGTCGCAGGTGGATGCCGAAGCCGGGGACGACGACTAGGATACTCTCGGCGCACCCGACGACTGCTTGGCAGTCGTCAACGCCAAAGCCGAGAGGGACGATTGATGTCACCGGCTTCGTCTGCCCGCCGCGCCGTCGGCGGGCAACCCCGAACCGGGGACGACGACGACGAGGATACTCTCGGCGCACCTGACGACTGCTTGTCAGTCGTCAACACCAAAGCCGAGAGGGGCGACGAGGATACTCTCGGCGCACCTGACGACTGCTTGTCAGTCGTCAACACCAAAGCCGAGAGGGGCGACGAGGATACTCTCGGCGCATCCGACGCCAGTCTCGTCTGGCGTCGACACCAAAGCCGAGAGGGACGACGAGGATACTCTCGGCGCACCTGACGCCAGTCTCGTCGAGAGACGACGCTAGTCGTCGGCGGGCGATAGCGCTGCCGTATCCAGTTCGCGCCACATGTCCTGATAGTCATAGTCGGTGTCGAGTGCGGTGTTGAGACGGTTGTAGGAGGCAAAGTCACTCACGAGATGGGTGAGCTGGACGATCCCTTTGTCGCCGAGACCGACCGTTCGCAACCGTTCGACAGCCTCGTCGGTGACGGCGTGAGGGTCGTCGTTGACGAGGAGTGCGTAGTCGACGATCGCTTCGAGGCGGTCGTCGTCGACGACGGCCGTGCCCCGCTCGGCGAACGACTGGACATACTCGGTGTCGGCGTCGAGACCGTAATCGAGAATCGTACAGAACGCGCCCGTGCAGTACGTACAGCCGTTGGCAGTGGAGACGGCGATGCCGACGTGCTGGATCTCCGGCATCGATAGCTCGCCGGCCTCCCACAGCGCCGCGGTCGACTGGAGCTTCGGTTTCATGTATTCGGGAAAGTTCAACTCCAGATAGAAGTGGTTCGGGACCGACCCTTCCATCTCGGTCACCCACTCGAAGATTTCCTCGACGGCTGGATCGTCCACCTGCTCGGGTTCGATGATCGGCACTCGTGCCATAGCTCGATGAACACCGGTCAGTGCTTAAATCAGTCGGTGAGCACTCGAATCGATACCGCGACGGTCGGCCCGTGTCTATCAGACGGTGAAACACCATCGAGTCGTGTTAACGCACGACAATAATTATTACAGATCGCCGACAACGGGTGAGTATGGTATCGCCGCAGATCACGAGTATGCTCGTCATGGGGGTCCTAGCCGCGGTCGTGATCGGTGCGATCGCGCGGAGCCGGCCGTGGTACAGTCACGTCCCGGGCGCGAGAGACGACGGCGAGGCGGGCTGGGAACCCGGCGGCAACGAACAGTCCTCGATACTGTCGGGGACCGGCATCTGGATCGCCCTGTTTCTGGTGCTCGCGGTCGGTGCGGTCGTGGGCGTGGGACTGTTCGTCAGCAGCACGGCAGCGCCGACAGGGCTGCTCAGCGGGCCGATCGTGGTGGTCGCGGCGCTGTTCGTCGGCGTCTACATGGCACTGGGCGTCTACGTCACCGCGACGGCACGCGGTCACCCGAAGTCAGTCGCCGCCGCGGAGATGGCGGCGGTGTGTGGCGCGCTGCTCCTGCTCGCGGTCTCCGCGCAGTTGATCGGGGCCTGATCCGCGAACGCGCCCCGACTACTCGTCGTAGGGCCAATCGCCGACGATCTTCATGCCTTCGGCCAGATCCTCGTCTTCCAGCGCCGCGGCGATCCGTTCGGGGTCTTTCGGTTCGATCTCGCGCTCGTCGCTGGCGAACTCGACCGCCAGTTCGGTGAGAAGGACCGCCTGTTCGCGCAACGTTCTGACTTCGAGTTTTTCCAGCGTGTCGGAGTGGGTGTGGCCCCAGCCACGGCCTTCGCCGTCGGTCTCGCTCATCACGTGGATGCCGGGCACGCCCCACTGGACGAAGGGCCAGTGATCGCTGTGGGGACCTTGCTGGGGCGTCGTCGTGATCGGGTGGTCGAAGCGATCGACGACGCTGTCGGCGGCCGCGTCGAGTCCGTCGAAGTCGTGGGTGTACAGTTTCAGCGTCCGACCGCGGACGACGCCGTCGAGATTCAGGATCGCACGGATCGTCTCGTGATCGCGTTCGTCGGCGAGGTGACTCGACCCCACCAGTCCGACCTCCTCCGCGCCGAAGGCGACGAACTCGATCCGGTGGTCGAGATCGGCTTCGCGCGTGGCGAGTGCGCGGGCGACCTCGACGACGCTCGCCGTCCCCGCGCCGTTGTCCATCGCGCCCTCGGCGATGTCGTGGGCGTCGACGTGACTCGTCACGAGGACGGTCTCGTCGGTGTCCGGTCCCAGTTCGGCGTGGACGTTCTGGCTCGTCGCCGCGGGCGTCGCACAGTCGACGCTGACGGTCACCTGCTGGCCCTCGTACCGGCGGGCGAGTCGTGCGCCGGTCTCGCTGGCGACACCGACCGCGGGCACGTCGCCGATCGGGTCGTCGGGTGTGCCGACGCTGCCCGTCGGTGGGAGCATCCCCTCGACGTGGTTGGCGTAGACGAACGCCGCCGCACCCGCTTCGACGGCGTGGTAGTACTTCTCCCGGCGGTGGATGTATCGGTCGTACCAGCCCGGTACGTCAGAGCGGGCCATGACGATCGCGCCCTCACAGTCAGCCTCGGCGAAGTCCTCGGGGAGACCGTGGCCCACGTCGACGAGCGGGCCAGTCACGTCGGCTGCGGGTGATCTGGGCAGTGCGATCACTTCACGGTCTGGACTGGCGACGGTCTCGCCGTCGACGCTGATCGCGCTCGATCCGCGTTCCCAGCCCTGCACGTCGAACGATTCGAGGCGAGCGTCGCGGGCGTGCTCTGCGAGCGCGTCCCGGGTCGCTTCGGCGGCCGCCTGCTCGCCGTCACTGCCGGCCATCCGGTTGCCGATGTCGACCAGTTCGGTCAAGTGTGTCCAGCCAGCGTCGCTGGTGAACGTGTCGCCGATCCACTCGGTCATATCTACATCTCGAACGGCGTCGGCTTGTATCCCGGGGTGACATCACAGCTGTGCGGGCCTTTCAGCACGCTACTGCACGTCCGAACTCGACGCGCGAGCCAGCAGGAAGACGGCGATGGCACCGAGCACGAGAGCCAGTCCAGTGAGCACGACCACGCCGGGGACGACGCCGTCGAGCGTGCCGCCGAAGTAGGACATTTCGATGACGGTCATCACGTCCTGATCGAGCATCAGCGAGCGAGCGGCGTCGACGCCGTAAGTGACGGGGTTGAGTCGGGCAAACGTCTGAATCCAGCCGGGTAACGTCGACAGGGGGAGAAAGGCACTCGACAGGAAGAGCAGGGGAAACTGCAGGAGGTTCGCGCCGATGATCGTCGACTCCTGATCCCGGGTGAGGATCGCAAGCGAGTTCGACAGCGCGACGAACCACAGCGAAAAGAGGATGCCGACGGCGACGATACCGGCGGCACCGACGATCCCGGACTGGACCTCCGCGCCCAGCAGGACGCCAAGCCCGAGGATGATCGACACCTGCACCGCGATGCGAAACACTTCGGCGGCGGTCTTGCCGACGAAGACGGCAGTGCGGTTCATCGGCGAGACAAGCACCTTCTCGAACATCCCGTTCTCGATGTCGTTGACCAGCCCGATGCCGGAGGTGACGGCGGCCGCCAGCGACACCTGGATGGCGATAGCGGGGACGAGATACGTCTCGTAGCCGACGCCGGGCAGGCCCTGGGCGACGGCACGGCCGGCGACGTTGCCGAACACCTCAGTAAAGAGCACGAGGAAGATGATCGGCTGGGCCAGCGACACCACCAGCACGAAGGGGTTGCGCACGGCCTTGAGATTCCAGCGCTTGAAGTTGACCCAGGCGTCGCCGAGGAAGGTGTTTTTGGTCCGGGCGACCGTGCCGCCACTGTCGGCGTGCTGGTCGCCAGTGCGCTCGTCGCCGGTCGGGGTACTCACGATTCGACCTCCAGTTCGGCGGCGTCGTCCTCGTCGTCGAGTTTTTCGCCCGTGATCGCGAGGAACACGTCGTCGAGCGTCGGCGCGTGGACGTTGAAGCCGGTAACTGTCACGCCCGCATCGCGCAGTGCCACCAGCAGGTCAGTCCCGTGCTGGCGGGCCGTGCGCGCCGTGACGCTGATCCCGTCCTCGGTCTCGGTGACCATCGCATCGTCGCCGAAGGCGTCGAACGTCCCGGCGATTTCGGCGGCCCGCCTACGTGACTCCTCGCCGTCC
>Ga0207771_101348_pt1 | contig 10780 bp, 15 predicted proteins | sample A23M2SouthBayCA_2_FD_187731 | JGI IMG/M metagenome (GOLD analysis project Ga0207771, IMG submission 187731) | Aerobic enrichment media microbial communities from Eden Landing Ponds, California, USA - A23 M2 (2) (SPAdes) | ecosystem: Environmental > Aquatic > Marine > Unclassified | place...
GGCGAGCCACGACGGCACGTCGGCCAGCGACGCCGCGGAGAGTCGCTCACCGAACCGATCGACCCGCCGGCCGATGCCGTCGAGAAGCGACTCGATGCGGCCGGTCAGCCACAGCGTGTCCGAGAAGAGCCGATCCCCGAACCGACCGATCGCTCGCTGCAGTGAGCGGGCAGCGCTCCCGGTGTCGTGATCGCTCCGGTGGAACGAGACCACGGCGACGGCGAGCACGACGAGAGCGAGGGCAGCCAGCAGGCCGGTCCCGCCGCCGACGAGATAGCCGGCGGTGAGCGCGTAGACGACGCCGACGGCGAGGACGCCGCCGACGAAGCCACGCCGGCCGCCAGCGGCGTAGCCGGCGATCGGGATGCCGACGGAGACCACGACGGACAGGAGCGCGAACAGGACCGTCGGGAGATACACCAGTGCGACGGGGTAGCTGTCGGTCTGGTCGGCCGTCGCGACGCTGACCCGCGCGGTCGGATCGGCCGGCAGACGGGCGTCGACGGTCCCCGACGCGTCGGTCCGGCCGAGCGAGGTCCCGCCCATCGTGACGGTCGCGTTCCTCGCTGGCCGGTCTCCCAGCGTCGCCGCGACGGTCGCCTGCTGGCCGGGCACGGCCGGGAACGATGTCGATCGGACGGCAACGTCGAGGCGGAGGACGGTGACGCGCCGGACACTCCTGAACTCACCGCGTTCGACGGCGACGCGGAGTGTCCCGTCGCCGCGCTCTGGTGCCCGGATCGTCGCCACCCCGTCGGCGTCGGTCCGACCGACCTGCTGGCCGTCGACCGAGACTGTCGCGTCGGCCACGGGATTGCCGACGATCGTGGCTCGAATCGTCGTCGCCTCGCCGGGGTATGGCTGGCGGTCGACGGCGATATCGATCCGCCCGCTGACGGGGTATTCGCTCGACCCGTTTGCGGCCTGCTGGGCCTGTGCCATCCGTCCCGCGACGGGACCGAGACCGGCCTGTGACGGCCCGAGCGAGTCGGGCTGTGACACCTCGCCGCCAGTCGACGAGCCGACCCGGCAGCGCCCGCCACTCGGTAGTTCGACCCGGATGCGGAGCTGTTTCTGGTAGGGCACCGTGCCGGTGACGCGGCCGTCCTCGTCGGTCTGACCGACAGCGCGGTCGTTGAACCACACGCGACTGTCACGCACAGGGTCGCCGTCGTAGCGAATCGTCGCCGTCACGGACTGACCGGGCACCGGCGTTTCCGAGAGGGCGATGGTACAGTCCGAATCCTGATTCAGGAAATCGAGCGGCAGCGGTCCCGGACTCGGCGCTGTCGCCGGCATGGCGAGGGCAGCGACGACGAGACCGACGGCACAGACGGCAAGCACCAGTAGCTGCCGGGAAGACGCGCGTGCCGTCGGTTCGGAGGGGGCACTGCCGTACATGGTGGGGCGCCGCCGATCCCGAAACGTGATGGCCCAGCGTCACAGCCACGTCGGGGACCGGCGGCGGGTCTACTGTCCGTGTTGGTGGCGGCTGCAAAGAAATCCCCGGTCGATTCGGGGGACAGCGCCTCAGTCCGGGGGATCGATAGGTATTTTCAGATCCGACTCCAAATCGGCGGTATGCGCGTTCGTGAGTGGGATGACATTCTCGAAGACGTCGTCGAATCGAACGCCGACCCCGGTGGCTGGCGCGCCGTCGGCGGTGATCGGGCCTCGGGGATCGGTGAGGATCTGTACATCGGTCATCCGGGAGTGGGCGTCTTCCAGCTCAAGACCTACGCGAAGAACCCCTACGACGTACAGGGAATCGGCTCGCAGGTCGCTCGCCGGATCGACGACGAACTCGATCCACTCTTTCCCGAACGCGGCAGCGGTGGCTTCGGCGTCCAGCAGCCAGCCACGGACGAGGACGACGCCAGAGAGAAAGCCAAGAACCTCGAAACGATCCTCGAAACGCACGCCGACGCGCCGACGACCCCCGACGCGCTGTTCGAGGACGTGATGGACGCACTCGACTCGCCGGCCTACGGTCCCATGGAGTTCGACCACTACGACCGTCCCGAACAACTGGACGACCTGACCGAGACCTTCGAAGAGGCCGAGGAACTCCTCGAAGCGGAGTTCGACGACGTGATCGACGACGATGTCGGCAGGGGCTTTCACTGATGGCCGGCGACGGGAGCGACCAGCGGACGGCGACCGATCTGACGGGGACGGCCGAATCGGTCGTCCGAGCCTACTACGCGGCGCTGCGCGCCGGTGACCCGCTCGACCACTTCTTCGCCGACGGCGATGTCGTGAAAGTCGGGATCAGCGAGCGGTTGGTCGGTGGCGATGCGGTCCGGGCGGGCCTGCGCGAACAGACCCGGACGACGACCGACTGGACCGTCGAGAGTCGGGACCTGCACGTCACCGACCGCGGCGGCTACGCGTGGTTCGCCGACCGGGTGACGATGGGCTGGACCGACCGGCGGATCCGCTACGAGTTCGACACCCGCTGGAGCGGGACGATGGAACGACGCACCGCCAGGGATGGATCGACGGCCGATCACGACGCTCCCGCCGGGGATGCTCCGTGGCGCTTCGTCGGCATGCACGTCTCGACGCCGGGTGAACTGTGATGGTCGGACCGACGACCTCCGACGAGGACCGCGAGGCCTTCCTGCTGAAGTTCCGCGTCGGGTTCGCGTTGCTCGTGGGCGGCTCGATGGCGCTGGTCGCGCTGAACGGCGCGGCGACGCTGCCCCTCGTCGCCGGTTCGGCCGTCGGCGGCACCGCGGTTGGGGCCGCACTCGGCTGGTGGGTGTTTCCCGACAGCATCGCGCTCGGCTACGACAATCGGCAGCGGTAGACCGGACAGTACGGGTCGCTACGACGAGCTTCCTTCGTGTTCGATCCCGTCGAGCAGCGTGAACACGCGCTCTTCCTCGCCGGACAGCGCCTGTGGGTAGATCCCCAGCGCGACGATGATGTCGCCCTCGTGTCTGACCGTCGTGACGTGAATGGACACGTCGACGGAGGTGCCGCTCAACTGTGCGCTGCCCTCGTACTTTTCGATGGCCGCGTCCTGTCCGAGGACCATCGTGGTTCGATTGTCGACCTGCTCGCCCACAGTCAGGCCCTCGTACTGGGAACTGAACTGCGCGAGGAGTTGGCGATTCGAGAGGTCGGCGATCGGATTGAACGTCCGCGTCGCGATTTCGACCTGCGGGCTGGCGAAGGTCACGAACAGGCCCGCACGCTGCTGGCCGATCCCCGGCAGTTCGACCCCGCGGTCGTACTGGGCGAGGTGATTGGTCACGTTGACCGATCGGGTCTGGCCAGCGACGGTGAAGTTACGCACGATCGTCTGGCGATCGGTCGAGACTTCTTCGTACCCAGATTCGGAAAGTGCGTCCTCGTCGACCGTCGCGGGGTCGGCGCTAAACGTCAGCGCCTCGTCACCGGTAATGAAGCCACAGCCAGCCGTCGTCGCGATGACGGCGACTGTCAGCAGAAGTGTGAGTTTTCGCATAATCGTGGATTTCTCCCCGCCAACATATGTCTGCTGGCCTGTCGACAGCGCCGTGAGTCGGCGTTCGCGGCCCGGCGTCGGTCAGGGATCGATTCGGCGGAGCCACGCGGCCGGATCGTCGAGTTCGTCGTCGGTGGGGAGGTTCTCCGGCCGCTCCCAGACTTTGCTCGCGCCCGCGACACCGCGCTCGTCGGCGACGGCGTCGAAAAAGGCCTTCCCGCGCTCGTACTGGCGGCGCTTCATGCCCAGACCCAGCAGGCGACGGACCAGTTTTGCCACCGGTCCCTGCCCGCCGCGGCGCTCGTCGAGTTTCCGCCGGAGGTCGTCGTACTCGTCATCGAAGGCCCGGTCCATCACGAGTTCGGCGTACCCCTCGACGGCGGTCATCGTCGTATCGAGCGCGCCAAGTGACGCGCGGTCGATCGATCCCTCGGTCAGGGCCTCGACGGCCTCCTCCATATTCGATTCCATGTGTGCCGAAAGCCACGGGGCCGCGCCGAACTCCGCTGCGTGGGCGACTTCGTGGAAGGCGATCCAGCGCCGGAACCGGTCTGGCTCGACGGCGAGCATGTCCGCGACCTTCTCGATGTTCGGGTGGACGAAGTACAGCGCGTGGTCGTCCCCATCGGCCAGCAAGAGCGGGTCGTACTGGCCGAGTACGTTCCGCCCGAGAAAGGAGAGCGCGAAAGCCATCGATCCGGTGTTGGCGATTCGGGCGACACCGGGCATGATCTCGGCCTGTTGCTCGATGGGGCGCATCACCCGCTCGAACGTCTCGATGTTGGCGTCGATCCAGTGGTGTCGGTTCTGGATCGCGACGGTGGCGGGCAGATCGAACCCCACGTCGGCCACCTCGCGAACGCGGTCGCGGGCGTCGCGCACGTCGGTCGCGTAGGCTCGTTCCTGTCGATCCGTCAGCGCCAACGATCCGGGATCTGTCGAACTCTTGGCCGCCTCGGCGACGGCAGTCCAGTCGATCGGTCCATCGCCGGACGCACCGGCGACGGCCTGTACACTGCGATACAATCCCATACACGAACAAGACGGGGCGAGGGGATAGGCCTTCTCCCTCCGGCGACTCGTCAAGACTGCGCCGACTCGCCGCCGCGACGCCGGTTCAGTCGCCACACCAGCCAGATCGTCACCAGCGCGACGGCCGCCAGTGCGACCGGATGGCGACCCAGTTCTCGGAGGACCGACACCGCGACACCCTGTGGGTGGACATCGACGGACCGGACCTCGAACGCATCGAGATCGCTGGCCTCCCACGCGGAGGCGGGTTCGAGCGTAGCGACGCGCTGATCGCCGACAGAGACGACCACCGTCACGTCGGTCGTCTGCAAGAGCGGCCCGAGTTGGTCGAGCGCCCCCGCCGGGAGCGACCGGAACAGCGAGACGACCGCGCCGATCGAGGGCGCATCGAGCGTGACGGTGTCGTCCGTCGCCGTGATCCGGTACTCGATGTCGTCCCGTGTCAGCGTGAGGTCGGCGTCGATGGCGAGCGGTGCCTGCGCCGACAGGTCACTCGTTTTCACGGGTCGTCACGCGGACCGTGCCGTCGAGACGCCAGTGTGCGTGCTCCGCGTCCTCGCCGGTGCCGCTTGGCACGTCGACTGTCATGTCCTCGAACTCGTAGGTGATCTCGGCGTTCCGGCCCGTCAACCGGTCGTAGAGGCTGATCGCCAGGTCCGGCCACGTCGTCGTTTCGTCGATTTGTTCCTCGGGAGAATCTGTTTGGCTCACAGAAAACTGTAGGACAGGCAACTACTTAATGGCGCACCCAAACTGGATCGGCTCGTGCCGTCGACTATAGTGACAATTGAAACGGATTGCACACCGATCGCACTGTCGTCGTTCGATCGGGTGTGCAGTGATTTTCAATGGCTACTATAGATCAGTCGGTGCGACAGTCGTTCGAGAACCACGACGGTGCCGACCGCGACCATCCAGCAGACGAACGCAGTCGTCAGTGACTTCTGGAGAGCGAGGTTGATCGGTGCTGACAACGTGCCTGCAGTGTGATAGCGGACATCGTAGTAATACGCCGCGCTCAGTATCTCCGCCGCGACGATGTAGGTGGAGATGTTCTCCCTCGTTCGTCTGTACGCCCCTGCCGTAGCCGATAACGCGATCGCGTATGTCACCGCAGTCGTGACGTTCAATCCGAGGCCGAACGTGACTGGACTGGATACGGCCCGAAGGCCTCGATAGACGACGAGAGCGCAAGCGAGCCCACCCAGAACGACGCTGATCGGGGCGTGCAGGGATCGTCGTAACCGTCGGATTCCGAGGCCTGGTAGCGGATTCATTACTGTGGATTACCGGAGACACACTCACGAGACTGTTGTCAAACGGTCTTTCGGCATCCCGTCGCTTCGCGACTACTCGATCAGGTCCGTGGGCTGGTCACCGCCGAGCACGGCCCGCGCGACGAGCGCTGCGACGACGGAGACGACGAGCGAGAGCACGAGTAGCGCAGCGACCGGGACACCGCCACTGTCGTCCCCGATGGTCTCCTCTGCCGACTCCTCCGCTGGCTCTGCCCCGCTGTAGGGCGCGTTGTTCGTGATCGTCGCGTCGTCGAGATGGAGTTCGAGGAACGTGAACTTCGACATACAGGTGCTTCACCCGCTCGTCACTTAGGGATTCGGCCGGTGCACTGAGACAAACGTTCATGGCAAGTGCCGCCAAAAGGCGTGCCATGGACGACGACCGACGGGCGTTTCTGGAGGCACTGTTAGCGACCGCGACCCCCTCGGGGTACGAGACGGCGGGCCAGCGCGTCTGGATCGACTACGTCAGCGAGTTCGCCGACGAGGTGCGGACCGACGACTACGGCAACGCAGTGGCCGTGCTGGAGGGCGACGGCGACACCGAGATCGCACTCGCGGGCCACGGCGACGAGATCGGCTTTATCGTCCGTGACATCACCGACGACGGCTTCCTGCGGATCGGGCGCATCGGCGGGTCGGACAGCACGGTCTCGCGCGGGCAGCACGTGACGATCCACACCGCCGAGGGCACCGTCGACGGCGTCATCGGCCAGACGGCGATCCACCTGCGCGAAGCGGACGGCGACGACGTGCCCGACGTGAGCGAGCAACACGTCGACATCGGGGCCGAAGACGCAGAGGAAGCGGGCGAACTCGTCGACCGGGGCGATCCGATCACGTTCGACCAGCAGATCAGCGAACTCCAGAATGGGCTGCTGTCGGCCCGCGGGATGGACAACCGGATCGGTATCTGGGCCGCCGCCGAGGGGCTGCGACGGGCCGCCGAGATCGGCACCGACGCGACGGTCTATGCGGTCTCGACGGTCCAGGAGGAGGTCGGGGTCCAGGGCGCGAAGATGGTCGGCTTCGATCTCGACCCGGACGCCGCTATCGCCGTCGACGTCACCCACGCGACCGACCAGCCGGATTCGCCGGGCAAGCAATCCAGCGGCGTCGCACTTGGTGATGGTCCAGTCGTCGCTCGCGGGAGCGCGAACCACCCCGTGCTGGTCGATGCGGTACGAGAGACCGCCGACGAGACAGACATCGACGTACAGCTACAGGCAACGGGGATCAGGACCGGCACCGACGCCGACGCCTTCTACACGACGCGCGGCGGTATTCCGTCGCTCAACGTCGGACTGCCAAACCGCTACATGCACACGCCCGTCGAAGTGATCGACCCGGTCGATCTAGACGAACTGGCGGACTTGCTGGCCGGCTTCGCCGTGCGTGCGGACTCCTTTGGTCCCTTTCGGGTCGATCTGTAGTTCCACCAACCGGCGGCGAGGCGTACGCAAGCGGTACGTTTAAGCACCCATCGCCAGCCCCTTGGGGTATGAGTGGACGACCGCTCGACGTGCTCGAAGCGTCACTGGGCGAAACCGTCACCGTACAGCTCAAAGGCGGCGAACTGTACGAGGGAGAGCTTTCTGGGTACGACCAGCACATGAACCTCGTCATCGAGGACGAAGACACAACGATTATACGCGGCGATAACGTCGTGTCGATTAGTCCATGACTGGCGCAGGAACCCCAAGCCAGGGCAAGAAGAACACGACGACACACACGAAGTGCCGTCGTTGCGGAGAAAAGTCCTATCATACGAAAAAGAAGGTCTGTTCGGCGTGTGGCTTCGGTAACTCGGCCAAACGTCGAGACTACGAGTGGCAGAGCAAATCCGGCGAATAAACTAACATGCACGAAAAGTGCGGCGTTGTAGGTATCGCACTCGAAGACCGTGACGCCGCCCGCCCGCTTTACTACTCTCTGTATGCCCTCCAGCACCGCGGCCAGGAGTCGGCCGGGATCGTCACGCACGACGGTTTCCAGCAACACAGCCACGTCGAGATGGGCCTGGTCGGCGACGCCTTCGATCAAGGCGATCTCGAATCGCTCAACGGGCCAAACGGGATCGGCCACGTCCGCTACCCGACGGCCGGCAGCGTCGACTCCTGTTGTGCACAGCCGTTCTCGGTGTCGTTCAAATCCGGCTCACTGGGGCTGTCACACAACGGCAATCTCGTCAATGCCGGCGAGATTCGCGACGAACTGGCGAATCTGGGCCACGCCTTCACGAGCGACGGCGACACCGAAGTGATCGCCCACGATCTGGCGCGCAATCTCCTCGAAGCCGACCTCGTCCGTGCGGTCAAACGGACGATGTCCCGGATCCACGGCTCGTACGCGCTGACGATCATGCACGACGAGACCGTGATGGGCGTTCGCGACCCCGAAGGGAATCGCCCGCTGTGTATCGGGAAACTCGACGACGGCTATGTCATCGCCTCGGAATCGGCCGCTATCGACACGCTCGATGGCGAACTCGTCCGAGACGTGCGACCGGGCGAACTCGTCGTTCTCCACGACGACGGCACCGGCTTCGACACCTATCAGCTCGTCGAGAAAGAGAAGACAGCACATTGCTTCTTCGAACACGTCTACTTCGCGCGACCGGACTCGACCATCGACGAGAACCTCGTCTACGAGGTTCGGCGCGAACTCGGGCGGAAACTCTGGGACGAATCCGGTGTCGAGAGCGACGTAGTCCTCCCGGTGCCCGACTCAGGCCGTGCCTTTGCCTCTGGCTACGCCGAGGCAGCACAGGAAGACGGCGCGGACATCGAATTCGCCGAAGGGCTGATGAAAAACCGGTACGTCGGCCGGACGTTCATCATGCCCACGCAAGACGAGCGCGAGCGGGCAGTGCGGCTGAAGCTGAATCCGATCAAATCGACCATCGAGGGCAAGACCGTCACGATCATCGACGACTCGATCGTCCGCGGGACGACCTCGACGCAGTTGATCGAACTGCTGAAAGACGCCGGCGCGGAGGAAGTCCACGTCCGCATCGGCGCACCGGCGATCATCTCCCCGTGTTACATGGGAATCGACATGGCGACCCGTGACGAACTGATCGCCGCCGACAAGTCGGTCGAAGAGATCCGCGACGAGATCGAATCCGACTCGCTGTCGTATCTCTCGATCGATGCCATCGCCGAGACACTGGAGAAAAGTCACGGCGAGCTTTGTCTTGGCTGTGTCACCGGCGAGTACCCATTCGACATCGACGGTGAGGAGACCGATCGCGACGTGAGTCGCCCGGTCATCGGCGATGAGACGATCGAAGCCGACGACTGAGCGATCCCCTTCTTCGCGTCCTCAGAACAGCCAGTACAGCATCGTGTAGACGACGATTCCGAGGGCAAAGGAGACGAGCCACATGCCTGCAGCCACCTTTCCGACCCGCGGGTGTGCCGTGTTCGGGAGTTCTGCGACGGAGTAGCTGTAGGCCAGCAAGAGGACGTAGTACACGAGCGGGATGCAGACGATCGCAAGCAGGATGTGGATCGCCAGAATCGGCAGGTAGACGAACGTCTCGATCGCGGCTGGGCCGCCGAAATCCGAGGGACCGAGCAGCGAGACTCGGTAGAGATAGAGCACGAGGAAGGTCACAAACAGGGCGAACGTGGCACTCATCAGGCGCTGATGGCGACGGATGTCGCCGCCTTTGACTGCTCGAATCCCCCACACGATGGTCCCGATCGCCGTGGCGCTGATGACGGCGTTGACGTGTGGAATCGCTTCGAGCAGCCATGTGGGTGCTGCCGGTAACGCCGTCGCGGGACCGACGCGCAGGACAGCCCCGAACACGAGCGCGAGCGAAACGATCGTCAGCAGCGCCGTCACCACGCCAGTCCGTTCTCGTACCAGTCGTTCCATGGCCGAGTGTTCGCGTGAGCGGACAAACGAATTGCGCTCTCGGCGCGCCACTGATCCCGAACGGCTTTGGCCTGGCCCCACCGAAGACGAAGTATGCTCGACGTTGGCGACGACGCACCCGATTTCGAACTGGTAGATCAGCACGGCGAGACGGTCGCCCTCTCGGACTACGAGGGACAGCGCGTGGTGCTGTATTTCTACCCGCGGGCCGACACTGAAGGCTGTACGATCGAAGCCAAGAGTTTCCGGGACGAGTGGGAGAGCTTCGAGGGTCGGGACATCGCCGTGCTGGGCGTCAGTGACGATCCCGTCGACGATCTGGACGACTTCGCGGCAAAGTACGATCTGCCCTTCCACTTGCTGTCGGACGAGGACGGCAGCGTCTCGACGGCGTACGACAGCTACGGAGAAAAACAGATGTTCGGCAACACCTTCGACGGCGTCTTCCGCAACACCTACCTGATCGGCACGGATGGCGGGATCGAGCACGTCTACGAAGGCGTCTCGCCGGAGGGCCACGCCGAGGAGATTCTCGCAGATCTGGACTGAACCGGAGTCTGAGCGAATCGCGAGTCCGCCAGCCGTGACACACGAGACCGTGGCCCAATAATTGGTTTTGCGACGGCTCGACACCGAACAGTCATGTCCGACGTGTTCGGCCGCGCCGTGCGCGATCACCACCGTGGCGAACGGTCGGAGCCATTGCTCCTTCGCGACGGTGCGGAGACGGACGAGCATCCGATCGAGCGGTTCTACTTCGAGGAGTTCGAACCGACCGGCCACGGCGCGTGGCTCGATTCGTGGCTCGACGGACCGCTGCTCGATATCGGGGCCGGTGCGGGACGCCACGCGCTGTATTTCCAAGAACAGTTCGAGACGGTCGCGATCGAAGTCAGCGACGCGCTCGTCGAGACGATGGACGAACGCGGCGTCACGGACGCCCGTCGAGGCGACATGTTCGATCTCAGGACCCAGTTCGAGCGTGACCGCTTTCAGTCGGCGCTTGCGATCGGCACCCAGCTGTGTTTGGCGGGATCGATGGACGGCTTGCGGGCGTTTCTCGCCGACCTCGCCCACGTCACCACGCCCG
>Ga0207771_101349_pt1 | contig 10766 bp, 10 predicted proteins | sample A23M2SouthBayCA_2_FD_187731 | JGI IMG/M metagenome (GOLD analysis project Ga0207771, IMG submission 187731) | Aerobic enrichment media microbial communities from Eden Landing Ponds, California, USA - A23 M2 (2) (SPAdes) | ecosystem: Environmental > Aquatic > Marine > Unclassified | place...
ATTGAAGAACGTCTCTACCGTAGGATTATCTTGCAGGGTCGCTGGGCTCATACCACCTCAGCGTTCACCCTGCTCTCTGGTATGAGAACTGTTCTATGACACCCTCGTGTATGTTTACCGGGCAGGACGCAAGCCGTATTGAAGAGTACGAAGTCGAAGTGACGACCGGCTTCTGACCCGAGCAGTCCTTTCAATTGAATCTGGTGGGGTTAGAGTCACGAGCAACAAGCCTGATTGAGAGATTTACGGGTCTGCTTCCACAGTTAATACGTCGAGAATAGACATTTTCATTATGGGTATTGAAATCCTCTGATAGCCGTATCAGAACCCATTATTTGACCTTCTCTCATTACCCATATCAGAAAAAATAACTTTTACAACCGTCAGGCTCATAGGGTAGACTGGAACGATGGGAGAAGAAACCATCACCCTAGACGGAGAACAGATTTCATTAACAACAGAGGAATGGCTGAGTTGCGAGAGGTGCAACATCGAATGGCTATCCTTCGACGACCGTGTATGTGAGAAGTGCGGCACCAACGACCACACTCGGGTCATAACAGAGGAGATTGACGAATGGGCGAAAATCATCTACAACGGAACATCCACAATCGAGGACATGGCCTCAACTCTCGAACGAAGAGCCAAAATCCTCCGGAAGTTGAAACAAAACGGTTGGGAACGTCGTGGTGTCGTAGATACCGGTCACGCGACTCTCAGAAAATGTGAGTGAAAGAGGGTAGATTCCACCTACCAGATTTGCTCTACAGCACTGTTCCGCGTTTCTGCGTCCGAGTGTAGGTACTTCATAGTCGTGTTCAGACTCTTGTGCCGTAGTTGCTCCTTCGCGTGGTGCGGGCCGACGTGGTTGGCCCAATACGTCGCCACCCCGTGCCGGATAGAGTACCACGAGATTTCCTTATGCTCGGGAATCGGAACATCACCGCTCTCGATTACCCGGTGAAGGAGTGCGTTACACGACTTGGAACTGTACGGCGACGACTTCTGCGTTAGCCACAACTCGTCCCTGCCGTCGTACTTGTCCATCGAAGCCCGTTCATCGAGCCACCGTTTCAGGGCCTTCGCCGTCCGGCCTTTGATTGCACAGTTCCAATGCGCCTCGTTCTTCGTGGCCTCGTCTTTCGGGATGTTCAGTTCGTTGTCTTCGAGGTTCACCCACGACACCTTCGCCCGTCCAACCTCGATAGGGCGTAGTCCGGTGTCGAGCGTGACCGCTATCATGGACGGGTACTTCCACGAGTTCGCTTCTTTGAACTCCGCCGGGCCGACCTTCTCCTTGGGGATACCAAGCCGCTGTGCGACGAAGGACTTCAGTTGGCTCCGCTCGTCCGGCGACACCGAATGGTAACTCTTCACCGACGAGTGTTCGAGTGCCGCTTGGTACAACGGCTCGAACGCGCTACGTCGAAGGTAGTCCCGTTCGTCACCGTTGGATTGCGAGAGTTCCACGTCGAGTTCCCACTCGTAGTCCGTTCCCCGGACGTGGTTGCTGAAGCGGAGGTACCGCTTAATGTCCTTGGCGTGGTGTAGGACGGTCGAATCAATCATCCCGTCGGACTGGTCGAGGACACGAACGAACTTGTCCGCGTGGTCGGGCGTGAACTGCGTGGTGTACTGGTTCTCGTACCGCCACAGCCACCGGAAGGCAGTTTCGAGTTTGTAATGGGTGGATTCGAGCGTCGAACGTGCAAGGCCCTCGTGCTTCTCGGGGTTCTTCCCGTAGTTAGCGAGCCACGACAACAGTTCGTGCTTGAAGTCACGGTAGTCGTCCACCATGTTCAGCCCGAACTCTTGTAGGTCGCGCTTCGAGCGCTCGCTGACCAGTGGGTACTCGAACTCGTAGTCCTCGGGCGCGGGTGGTATCTCTGCGGATACCGCGTCCCCACTACCGAGGTTGTCGAGCGGGTCAGCCCGGTTCATCGGTACCGCTCACCCCCCGAATCGCCGGACGGCACGGCACCGTATCTTATAGTGTCCTGACAACAACGCGAATCGCAAGACGGCGACGGGGTGTACGTGTAGTGAAACGTAACGTTCCTGAGTTCCATTTGTTCTCTCCTAAGAAGGGCGTAAAATGGGGAGAGAGGCGCTGAAACGCTTGAAGCCTAGGCCGGAATTTGAATCCGGGGTCTCGTCCTTACCAAGGACGCGCTTTACCGCTAAGCTACCCAGGCGCGCACCTCTTGGTAACCCCGAGTTGTCTTTAGGCGTTTCGATTCGCCCCCGCTGTGGCGGGCGATATCAGTGGTCCGCGGAGGTCCTGACGCCGTCGCTGCCGACTGAGTCGACGCTCACCACAGCAGTCAGCTGTTCGTCGACGTCCTCGGGCAAGGTCGCCTCGGGCGTGCCGTTACCGAGTTCGGCCGCGAGCTCGCGGAGCTGTGGCGTCGGTGTCGTTCCGGCGGCGGTCGTCCCGGCGACGGCCGCGAGTTCGAAGACGTCGCGTTCGAGATTGGCGTCCAGCGTCTGGTCGGTCTCGCGAGCCACAGTTTGATCGCGGCCGAACTCGCGAACGACCTCGACGGCAGCGTTGCTGGCCTCGGTTCGCGCGAGCAGGTAGAACCCGCGGGCGACGAGGATATCAGCCACGAGAATATCCAGATCCGCCTCGTCGCCGTCGCCGTCGACCCAGGGGTTCTCGTGGGCGAGTCGGCGGGTCTGTGCCAGTCCTTCGTAGATCAACTGGACACCGGCCGCCCGCTCGGCGATGGCGTCTTCGGCGGCCAGATCGTCGAGGCTTCGGCCGGCGTGTTCGAGTGTCGCCCTCGCGCATGCGACTGTGAAGACGCCGGGTGCCATCGATCGCGTGTCCAGCAGGGTCGAAATTCGGTCTGTGACCTGCTGGGGGTCGACATCGTCGACGGCCTCTGACGCGGCCGCTCGGACCGCCGCGGCTTCCTGCATTGTGCAGATATAGCGGTGGGATAGGCAAAGACCTTTGGAAACCACAACCGTTCTGTCGGTGTGATCCGAACGCAGACGACCGACGGTATCTGCACGGTCACGCTTGACCGCCCGGCCCGACGGAACGCGCTCACGATGCCAGCACTCGCGGATCTCCGAGACGCAGTCGCGGCGTCCGACGCGCCAGTCGTCTACCTCCACGGTGCAGGCGAGGCGTTCTGTTCTGGGGCCGATCTCGATGTCGTCGCTACGCTCGATGACGACAGCGTCGAGGCGTTCGTCCAGGCTGGCCAGCGTACCGCCAGTGCCCTCGCCGAGGCCGACGCGATCACAGTCGCTGGGATCGACGGCCCGGCCAGAGGCGGTGGCGTCGAACTGGCGCTGGGTTGTGATCTCCGCGTCGCGACGCCCGAGGCGACGTTCGCCGAGTCGGGCGTCTCGCTTGGGCTGTTCGGTGCATGGGGCGGCACAGCCCGACTCCCGCGGATCGTCGGCCTGGGTGAGGCGATGGATCTCGCACTGACAGGCGAGGTCGTCGACGCCGACGCAGCCCTCCGGATGGGGCTTGTCTCACGCGTCGTCGAGGATCCGAAGGCAATCGCCGAAACGATCGCTGCCCACGAGCCTGCTACTCTCCGGGCGATCAAAGCTCGACTTCGAGATACGGACACCCAGGCTGTCCAGGAGAAGCGAGAGGCTGAGGTCTTCGCTAGACTGCTCGAAACTGCGGCGCTGGACGACCGAGCGTGACCTCTGCGTACCGAAACCGTTGTGTCGGCTGACCGACTACCGAGGGGACATGCCGGACTGTGAGTACTGTTCGTCGTCGTTCGACGACGAGAAGTCCTACTACGCACACCTCGGCGAGGAACACGCCGACGAACTGGGGCCGATCGACCGGCGACGCGTCGAACAACACACCGGGGGCAGCGACGACGAGGGACTGCCGACTGGGCCGCTCATCCTCTTTGGCGTCATCGCGTTCGCGCTCGTCGTCGTCGCCTACGTGATCGTTTTCATGGGGAGCGGATCGAGTGTTGGCGAAGCTGGCCCACCGGCGACGATCAACGGGATCAACGTCTCGAAGACGCCAGTGAATGTCGGTGAATCGGACTTCCACGGCCGGATCAACGTCACGATCGCAGGCGAACAGCTCGACTTCAGCCAACAACGGTTCCAACTGCAAGATCAGGCGTTCCACTTCGAAAACGGTGGCGGGTCGGTCTGGCACGGGCACGGAGACGCGCTAACACTGCAGTATGCGATGGCGACGCTTGGCATCAACGTCACTGACTCGACGGTCGCCTACGACGGAACGACCTACCGCGATAGCGATTCGGAGACGACCGTCCGTGTACAGCTCAACGGCGACAATATCGACCCGTCGAATGCGACGCTCGATGGCGTCCGGAGTATCTCGAATGCCGATTCAGGCGACTTCATCCATATCGTTGTCGTCCAGAACGAGTCCGGATCGTAGCGCTCGTACTGCGTATTGTCAGTAGGGTTCCTCGGGTGCTGGTGGAACCGCTCGTTTGTGTGCACTTCCTTCGTACAGCGCGCGGACCCGTTCGACGACGTTCGCTTCGACACCGAGTTCGCGAGCGGTCGCGCTCGCTGGCACCCCACCTTCGACGTGGAGCGCGAGGATCGAATCGAGCGTGTCGTACTCGATCCCCAGCTCTTCCTCGTCGGTCTGGCCGACCCACATCCCGGCAGTGGGGGTCCGCGAAGCGACCGATTCGGGAACGCCGACCGCGCGGGCGACCTGGCGGACCTGCTGTTTGTAGAGGTTTGCGATCGGATGGCAGTCGACGGCGCCGTCGCCGTACTTGGTGAAGTAGCCGATCAGCGCCTCCGTTCGGTTGCCGGTACCCAACACGAGGGCGCCCTCGGTGTTAGCGACGAGATAGTTGAGCACTGCCCGCGTCCGTACGCGGAGGTTACCCGCAGCCATGCGATTCTCTCGTGCTTCGGGGTAGGCGTCGAGGAAGGTCTCGGCGATCGGTTCGATCTCGATCACGTCGTAGGGCACTTCGAACGTCTGGGCGACGCGCTCGGCGTCACTCATCGTTTCCTCGTCGTTCATCGTACTGGGCATCACTAACCCGTGGACGTTCTCGGGACCGAGTGCCTCCGCAGCCAGCCCGGTGACGAGCCCGCTGTCGACGCCGCCGGAGATCCCGAGGACTGCCTGGTCGACGCCTGCTGCCTCCGCCTGCGTTTCGATAAATTCGATCAGGTGGGCACGTCGCTGTGCTACTTCCGCGTCACTCAGTGTGAGGTTGAGCGGATCGCTCGCAGTTGCGATCGTCTCGGAATCGGACATGTGGGTGTCTCTTCGGTCTGGAGCGACTAATAGTCCCGCGATTCTGGGATCTGGGTGGACGTTTGTCCGTTCCCAACCCCGCGTCACTGCATTTGGATCTAGAGCTCTTCGATCGAGACGTTCAGTTCGCATTCGGTTTCGAAATTAGACTGCTCGTCCTCGTATCCGTAAGGGGTTGATGTAGTGGGTGCCACTTTGTCCCGCTGAGGTCGTGTCTGACTCGTCGTCACTCCACGTGGCTGACCCCCCTTGCCTCAACTGTTTGGGGCCGTACATACTCAGATCGAGGTCGCCTTGATCGTGCTGGAACCTGATCGTCGCCGTGAGTCGATCGCCCTGTTCGAGGTCGACTGCGAAGTAGTGGTTTTCGCCTCTAGTTATCTGGTACGGACCGTGTGTTCCCTCGGAGACGGTCAGTGCATCGGAGAACGATTCGCCTGGGCTCTCTGGCGACCCGCCGGACTCCTCACACAGGAAGAAGTACCAGCCACCGGCGCCGGCCGCGGCAAGTACCCACGCCAGCGAGTAGTTCACGCCGACCGATACCACTACTTCCTCGGGGCGGCCGACCCTGTTGATACTGCCCTTGCGGTGGCTGGCCCTGGGGTGATTGGCCCTGTTGATATTGCCCTTGTGGCGGCTGGCTCTGTGAGGGTTGGTCTTGCTGCGAGGATTGCCCGAGCCCGCTCTGTGGCGGGGTTTGATCGCTTCCCGTGAGTGTTCCGTTGCAGTTCCAGCAGGCGGTCGCTTCTTTCCCAACGTCTGCCCAAAATATAGCCACTATGACATATAGTACTCATAAATAATCGACAGTATAAAACTATACCTTGGATCGTAAGGTCCGATGTCGGTCGCAATCCGGGGACTTATGTCGCTTTGGTTCGTCAGCCCGCTGTACGTGCCGGTGTCTTGCAGGACGGAGTGACGTAAGGCTCGGTACGTACACAAAGCGAGTGCGTGCGCCGGTGGTCCAGTGGTAGGACATTAGCTTCCCAAGCTAATAGCCCGGGTTCAATTCCCGGCCGGCGCATTTCTACTGCGAACAGAAGTGAGCAGTGAAATCGCCAACGGGCATTGAACCACGCGAGTCGCAGCGCGACCGTCTCGCCATCGGGTTCAATTCCCGGCCGGCGCATAGCGAGGTCGAACGAAGTGAGACCTCGGTTTTCGGACGGAGAACACAGTGACCGTGAGCGTTCTGCGACGAACAGCCGTGAAGAGCGGATGTAATTTCGAGGGGACCGAATCACAGCAGACCGAACGTAGTGGCGTCTGGCGTTCAATATCCGAGTGACGGAGTCAGTGTTCGCGATTGCTCATTTTTCTGGCCTCGAAACGGCCTCCATCATCTTCTTCGTCTGGGCGAGATTGATTGGTTGCACTCTTTCCCCCTCGGTCCGTCTGGTGTGACTCGATCAGACGATTCCATATCGCTATAGTTGATTTATACTATCGAACACGGCCTTCTTGTCGAATGGCCGTATCCAGTCTGGAAAGCGGCGTTTCCAACGGTCTCGGTCCCTGTGTCCGCTCGACCAGGATCGGCGACACGCTGATCCAGCACGTTACCACTTCAGTCCCGTTCCGGTTTGCTTGAAAGCCGTGACTCTCAGCGTCCTCCGTGAGTGGCCGTGGCGACAGTTGCATGGGTGGCAACATTGGAGTCCGCCCCATGTCGTAGCGACAGCCACTCTCCCCACGCTCCGACGCTCTCCGCAGCAAGTAGCGTGATCGCCCCGCTCCGAGGCATATATCTGTAACAGCTATATAGAACCCCTCGTGGAGAGCGGACAGACGATTTATCCCGACGGGTGGCTAGTGAGGAGATAGCGAATGACTCGCGGATCGTCGCGCGTGCTCGTGGTCGCACCGTCGGTGTCGGATGCCGAGGCGACAGCACACGCTCTCGAGACGGCGGCAGAATCGACCGAGAAGCCGGTGACAGCCGTGTCCACTGCAGATCCTTCGACTGTGTCCGGACCGTTCGACTGTCTCGTCTGGAGCGCCACAGAACCACCAACCGAGCGCGTGCGGGAGACGGTCGGCGAGCCCCCACTGATCTGGTATCTCGACGCCGATGTCCTCTCGCACGAACATATCGAGTCGGCTGTGGTCGACGACGTCGTTCAGCGATCAGGCGAGGCGAGTATCCTTGCTCTTCTCGATCGGATCGAGACGCTCGCTCACACTCCGACCGGCAGCGAACAGGTCGCATCCGTGATCGACCGTGTCGACGAGGCAGTCTTCGCGCTCGACGACGAGTGGACGTTCACCTACCTCAACGAGAAGGCCGCACAACTGCTCGAACGGGACCGAAGCGACCTCCTCGGAGAGCATATCTGGGAGGTCTTTCAGACCGCCGTCGGCTCGACGTTCTACGACGAGTACCACCAGGCGGTGCGGACAGGAGAGCCGACGACTTTCGAGGAGGCGTTCCCCCCGCTCGACCGGCACTTTCAGGTCGCAGCCTATCCGAGCGACGGAGGACTTGTCGTTCACTTACGGGATATCACCGACTGGAAACGCCAGGAACAGGCACTCTCGGGCGTTCTGGAGACGACGCGAGCGCTCATGCAGGCACGCACGCGCGACGAAGTCGCCCAGTTGCTCGCCCGTGCAGCCGAGAACACGCTCGGATTCGAGTACAATGTCGTCCGCCTGTACGACGCCGACAACGAGACGCTCGTTCCAGCGGGCATTACTGCTGCCGCCGAAACAGCCCTCGAAGAGCGCCCGGTCTACGGCATCGACGAAGGGACGCCAGGAGAGGTATTTCGGACTGGTGAAGGCAGGCGCTACGCCGACGCTACCGACGTCGATACAGTCTCGGATGTGCTGGCTTCGGCGATGTACCTCCCGATCGGTGTCCACGGCACAATCTCGATCGGCTCGACAGAACCAGACGCCTTCGACGAGACCGATCAGCAGATCGCCGAGATCCTCGCGACCAACGCCGCGGTAGCGTTCAGTCGAGCCAAGCGCGAGCAGGAAGCGCGCGAGGCACGAACGCGAGTCGAGACGCTTCTCGACCGGATCAACGGCCTCGTTCGCGAGACTCTCGAAGTGCTTGTCCAGGCGACGACGCGCGAGGAGATCGAGACGGGTGTTTGCCGACAGTTCACGGTTGCTGCGCCCTACTCATTCGCCTGGCTGGCAACTGCCGACGTAGCGGGAGAGACGCTCTCTGCCACAGCGTGGGCTGGCGATGCCGATCTCGATGTCGCCGACTATCGGCGTAATACCACAGACGGGAACGCTCTCGACCCGAGCGCGAACGCGCTCAACACCCGCGAGAGTGTCGTCGTGAGCGACCTCGCTGCTCACGAGTCACCGTGGGCTCGCGACGCCGTCGACGCCGGGCTTGGATCGCTGTGTGCGGTCCCGCTGCAGTACCGCGACACTGTCTACGGTGTGGTGACGGTTTACGCCGATCAGACCGACGCGTTTGACGACCGTGAGCGCGCCGTGCTTGAAGCGCTCGGACGGGCAATCGCCGACGCGATCAACGCCGTCGAGCGCGGCCGGATCCTCTCGACGAACCGCGTCGTCGAGATGGAACTAGCCAGTCGCGACCCTGACCTGTTGTTCTCGCGGCTCTCGGCACGCGCCGACTGTCGAGTCGAGTCGGCGGGGACACTCTCCCAATCCGATGGCTCCTTTCAGCTGTACGTCCGCGCCGAAACCGACGATGCCGACGCCATCGCGTCGTTGCTGTCGGAGGATCAGTCAGTCGTAGAGGCGACACACGTTGTTTCCCACGACGGTATCTCACTATTCGACGTGACGGCGACCGAGTCAGTCGTCGCGACGCTCGCGGAGTTTGGAGCAGTGACACAGCGGCTGGTAGGCGAAGACGGGATGACGACGCTCACGATCGAACTCCCCCACGAGACCGAAGCCAGGGACGTCTACGATCTGCTAGCCGAGCGCTACAGCGACCTCGAACTGGTCGGCTACCACGAGCACGACCGTCCAGTCCAGACCCGCCAGGAGTTCCGCGCCACGCTACGAGAACGATTCACCGACCGCCAGGAGACGGCGCTTCGAAGTGCCTACCTCGGAGGGTTCTTCGAGTGGCCCAGAGAAGTCGACGGTGACGACCTGTCCCAGTCGATGGGGATCACGCGCCCGACCTACCACCAGCACCTGCGCGCAGCAGAACGAAAAGTGTTCGAGCAACTGTTCGAGTAGCGCTACAGATCGGCGCCGATGGCCTCACTCACATGATCGAAGCCATCTCGTTCGAGCAGCGTCAGGAGCCCGCGATTGATCGATCGCGCGATCGTCGGCCCCCGGTAGACGAAGCCAGTGTACAACTGGACGAGACTCGCGCCAGCCCGGATCTTCCGGTAGGCGTCGGCCGCCGTGAACACGCCACCGACGCCGATGACAGGCACATCTGTCCGCCGTGCGACGAACCGAACCATCTCTGTGGCTTCGCTTTCGATGGGTTTCCCGGAGAGACCACCTTCTTCTACCCGACTGGCACTCTCCAGGGTGTCGGGTCGCCCGGTCGTCGTATTGGTCGCGATCACACCGTCGAGCCCGTACTGTTCGACGAGCTCCAGCGTCTCTTCGACCGCCGGCTTCGGCAGGTCTGGCGAGAGTTTGACGAGTAGCGGGTCGGCTCCTGCGTCGGTCAACTCACCAAATATACCTTCGAGAGAATCTCTATTCTGGAGGTCCCGGAACCCGTCCGAGTTGGGACAAGAAACGTTCACGACGAAGAAATCGCCGCCCTCGGCTACGCGTTCGTAGGTGTGTCGGTAGTCGGCTGGTGCCTCCGCTGTTGGCGTCGATTCGCTTTTCGCGAGGTTGACTCCGACGGGGAAGGGAACGTCACTGTCGGCCAGTCGACGCCCGACGACGTCGGCACCCTCGTTGTTGAGCCCCATTCGATTGACGAGCCCTTGATCTTCGACGAGCCGGAAGAGACGCGGGCGGGGGTTCCCTTCCTGTGGGTCTGCTGTGACACCCCCAACTTCGACGTGACCGAAGCCGAGTCCGTACAGCGCGTTCGGCACCTCGGCGTTCTTGTCGAAGCCCGCAGCGACGCCGACCGGATTGGGGAACGTCTGGCCGAACGCAGTCACTTCGAGCCGGGCGTCCTCGACTGCCAGCCCCCGCCGACACACCGATGGGAGCGGCGTGTCGTCGACTGCTTTCAGGCCAGTATGCACGATCGAGTGCGCTGTTTCTGGCGGTATTCGAAACAACATCGGCCGCAGGGTTTCGTAGAGGCTCATTGTGGGGTGCGCTGACAGCGCGGATGGCCGTTTCAAAATTCGTGTTCGACGTCCTCCGGATCGGCCTTCTGGATGATGATCTTGTTGTCCCGGACTCTGACGAAGACTTCGTCGCCGATCTCCATACCTGCGACGGCGAGCTCGTCCTCGTGGAGGTTGATGTGGACGTTGTGATATTCTCCGTCCTCGTCTTTGGCACCACTCGGGCTGAGCTTCTTCTTTCGCACCATCGCGCTATCTTATCACGTGCTTGGCCGCAGGATATA
>Ga0207771_101353_pt1 | contig 10735 bp, 8 predicted proteins | sample A23M2SouthBayCA_2_FD_187731 | JGI IMG/M metagenome (GOLD analysis project Ga0207771, IMG submission 187731) | Aerobic enrichment media microbial communities from Eden Landing Ponds, California, USA - A23 M2 (2) (SPAdes) | ecosystem: Environmental > Aquatic > Marine > Unclassified | place...
TCCTGATACGCGAACCACGCGCCCGCCCCCATCACGACGAGGTTGAACACGAAGGCGACGACGATGACCTTCGCGATGGTCTTGCGAGTGAGTCGCATAGTGGGGGTTCCCCGTCGCGACTAATGAAACTGTTCGCTCGCTATCACTTCGTGGGACCGACGGCGAAGGCGTTCGGCACCAGCCCTTCAACCCTAGCGCCGAGGCCGCCGTTTCACCTCGAGTACAGCCCGAACGCCCGGAGCCCCCCGACCGCGTCGGGGGCGAGCCACGCGGCCTCGCCGTCGCCCCACGGCTCCGTGTCGGCGACCGGATACCCGTCGACTGCGTCCGGGTCGGCGTCGAACAGGTAGCCACAGGGTGCGTCGCCGACGGCCCCGAGTCGGTCGGCGAGCCAACCGTTCCCGTCGGGTGTCGCGACGGCGACCGGCGCCTCGGAGAATCGCGCTACGGTCGCGTTCAGGAAATCACTCGTCGTTCGGGTCGGCGCCGGCAGGTCGAAGGCAGCACGGAGCCGGTCGACTGCCGCATCGAGGTCGGCGACCCCGAGCACGACCGTGTCGACGCCCCGCAGTCCGGTGCCGGTGAGCGGCTCGCCCACCCGGCGCTCGCGGGGCGTCCGGTCGGCGATACAGAACGGGAGCACGCTGCCGGGCTCGCCGTCGCCCAGGTAGACGAGTTCCCACTCCAGTCGGACGCCGTCCGGGCGCTCGCGGGCGAACCGGTTCGGCCCCTCGACGGCGACGCCCTGCTCGGCGAACGTCTCGGCCGCCGCGGCCGCATCGGAGACCTGTATCGCCCACGCGCAGGGGCCGGCATCGGTGCGGATGGCCGCGTCCCACCACGGCGATTCGGTCTCGGGTTCGAGCGTCGAGATACACTCGAGATACGTCCCGTCCGGGAACGGTACCGTCGACATGTGTGTGACGCCGTTCGAGTGGGTACCGCCGTACGACGGCTCGATACCGACCCCGGCGAACGCCGCGTCGAGGTCGTCGAGCGACCGACCGGCGACCGTGACGTGGTCGACGTCGATATCCATGCTCGGGGGTCGGGGGTACGGGACAAAAGTCGTCGGGGAGGTGGAGGCGGCCGTTGGAGCGTCTCAGTCGTCGCCCGCAGCCGATGGGCCCTCCTCTGAGTCGAGGAAGCCGTGGTACGGACAGACGTACTCGTCCCGGATGATCTGCTCGTCGACGATGTCGAGGCCGAGCGCGTCGAGCTCCTCGGCGATGCGGTTGAGGTCGTCGTGCGTGCGGCCGATGGCGTTCACGTACACGTTGCGCTTGCCGGTCATGATCTCGCGGACGGCCGTGACGCCGCGGATCTCCCGGGCGCTGTTGGCGATCTCGTCGCGCTCGGTGACCGGCGCGGTACAGATGATCTTCGTGTACAGCGGGTAGCCGGCGAGGTCGTAGTCGATGTCGATGTGGTAGCCGCGGATGACTCCTTCCGCCTCGAGCTTGTTCAACCGCGTGCGGACGGTGCTCGCCGAGAGGTCGAGCTTCTCGGCGATGTCGCCCGAGGAGGTTCGACGGGCGTCCTGCTGGAGATAGTAGAGGATGGCCTTGTCGACGGAGTCCAGCTCGCCGTTCTTCATCGCTCCCGAGTTCGGGGTGGTGGGTCTTATCCTTCCCGCTCTCCCGCGGCAAGGGCCCCGGCCACGGGACGAGCGATCCCCCCGAGTATGTAAAGACAGTATAGGACTTTTATCACTATTATTTTGACGAAGCGTCATTAGAAGCAGTTTATTTATGCTGTTCCGTCACCTAATACGAGTATACCCCATCCGGGCGGCAGCCGGCCGTCACGCGGGAAACACCGAACATGATGACACGAGATCAGCTCAACGGAGACGTCGGGGCGGCAGCCGCCGACGAGCAGTACGAGTACTTCGTCCTCGGCGGCGGACACGTCGGGGCCGTCCTCGCCCGTCAGTTCCACGACGCGGGCCACGCGGTCCGGCTGGTCGACGAGCGACACGAGGCCGACGACGTATCGACCGTCCGGGGCGATCCCGGTGTGCTCGCGACGCTGGAAGCGGCCGACGTTCGTCCCGACGCGACGGTCGTCGTCGCCACCCGCGACGACGGCCGGAACCTCCGGCTCGCACAGCTAGTGCGGACGCACTTCGACGTGGAGCGGGTCCGCGTCCTCGCGAACTCCCCCGACCACTACGACGTCTTCGCGGACGCCGGCCACGAGCCGGTGTGTGCGACGGCGGCGCTCTCGGACGCGCTCGCCGACAGCTCCGGATGACGCTACGCCCGCACCCGGAACTCTCCCTGACGACCATGAAACAGCAACGAAGACACACGACATGAAGGAACTCGAACGCGACCTCGGACTCCCATCGGTACTCGCAATCAGCATCGGCGCGATGATCGGCAGCGGCATCTTCATCCTCCCGGCGCTTGCGCTTGGAATCGCCGGCCCCGCGGTCATCCTCGCGTATCTCGTCGCCGGACTGCTCGTCGTCCCCGCCGCGCTCTCGAAGTCCGAGATGGCGACGGCGATGCCCGAGGCGGGCGGCACGTACATCTACATCGAACGCGGCATGGGCCCGCTGCTCGGCACCATCGCCGGCGTCGGCACGTGGTTCTCGCTGTCGTTCAAGGGCGCGCTCGCGCTCGTCGGCGGCGTTCCCTATCTACTGTTGCTGTTCGACCTGCCGCTGAAGCCGGTCGCGCTCGGGCTCGCGGCCGTGCTGATCCTCGTCAACCTCGTCGGCGCCAAACAGACGGGGCGGCTCCAGCTCGTCATCGTCGTCGTGATGCTCGCGGCGCTCGGCTGGTTCGCCGCCGGGAGCGCCCCGAGCGTGCAGGCGGCGAACTACGCGAACTTCTTCGCCGACGGCATCGGCGGCCTGCTCGCCGCGACCGGGCTCGTCTTCGTCTCCTACGCCGGCGTCACCAAGGTCGCGAGCGTCGCTGAGGAGGTCGAAAACCCCGGCCGGAACATCCCGCTCGGCATCCTCGGCTCGCTGGCCTTCACGACGGTACTGTACGTCGCCATCGTGGCGGTGCTCGTCGGCGTCACCGACCCCGGCAGCGTCGCCGGCTCGCTCACTCCGGTCGCCGTCGCCGCCGAGGTGACGCTCGGGCAGGCGGGCGTCGTCGCCGTCATCTTCGCGGCCATCCTCGCGCTCGTCTCGACGGCCAACGCCGGCATCCTCTCGTCGTCGCGCTACCCGTTCGCGATGAGCCGGGACAAGCTCGCGCCGGCCTCGCTGTCGGAGGTGAGCGAGCGGTTGGGCACCCCGGTGGCATCCATCACGCTCACGGGCGCGGTGCTGCTCGCGCTCATCGCCTTCGTCCCCATCCTCGAGATCGCGAAGCTGGCGAGCGCATTCCAGATCATGGTGTTCGCGCTCATCAACGTCGCAGTCGTCGCCTTCCGCGAAGGGAACGCGACGTACGAGCCCGAGTTCACCTCGCCGCTGTACCCGTGGATGCAGCTCTTCGGTGCGGTGACGGGCGTGTTGCTGTTGACCCAGATGGGGACCACCGCCCTCCTCGGCGCCCTCGTCATCGTCGTCGGGAGCGTCGCGTGGTACCTCGTCTACGTCCGGCCGCGCGTCCGCCGCGAGGGCGTCGCGACGGACGCCATCCGCCGGCAGGTCGGCCGCAACGCGATCACCGACACCGAGACGACGGCCGCCGACGGCCACGAGGTGCTCGTCGCGCTGCCGAAGCCGATCGGCGCGGACCGCGAGCGGTCGCTGGTCGCGCTCGCGGCCGACATCGTCCGCCCGCACGACGGCCGGGTCGTCGTCGCCCGCTTCGAGGAAATCCCGGACCAGGCGCCGCTCACCGAGGCGGCGACCGTGCAGTCGGCTGCGGACCGCGACTTCGAGGCGCGCGTCGAGGCGCTCGCCGAGGAACTCGGCGTCGACGTCGAGGCCGACGAGGTCGTCAGCCACGACACGAAACACGCCATCGTCAACTTCGCCGACAACCACGGCATCGAGACGATCATCGCCGAACACGAGCCGCTGCGGCTCCGCTCGCGGCTGCTCGGCGACCCCGTCGACTGGGTCGTCCGCCACGCCCCGTGTGACGTGCTGCTCGTGGACAACGTCGGCTACGACGCCCCCGAACGCGTCGCCCTCTCCGGTGACGGCGGGCCGTACGACCCCCTCGCGGTGCGCATCGCGGAGGCCGTCGCGACGGCGAACGGCGGCACCGTCTCGCTGTGGTATCCCGATGAGAAGGGGACCACGGACCGCCAGCAGCGCACCGTCGGGGACTATCAGTCGGAGCTCTCGGCGCTGCTCGACGTGCCGGTGGACGCGGAGGCGCTCCGGACCGACGGGGGACGCCCCTCCGACCCGGACCTGCTCGTCCGCCGGGGCGCAGACCACCGGCTCCGGAACGCGCTGCTCGACGAGCGGCCCGTCGTCCCCAGCCCCGGATGTACCGCCGTCACCGTCTACCCGAAGACGGACGAGCGCCCGCCGTTCGTCCGGCGCCTGCTCGAACGCTTAGTGTTCTGAGCCGCCCCGGTCGTTTCAGGGGGCGGGGAGCCGAACCTCGACGGTCGCCCGGTCGGTGTCGAGCCGGAGGTCACCGTCGACCGTGTTGACCGCCCACTCCAGACACCACACGGCGAGCCCCTTGCCGTGCTGAAGGGGTGTCTCCTCACCCTGCCCGACCGCCTGCACGTCGAGGGCGGGGAGGCCGTCGCCGTCGTCGTCGATTCGGAGCACGACCGTCCCGTCGTCCGGGTCACGGGTGGCCGTCACCTCGATGCGAACGGCCTCGTCGTTGTGTTCGAGTATCTCCTCGACGACATCCGCCACCGCGAGCGGGAGCGTCGCCGGCCCCTCGGCGACCGCGCCCGGATCGACGTCGACGGTGACGGTCGGTTCGTCGTCGTCGGTCGAACCGATTCCGTCAAGCGACGCCGGGAGCTCCTCGCCCAGCGTGATGGGCCGCAGCTCCGCGTGGTCCTCGGCGAGCAGGTTCGCGATGCGCCGCGTCCGGTCGGAGATGGCGGCGAGGTCGAGCGCCGTCTCCCGGATGAGGTCGAGCTCCTCGCGGACCGCCCCGTCGTCAGTCCGCTCCGCCGCGAGCGACGCCCGGCCGGCGATGATGTTCACGTCGTTGCGGACGTTGTGCCGGAGCACGCGATTGAGCACGCTCACCATCGTCGACCGCTCCTCCAGCGCCACGTTCGAGGTTTCGAGCGCCGCCTTCGTCTCGTTGAGCTCCGCGATGCGCCGACTGAGCGTGTCCCGGGTCGTCGCGAGCGTCCGATTCAGGTCGCCGAACTCGTCGGGGCGGTCGGTGTCGAACTCGACGTCGTACTCGCCGGCCGCGAGCCGCTCGGCGCGCCGCGACAGCGCCGAGAGCGCGCCGGTCACGTCCGCGCCGAGCACGGCGACGACGGCGACGAGGCCGACGGAGGCGACGAGCCCGATGACGAATATCCACCCGCGGATACGGTCGACGACGGCGTACGCAGACGCTGTCGGTGCGTGTTCGACAACCACCCAGTCGGTCCCCTCGACGGGAGCGTAGGCGGCGACGTACGCCGTCCCGTCGTCCGTTCCGTAGCGCGGCGAGTCGGTGAACCCGGACTCACCACGCAGGCCGCTGCTGACGACCGGTGCACGGAGCGGCCCGTCGTGGTACTGTTCGAGCGCCGCGGACGGGTCGTCGGCGAGCACGACGGTGCCGTTCGAATCGACGACCCGCGTGAACCCGCCGTCAACCGGGTGTTCGAACCGGTCGAACAGCCCGGCGGCGTCGACGGTGACCACGAGCAGATGCCCCGGCTTCGCCCGTATCGGAGTGATGAACCCGACCGCGACCGACCCGTTCCCCGTCTCGTAGGGGTTCGTCATGCGGACATCGTCGAAGTTCCGGAAGGCGAACCGCTCCTCCCACGGCAGGTCGGCGACACGGGTTCCCTCAAGCGATCTGCGGGCGCTCGTCTCGACCGTCTGGTTGCGCCGGTCGAGCACGTACGCGTCGATGATACGCGTCTCCTCGCGGTCGGCACGCTGGGTGCGGAGATACGCTCGAACCCGGGCGTCGTCCGTTCCGTGGACGGGGTGTTCGGAGAGCAGCCGCGCGATGAGCCGGTTCTGTCCCGTCCACTCGGTGAGCTCGTTCGCCTCCGCCGTCGCCGCCGTCGTCATCGACCGCTCGACGCTTTCGCCGAGCACGGCGCCGCTCTGGACGTACAGCCCGGCCGCGGCGGCCGCGCTGATGAGCAGGACGACGAACAGCGCCGTCGCCAGCTTCCGCCGGTAGGAGGCCCGTATCGCGTCGACGAACTGACCGGAAACCGACGACGGGTCACGCACCGCGACCACCCACCGGTCGGCGGCCCGCCCCGACGGTCGAGGCCACGCGACGGGACGGGCTCACGGATTCCCTCCGAGGCCGTCCAGATACGCCCGCGCGACGGCGTTGGGCGTCTCGCCGTCGAGGAGGACGCGGCCGTTGAGCCGGCGCATCGTCGACTCGTCGAGCCCGGCGGCGACGGGGGCGAGCGCGTCGAAAACCGCCGGGGTCGCCTCGACCGTCGGCGCGTGGGCGGTCGGCGACGGCTGGTACGGGAGGAAGTAGTCGCGGTCGTCCGCGAGCACGACGAGCGAGTCGCTCGCCAGCTGCGGGTCCGTGGCGAAGCCGCTCGCCACCGTCGCGCGGCCGTCCGCGAGCAGTTCGTACGTCAGCCCGACGGAGGTGACGATGAACGATCCCGACTCGACGGCCGAGCGGGCGTCCGGCCCGACGCCGTAGTAGGCGGTGACGCCGCGCCACGCGTCCTCGCGGCGGTAGAACTCCTCGTTGACCGCGACGGCGAGGTCGGTGTTGCCGGCCAAGAGGTGGTCGGCGAACTCGCCTAGCGTCGCCACCCCCGTCCGCTCGCTCCACGCCCGGTCGGCGACGAGGACGTACTCGTTCGAGAACGGCGCCGGTGACGCCATCCGGAGCCCCTGCTCGCGGGCGTCCCGGGCCGCCCGCTCGTACAGCTCCGCCGGGTCGGTGAGCCTGATCTCCCGACGGGGCGGGAGTTCGCGCCACGCGGTGCCGGTGTACTCCCAGTAGAGGTGTTTCCTCCCGTCGGCCGTCGCGGCCCAGTTCTCCGCGGAGTTACCGTACCCCACCTCGTCGACGGCCTGCACCCCCTCGAGCGTACGGAACCGTTCGTACGCCAGTTGGCCGAGTATCTCCTGTTCCGCGAACGGCTTCGAGCCGACGCGCACCTCCGGCGACGGCGGGGTCACGGCTCCGGACCCGTCCGCACAGCCGGCGAGCGCGCTCCCGAGGAGCACACCCCCGACCCCACCAATCTGCGACAGGTAGCCGCGGCGCGTCGGCGCCATCGGTCACCCAGTTATCCGCCGCCGAAATAAACACCCACGCCCGTTGCCCCCCGCCACGCACGGCTGGCCCGCGACGAGGAACGCGCCCGAGCCACGCGCTGATATCGCGACCGAGGAGTCCTGAAAGCGTTCCGGCCGTAGAACTAAGCCCCACTGCCTCGAACGCCCGGTAATGCCCGACGGAGCGCGAATCGTGATCGTTGACGACGAGCCTGGTCTTGCGGACCTGTACGCCGCGTGGCTCTCCGGGACGTACGACGTCGAGACGGCCACGAGCGGCGACGACGCGCTCGACGTCATCGACGAGACCGTCGACGTCGTCTTCCTCGACCGCCGAATGCCCGGCCGCTCCGGCGACGAAGTGCTCGTCGAACTGCGCGACCGCGGATGCGACGCCGCCGTCGCGCTGGTGACGGCCGTCGACGCCGGCTTCGACGTGCTGGAGCTCCCGCTCGACGCCTACCTCGCGAAACCCGTCGAGCGGGACGCGCTCACCGACGCGGTCGAGCGCCTCCGGCCGCGGCCGACGTACGACGAACCGCTCCGTCGCTACTTCTCGCTCGTCGCGCGGCGCGATGCGGTCGAGCCGGCCACCCGGCCGGAGGACCGTGAGGCGGACGGCGCGTACGGGTCGCTCGTCGCGGAGCTCGAATCGCTGCGTGCGGAGCTCGACCCGGACCCGACGACGCTCTCGGAGACCGACGCGGCGGCGTGGGACGACGAGAAGTGACGTCCGCGGCGCTCGCCCTCAGGACTCGTCGTCCCTGTCGACGAGCTCCGGCGTCCCGCTCAGGATACCGCGCATGTTCGTCAGCGGCTCGCCGACCTTGATGCCGTGGGTCGTGATCTCGAAGCGGCGAAGCGTCCGCTCGAAGTCGCTCGTCCGCTTCTTCAGCACGCCGATGGCCTTCCGTATCTCGCCCTGGAGCTCGATGTGGCGCAGGAAGACGATGTTGTCCGCGAGGTAGCTGAGGTTCCCGTTCGTCGCCATGAACTCGCCGGTGATGCTCTGCGTCTCGTCGATAAGCACCGTCGTGACGCCCATGTTGTTGAGATACCGACCCAGCGCGTGGATCCGCTGGACCATCCGGTCGTCCTCGCCGCGGAGCGTCAGCTGGTAGCCGCGGATGCCGTCGACCATGACGATGTCCGCGCCCTCCTCCTCCACCTCGTCGCGGACCATCCGCGCGAACTCCTGCGGGGAGCGTTCCAGCGCCTCAACCTCGTGTACCTGCAGCGTCCCCCGCTCCAACATATCGTCGACGGGGATGTTGATCGCTCGCGATCGGGTGAGGAACGTCTGTTTGTTCTCCTCGAACAGGTAGATTACCGAGCGTTCGCCGCGCCCGGCCGCCTCCTTCATGAACTGCGTGCCGAGGGTGGTCTTCCCGACCCCAGTCGGCCCGCTGAGGATAGTGACGGTACCGCGGGCGATGCCGCCGTGGAGCAGCTCGTCGACCTCCGGCACGCCCGCGGAGATCTGTCCCGCCTCGAACGACGCGGTATGGTCGCCGGGCTCGAGTTCGGGGTACACCTGGATGCCGCGGTCGGTGACCCGGTAGGCGTGTTCCCCGCTGCGCGTCGCCGAGCCACGGAACTTCGGCACGTCGACGGTGCGGCCGTACGACCGGGTGCCGAGGCCGATCGTCCCGTCCGTGATGAACTCCAGGTCCTCCGTCGGGAGCGCCTCGGTGTCCTGAACGGTGAACAGGACGGTCGCGCCCTGCTTCTTGAGGAAGCGCATGAATCCGACGACCTGCTTGCGGAACTGATACTCCCCGGAGGTGAGGTAGCGGAGCTGTGTCACCGGGTCGACGACGACCCGGTCCGGGTTGACCTCGGAGACGGTGTCGATGATATCGTCGGTCAGCGGCTCCTGTTCCACCTCCGCGGCCTCGAACACGTCGTACGACTGGTTCTCGGTGAACACGTCCGCGGTCGGGCTCAGGTCGAGGAACTCGATCCCCTCCGTCTCGAAGCCGAGCGACGCCGCGTTCGCCTTGAGGTCCGAGAGGTCCTCCTCGAGGTTGATGAACAGCACCGTCTCGTCGGCGTCGAGGCCGGCCTGCAGGAAGTGGAAGCCGAGGATGGTCTTCCCGCTGCCGGCGTGGCCGCGCAGCATGTAGCTGCGCTCCGAAATCAACCCGCCGTGGAGGAGTTCGTCCAGCCCGCCGATACCGGTCGACAGCCGGTCTGGCAGCTCCGATGACATCGTATGTCCCCCTATCGTGAAACAGGTATATAAATGGGTAACGCTTAGTTGCCGAAGCGTCGTAGGGCAACCACTGTGTCGTCGGACGCCACACGTGACGCCGAGAAACGCGCCGACGACAGCGACGAGCCTCGTGTGGTGTTGTTCATGGAGGCCGGCCGTAACCGAGAGCTGCTTGCCGAGACGCTCGGCGGGTCGTACGACGTCGCGACGACGACGGACGTGGAGACGCTCGGCGACTCGTTCGACTGCTGTGTGTTCGACACCGTCGAGTTCAATCGCGTCGCAGGGACGGTGCAGTCGCGCCGCGAGATGTCGGACCCGCAGTTCCTCCCGTTCGTGCTCCTGGTTCCCGAAGGGACCGAGGGCCGTTCGGTCACGGACGCGTGGCAGTACGTCGACGACGTCATCGAACTCCCCGTCGAGCGGCGGGGGCTGTTGACCCGCATCGGCAACCTCGTCGAGCGTCGCCGAACCGCGGTCGAACTCGCCGAACGGGAGGCGGACCTTCGGCGGACCGTCGAGGACCTCTCGCTGAAGGAGCAGGCGATGGACGAGGCGCCGGTCGGCATCACCATCACCGAGGGCGGTGACGGGGACAACCCGCTCGTCTACGTCAACAAGGAGTTCGAGGCGCTCACCGGCTACGACTCGGCCGTGCTCGGCGAGGACTGCCGGTTTCTGCAGGGGGCCGAGACGGACGACGCGACACGGACGCGGATCCGCAACGCGATAGAGGACGAGGAGCCCGTCGCCGTCGACATCCTGAACTACCGGCGGAACGGCCGGAAGTTCTGGAATCGGCTCGAGATCGCACCGGTTCGGGGCGACGACGGGACCGTCAAGAAGTACGTCGGCTTCCAGACGGACATCACGGACCGGAAGATCCGCGAGCGCCGGCTGGAGGTGATGAACCGCGTGTTGAGCCACAACCTCCGTAACAAGATGAACGTCATCGAGGGGTACGCGGCGCTGCTGCGCGAGGACACCGACGCCGATCCGGCCGCGCTGGACCGCATCGACGAGGCGACGGCGGAGCTGATGGGACTCGCGGAGGCGGTCAGGAAAATCGACGTGACGCTGTCGGCCGGGGCCGAACCGACCGAGATGCAGCTCGACGAGCGGCTCACGGCCGTCGTCACCGCGGTCGAGGAGCGCTACCCGGACGTGTCGTTCACCCTGACGAC
>Ga0207771_101361_pt1 | contig 10685 bp, 9 predicted proteins | sample A23M2SouthBayCA_2_FD_187731 | JGI IMG/M metagenome (GOLD analysis project Ga0207771, IMG submission 187731) | Aerobic enrichment media microbial communities from Eden Landing Ponds, California, USA - A23 M2 (2) (SPAdes) | ecosystem: Environmental > Aquatic > Marine > Unclassified | place...
CGCAGGCTCGTCTGCGCGGCGATCAGGCCGGTGATCCACGCGCCGGCGGCGACGCCGGTGTAGCCGAAGGCCTCGTCGATGCCGACCGCGAGCCCGCGCTGGTCGGGGCCGGCGAGGTCGATTTTGGCGTTGATCGCCATACTCCAGGTCAGCGCCTGGTTGATCCCCAACAGTACGTTGCCGAGCGTGATCCAGGCCCAGCTCGGAGCATAGATCAACACGAGCGGCAGCGGCAGCGCGGTCGCCCATCCGAGAATCAGGACCGGCTTGCGCCCGTACGCCTCGCCCCACTTCCCGGCGTAGAGGTTGAGGATCGACTTGACGATCCCGAAGGAGACGACGAAGGAGCCGATCACGAACAGCGACTGGACGCCGAGGACGTCCCGCCCGAGGACGGGCACGACGGCCCGCTCGGAGCCGATCGTCAGCCCGGTCGCGAATACAAGCAGGACGTGCAACGAGAACTGGCCGAGGTGCTCGCGGATGCCCTGCTGGAGGCCGTCATTCCCGCCCACGGATGCTATCTCCGTCATCGATCACTCCGCCGCACAGCGGTTTGGACCGAGCTCGAGGTCGCTCAGCTCCTCGTCGGGCACCGACTCCTGACCGACGTTGGTTCGCTTGACGCGCTCGAAGTTCGGCGGGTGGTCGGGGATATCGGCGGCGAGGGTCTCCACGAACGCCTCGTGATCGCGCCGGAGATCGGCGTTCCGTTCGGGCAGGTCGCCCAGTCGCGCGGTCACCGGCGGTTCCGGCGAGCCGGGATCGTGGGCGGGGAGGACGAGCGCGTCGTCGGGCCGATCGAGCAACCGCTGGAGGCTCTCGTAGAGCGTCGCCGCGTTCGACTCGACGTCGGAGTCCTCGATGCCCGCTTCGACGCCGAGTTCGACGCGCCCGACGCTGTCGTGGAACAGGGTGTCCCCGGTGAGCAACGCCGCGCCGTCGAGATCGAAGGAGACGCTCCCTTCGCTGTGGCCAGGCGTGTGGACGACCTCGATTTCCACGTCGCCGACCGCGAGCCGCTGGCCGCCTTCGATCGGCTCGGCGTCGATCGCGAGCGCGTCCTTCGGGTGGAGGAAGTAGGGAACGTCGTGGCGATCGGCGAGGTCGCGGCCGCCGGAGACGTGGTCGGCGTGGGCGTGCGAGTCGAAGACGCCGACGAGGTCCGCGTCCCGACTGTCGACGATCGCCTCGTAGGTGCCGAGGTACTGCGAGGGATCGAAGACCGCCGCCTCGCCGCCGGCGATCAGTACGTGCGACAGGCAGCCCTTCCCGGGCCGGGCGACCTGCACGAGTTCGCCGTCGAGGTCGGCGTCGACGGTCGCGTGCTCGTGGACGCGGCTCCACCCGCCCATCCCGTCGACGAGCGTGGCGGCGTCGTACCCCAAATCGTCGAGCACGTCGGTCGCGGTGTCGGCGACGACGCCCGCCGCGCAGACGGTGACGATCTCCCGATCCTCGGGGAGGTCGGCGAGCTGGGCCTTCGCCGTTTCGGGGTCGTTCGTCAGTTCGTCGTAGACGTCGACGTTTACGCTCGACGGTACGTGCCAGTCCTCGAAGTCTTCCTCGTGTCGAACGTCCAGGACGAGGGGCTCGTCCCCGTCGGTTTGGAGCCGATTCGCGAGTTCGTCCGGCGCGATGTCCGTCATGAGTGTTCGTCCATACAGGAAGGCGTTCCATATCGGTGGTGCCGGACATAACCGGGACTCTTAATCATCACTCGAACGAACCCTGTTACGTGAGCCTCCACGAAGCCTCCTTCCGCGTCAAACACGAGTGCCCTTACCGGGAGATCTCCGAGCGCCACCCGGACCTGACGATCAAGGAGTGGTACCTCGACGAATGCCAGGTGATCGAGGTGACCGCCCCCGGCGCTCCCACGGAGGACCTCCGCGAGGAGATCCGGTCGCTCGGGACGGTCCTGCACGAATCAGTCGACGACGACGGCCTCCACGTGGTCACGCAGTCCTGCCTGTGCTCGCTCGAGGACTCGATCATCCAGCGCTTCGAGGAGCACAACTGTCTCTACCAGCCGCCGACGATCCACCGGCAGGGCTGGGAGCACTACAGCGTGATCGCCTTCGACGAGGCGGACGTCCGGACGCTCCTGGCCGACCTCGAGGCCGACCGGGACGTCGAGGTGCTCTCGAAGACAGCCATCGAGGAGCAACGCCTCCCCCACAGTATGCTCGCGCCGGTCGACCAGCTCTTCGAGGCGCTGACCGACCGCCAGCTCGCGGCGCTCCGGCTCGCACTCGAACGCGGCTACTACGAGCAGCCCCGCGGCACCTCGCTCCGGGAGCTGGCCGCATCGACGGAAGTCGCCCGCTCCACGTTCGAGGAGCACCTCAGGAAGGCAGAGAACAAGCTGCTGACGAACGCCGGGCAGTTCCTGCGGTTGGTGACCGCGTCGAGCGGCGGAGATCCGCTCGGGGTGGAGGGGCCGGACGGCGATCGCGCCGAGCAGGTAGCGGACTGACCGGTCCCGATTCGGCGTTTCTTCGCCGCCCCGCCTCCTCACCCGATCGTGAGCACTTCGTCGGCCTCCTCGACGATCCGCAGGCAGTCGCCCATCGTCGAGTGGGGCCGGAGGTCGTCCGGTTCGATCTCCCGGGACTCCATGCAGGTGCCACAGGCGAACAGCTCGCCGCCTGCCCGATCGTACTTCACCATGACGCCGTGGGGGTTGAATGTCTCCGCCTCGAGGTCCGGGGCTTCCACGCCGTCGCCGAGGAGGAAGACCTCGACCTCGTGGTCGGCGTCGAGGGCGGTGTTCGCGAGCCGGAACGCGTTCCAGACGCGCTCGGGGTCGTTCGTCTCGAGGATGATGCCGAGGTGCATACCTACATCTACGCGCTCTGGAGTTTCAGTGCTGACTCCGATTCTCCCACGACGGGAACGGCCTCGCGTGTGTAGGGGTCGCTGTGCGACGAAAACCGGTGTTTGCCGGCTACCTGTGCAGAGCGCCGATCGACTACTCTATGTTAGGATCTTCCCTATGTTTATCACGAACGGTTGCCTACTGACGGACAAGGATAGGCGACGACGTCGCCTATCCCTCCCGCCGGCAAAATGCACCGACTGGTGATTGACCCATGACCCGGACCCTCCACGTCACGATTCAGTCGGTCTCCGATCGAGCCGATCTCGAGGCTGACCTCGCTGGGATCGACGCTGGCGAGGCGATAGACCCGCAGGACCCTACGCTCGCCATCGAGGACCTCGAGACGTTCGGACGTATCTTCCGGGGCACGAACCTCGAACTCCTCGAAGCGATCGTCGACACGGAACCGGCGAGTATCCGCGAACTCGCCGACGCAGTCGATCGCCACCCGCCGGACGTGCTCGCGAACGTCCGCGAACTCGAGGATTACGGACTGCTCGAACTGGAGCAGGACGGCCGGGCGAAACGGCCCGTCGTCTGGTACGACGAGATCGACGCGGACATTCCACTCGGCGATCGGTCGGTGGACCCGGCACACGCGTAGCGAATTGAGGAATCCACCGCTGCTTCACGAAGTGGACTAGATCACCGGGTGGGACTGGAAGGGGCCGACCGGTCGTCCGCGTAGGCGACGAAAGCACCGCAGCCGAGGGAGCGAAGCGACTGAGGCGAGGAGCGCATCGAGCGTACGCCGACGAGCGGGAGGGGGCTGTCGCGGGCCACGCCCGCGACGTCGGGAGAGCTTTGCTCTCCCGGTATCCAAGCGGTTTGCTGTTCAACGCACTGCTCCACCGCCTCGTACTCCTGCAACATCGTCTGATTTGATCGAATTCAGCCTCCAGAGCGCAGGACTCAAGTGACGCTCCCGCGCTCATTGACCCAATGCGCGACGTCATCCTCGTCTCTGCGGACTCCGTACGCCATGATTTCCTCGACGCGATGCCGTACGTCTCCTCCACACTGACTAACCACGAGACGATCACCGGCGCCCACTACACCCGCCCGTCCCTCGCGAGCCTCCTCACCGCCAACTACCAGGGCGCGGTCGAGTCCCGCGTGGTCGAGCCCTCCGTCGCCGAAGCGTTCGCCGACGCCGGCTACACGACGATCGGCCTCTCCTCTTCGCCCCACACCGACGCCCGCTTCGGGTTCGACCAGGGCTTCGACGTGTACCACCACTTCTCGGAGGCGGGCAACCGCGGGAACCCGATCCGGCAGTTCGCCTCGCAGTTCGACCTCATTCGCAAGGTGTACCACCGGTTCAAACCGCCACACGCGAAGCTCTCGAACCGGCTGCCCGACGACGAGCTGATCGACGAGTCCATCCAGGCGTTCAACGACGAGGACGGCCCGCGGTTCATGTGGCTGCACATGATGGGTACCCATCGGCCCTACGGCCTCGGCGACGACGCGGTGCCCAAGGACATCGACCGCAAGGCGCTGTTCAAGCCCGAGAAACTGACCGACGCCGAGCGCGAGACGATCGAGGAGAAGTACCGTGCGACGCTCAAGCGTGCCGACGCCGAGATCGAGCGTCTCGTCGAGTCGGTCGATTCGGAGGACCCGCTGATCGTCTTCACCTCCGACCACGGCGACGAGTTCGGCGAGGAGGGCGTCTGGTTCCACCAGCCCCAGCGCGGCCGGGTGGCGGACGCGCTGATCACGGTGCCGGCGGCGACGAACGACCTCGAACTCGCCGATCCGCTCTCGTCGCTGGACATCGCGCCCTCCATCCTCGCCGACCAGGCTGGCCCCGACGCTATTCCGGCGGAGTGGCACGGCAAGGACGTCCGCCCCGAGGACGAGGGCGGCCAGGGAGGGCGAAATCACACCCTCACCGTCGCGCCGTGGCACGGCTCCACGACGCTCGCCTGGCAAGACTTCGAGACGAAGGTCGTCGCGAAGGACGCCGACGTCGCGCTCTCGCGTGACGGCGAGACGGTCGAAGCCGAGCGAAGCGACGTCGACGAGGATCTCAAACAGCAGATGCGCGACCTCGGGTACGTGGAGTAATGGCAGACGACGGCGCGATCTTCAAGGGCTACCTCTCGGTCTTCGCGGGAGACCTCGGGCGGCTCTTGATCTTCGCGGCGTTCATCCCGCTGCTCGTGCGGACCGTCGGCGAGAGCGGCTTCGGCCGCTACGCGCTGGTGATGGCGATCTTCCTGCCGAGCCGCAAGATCCTGAATCTGGGACTGTTCGAGGCGACGAAGACCTACGCGAGTCGTGAAGAGGGCGAGGACCGGAGTCGGGTGATCGCCACGTCGTTCGCGCTCCACGCGGGGATGCTCCTGGTCGGCATTCCGCTGCTCGCGGCTGGCTTCTACCTGTTCACCGATGGCCCGCTCCAGCAGGCGCTGTACCTGATGCTCGGCGCCGTGGTCGGCGAGCAACTCTACTACTTCGGTCGCGGCGTGCTCCACGCCTACAAGCGCGAGGCGATCGTCGAGCCGCTGATTCCCGTTCGGTCGATCATCATGGCGGTCGTCGGGCTCACGCTCGCGGCGGAGGGCTACGGTGTCCCCGGCGTCTTCGCCGGGTTCGCGACGGGATTTCTCCTGACGGGCCTCCTCTCGACGCTGCTCGCGTTCCGTGAGGCCGGCTTCGTGCCGTCGCCCAGACGGCTCGCATTCTCGCTGTACGGCAAACCCCTCGTCAGATTCGGCGTCCAGACGATGGCGCTCGTCCTCCTCCTGACGAGCATGTTCAAGGTCGACATCCTGCTCGTGAGCTACTTCGAGGACGCGGCGACGACGGGCCACTACCGCGCAGCGCTCCAGGTCTCGGAGTTCATGTGGGTCGTCTCCGTCGCGATGGAGCAGGTGATGATCCAGTCGACGGCGGTCATGTGGGAGGAGGACGCGAAAGGGGAGCTGACTGCGCTTCTCTCCAGAATGTTGCGCTACGTCGTCGTCATCACCGTTCTGCTCGTCGCCGGGGTGTTCGTCCTCAGCGAGCAGTTCCTCACGCTGTACTTCGGCCCCGCTTACGAGGCGAGCGTGCTGCCGCTCAGGGTGCTCCTTCCGGGCGTCCTCGGCTTCGCGATCGCGCGGGTCATCTGGCCCGTCTTGCAGGCTGGCGGCCACCTCCGGACCCTGCTGTTCGCGACCGGCGCGGCCGTCGTGCTCAACGTCGTCCTGAACCTCGTGCTCATCCCCGAGTTCGGGATCGTCGGCGCGGCGATCGCCACCTCAATCGCCTACGGCTCGATGGCGGTGACCCACGTCGTGGCGGCGCGGACGGTCGATCTCCGGCCCACGGAGGGGTTGCCGATCCTGCGGACCGCGGGGCTCGGGCTCGCAACGATCGGAATCCTCTGGGTGCTCGTGCCGCTCGGCCCGTGGTGGGTGGACCTGTTCGTGCTGCCCTGGATCGGGCTCGCGTTCTACGCCGCGGGGAGCCAGCTGCTCGATGTGCTGACTGTGGGGGAGCTGCGCGGGCTGATGACGGAGTTCACGCCCTCGGAGTGAGGCACCGTGCCACGGTTAGACTCTCAGAGGAGGCCGAGGTCTTGCTCCGTGGGGACCCGTTCGACGGGGGTGTCACACTGTGAGCAGGCGTCGAGGTCGTCGCTCACGTAGGTGGTGCCACAGGGCTCGCAGTGATAGAGCTTCGTCGTCCACGATTCGCTCTCGTCGTCCGACTCCGGCTGTCGTTGGTTGGACGTCCCCAACTGGTCTCGATCGGTCGCAGCCGATCGGTCACGATTCCGTTCCCCGGACAGGACGCGTCGTACCCGCTGGACCACTCCCATACGGACTGTTCCTGGCACCATTGGGCGAAAAGGAGCGGCCTTGGTCTGTCAGGGTCGAGCGCGTGCCTACTGGGGTTGCGGACGTACGGTCCGTCTGGAAAACCGGAAGCAAGCGATCGAAGGTTCCGGGCGATCGCTCCGGAATTCGGTCGGTGTCACGAACCACATTGCAGCCGGGACTTACTCCATGTAGCCCAGATCCGCGAGCATCTCCTCTGTGTCCTCGTCGATCTCCTGACGCTCGATCTCGCCGAACTCCGCGAGCCAGGCGTCGAGATCGTCGGCGAGGGCGTCCCGTCGCTGTCCCTCGTCGCTGGCGAGATCGTTCTGCTCTGCTGGATCCGCGTCGAGGTCGTAGAGTTCCTCGACCTCAGCCTCGCGGTCCCGGATCAACTTCCACTCGGGCGTTCGCGTCGCGACGGCGTCGCCGAAGGTCGGGTAGGCCATCGTGAACAGCTGGCGGTCCTCGTCGGTGGGCGTCGGTCCGGCGTCGCTTTCGCCCTCGTCGGGAGCGGTGAGGATCGGCTCGCCGGCGGCCTGGAGCGGCTCGGCGTCGACGAGCGAGAGGAGCGTGGGGAGGATGTCGATCGTCCGGACCTGCGTGTCGATCTGCCCCTCGGGGAGCGCGTCGTGATCGAAAGCGAGCGGCACGTTCAGCTCCTCGTCGTAGAGCGTGCGACCGTGCCCCTCGTATCCGTGCTCGCCGAGCGCCTCGCCGTGGTCGCCGGTGAAGACGACGAGCGTCTCGTCGGCGATGCCGCGGGCCTCGAGTTCGTCGTAGAGTTCGCCGACGTGGTCGTCGACGCGCATCATCGCCGCCGTGTACTCGTCGTGGTCGTCGAGGAGGTCTCGCGGCGCGTTCCGGGGCTCGTGGACGTCGAAGTAGTGGACCCAGCCGAAGAAGCCGCTCTCCTCGTCGTTGGCGTCGGCACCGCCGTCACCGCTGGCGGCGGCCCCGCCCTTCGGCGCGACGTCGTCGAGACACGCGATCGCGTCGTCGGTCACCGCGCGGGCCGAGCGGCAGTGCAGTGAGATGAGCCCCAGATCGCGCAGCAGGTTCTTGACGGTGTAGCGGCCGATGCCGAGGTTCTTCACTGCGCCGAAGACCGTGTTGAACGTCTTCGTGTCGTAGATTCTGCTCAGGATCGGGTACAGCTTCCCGTAGGCCTGGCCGTCCTCGTAGCGGTCGAACCCGCGATCGAGCTTCGAGTGATCGGCGGCGAGGTGGTCGACGCTCACGACGCCGAAGGTGTCCATCCCCGCGGCCTGGAACTGCTCGCCGGCGGTGTCGTGCTCCTCGCTCAGCCCCCAGCCGTTCTCGACGACGCCGTGCTCGAAGGGGTACTTCGCCGTCATGAACGCGGTGAGGCTCGGGTCGGTGGTGTTCGCGACCGTGTAGGTCTCCGTGAAGTCCAGCGCGCCGTCGTAGAGGGCCGCGCAGTTCGGGAAGAGCCCCTCCTCAAGGCCCTCCTTGAACACGTCCTCGCGCAGACAGTCCACGCTGACCAGCAGGACGTTCCGAATCTCGCTCATTGGCGGCGGATACCGGGGTTCGGGAGTTAACGGTGTCGTTCGGCTGTCGAATTCGAACGTCTACAGGAGTGAGCTGGGGTGATGAGCTGCGGTGCGCCCCGAAAGCCCCCGAGCGCTCGACATTCCGGGCACCGTCGGAGCACGCTCCGACGGGCTTCGCCTCGCGATGCTCGGCTCAGCACCGAAAGACTCGCTTCGCTCGTCTTTCGAGGTCACACTCACTTCGTTCGCGTGACGCTCGCTGCGCTCCTCAGTCGCTTCGCTCCCTGCGGTGCTTGTTCGTTCGGGAACCGCCGAGCGACCGGCCCCTTTCGATGTTCCGAAAGATCAATGATCTTTCGGCCTTCGCGAAATCAAAGATTTCGCTCAGCCCCACCCAACCGCATCCTCGTCCTCCCCAGCCTCCTGCGCCGAGAGACGTTCCGGCTCGCTTCGCTCGCGGGCTGCGACTCTCGTGCCCTCGCTCGCTGACGCTCGCGAGGACGCTGCTCGGGTTCGCTTCGCTCACCACTCTGCTGCTCGTCCACCGGAAGTCTCGCAACGCTCGCCTTCCGAGCCTTCGTTCGCTTCGCTCACGAAGACCTCGCACGCTACGCGGCGTCCTATCGGCCGTTGCGAAACGCGGGCCACCGCGGCCACCGGTTTGAGTTCACTCGACAGAATAACCGGGCGGGGCTCCGGAAGGGGCCGACCGGTCGTCGGTTCTAACGACGTAAGCACCGCAACGAGCGTAGCGAGTGAGGAGCGCAGCAAGTTAGAACCGACGAGCGGGAGGGGGCTTCCGTAGGCGGTCGTTGTCCCGATCCCACCCACCACCTCCCAGAATGCAATTCCTAGCCGAACGTTCAAGCCGGACGCCCGCCACCCACGAGCCAAGAAATGCGCCGACACTACGACCACGCGCGGGTCCAGGAGTACTGGCAGCACGTCTGGGAGCGCGACGACGTCTATTCCGTTCCCGACTCGGCCGAGGATCCCACGTACGTCCTCGGGATGTTCCCCTACACCTCCGGGAGCCTCCACATGGGCCACGTCCGGAACTACGCGATCACGGACGCGTACGCCCGATTTCGACGGATGCAGGGCGACGACGTTCTCCACCCGATGGGCTGGGACGCGTTCGGCCTCCCCGCCGAGAACGCGGCGCACGAACGCCTCACCGATCCCGAATCGTGGACACGCTCGTGCATCGAGCGGATGCGCGACGACATGGAGGAGCTGGGCTTCGGCTACGACTGGGATCGCGAGATCACGACCTGCGACCCCGACTACTACCGGTGGAACCAGTGGCTGTTCACCCGCTTTCACGAGGAGGGGCTCGTCGACTACCGCGACGCGACGGTGAACTGGTGTCCCGACTGCGAGACCGTGCTGGCCGACGCGCAGGTCGAGTCTGGCGAGGAACAGCAGTTCGCGGACGCCGGCTCGGCGTCGCTCGACGATCCACTCGATCCGGCAGCGGCGCGCGCTCGCGTCGAGGACGAGGTGCCGACGGAGTCCGACGAAGCAGACGCCGCTTCTCACGATCACGACGCTGACGCCGGCGTCTGCTGGCGCTGTGGCACGCCGGTCGTCACGCGCGATCTGGAGCAGTGGTTCCTCCGAACGACGGAGTACGCCGAGGAGCTCGACGACGGCCTCGACGAGCTCGACGCGTGGCCGGAAGGCGTCCGGAACATCCAGGCCGACTGGATCGGCCGGCAGGAGGGCGCGGAGGTCACCTTCGAGGTCCCCGAGTTCGGCGACCTCTCCGTGTTCTCCGCGCGTCTCGACACGATCCACGGGGCGACGTACGTCGCGGTCTCGCCGGGGCACGACCTCGCCCGCCAGCGCGCCGAGGAGGACGCGGAGTTCGCCGACGACCTCGAAGCCCTCCGCCAGGCCGACCACGCCGAGGACACCGCCGGCGTCGACACCGGACTCACAGCGATCCACCCGCTCACGGGCGAGGAGCTCCCAATCTACGCCGCGCCGTACGTTCTGGAGGACGTCGGGACGGGCGCGCTGATGGGCGTGCCGGCGCACGACGAGCGGGATCACGCCTTCGCGAGCGATCACGGCCTGCCGATCGAACCGGTCGTCGCGGCGACCGAGGACGCGGACGCCGCGGATCCCGCCTCCACCGACGCCGAACCATTCACCGACGACGGCGTCCTCACCGACGCCGCAGGCGAGTACGCTGGCCTCGAGAGCGCCGACGCCCGCGACCGGATCCTCGCGGACCTCGACGCCGCCGAGGAATCGACGACCTACCGCCTGCGCGACTGGCTCATCTCCCGCCAGCGCTACTGGGGCACCCCGATTCCGATCCTCCACTGCGAGGACTGCGGTCGGGTGCCCGTCCCCGACGAGGATCTCCCCGTCGAACTGCCCGAGTTCGAACACACGACGGGCAACCCGCTCGACGCCGCCGACGAGTGGAAGCAGACGACCTGCCCCGAGTGTGGCGGGCCC
>Ga0207771_101364_pt1 | contig 10666 bp, 12 predicted proteins | sample A23M2SouthBayCA_2_FD_187731 | JGI IMG/M metagenome (GOLD analysis project Ga0207771, IMG submission 187731) | Aerobic enrichment media microbial communities from Eden Landing Ponds, California, USA - A23 M2 (2) (SPAdes) | ecosystem: Environmental > Aquatic > Marine > Unclassified | place...
GACTTTCGTCTACGAAATGGCTACACAGATCGCGGAATCTGAAGGACTGGAACGACTGAAAGCCGAAACAGTAGCTGCTGCGATGGTGAGGGGGTTGACTGACTGGTGACCAACCGCAGAAGTACAGGGCCTGTGAGACCAGATTTTCCTGGCGGACTGGAAGGGCGAGGGGCGCTGGCGGTGAGCAAAGCGAACGGAGTCGCCTGAGCGGGCTCTATTCTCGCGAGTGCGGCGCGGTGGGGCTGTCCGAGCGAGAATATCCCGCTTGGTTCGAGAGAGCGCAGCTCTCTCGTCATCCCGAAAATCTTCGATTTTCGGAGACAGCGACCGCCAGCGGTCCGAGGGCTTTCAACCATCACTGATGACTGCGGTGCGGTCTGCGATCGCGGTTTCTTTCACAGTCACTCAACTCGAAACAGCTGTTACCTTCGCACACCAATTGAACAGCAGTAGCACCGGTATCGTCGCGAAACAGCAGGTTCCGAACGTAGCTACGCGTGAGTCCGAGCGAATAAAACCGAAATGGGGGCAGGTAGCCGGGATACTGCCCCCGCGGGCGAATCTGATTCCGGAACGGTGCCAACGTCTCGGGAGTTCACGACGGTGGTTCCCGTCGGGAGCCCCGAACGGATCCAGACGTATGTTAACACCCAACACACTTAACCGTTTCCCGGAACCGGTTCGGTGACGTCCTGGCGTATCGAGAGCAAGGGCTTTGGCCGCGGGGCGACCAGGGCCGTGCATGGCCGACAATCGCGTGGTGCAGGGGCGGATGGTGACGCCGAAGAAACTCGCCGAGCTGGTCGAGGGAGAGTCGGTGATGGACGCCGAGGCGATCGAAGACGCCGACCGGGACTGTCCCGACTGTGGCGGCGACGTGATCTCGGTGGGGTACATGCCCAGCGTGACGTCGTTCGTGACCGGCTACAAGTGCCAGGACTGTGACTGGTCCGAGCGCGAGGAGTGAGCAACGGGCCCCACCCGGACCGGCTCGGCGCCGAGCGCCAGGACCGGACCGCGATGCGGACCGAAACCCCTTTAGGGAGATTGATCCTACCGGGGAGTGCAAGCGGGGCTGTGGCCAAGCCAGGCATGGCGACTGACTCCAGAGGCCCGCGCCCGGGACGAAATCCAGACTGATATACTGACCGGCCGGCTGATCACCGGCCGCGTGATGACCCTCTGGAGTTCCGAGGCGCTCACCGGAGATATCAGTCGATCGGGGGTTCAAATCCCTCCGGCCCCATACCGTTCTTTAATTTCTGTGTAGTCTGGTCAGTGAATCGGCGGTTTTCGGATTCGACGGCGCGAGCGCCGTGAAACGGAGGTGGTCGGTCGCACTCGTCGAGAGTGTGTCGCCTGGCGCCACCTGTCTCGTCTGCCCCTGACGGCCCTCGACAGACATCGGACCCCCGAGATCCGCGAGACAGCAGTGGTGACACCGACGTTACCGGGAGTACTTACGTTTCCAAGCGTAAGTTACTGGCACGAGGTAATCCAAAAATGGCAGCCCGCAACGGGGACGACGCGGATTACGACGAGAACGAAAGCGACGGCGAGGCGGAGCGATACACCGAGATCTGGCTCGACTCGGGCGAACTGGTCATCTACGACGTCGACAACTCTGACGCGTGGGTCCAGTCCGAGTCGGTCGTCGCGCTCGACGCGATGGCCTGACCGGTCGCCCAGCTAGCAATTATCCTTCTCGGGAGCGTCTGTTCGACAGTGACTACGGATGAGTGAGACCGAAAGCGACGATGGGTCGACGACCGACCAGGGACCGACACGCGTCGCTATCGCGTGTCAGGGCGGGGGGAGCCACACCGCGTTCACCGCGGGCGTTTTGCGAGTGTTACTGGCCGAGTGGGACAAGGACCACGAACTCGTGGGTATCAGCGGGACGTCGGGTGGGGCCTTCAACGCGCTTGCGGTGTGGTACGGACTCGTGACCGGTGACGCCGACACCGCACGGGACCTCCTCGGTGCCCTCTGGGACGACATCGCGGCTCGCGACCCGGGCGACCGCTGGCTGAACGAGTCGGTCGGGACCGTCGCCCGACTGGAGAGCACCGGATACCCGGTTCCCGCGGTGAGCCCGTACCAGGTCCCGGGGTCGGAACTCGGGAAACGCCGGATCCGCGAGACGCTCGAACGCCACATCGACTTCGACGCCATCCCCGACCTGTGCGGGCGGTCGGTCCCGAAACTGGTCGTCGGAACCGTCGACGTCAACAGGGGCGTCTTCGAGACGTTCACCGACGAGGACGTCACCGTCGAGGCAGTGTTGGCATCGGCGGCGCTGCCGACGTTGTTCGAGGCCGTCGAGATCCACGGCCACTACCACTGGGACGGACTGTTCTCCCAGAACCCGCCGGTTCAGGACCTCATGAGTCTCCCGCCGGAGCGAAAGCCCGAGGAACTCTGGGTGATCCAGGTCAACCCACAGACGTTCGAGGGCGAACCGAAGACGGTGGACGTGATCGCCGACCGTCGCAACGAACTCTCGGGCAACCTCTCGCTCAACCAGGAACTGCGGTTCGTCGAGCGCGTCAACGACTGGGTCGCCGACGGGACGCTCCCCGCCGACAAGTTCGTCCACACCGAGATCCACCGCATCGGCACGGGCACGCGCTTTCCCAGCTCGACGAAAGTCGACCGCGACCCCGCCTTCCTGGAGGAGCTCCGCCGACTCGGTCGTATGCGTGGTCGCGAGTTTCTCGATGCTCGCTACTGATTACCCGGTTGCCGACGCCGAGACTGCCTGACTCAGGTCTCACGACCCAGCCGAAACGCCAGGCTGTACATCCGGCCTGCCGACTCCGACCCGATGTCGTCGACGAGGCGGTCGATCTCGGTCGTCAGTGGCTCCGCCAGGTCGGCGGGGAGGCTCGCCGCCGACTCGCGAGCCAGTTCGGCGTGTGCTGCGACGTGACTCTCCGTCCAGGGCACCGGCTGTAGCAGAGTGCGCTCGCAGTCGAACGTCCAGCCGTACCCGGCGAACAGTCGTCGAAGCATCTCGGCGGGATAGAACGTGAGTGTCGGAGCGCCGTCGGCCAGTTCGGCGGCCGCGTTCTCGACGGCGAAGAGGTCGCGCATCGCCGCACCGTCGGGCAACGGGTCGTAGTCGTCGACGACCAGGTGTGCACCCGGTGTCGCGACGCGGGCCAGTTCCGCTGCGATCTCCGGCAGTATCGCAGTCGGGACCACGTTGAACAGTCCGTGCGCGGTGACCACGTCGACCGAATCGTCGGGGAGCGGCGTCGCGCGGAGGTCGGCTTCGACCACGATGACGCGATCGGGATCGGACACACCGACCCGCTCGCGGACCGTCCCGGCGTGCTCGGAGTCGTTCGTGACGGCGTAGACGCGACGCGCACCCGCTTCGAGCAGGCCCGCCGTCGTGTTCCCGACACCCGCGCCTGCTTCGAGACAGACCGCCCCCTCGACGGGTCGGTCCTCGAGTGCCGTCCGGACGGTCTCGGGGACGTCCATGTCAGGGTGGTTCGCGGGGGAATGTACGGCCGAGGGTCGCCCGGTCAGTCAGTGGTGGAGTTGCTGCGGGACGGGGCTGTCGTCGTGGCGCGCGCTTTCGACGACCGAGCGCTGGGCCGCCTCGTCCATCCCCTCGAAACGCTCTGCGGCGTCGAGTACCATCGAGACGAGTTTCGGGTCGCCCGGATTGATTACGCTGGTCACGTCCTGCGAGGCGGCGAACGCGAAGCGCTCGCGGATCTCGTCGGGTCGGTCGACGGGGTGATACCAGTTGGCGTACGGTCGGTCTTCCTCGGGCAGTTCGTCGGTATCGGGCCAGGGTCCGCGGGCGAAGCCCTTGATGACGAGCGTCCCGATGCCCTCCTCGTTGGCTCGCTCGACGACGGCCTCGTAGTCGTGTTCGCCGTCGTCTTTCGCGACGACGACCGGATTGAGCGGGAACATGACGGTTTCGAGGTCGTCGATCCGGTCGATAGCGTCGATGATGAGGTCGGGGTCGCCGTGGCTCGTCAGGCCGAGATGTTCGACCGTGCCGTCGTCGCGGGCCTCGCGGAACGCGTCGAGCGCGCCGCCGTCGCTCGTGATCTGGTCGAGTTCGTCCTGGGTTTCGAGGCCGTGGACCTGATAGAGGTCGATCGCGTCGACTCCCAGTCGGTTCAGCGAGCGTTCCAGTTTGTGTCGGGCGCCCTCGTAGTCGCGTTCGCCGGTCTTGCACCCGAGGAATATCTCCTCGCGGTGCTGGCGGAGTTTCGGGCCGAGTTTGAGTTCGGCGTCGCCGTAGGTCGGGGCGACGTCGAAGTGGTTGACACCGGCGTCGAGGACGGCCTCGACCATCTGGTTGGCACCCTCCTGTTCGAGCCAGTTGAGCGCGATCGCGCCGAAGGTCATCACGGTACTGTCGTGACCGGTCTCGCCGAGCGGGCGTGTCTCCATACTCGCTCAGTCGGTCGGGGCGAGCATAGTCCCTGCGGCCGCGGAACCGGGCGTCGGTTCTGCCGGGACGCCCACCCCAGACCACCAACCAGCAGGACCGACCGACACCAGTAGCTTCAACGGCGGCCACGCGAAAGACCCGGCCATGGCACCACCGACGAAATCACACACGCTTCCGAGCGGCGACGAACTCCCGGCGCTCGGCCTGGGCACCTGGGACATCGACGGCGAGACGGTCAAAGAGAGCGTCAGGGCGGCACTCGACGCCGGCTACACACACATCGACACCGCAGAGGGCTACAAGAACGAGGCCGAGATCGGCGAGGTACTGGCCGAGTACGACCGCGACGACGTCTTTCTCACCTCGAAAGTCCTCTCGAAGAACCTCAACTACGACTCGCTGATCGAGTCCTGCGAGGCCTCGCTGGAGCGACTCGGCACCGACTACCTCGACCTGTACCTGATCCACTGGCCCAACCCGGCCATCTCGCTGCGTGAGTCGCTGAACGCGATGGCGACGCTTCACGACGAGGGACTCGTCCGCAACGTCGGCGTCTCGAACTTCTCGGCCTACCAGCTCAGTTGCGCCCACCACATCAGCGACGTACCGATCGCTGTCAACCAGATCGAGTTCCACCCCTGGCTCCAGCGGCCCGACATCGTCGACTACTGCCGCGAAACCGACACTGTCGTCGAGGCCGCGGCACCGCTCGCTCGCACCGAAGTCTTCGGCGACGAAGTCGTCCAGGAACTCGCCGAGACCTACGGCGTCTCGCCCGCGCAGGTCGTCGTGAAGTGGGGTATCGAGCGAGACATCGTCGTCCTGCCCAAATCCTCCTCGCCAGAACACGTCCGTTCGAACGCAGAGCTCGATTTCGAACTGGCCGAGGAGGACCTGGCGGCACTCGACGACCGGGACCGTGATTACCCCGTCTACGACCACCCCGCTCGGGACTGGACGAGCGACGTCTACGGTATCAATCAGTAGCGAAACCGCGTCTTCCGTTCTCGCGCTCACTCGCTCGCGATCAGGTCGTCGGCCACGAGGTCGAGCAACTGGTCGGCCAGTTCGGGGTCGACGCTCGCGATCTCCTCGCCGTCGTGGAGGCGGTCGTTGTGACGCTCGACCGTCGCCGCGAGGTCCTCCAGTCCCACCCGTGTCTCCGTCTCACACGCCGGACAGACGACCGGTACGTCGACACTGTCCTCTGATTCTGCCATATCACTCGCCACTCACACGTCCACCGGGAAAACGGAGACGGTTCGTCCGCGCCGACAACGGTCTACCGTGCCCACGATTATCATACACGATACCCGAAGAGTCATTTTCTTGTGGCATCCGGATTTCTCGAAGTCAGATGGTATCCGAACGTACCAAGAACATCGGTATCGGTTCGGTCCTCACGTTCGTCACCTCGCTCGGGACGGCAACCCCGGGGTTCGGTCTCATTCTGGGGCCCATGTTTACTTTCGGTGGCGGACTCACCGGCGGTAGCGTCGGCGGGTTCCTCGAAGGTGGTGGCGCCGCCGATGGCGCGAAAGTCGGTCTCCTCGTCGCGCTCGTCGGCGGTGTCACGTTCTCTGTGGTCGCAGTGACCGGAGGAACGTTGTTCGACGCACTGATAGCGACCTCCGATGGGAGCGGTGCGTCGGTCGGGAGCTGGCTCGTGATCGCCGCGGTCGGGTTCGTCTCGGGGCTGGTATTCACCTTCATGGGGGGACTCGTCGGTGGCAACGTGGCCGGTGCGATACGCGGAGACTGACGATGGCGTCCGCCGAAGACGACGATTCGGGAGGGTTCGCAGTCCCCCTCTGGGCCGTCGCAGTGGTCGTGGTCGCCGTTTTCGTCGTGTCGGCGTTGATCGGCGGGACGGTGTTGCTGGTCGTCGTCGGTACGATGGTCGACGACGGCGCCGAAGCCGGCTCCGGCGGCGACGCCAGCGGAGCGACGCCGACACCTGGGGCCGCGACGCCGACACCAGATGCCACAACTCCAGTCCCCGAGCGCGAGCCGTCGTACTCGATCCGAATAGACTATCGCGGTTCCTGGCAGGGTGCGGTCAGTCTCACCGGCGGTGGGTCGAGCACGAGCGAATCGATCTCTGGGTCGGGACCGACGACTATCGAGATCACTGGCGAACCAGATATCGTCTCGGCCAACGCACAGAAACAGGACGGCGGTGGCGGGACGCTCACGATCCAGATCCGCCACGACGGCGAAATCGTCGGACAGGCGAGTACGAGCGCCGAGTACGGCGTCGCACAGGTCAGCGAGTCGTTCTACTGACTGTCGTCGCTCACTCGTCCCGTCTTGTCGCTGTCGACTTGTCCTATCGTGCCGTCGTCTGCTCTCCTTGTCGTGTCGCCGTTCACCGTCCGGACCCGCTCGCGGACCCTCTCGAGGTCCTCACGTGTGTTGACGTTCGTGACCGCTGTCGCGAGTGGCCCGTCAACCTCGGTCGCTGGGACTCGCTGGACACTATCGAGTCCCTCGAGGAGCGCTCGTGGTCCGCGGCCATCCAGTCCCGCGACGCCAGCGACCACGGCCTCGCGTCTGTACAGCGCGTGCAAGGGCTGGTCGTGACCGTCGACGACCGGGACGACGGCGTCGACGTCCGGCCCAGCGTCGTCTCGGAGCGTCTCGAACGTCGCCGGCGAGACGAGCGGCATATCACAGCCACAGACCAGTAGCCACGGCCGGTCGGTCTGGCTCGCTGCGACGACGATTCCGGCGAGTGGCCCCTCGAAGGAAGGGGCGTCGACGACCACCTCGACGCGGTCGCCGTCGTTCGACAGGGCACGAGTCAACCGGTCGCCGTCCTCGTGGGTGGCGACGGCCAGCAGCGGCGGACAGTCGGTCGCCGCGTCGACAGCACCGACGACGTGTGCCAACAGCGGACGACCCCCGAGGTCGGCGAGTGCTTTGTCACTCCTCCCGAACCGGCGGCTGTCCCCGCCCGCTAGCACGACGCCACGGACCGACCCCCTGCCTGCCATCACGACGTGCTACTCGGCCCACACTAATGTCGCTACCTACTTGGGCGAGTGTCTCTCACGTGTGTGTATGCAAGTGCTGGCCGTCGCGGGGCCGTCGGACTCGGGGAAGACGACGCTCGTCGAGCGGCTGGTCGGCCGGCTGAACGAGCGCGGCAGCGTCGCGACCGTCAAACACCTCCGCACCGAGCCGACGGTCGACACGGAAGGCAAGGACACCCACCGCCACCGCCAGGCCGGCGCCGACGTCACCTACGGCGTCACCGACGACGCCGGCTGGTTCGCCACCGGCAGCGAGCGCACCCTCGACGAGACGCTCGCCCACCTTGCTCCCGACTACGACTACGCCCTCGTCGAGGGCTACAGCAGTGCCGACCTTCCCACGGTCGCGCTCGGCGGGCGCGACCACGCCGGTGAGACGGTCGCCACTGCGCCCGAAGCCGACGCAGTCGACGTAGACGACCTCGTCGACGCTGTCGAGGCGCTCGAACCCTACGAGACGCTCGGCTCGCTCGTCGCCGAAGTCAAACGGTCGCCGGACGCCCGCTACGCCGGCGCTATCGCGACGTTTACCGGGCGGGTCCGCCAGCAGGAAGACGCTGACGACGACCCTACCGAGTACCTCGAATTCGAGAAGTACGAGAGCGTCGCCGACGAGCGGATGGCCACCATCCGCGAGGAACTCGAGGCCCGCGACGGCGTCCATGGAGTCCGCATGCACCATCGAACTGGCCTCGTCGAATCGGGCGAGGACATCGTCTTCGTGGTCGTCCTCGCCGGCCACCGCCGCGAAGCCTTCAGGACTGTGGAGGACGGCATCGACCGACTCAAAGACGAGGTGCCACTCTTCAAGAAGGAGGTCACCGTCGAAGACGAGTTCTGGCGTCACGAGCGACCGACGGAGTGACTACCGACCCGAACTTCCCCGTACCGCACCGATGTCGAACTGAGTAGTTCGCGGTAATATCAACGAAAGCAACTCAATTTCGACGACGTTACTACCGCCTTTCGTGATAGACAATACCACCTGTGGTAAAATTTCAGCGTTGGCATCGCTGGTGGTATATGACGGGGTTGCCGACCGCTTGCCTCCAGGAGCGTTCGGTGTGCACTTGGCGTCCCTGTCTGTTGGCGGCCGCCGCACGTCTTCTCGAATTCGCGACGTTCGTGGTTCAACTCTCGACCGGCGAAGGATCGGGCGGTGCTGGTGACGGCGACGTTTTCGACGCCGAGGTCGGCACCGAGAACCGTTCCGTCCTCGGCAGTATGCCGCTCGGTGTCGGTTTCTGGCCGTCTAATCTACTGACTGACCGGGGTCGGGGCCCGTGTAACTCCCGAGCACAAACGCTTTCACACCCCGTTCGTAATCGAGGAGCGTGCAGTCACAGACGCAGGCGTACCTCCGGGGGCGCTTCGGCGACTACTACCGCCGAGCGGAGCTGACGCCGCCCCCGGACGCCAACGAGCGCGAGTGGGGGTACGTCCCCTGGACCGAGGGGCCGGGAGAGACGATGGTCCGCCACCGCTCGCTGCTCGATTTGGGCTCGCTCTCGGAGTTTCTCGCCAGCGAGCGCCCGAAACACGTCTACTTCTCCGCCGGGCGCTACGACGACCCCGGCGCGAGTTCGATGGGCGCCAAGGGGTGGCGCTCGTCCGATCTCGTCTTCGACCTCGACGCCGACCACCTCCCCTCGGTCGTCCTCGGCGAGGACAGCTACCCCGAGATGCTCGCAAAGTGCAAGGACGCACTCCTCAGGCTGCTCGATTTCCTGGAGAACGATTTCGGGTTCGAGGACCTCACCGTCGTCTTCTCCGGTGGCCGAGGGTATCACGTCCACGTCCGCGACGAGGCGGTCCTCGGGCTGGCGAGTGACTCCCGACGGGAGATCGTCGACTACGTCCGGGGCATCGGTCTGGAGTTCGACCACGTCGTCGACGAGGAGACCGTGGGCGGCGAGGCCGGCCGCAAGAGCCCCGCGACCAACCGTTATTTGCCCAGCGACGGTGGCTGGGGTGCGCGCATCCACGGCCGCGTCCTCGAACTCGCCGAGACCGTCCGCGAACAGGACGAGGAGACGGCCGTCGAGACGCTCTCGGAGTACGAGGGTATCGGCGAGGGCAAGGCCAGAGCCATGTACAACATCGCTACCGATCGCTTCGCGGAGATCGAACGCGGGAACGTCTCGGCCCACACCGCGTTCGAACAGGTCGCCGAGCAGTTCGCCACGGTGACCGTCACCGAGCAAAACGCGCCGATCGACGAACCGGTGACGACCGACACGAACCGCCTCATTCGACTCCCGGGGAGTCTCCACGGCGGGAGTGCGCTCGCGGTCCAGCGGATCGACCGCGACGCCATCGCCGAGTTCGATCCGCTGGTCGACGCCGTCCCGGAGACGTTCGTCGGCCACGAGATCAAAGTCGACGTGACCGACCCGGGCCCCGTGGCGCTCGGGGACTACGACGAGACGGTCCCGGAAGGCACCGTCCAGCTCCCGGAGTACGTCGGCGTCTTCCTGATGGCCCGCAGACGCGCCGAGAAAGCGCCAGAGTGAAGCTACGTCGGGCGGTCGTTCGGGCGCCAGAGTGAGACCGTGTCTGACGGTCGTGCATGCGCCGGTACGAGCGCGCCGTCCGGCAGTCGTGCGCGATTGCGACGGATACGTGCGAACTGCGTTCGGGACGGTGGCGATACCTTTACAGTGTGGCCGATGGTTAGTCACGCTTCAGGTGCGACGGGCGGTCGACACCGGCATCCGGGGACCATGGACCTGAACGAACTCCAGTCTGTACAGAGTCGGGAGCGCCAGACCGACAGCCTCCAGCAACTGCGCGCGAGTTTCTACCGGGACGCGGCCGACTACATCGGTGACCTCGAAGCCGAGCGCGATTCGGCCGCACAGCGCGCGGACGACCCCTGGAACTCCCCGGAGGTCGGCCGCCTCAACGACGATATCGACACCGCGAAAGGCACCGTCGAGGCGATCTACGAGCGCCGCGTCGGCAAGATCGTCAAGATGGCGTCGCTCGCGGCCGCCGACATGCCCACCGACGACGAGGGCCTCACGGACGAGGAACAGGCCCTCTTCGACCAGCTCGTCGCCGCGATCGAACAGAACCGCGAGGGCGTCTTCGCTATCCTCGACGGCGAGGACCCCGCCGTGGACCCGACAGACGCTGGACCGGTCGACACCGGGGCGGCCGGTCCAGCGACTGACGGCTCGCCGACGGCAGCCGATGCGGCGGG
>Ga0207771_101366_pt1 | contig 10661 bp, 11 predicted proteins | sample A23M2SouthBayCA_2_FD_187731 | JGI IMG/M metagenome (GOLD analysis project Ga0207771, IMG submission 187731) | Aerobic enrichment media microbial communities from Eden Landing Ponds, California, USA - A23 M2 (2) (SPAdes) | ecosystem: Environmental > Aquatic > Marine > Unclassified | place...
GGAGCCGATCGGTCAGCGCGGCGCTCATCGGTCAGGCGTACACACTCCAGGCACTCGTCACTACTCCTTCGAGCGCATCGCTGGGTGATCGCCGACCGGGACCGCTCATTGCTGGTCCTCGATCAGTTCGTTCGCGGTGTGTTCGCCGCTGATGAGACACATCGGGACGCCGATGCCGGGACGCGTGAAAGAGCCGGTGAAGTACAGGCCGTCGACGGCCGACGAGCGGTTCGGCGGGCGCAGCAGCGAGGTCTGGCGCAGCGTGTGAGCCAGTCCCAGCGCGGTCCCGCCGGTGGCGTTGTAGCGGTCGGCGAAGTCGGAGACGGCGAACTGCTCCTCGAAGACGATCCGATCTCTGAGATCGACGCCGGTGTTGTCGGCGATGTCGGCGAGGATCTGCTCGCGGTACTCGCTACGGATCGCGTCACCGTCGTGCAGGTCGGGGGCGATGGGGACCAGCACGAAGAGATTGGTGTGGCCCTCGGGCGCGACGGTGTCGTCGGTCTTGGAGGGGACACAGAGGTAGTACGCCGGTTCGTCGGGCCAGCGGGGCCGGTCGAAGATGGCGTCGAAGTGGTCGTCCCACTCGTCGGGGAGGACCAGCGTGTGGTGGGCCAGTGGCTCCACGTCGCCCTCGACGCCGAGGTACATGAGATACGCGGAGGGTGCAAGCGTCCGATCCGCCCAGTAATCGTCGTCGTACTGGCGCTCGTGGTCGGGCAGGAGGTCGCGCTCGGCGTGGCCGTAGTCGGCGTTGACGACGACCTCGTCGGGCCGGAACACGTCGCCGTCGACGGACTCGACGTGGAAGCTGTCCCGGCGTTTCGTGATCTCGTCGACTTCACAGTCGGTGACGTACTCGACGCCCAGTTCCTCGCCCAGTTCGACGAAGGCGTCGACGACGACGCCGATGCCGCCCTCTCCGTCGTCGTTGGTCGGATAGTAGACGCCGAGGTTGAAATCGACGTGGCTCATGATGTTGTACAGCGCGGGCGTGTTCGTCGGCGACCCACCGAGGAAGACCAGCGTGTACTGCATGATCTGCTGCAGTTTGGGGTGCTGGAAGTAGTCGGAGACGTGGCCCTGCATCGACCCGATCAGGGAGAGTCCGACCGGCGCAGCGCGCAGTACGTCCAGATCGACCCAGTCGCGCAGTCGCGGGCGATCCGTGTAGACGAAGTGTTCCATCGCCGTCTCGTAGTGTTCCTGACTCGTCGCCAGGTAGTCGTCGAAGGCATCGCTCGCGCCGGGTTCGTACTGCTCGAACTTCGTGCGCATCTCGTCTAGGTCGCCGGTCACGTCGAGCTGGTCGCCGTCCTTGAAGAAGATCCGGTAGTGGGGATCGAGTCGGTCGAGATCGTAGTAGTCGCTTGGCTCGCGGTCGAAGTGGGCGAAAAAGCGCTCGAACACGTCGGGCATCAGGTACCACGACGGTCCCATGTCGAAGCGAAAGCCGTCTTCTGTCAGCCGGCTGGCGCGGCCGCCCAGCTGTTCGTTCTTTTCGACGACAGTCACGTCAGCCCCGGCGTCCGCGAGGAAGCACGCGGTCGAGAGGCCACCGACGCCGCCACCGACGACGACGATCTCGTCACCAGACAGGTCACTCATTAGATGGACAGACGGCGGCGTCGGTGTTAAATACGTCCCCAAACCTGTGGGGCTATGCGGCGGCCCGTGCTTCGGGCGTGCCGATCCGAACCCGAAGGACGACCACGATCACGGCGAAGCTGATGGCAAGTACCGGGAGCAGCGACAGCGCGGTGCCGATGTCGAACTGACTCGCCAGCACGCCGACGAGGGCCGGCGTCACCGACAGGCCGAGATAGCTCGCACCGGTCGCGATGGCGTTGACTGGGCCGCTGTAGTTCGGGTGGGTGTCGACGCCGAAGGCCGAAATCGTCGGGAACAGGCCCGAGACGGTCGCGCCCGAGAACAGCACCGCGGCGACCAGCACCGTCGTCGAGGTCGTCGTGAAGGCGACATAGAGCGCGGGAGCCGTCAGCAGTGACAGCCCCGCCACGAGCCACAGCGAATCGACGCGCTCGACGAGGACGCTGTAGACGGCTCTGCCGGGAATATACGTCGCCAGAAAGCCAGAGAGCAGGAGGTTCGCCTGCGAGCCGGTGAGGAACTGGCCGGCGTAGTAGGGCAGCCACGTGAAGAAGGTCCCCTCGATGCTGCCACTCAGCACGAGCGCCAGCGTCATCCCGGTCACGGGCGGGTCCCGAAGGAGGTCGAGGAACTTCTCCTTCGAGACGGCACGCTCGTTGCCCTCGATAGATGGTTTCTCGGCGCGGCTGAGCAGGACCGCGGCGGGGACGAACACCAGCGCCAGCAGGTAGAACACCCAGCGCCACTCGCCGACGGCGAGGACGGCGTTGACGAAGATGGGCGCGGCGGCCGCGCCGGTCGCCCACACCAGCGCGTAGAGATTGAAGATTCGCCCGCGCTGGCTCGGATAGAGGTGGCTGAGGATCGGGCGATCCAGCCCGCGAACGACGCCGTCGGCGCTGCCCTGCACGAGCAAGAATCCGAGAAAGAGGGGGTAGATCGGTGCTGCTCCCATCACCAGAAACGCGACTGCCGCCACGGCGAGCGCACCCAGTACGGTCCGGCGAACGTTCAGCCGCCCGGCAGCGGTGCCGACGACCAGTACGGCGATGATGAACCCGGCCGTCCCGGCGGGTGCGATCAGCCCCAGCAGCGCCTCGCCGACCTGAAACTCCTCGCTGAGACTCGGGATGATCGCGCCCCGGACCTGCAGTGCGAGCGCGTCACCGATCGTAAACAGGAAGATGGCGGCGGTCCATAGCCGGCGTTGGTTCATAGCCGAGAAAGCGAGTTCTCAGTGTAAAAGACACCGATTTCGAGAAGCTTTCTTGAACCAACAAACGAATCCTTCGAGCCGGGGCAACGCGCTTTTGCCAGCGGTGCCAACGATGGGTATGGACGACGCGACGGTCGTAGTCACCGGTGCGAGTCGCGGGATCGGTCGTGCGGTCGCCGAACGCTTCGGCGAGACCGGTGCCCACGTGGTCTGTTGTGCGCGGGATCGGGCAGCGATCGAGGCGGTCGCAACGACGCTGCGATCGGACGGCGTGTCCGTCACGCCGGTCCGTGCGGACGTGCGCGACGAGTTCGACGTGGAGCGCCTGCTGGAGCAGGCCGCCCGCGAGGGACCGATCGACGTGGTCGTCGCCAACGCCGGCGTGTACCACGGCGACCCCGGTGAGACACCACTCGCCGAGTCGTCCTACGCGGCGTTCGACGACCACCTGCGGACGAACGTTCGGGGCGTGTTCGCGACCGTCAGAGAGGCGCTGCCACATCTCGCCGCCGACGGTCGGATCGTCGTGCCCGTCGGTCCCTTTGGCGAGCGAACACCGCCGGGCTACGGCGGCTACGGTGTCTCGAAGGCCGCCGCCGACGCCGTCGCCCGGACCTTCGCGGCCGAACTGGACGTGCCCATCGCGCGGGTCGATCCCGGCCAGACCGCGACGGCGCTGACCGGCGAGACCGGACACGATCCCAGCGACGCCGCCGAACTCTGTTACTGGGCCGCGACAGCACTCGACGCCGACGATCTCGATTCCGTTGTGACGCGAGCGGACTGGCGGCGCGCGACGGAGTGAGACGGTGTATCGTCGCTCTCGACCGGACCGACGGTGTTATTAATTAGGGAATTGTCGTTAATAACATGACTACGAACGAAGCGTCTCAGTTCACGACGCTGGGCCAGCGTGTCTCCGTCGCGGGCGTCGCCGGTATCGCGATCCTCGTCGCGCTGTCGGCGTTCGCGGTGACGTTCGACGCGGGGAAGGTGTTCGTCATCTCGTGGGTCGCCTTCGCCGCGATGGCGGCGGGTGCCTGGCTCGGTGGTCGAGCGGAAACGACGGATCCGTATCGACTGGTCTGGGGCTACGGGCTTGCGAGCGGTGCGATGGTCACGAGTGCGGCGATGTTCCTGCTCCCGCAGGCGATGGGGCTGGGACAGGCCGCTGGCTCGCCACGACTGGGCGGGATCGGCGTCGCCGCCGGTATCGCCGTGGGCTACAGCGCCCACACGATCGCCCACCGATTGACTCACGTCGACACGACCTTCGACGTGACCACCCTGGAGATCACGGCCCACGCCCTCTCGGCGGGGCTGATCATCGGGCTGGTGTACGCTTCGATGCCCGGACTGGGCCTGTTGCTCGGTCTCGCCATCGTCTCGCACAAGGGACCGGCGGGCTACGCGGCCGCACGCCGGCTCTCGCGGGCCGATAAGTCCGCCACGTCGCTGTTGCTCCCGGCCGCGGGCGTCGGGCTGACGGCGATCCCGATGGCGCTGGTGACCGTGCCCGAGGCCCCGGCGGTCAACGCCGTCGTCTTCGGGTTCGCCGCCGGGATCTTTCTCCACGTCGCGATGGACTTCCTGCCCAAGTGTGAAGCCGGCAGCGAGATCGACGAGGTCGTCCAGTTACAGGAGGGTGCCCACCACCTGCTCGACGAACTCCGAACACACGCCGTCGCCTCGACGGGCGTCGGCGTCCTCGCCGTCGTCGCCGCGTGGCTGCTGGTCTGAGGCCGGTTCTCGATGCGTCTCGTTTTCGACGATCCCCGACAGTCTCACTCGGGATCGACCCACAACCCATAGAGGATACTGCACATACCGGTGATCTCACTTGCCTGCGTGAGGACGCCGATAGTGATCTCGTCGACGGGCAAGAGAAAGTAGAGGATACCGAGCAGGCCGGGACCACCCATCAGGAGCACGAATCCGACCGCCACGTACAGCATGGGTTTGCTCCGGTGGTCTCGGTAGCCACGGTAGGCGATGTAGCTGATGGCCAGCCCGATGGCGACGGTGACGTAGTCACTCAGGAACAGGAGCAGTTCGATCGTCGAGAGCCACTGGAGTTGGCCCAGCACGCTACATCTCCTCCACGAGTCGGGTGAAGCGCCCGGCCATGCTCTCTCTGTGGCTCACCTCGACCGCGAAGCCGTCGTCGGTCGCGTCGATCACGATCCGGTTCAGCGTCGCCGTGAACTCCTCGTAGTGGTGGCCCGCCTCGTCGGGGCGCGTTCGGGCCTCGATCAGGTCGTGGGCACGCAGGTCCTCGATGCGCCGGTAGATCGTACTCGGCGAGACGCCACAGCGGTCGCTCAGAGTCTCGGCTGACATGGGTTGGGTCCGTGTTTCACGCAGGATCTGGCGCGCCGTCTCGTCGGCGAGCACCTCGGCGACGGCGGCCACGTCTGAATCCTCGCTCACTATCCGTCTGTGTCTGCCCGGGCTATTAAGGGTGTACCGCAGTCGCAGGCGCTGGGACCGTGCTCGCAGGTATACCTGTCTGGCTCGCGTCGGTGCTCGTATGTCCTCGCTGACCGACACGAACCGTCACCGCATCGTCCTCTTCGTCGCCATCGCGTTCGGCATCGCCGCCCTCACCGGCGGGGTGCTGTACGCGACCGGCGGACTCGACGACAGTCACGAAGTCGTCGGTGGCATCACGCTCGGGACGCTCCTGTTGCCGACGGTGTACATGTTCTCGCCGGCCGTCGCCAACGTCGCGACGCGCCTGCTGACCGACGAGGGCTGGACTGACCTGCGCCTCCGCCCGAACCTGCGCGGGCGCTGGCAGCCCTACGTCGCCGCGTGGCTCGGGACGAGCCTGTTGATCGGTGCTGGCTCCGGGCTGTACATCGTCCTCCAGCGGGCGGGTCTCGTCTCGGCTACGAGCGGCGGTCCCGACGTGACGACGGCGGCTCTCGTCGTTGCGCTCACGCTGGGACCGGCGATCAATACGCTCGTGGCCTTCGGTGAGGAGTTCGGCTGGCGTGCTTACCTCCTGCAGAAACTCGAACCGCTGGGCGTCCGGCGGGCGCTACTCGCACATGGCGTGATCTGGGGCGTCTGGCACTGGCCGGTGATCGCGATGGGGTACAACTACGGGTTCGACTATCCGCTCGCGCCGTGGGGTGGGCTGGCGATGATGACCGTCGCGACCGTCGCCATCGGGACGGTCATCGGTGCGCTCGCGCTGTGGGCCGACAGCGTCTGGCCCGCCGCGCTCGCCCACGGCACGCTCAACGCCGTCGGCAGCCTCGCCGTCCTCGTCTCGGGGATCGGCATCGTCGGCGCGGCCCCGGTCGCGCTCGTCGGCGTCGTCCCGTGGGCGGTCGTCGCTGCCGTGATCCTCGTGCGCTCCGATGGCGTCGAGACGGCCCGCTACAGCACCGACGGCGTCGACCCAGACCTCTCCTGAGCGCGTCATCGACGGACTCGTTCCGGTCTCAACACACCGGTAGCAACGCCTTACTCGCGTTTTCTGCGTGTAACAATAGGTGTGACAGACGGTAGCGAACCGTACGATGCCACTCCAACAGATGACTCCCGTGCTTCAGATCACCGACACGATCGAACAGACGATCGCCGACGCGATCAGTTACCTCCCGAACGTCGTCGGCGCACTGGTCATCCTGCTCGTCGGCTACGTGATCGGTCGGCTCCTCGGCGGGATCGTCACCCGGATCGTCCGTCGAATCGGTATCAAGCGATACACCGAAGACACCGCCATGGAGGAAGTCGGTAGTGGTGATGGTGTTGCCCGCGCGATCGGGACTGTCGTAGCGTACTACGTCTACTTCGTCGCACTGCTGGCGGCGGCCGACGTACTGGGCATCTCGCAACTGACCACGTTGCTGTCCGATCTCGGGAACTTCCTGCCGGTCGTCCTCGGCGCGCTCGTCATCCTCGTGGCCGGTTTCATCGTTGCCCGCATCATCGGGGACATCGTCGCGAACGTCGTCGGTGGGTTCAGTGTCGGGCCGTACCTCGCCGAGACGCCGCTCGAACCGCTGAGCGACACCGAAGGTGAGTTCGGCCGACTGGTCGGCAGGCTCGTCACCTACTACATCTACCTGCTGACGCTGGTCGCCGTCGCAGACATCCTCGCGATCGGGGCGCTCTCGACGCTGCTGAACGGCTTCGCGGCCTACCTGCCGGCACTGATCGCCGGCCTACTGGTCCTGCTTGTCGGGATCTGGGCCGCCGAACGCATCGGCGATCTCGTCGGCGAGAGCGACGACAGCCGCACCGCCCACATCGCGGGGCTGCTCGTGAAGGTGTTGATCTACTATCTCACCGTCACCATCGCGCTCTCGACCATCGGTATCGAGATCACGCCGCTGACGAACCTCTTTACGGCCTTCGCCGTGGCCTTCTTCGGCGCGCTGGCGATCGCACTCGCGATCGGGATCGGCGTCGCCGTCGGTCTGGGCGGCCAGGACTACGTCGCCGAGAACATCGACGACTGGATGCCCGACATGGGCCGACACCGCGAGGGTGACACGGCCGGCGAGGGTGATACCGCAAGCGATGACTGATCCTGCCGGCTGTCACTACAGCTGTCGGTAGGTCTCGGGATCGTCCAGTTCCCAGAGCAGTTCGGGCAAGAACGCGTCGAGGTGCTCGATTACCCGACGTTCCGAGACGTTCAATCCCTCGCAGTGCTCGTGGGCGGTGTCCCGGATCGAGACGTGCATATCTCCGCCCTCGCGTCCCGTCGCCGTCCCGTCCTCGACGGTGACGTGCAGCGGGAACACCGAACAGCGCGCGGGCTTCCACTCGTGTTCGGCGTGCAGCGCACACAGGCCGTCATCGCGCAGGAAAAAGCAGGCCTTCCCCTCCTCGTCGACGTGCTCGTCTCGCCCCTTCTCTTCCTGTCGGACGAAGTCCTGCCCGCGGAACTGCGTCGTCGACTCGTTGAGGTTCTCGCGGGCGGCCAGTTCGAGCAGGTCCTTCTCGTACAGCAGGACGCCGTGGTGACAGCACCACGTACACTCCTCGACGCACTCGAAGGTCAGGTCGGGATCGAAGTCGATCACGGCCTCCTTGCCGGGATAGACCTCGACCGTGTGTGGCGTCGTCGACACTGTCCGGGCTTGGCGGTCCGCGGCAAAAAGGCCGACGGGTCGCATCGGAGCGGCTCATCGACTGAGCGAGACGGTCCCGCTCACTCCGTGCCGTTCCGAACGATCGCGTCGTCGACGATGATCTGGGACCCATCCGCCGCGCGTTCGAGCGTCACGTCCCAGCCCTGTACACGAGCGAGCGTTCGGACTTTCGGTAGCGCCAGTCCCGTCTTCGTGTCGGTCAGTCCGCCGGTGTACTCGAACAGTTCGTCGTCGTCGAGCCGTGCCGGTGGCGTCCAGTCCGTCGCGACGATGAACCCGTCGTCGTGGGTCGTAATGTCGATCTCCGTGCTGCCGTTGTGTCCCAGAAAGTCGAGTAGACTGACCAGCAGCTCGTGCAGACGCGTCCAATCGGCTTCGATCGCAGCGTCGTCGACGACGGTAACGGTCACGTGCGCTGCGTCGGCCCGCCGCTGTGCGTCCGCGACGACGGCGTCGAGGGGCACTGCCTCCAGTTCGTCGACGGTCTGGCCGTATCGAGCCAGTGTCGAGAGACCGTCGACGACCGTCACCATCTCGTCGGCCCGGTTCGACACCGTCCCGAGAGTCTCGCGGGCCTCGTTGACGTTGCCCGCTTCCAGTGCGCTCCCGGCCGCCGAGACGCGCCCGCCGACGACCTGTAAGGAGTTCAGCAGCTCGTGTCTGATCCCCGCGGAAAAGTCCTCTAACTGGTCGTTGTGCCGTTCAAGCTCTCGGCGCTGGCGTTCCAGCCGGGTCACGTCGACGAACACCAGCATCCGATCGATGGCCGATTGGGCCGTCGTCAGCGGACTCTCGGTGACGAGGTAGTACCGGGTCTCCTCACCATCCAGTGCCAGAATCTCCTGATTGCCCGGCGGCACGTCGAGTGGCGTCGCCGCCGTGATCGACCGGCCCATCGCGTCGGTGAGGTCGGGAAAGAGTTCGCCGGCCGCGTCGTTGTACTCCCTGATGTGTCCCTCGTCGTCCAGAAAGATCACTGGCTCTGGCATGTTCCCCGTCAACTGCACCGCGAGGAAGCGATCCCTGACGACGAACAGCACGCCGACGGCGAACGCGGCCACGCCCAGCGGCGCATAGATGATGTCGATCACCGCCGCCGACTCGAACGCCAGCAAGTCCAGCGAGACCGGCAGCGCCGTCAGCCCGGTCAGCGCCGCCAACGAGCGCGTGTCGTAGCCCGCCTCGACGAACGCCTCGAACAGCATGAACATCCCGATCGCGGCGAGGACGTACGCCACCCCCGTCGCCGCCCAGTGGGCCGGCCCGTGCGTGATCGCGAAGTGGCGAAACGGTGCGTCGACGATCGTCGCCGTGAAGTACTGGCCGTGGGCGGGATTGGTCAGTTTGATCCCGACGACGACGCTGTACAGCGCCAGCCCGGCGTACTGGTAGTGCCGGGTTGTGTGATAGGTCCGGTTGGTGTACGCAGAACAGAAGTACAGCCACGCGAAGACGGTCCCAAAGCCCACGACCAGTCCGACCGTGTACCATAGCACTTTGAGCGGGCGCGTCGGGCTGTACAGCACCCCGAGGTAGGTCACCGCCCACAGTCCCGACGCCAGCAGGAGTCCGACAAGCCCGTGTCTGGTCGCGCGGTCCTCGACACGTCGCGCTCTGGTGAGACTGCCCAGACACGCCAGCGCCGCCACCGCGAAACAGAAGCCATACCCGACCTTCAACGAGAGTTGCAACGGAACTGCCATTCGGTCGTTGACTGTTCAGTCAGTTTCGGATATATAACTGCGGGTCCAATATCAGCACGTAATAACGGTGAGAGTATTACCACAGGATTAATGATATCAGTTCAATATATCGCTTTTATATTCGGATTTCCTACGAAACCATATGGATTCGTTTCAACAAAGCAGAAAAGAGGAGATGTCTGAATTTTTCCGAGAGCCTAATCGTGAAAAACTGCGTGAGATCTTAAGAGGATACGATGGGGAATATGATAATCTTGACTTCAAACAAGCATGGATTGATCAGGCGAAGTTAGCGAAGCATGTGCTTGCCTTCGCGAATTCTGGCGGTGGCGTAGTAATATTCGGAGTTTCTGAGGAAAGTGATAATACACTATCTATCTCGGGACTTGATGAATTATTTGATAAGTCTGACCTGTCTGTCTCCGAATATTTGCCGGCAGAGGCTGAAGATATATTCTCTGTTGAAGAGTACAACTATAGTTCTGCAGAATGGAATGAAATTGAAGAGAGCATTTTCCAGGTCCTTTTCATAGAAGACCGTCCACAACTTCTTCCAATAATCTCTGAAAAAGGAGCAGAGGGAAGGATTGAGAGAGATTCTATATATGTGAGAAAAAACACTAAAAGCGAAAAGGCAAATCAGAAAGACATTGAGAGATTGATTGATAGACGAGTGAGAGAGCAATTACAAAGTGAATCAAGAGATTTAAGAAATGACCTTTCTCAATTGAATGCTCTATATGATTTCAAGAATCAAACAATGACTCAGTTATTCAATTCAGGACTTAAATTCGGAAGGTTAATGTCCAGTGAGAAGGATGGCTTCGAGAGGTATGTTGAATCTAGAATAGGTCTGAAAAAAGATCAGATAGATGATCTACTTGGTGTGCAGTAGGCAATTGGGCTAAGCATCATGCTAACTACTCCCGGTAGCTGATTTTCAGTTGTAGCCCCGCCAGCGTTTGCCACACTCCTGACACTTGAAAAAGCGTGTCGGTGGCTCGTCGGCCGAGCCGG
>Ga0207771_101369_pt1 | contig 10637 bp, 8 predicted proteins | sample A23M2SouthBayCA_2_FD_187731 | JGI IMG/M metagenome (GOLD analysis project Ga0207771, IMG submission 187731) | Aerobic enrichment media microbial communities from Eden Landing Ponds, California, USA - A23 M2 (2) (SPAdes) | ecosystem: Environmental > Aquatic > Marine > Unclassified | place...
CCTTCCACGGCATGATAACCTCCTTTTTGGCAGGTATCATACCAAATGGTTAGTTTTTTACAAGTGTAAAGGATGTCCCCGAACACCTGTAAAGGATGTGCCCGGTCTGCACAAGGGGGTAAGGGGGAGGACCCTGTATGGCAAAATTAATAAAAAATCTTTGCCAATAGTGATAAGAAAGGGGGAGAGTCTTAAAGCAAATGCTTGGTTAATGCAATCACCCGGATAAAAATGAACACGTCATCCATTTATCCCTTGTTGACCTCATACGAAACGTCCACCTCATAGCTGTTTTTCAGCGTCTGATATATAACGCAGTATCGTTCGGTCAATTCGATCAGTTTCTCGACTTTTGAGGTGGGGGCAGAGGTATTCAGGTCGAAGTGCAACCTTATTTCCCGGAAGCCGACCGGAGCTTCTTTGGAGACTGCGAGCGTCCCGCGGAAATCAAGATCACCGTCGGCGCGCACGGTTCCCTCTTCGATTTTGATCCCCATATTGGTTGCCACCGCCTGCATGGTCACGCCCGCGCAAGCGGCCAGCGATTCCATGAGCATATCCCCGGAACAGGCAAAAGAACCATCACCGCCGGCCGCTTCGTGCAGGCCGGCATTCAGCATTCCTGCATCGGTTTGAAGTTTACAGTTGATGCTATCACCCAGTTGGCCGGTCGCCGCGTGAGTGACAACGGCCGATTCGGGATCTTCTTTGTACTTGTTTTTGAGCGGAGCCTGTTTGGCTCGAAGGGTTTCTTGATCCATAGGTCTCACTGGTTCGGATTTGTTTATTCATGGCGTGCGCCTTCATAATTTAATAGCGAATCGTGTTATCATGCCTGCGCGTTTGAACGTCGGGAGTGCGGTCGATCATACGGGTTTTCCGGTGGTCGGGTTGTTGAACCAGGTCGAAAGCGTCGTACAATTGACCCGTTACGGTGTAGGCCCGGTATTTCAGGGTGTCACGACGGACGTGGATCACCTGGTAGAGCTGGGTGTTTTCGGCGGATCGCTGCAGTACGCCGCCCATGCCTTTCCAGAAATTGTCTTTTAAGCTGTACATCTTGGCTCCGCTCACGGAATTCACATAAACCGTTCCGGAAGAGGGATCTACCGTGTTGCTTCCGCGTGAGGTATTGCGCGTCATTCCCCGTGCATAGGTATGATCGTGTCCCTGCAACACCAGGTTTACATGATGTTTTTCATACAGCGGCTGCCATTGCTTGCGAATATCCGGGTTATCCCGTCCCTCGCCCGAGGAGTAAATGGGGTGATGGTGCGTTACAATTACCCAACGCTCATCAGATTTGGCCAATACTTTTTTCAACCATTGGGTTTGTTTTTCGATTTGCACATTTGAATTCAGGGCAATGAGACGAATATTCTGATAATCTATATAATAAGCGGTTTCCTCGAGACCTTTTGGACCGTTGGTTGGAAGAGTAAATTGCGGTTTCCAGTAGATTGAGAGTTCGGGCTGCGGATCATCCACCCGATAGTCCAGGTATTCATGATTGCCCGGCACGGCGACATTGGGAATCGACCCCTGGATCCATCCCCCTGCCTGGCTCCATTCCGACCATTCGGTAACGCGGTTTTTATGATTTATCAAGTCGCCGGCGTGTACGATAAATTTGGCATTCGGCTCCTCTTTATAGGCCTGTCGGATGGCGCGGGACCAATGAGAATAGATCCCGTTCTGGGCATCACCGACGTAAAGAAACGAAAACGGCTGATTTGTCTGCTCGGTTGCCGTTCGCATATGAAACCACTCGCTCCAGTGTCCCTCGTATCCCACTTTGTAAGCATAAAGAGAATCCGGTTCCAGGTCATCAAACGTGATCGAGTGAAAATTGGCTGCAGGGGCGTTCTCCTCCGGATTTTGCACGGTGGTTGTGCTGGCAGCCAGCGTATCCGCGTTCCGGTGGAACTTCGGCGCCGGAGAAGCCGGAGCGATCAGGGCCCGGGTGCGAGATACGGTCGAGTCGGTTCGCCAGGTGACGCTGAACGAGGTCGCCGGATCTTGCTCCCAGGTAACCACGATGCGATCCGGGTAGTCGGAGGGATAAGTGCCGGGACGGGCTTTATCATGTGGATGCTCATGAGAGTTACCAGAGTTTGAGTCGCATCCCACTCCCGCCAGACCCACCATAATTAATCCCCAAACGGTAACTTTTGCGAATGTTTTCATATCAAACATTGCCAGGTTTTGTTTAAGTTTCAAAAAGTGTAACTTAATATATAGTTATCTACATGTCTATATAAGAACTAGCCGTATTACTTGGTAAAAATACAGGCTGGACAGCAAAATATGCAATATCAAATCTTATTTCGTAAATTAATCCAAATCAAATTCCTAAATACTCTTAGGGGATCAGCTTTATAGTTGAGGATATTTAATGGAGGTCGGGAGGCCCGGTCGGCATGTATAAACCGGGAGTCAGTTGGACTACCCGCTTTATAAGTAGTGATTGGAAAGAAAGACTGATCCAGTTGTTGTTTTAGTCGGGTTGTGCATAGTTCGTTGGAATATCAAGTAAAGCAGACTAATGCGTGGTGAATCCTATGGCAGATCATTCACAACCGGTTCCCAAGTATTATAAAATTTACAAAGGTTTGTTGGAGCAGATAGAAAATGGGAAGTTTAAGCCACACGACCGATTTTACAGTGATACCGAGCTGGTTGAGAAATACGAGGTGAGTCGGGGAACCATTCGAGAGGCGGTAAAACTGTTGATCCAGGAAGGATATCTTTATCGCGAGCAGGGCAAGGGGACGTTTGTCACCAGTCCGACGATTAAACAGGAGTCGGACAAGCTTATGGGTTTTACCGAACTGATGAGAAAATATAAAAAGGAACCTTCCGCCAAGGTGATAGACAAGCAGGTGGTAGCGCCTCCCGAGAATATCATCAACCTGATGGATATCAATGAAACCGATAAACTGGTATACCTGGTTCGGGTCCGCTATGGCGACGGTCAACCGATGATTATTGAGCGCTCTTACTTCGTATACGATTTATTCAAACCGATTTATGATATGGATCTCCAGTCGAATTCCATCTATGAACTGGTTTATGAGCATACTGACATCCGGCTGGGGGAGGCTACGCAGTATATCTCGGCGGTAAAAGCGAAACAGCCGGAAATCAACCTGTTGAATGTAGAGCAGGGAGATCCGCTTTTGCTCATGACCCGCCTCATCCACACGAAGGACGGTGGCTTCTTTCAATACTCGAAGGATGTATACCGGAGCGACCGCATAAACTTCACCACGACCACGGAACCCTTCGAACATTTTCACGATGACCACGGTCTTCCGCTTGAACTTTCCGATAATAGCTGGTAGTTCCGCTGTCTTTTATATCTGAGATTATATTTGATTTTCCAGGTATGGTTAATCAACTTGTATAAACAACTAGACAATAAATAACAGGGCATATTATGGGGAATGAATACATACTGTCGTTAGATCAGGGCACCACCAGTTCCAGAGCTATGTTATTTGATCATAAAGGGAGGATCAAATCGGTGGCTCAAAAAGAGTTTGATCAAATATATCCCAAGCCCGGGTGGGTGGAGCATGATGGAAGCCAAATTTGGTCTAGTCAGGCGAGCGTAGCGACGGAAGCTATAACGAAGGCGGGGGTCAGTGAAGATCAAATTGCGGCCATGGGGATCACCAATCAGCGGGAAACCACCCTGGTCTGGAATCGAGACACCGGGAAACCGATATATAACGCTATCGTATGGCAGGATCGAAGGACCACGGATTATTGCGACCGGTTGAAACAGGATAGTGAACTGGTTCAACAGATTCAGCAGAAGACCGGGTTGATTATCGACTCCTATTTTTCTGCTACAAAAATTCGATGGATCCTTGAAAATGTGGACGGTGCCCGTGAAAAAGCGGAAAAGGGGGCATTGGCTTTTGGTACGGTAGATACCTGGCTTATATGGAATTTAACGAAAGGGGAGGTGCATGTGACGGATGTCAGCAATGCCTCCAGGACTATGTTGTATAATATTCGGGAAGGAGCGTGGGACAGTGAACTGTTGGAGCTGTTTGATATTCCCTCGAACATGCTGCCGGAAGTAAAATCATCCAGCGAGGTTTATGGAAGGTCCAAAGGCGGAAGGTTTTCGTCTGATATCCCTATTTCGGGCATTGCAGGCGATCAGCAGGCTGCTTTATTTGGGCAGCGATGCATTGAGAAGGGCATGGTGAAGAATACCTATGGAACGGGATGCTTCATGGTAATGAATACGGGGTCGGAACCGATTTATTCGGAGAACAACCTGCTCACGACCATCGCCTGGGAGATTGATGGAAAAACCGAGTATGCCCTGGAAGGCAGCATTTTTATGGCGGGAGCTATCGTACAATGGCTGAGAGATGAACTGGGATTAATTCAGGACTCATCCGAAGTGGAGGAACTGGCTTTGTCAGTGGATCATAATAACGGGGTCTACCTGGTCCCCGCTTTTACCGGATTGGGAGCGCCGCACTGGAATCAGTCGGCCCGGGGGACCTTGGTGGGGTTAACGCGCGATGCAAATGCTGGACATATTGCCCGGGCGGCCCTGGAAGGCATTGCTTATCAAACCTATGACGTGATTCATGCCATGCAGGCCGATTCGGGGATTGACATTAAAGAGTTGCGAGTTGACGGGGGAGCAACAGCCAACAATCTACTCATGCAATTTCAGTCGGATATACTCCAGGTACCGGTGAACCGCCCCGAGCTGCTGGAAACCACTTCGATGGGAGCGGCTTACCTGGCCGGCATGGCGGTCAACTACTGGGAGAATAACGAGGAAATAAATAGCCAATGGAAAAAGGACCGAGCATTCAGACCGGAGATATCGAATGAGAAAGCGAGTGCATACATAAAGGGGTGGAACAGGGCGTTGGACGCGGCGATAAGTTGGTCTAACTCATAAAAATGCATGGATACAGTTTATGAAGCGATCAGAGATGCTGAACAGGTTGGAAGAAAATGATCAGCCATGGGATGTGATTATTATCGGCGGTGGAGCCACCGGGCTGGGAACAGCCGTGGATGCAGCCTCACGCGGTTTCAGAACCTTGTTGCTGGAAAAGTCGGACTTCGCCAAAGGCACCTCAAGTCGATCCACGAAACTGGTCCACGGAGGGGTGCGCTATCTTCAACAGGGAAATGTTTCGCTCGTTAAAGAAGCACTCAAAGAAAGAGGTTATTTAATTCGCAATGCCCCTCATTTGGTTCGGAATCAATCGTTTATGATCCCGGTTTACAATTGGTGGCGAGGCTGGTTTTATTGGGTTGGTTTAAAATTGTATGACTTGCTTTCGGGCAAGCTCAGCCTGGGCCGGTCGGAGTTTGTTTCTTTAAAGGAGATTAAAAACCAGGTGCCTTCATTGTTGTCGAGCAATCTAAGGGGTGGTGTCCTGTATCATGATGGGCAATTTGACGATGCCAGGTTTGCTGTAAATCTGGCTCAAACTTGTGCTGACAAGGGAGGCGTGCCGATCAATTATATGAATGTGACCGGTTTGTTGAAAAAGAATGGCAAGGTAAACGGCGTGGAAGCCGAAGATCAACTTGATGGAAGGAAGTATAAAATACGGGGTAAGTCGGTTATCAATGCGACCGGGGTGTTTACGGACCACATTATTCAAATGGATGATCCAAGTGCTTCATCCATGATCCAGCCGAGCCAGGGCATACACCTGGTGGTTGACAAAGAAATTTTCGCGAGCGAATCGGCTATCATGATTCCCAGGACCAGCGATGGCAGGGTGTTATTCGCCGTACCCTGGCAGGACAAAATGATTATTGGCACTACAGATACCCCGGTGGATGAGATCCGCGAAGAGCCGGAAGCGATGGAAGAAGAAGTGGAGTATATTTTAGATCATATCAATCAATATTTGCAAAGTCAGATTGAGCGATCTGATGTAAACAGTGTTTTTGCCGGACTGCGCCCCCTGGTTAAGAGTAGTCACGAATATAATACGTCATCTCTTTCGAGAGATTTTTCAATAATCGTGAGTTCATCAGAATTGATTACCATTACGGGAGGTAAGTGGACCACCTATCGAAAAATGGCCGAAAGTGTTATTGATAAGGCTATTGCGGTTAAAGATTTGCCGCATCAGGATTGCAATACACAGCATTTACGGATTCACGGGTGGCAAAAAAATGGGGAGGGTGGCCGCCACCTGGAAAAATATGGCTCTGATCAGGCTAAGCTCGAAAAGATACGAGATCAAAGCCCCGCTTTAAACGAAAAACTGCATGAGCGTCTCCCGTATATAAAAGCGGAAGTGATTTGGTCCGTCCGCCATGAAATGGCCATGACGGTCGAGGATTTTCTTGCACGGCGAACCAGGGCGCTCTTTCTGAATGCAGCGGTCAGTAAGCAAATTGCACCCGAGGTAGCCCGATTGATGGCGAAGGAAATGGACAAAGATGAGGCGTGGGTTGAGTCGCAGATCGAGCAATTTAAGCATTTGGCAGCGTCATATCAGGTCAACGGGGATACGTAGAGGTTGCAGGGTTAATTAGCGGAATGGGAATAGAAAAAAGGGTTATGGAAAAAGGGTTGACAAATTTAGAATATTTCGAAAAACTATCTTTTCAGTCTCTATTGGGAGCCTGGATATTATTCTGTATTGTCCTATTGGGCTGCAGTCAACACAGTAATGATAAAATCCATTTGGTGGGCCACCGGGGAGCCGCGGGCTTGATGCCGGAAAATACCTTGCCTGCCGTGCAAAAGGCACTGGAATATAACGTTACGGCCATCGAGTTTGATGTGGTAATTACCGGGGACCAAAAAGTGGTAGTATCCCATGAGCCCTGGTTTCGTCACGATATCTGTCTCACGCCGGAAGGGGACACGTTGACGGAGAAGACCCAGATGGAACACTCAATATACACGATGTCCTATGATCAGATTAAACGCTATGACTGTGGTCGACTTCAGCACCCCGACCTGACCATCCCAGAAGACAGTATAGTTTCCAAGCCTTTGATGTCGGACGTCATTAAAACGGTTGAGACTAATGCAAATACCAATCATGAAGCAACGATTGAATATTTTGTGGAGGTCAAAAGCCGCCCCGGCTGGGATGATACCTTGCAACCCGCGCCTGAAAAAACGGCGCGGTATATCTATGACGAATTAAAAAAACTCGGGGTGCTCAATAAGGTCTACCTCATGGCTTTCGACGAACGGATGCTCAAGGTTTTTCATTCGATTGACCCCGGAGTGTCCCTGGTATATTTGACCGGGAGTTCATGGGATGAGAGTTCAAAGGAGATGAAAAAATTCAACTTCACTCCCGAAATATACGCTCCAAATCATTCACGCGTTGATTCTGTCATGGTGCGTAAAGCTCACGAAAAGGGAATGGAAGTGGTTCCCTGGACCGTCAACGATTACGCGAAGATGGTTGGGCTTTTGGAGGAAGGAGTGGATGGGATCATATCGGATTATCCAAACTACTTTGAAAAATTGAAAAAGGAGATGTGATGGCTGAATATTCCGTACTATGGATTCTTGCAATGATATTGGTCGCTTTTGCGGGAGGCGCTTTCGGGAGTGCGCTTGGGGCACTGCCCGCCTTCATTTTTACCGGCTTTATCATAATCGTGGGGGAGGCTGCAAGTATACTCCATACGGATATAGTGACACTACTGGATGGGGAGTCGGTGAAGTTCAGTGCGGATTACATTACGTCCTCCATTGGTTTCGGACCGGTGTTCGGGCCCCATGTAAGTTTTGCCGCCGGAACGGCTGCATCGGCCTATGCAGCAAAGAAGGGATATATGGATACGGCCCACCCCTATTTTGATGCCAAAAACATTGCATATGCGCTGGGCCCCAAGCCGGATGTGATGTTTGTAGGCGGGATGTTCGGCATACTTGGTTTCGGCATTACGCAAATCTCTGCAGCTTTTTCTCTTCCCTGGGACCCTATTGCAATGGGCGTGGTCTTGTCGGCAGTGGTACATCGCCTGGTCTTTAGATATCCGATGATTGGGGAGCACAAGAATGGATTGTTTAATATGAAGCCTTTTGAGATGGGACTGCACCGGGAAGGGAGTGAGGGGGCAAATATAGAAACAAATCGATGGATGGTGGAGCCGTGGTTGCCTCATCAGTACAAGTGGAATGAGGTAGCGTTTCTCGGGCTAATCGTTGGGATGCTTGCCGCCTTTATTACCTACAAGACAGGGAGTGTATTCCTGCCGTTTGGGATCAGTGCGGCGACGCTGGTGTTTTTAAACTGCGGCGTCGAAAATACGCCGGTGACGCATCACATGTCCCTGATAGCCAGTGCGATCGTCGTGGTTCTGACCGGCGGAGAGTATTCCCAGGTTCCCCTCTACCTGATGATCATGGCGGGCGGAATTGCCGGGGTTGTCGCCGCTCTGACGGGCGAAGTGATACAGCGCATATTTTTTGCTCATTCGGATACTCATTTTGATCCGCCGGCTGCCGCAATTGTGGTTTGCACGTTTGTGATCGCCCTGTTGGCAATGATGGGTGTTTTCCCCTCCAGTGCCTGGATTCCGCATCCCTGAAAAGAGTCAAAATGGAAAAAGGGACTCTCCCTTGGAAATTTGAAGGGATTGTTGGAAAACGGGCTGCGGGCCGTGCAATTAGCTTTAAATCACATAGCAACCGGGGACGAAAGAGCAAAGCCGTGAGAGAGAAATCTCATTGATATTAGGACCCGCCGCCCGGTTTCTCAACAACCTCCGGGATATTATTTACCCAGCACATTGAAGTCCCGGGAAGGCGTTCGAGCGTTTTTCATAATATCGCGGATCTTCTCAACCACGTCCGGGTGGTCATTGGATACATTGAACCACTCTTTTCGATCTTCTTCAAGATTATAGAGGCGGATCGGGGCATCCTCATCTTCCTTGACGCGCACGCGAACGCCTTTCCATTTTCCCATGCGAACGGCCTGTTTGCCTCCCTGCTGGGCAAATTCCCAATACAGGTAGTCATGTTGTTTTTGTTGGCCCTCTCCGGTTAACGTGGGAGCCATTGAAATGCCGTCCACATAGGAAGGATAATCAACCCCGGCCAGGTCTGCAAAGGTGGGGAGCATATCCCAGAAAGCCGATATATGATTCGAGGTGGTGCCCGCCTGTATAGTACCCGGCCACCAGGCAATGGTAGGCACACGGATACCTCCTTCATAAACATCTTTTTTCTTGCCTCGAAGATCTCCATTGCTATCAAAAAGTTCCCCGTCATATCCCCCTTTTTCATTATGTCCGTTATCACTGGTAAATATGACCAGCGTTTCGCCGGCAATGCCCTCTTTTTCCAGCTTGTCCATGATGCGTCCAATGTATTTATCCATCAGGGTGACCATGGCAGCGTAAGCGGCGTGAGGAGTTTGCTGGCGGGTGTAATGTCCGCCGTGAAAGGGATCCTCTGGAAAGATGCTTTCCCCGTTTTCAATGTAAGGCAGCATGGCGTTGCGCGGTGCTATGATCGAGGCATGGGGTATGTTGTAGGGCAGATACAGGAAAAACCGATCTTCTTTGTTGTCGTTCAGGAATTCGAGTGCCTTGTCGGTGATGATATCCTGGCTGTAGATCTCTTTTTTGATGGGAGGACCTGCCCCGGGATGCCGATTGGGATTATCATCTACTTCATTTCCTTCCAGGGGGATGCGTTCGAGTTCTTCCCCTTTGGAATCCCTGAACAGGAATTCCGGATAGTAAAAATGGGCCCGGCGCTGACCGATATAGCCAAAAAAGGTATCAAACCCTTGATTCGAAGGCATTCCGGATGAATTGGGATATCCCAGTCCCCACTTGCCAAACGCACCGGTTTTATAATCTGCTTTTTGGAGAATTTCTGCGACGGTTACACTACTATCGGGCAATGGATAATTACCGATCGGCAGGTGCGGTTTATTGCCGCGAACGGGGGTGTGGCCTGTGTGCAGACCGGTCATTAATACAGACCGGGAAGGGGCGCAGACCGGACTGCCTGCATAGTGTTGGGTAAAACGCATTCCTTCATCGGCCATCCGGGCCAGGTTGGGGGTTTTAATTTTGGTCTGGCCGAACGGCTCAATATCACCATATCCCAGGTCATCAGCCATGATGTATATGATATTGGGTTTCGGAGCACTGGAATCGTTCGGAGGGGGTTCTGAAGATTGATCCTGGACTCCACAGCTTGTGATCAGCGATGCAAAGAGCAGTATTGGAAGAAGTTTCTTGAGAGTATCCAATGTAATGGGTTGTGTGTTTTATTTAATGATTACAAATTTTCCGGTTTGGGTGTTTCCCGTTTCCTGATTCTTTACAGTAAACAGGTAGATCCCACTGGCAACAGCCTGGTTTACGTTGCTGGTCAAATTCCAATCCTCAAAGCCCTGGTTTGGATCGCTGTGTTCAATGGTTTCCACCAGCCGACCCGAAAGGGTATATATTTTGATGATACAACGGGGAGGGAGATTGATAAACTGGATGCGTCGATCTTGCTCCAGCCAGCGTTGTCGGGTCGGATCCGGCTTTTCCCACTGCGGATCCATATCGTTATAGTCAATATCTCCCCGATACGGATTGGGCACGACCGCAACTTCTCCCACCTTGTCAGGTGCTTTGGTTCCCGGCAG
>Ga0207771_101370_pt1 | contig 10632 bp, 8 predicted proteins | sample A23M2SouthBayCA_2_FD_187731 | JGI IMG/M metagenome (GOLD analysis project Ga0207771, IMG submission 187731) | Aerobic enrichment media microbial communities from Eden Landing Ponds, California, USA - A23 M2 (2) (SPAdes) | ecosystem: Environmental > Aquatic > Marine > Unclassified | place...
GACGGGGCCGGCGGCGCTGCCATCGGGACGAACTGAACGATCGCGGCCCCGACGATGGCGACGAGGACCAGCACGACGGCGACCCGGAAGACCCGTCGCCGGTGAACGAACAGGATCCCCAGCGCGACGACGAGCGCGAGCACGGCAAGCACCGTCACCAGTTCCGTCAGGTAGGGGAGTTCGAGCAACTGCGGGAGCGGATCGTTCGGCCGGGGTGTGAGTCCCCCACCCGATCCCGATCCCGGGGCGCTCGTTCCCCCGGAGCCGCGTGGCTCGGGCTGGCGCGCCGTCGGCAACGTCGTCGCCGTGAGCGCGACCGCGACGACGCCCAGCGCCGCGAGCCCCGCGGTCCGCAGTGTGTCCCTGTCCACGCTTGTCGGTGGTGTTCGAGACCGTATAAATTGTTGTCGCACCGGCGGCCGTCACCGCCCGCCGCTACCGCTCGGCGTCGATATCACGAGCGGCCGAGCGCACGGCGTCGTGGATCCGGCCGTTCGAGGCGACCAGTCCGCGGGCGTCGTGGGTCCAGCACTCCCCATCGAGGTCGGTGACGCGGCCGCCGGCGACCCTGACGAGGTGGACGCCGGCGATTGTGTCCCACGGATTAGTCGACACGTTCGTGATGACGCCGTCGAGTTCGCCGGCCGCGAGTCGCCCGAGCGCGGCCTGTGCGGAGCCGGGGCGTTTCAGATCGCCGAACCGTTCGACGACGGCCCGCGTCGCGCGGGCGTACTCGCCGCGGCGGTCCATCGGCCACCAGATCGTCGGGCAAACGACGCAGGTCTCGGGATCGGTGCGGTCGCTGGTCGTCACCGGCGTGCCGTCCCGGCGGACCTCGCCGTCGACGCTCCGGTAGGTGTCGCCAAGCGCCGGCAAGACGTTGGCCGCCGCTACCGGTTCGCCGTCCTCGACCAGCGCGACGCTCGTCGTCCAGCAGCGCCCGCCCCGGACGTAGTTGTGGGTACCGTCGATGGGGTCGATCACCCACGCCCGGCCCGCCGCAGGCACCGTCTTCAGCGCGTCGTCCTCCTCGCCGACGATGGCCGCGTCAGGATCGGCCTCCCGGAGTTCGTCGACGACGGCCCGCTGGGCCTCCCGGTCGGCCCGCGTGACCACGTCGGTCTTCCCCGTTTTGGTCTCGACGGCGAGGTCACTGCGGAACAGGCGGCGGGCGTGATCGGCACCGGCGGTGGCGGCCCGGTGAGCGAGGGCGTCGAAGTCGGTCACCGGTCGTCCTCCCGGGCAGTGATGGTCTCGGCGACGCCCTCGTGGTCGCCGTCGTGGCGCAGACACTCGCTCGTCCAGCCCTCGCCCTGCGCGATGGGGTCGGGGTGGTCTCGGTCGCACGCCGAACCGAACTGTTCGCGCAGGTGTTCGGCGGCGCGAGCGTCGGCACCGCCCCGGGCCATCGCGACCGCCTCGTCGACGGTCTCGCGGGCGGCCGCCGGGAGGTCGTGGTCGGCCAGCAGGTCCTCCACCGTCTCGTCGAGTTCCCGCCCGGCCACGTCAAGGCCGACCAAGCGCTTGATGGTCTCGCCCGCGGAGGCTTCGGTGCGCGCACGAGTTCGGAAGACGACGCGGAGTTCGTCCAGCGCGCGCCAGGTCCGTTCGGGCAGGTCCCATTCCTCGGGCCGGATCTTGGCGGGACAGCGGGTCGCGAACGGACAGCCGGTCGGCGGGTCCCGGGGACTCGGCGGCGTCCCGCGCAACGTCACGCGCCCGCCCTCCCACGGCGAGGCGCTGCCGGGGATCGCCGACAGCAGCGAGACCGTGTAGGGATGGGCGGGGTCCGTGTACACCGACTCCGTGGGCCCGAGTTCGACGACGTTGCCCAGATACATCACCGCGACGCGGTCGGCGATGTGGCGCACGACCGAGAGGTCGTGGGCGATAAAGAGGTAGGTCAAGCCGAGTTCGTCCTGTAAGTCGGACAGGAGGTTGATGATCCGAGCCTGGACGCTCACGTCCAGCGCCGAGACGGGTTCGTCGAGAACGACGAAGTCCGGTTCGAGCGCGAGCGCACGGGCGATGCCGACCCGCTGGCGCTGGCCGCCGGAGAACTGGTGGGGGTAGCGATAGAAGTGTTTCTCCGAGAGCCCGACGCGATCCAGCAGTTCGAACGCGCGGTCGCGCTGGATCGCCCCGCGGGACTTCGTGACGGTCACCGTTACTGTCGGCGTCGGACCGTCGTCTGCGACGCTGACGCTCACGTCGTCGGTCGACAGCGGCAGGGCGTCGCGAACAGTCACGTCGGCCTCGCTACCGCGGACCGTCACGGCGAGGTCGACGGTCTCGGCGTCCGGGTCGGCCCGGGCGACCAGATCGCCACCGAGATCGGCATCGCCGCCCTCGACGGCGACCCGAAGCGTCGGCCAGTCGTGGGCAGTCAGGGGCTCCTGGACGATCTCGCCGACCGTCATCCGGTCGTTGAGGCTTTCCTCGGGGTCCTGGAACACCATGCCGACGCGCCGTTGCCACGCCCGCCGTTCCTCGCCGGAGAGCTCTGTCACGTCGCGGCCCTCGGCCTCGACGCGTCCCTCGGTCGCCGTCTCCAGCCCCAGGATCGTCCGACCGAGCGTGGTCTTGCCGCTGCCCGACTCGCCGACGAGGCCGAGCGTCTCGCCCGCGTCGATGTCGAAGCTCACGCCGTCGACGGCCCGTACCGGCGGGTCCCTGTCGACGATCCCGCCGTCGTCGTAGTAGGTCTTGAGGTTCCGGACCGAGACGAGGGTGTCTCCACCCGTCATCGCTCGCCCTCCTCGGCGACCGTCGGATCGTGGAGCAGACACGCCGCGGTCCGGTCGGTCCCCTCGATGTCGACGTGCTCGGGCGCGACCGCGTCGCACTCGTCGAACGCCTTCGGACACCGGGGTGCGAACCGACAGGACGACGCCGGTTCGGTCGGCGTCGGGACCTCGCCCTCGATGGTGGGGAGGCGCTCGCCGGGTGCGGTCCGACCGGGGATACTCCCCAGCAGCGCGCGGCTGTAGGGGTGGGCCGGCCGGTCGAGGAGTTCGTCGGTCGGCGCGCGCTCGACGACCTCGCCGGCGTAGATGACGTTGACCCGGTCGGTGGCGTCCTCGATGACGCCCATGTCGTGGGTGATCAGGAGGATCGCCAGGTCCTCCTCGCGCTGCAGGTCGGCGAGCAGGTCCAGAATCTGGGCCTGAATCGTCACGTCAAGCGCGGTCGTGGGCTCGTCACAGACTAGCAGGTCGGGGTCGCAGGCCAGCGCCATCGCGATGACGGCCCGCTGTTGCATCCCGCCCGAGAGCTGGTGGGGGTACTCGTCGACCCGGCGACGGGCGTCGGGGATGCCCACGTCTTCGAGCAGTTCGATCGCCCGGGTGGTCGCCGCCGATCCGCGCAGGCCCTGATGGATGCGCAGGGCTTCCTCGATCTGGTTGCCGACGGTGTAGACGGGGTTGAGCGAGTTGCTCGGGTCCTGAAAGACGATAGCGATGTCGCCCCGATGGCGGTCCCAGTTGTCGTCGGTCAGGTCCTCCCCGCGGAACCGTATCTCGCCGCCCTCGATCGACCCCGGTGTCTCGACGAGCCCGAGGATCGACCGGGCCGTGACGGACTTGCCCGACCCCGACTCGCCGACGAGGCCGACCGTCTCGCCCGCCTCGATGTCGAAGCTCACCCCGTCGACGGCGTGGATGCGCTCGCGTTCGGTGTGGAACACGACTTCGAGGTCCCGCACCGACAGCAGGGGATCGGCGCTCACGCGCCACCACCTCGCCCGGCCGCGCTCTCGTTTGCGGTGTCCGACCGCGGGTCGATGGCGTCCCGGATGCCGTCGCCCAGCGCGTTGAACCCCGTGACGACGAGCGTGATCAGCACGCCCGGGATCAGCGAGATGTGCCACGACCCCGTCGTGACGTAGTCCTGCCCGAGATTGATCGCCCGGCCCCACTCTGGCGTGGGCGGGGCGACGCCCAGCCCGAGGAAAGAGAGGCCGGCGATGGCGATGATCGCGCCGCCCAGCGTCATCGAGCCGTAGATGAGCAGGTAGCCGGTGATGTAGGGGAGCATGTGCTTTCGCATGATGGTGCGCGGGCGCTGGCCGAAGCTCCGCGCGGCGTCGATCCACTGGCGTTCGGCGACCTGTAAGGCAGGGCCGCGCAGCGAGCGCCACATGTACGTCCAGCCGGTGAAGGCGAAGATCAGCGCCAGTAAGAAGCCGCCGCTGTAGAGCCCGCCCACCCAGGTCTCGGCCAGCACCGTGGTGAGCATGATCAACAGTAGCAACTGTGGCATGGCCATGATCGCGTCCGAGACCAGCACCATCCCGAGGTCGACACGGCCCTTGTAGTAGGCTCCGATCAGTGCCAGCGACGCCGCGATACCGGCGCTCAGACCGACCGACAGCAGGCCGATCACGAGCGAGATGCGCGACCCCACGGCGATGAACGTAAAGAGGTCGCGGCCGGTGTTGAGCGTCCCGAACGGGTGGAAGCGGCCGAAGTCGTCGTACTGCATCGGGAGGACCCGGTCGTCGGTGTCGCCCCGTGACTGGGAGGCGAGGTTGGCGTCACCGACCAGAATAGTCTCGACGGAGTCAGTCTCCGTGTCCCAGTAACTCATCTCGTTGCTGTAGGAGTTGCGCATGTTCTTGTCGACGGTGGTTGGGCCCAGCGCCGGCGCGAAGACCGCCATGACGACGAACATCCAGACGACGAGGAGCCCGAACAATCCCCAGCCGTGGCCGCGGAAGCGGTCGATCACGTCGTCGCGCGGCGTCCAGTTGGCCACGCGATACTCCCGTCGGTAGAGCCGATAGCCGAGGATCGCCCACCCAGCCACGGCGAAGGCGTAGCAGTAGATCAGGCCCGCCCGGAGTGCCCAGGCAGCACCCGGTCGCAGGCCCATGAACGTCCCGACCCAGCGAGAGCCGTTCCAGTAGCCCCCGTTGGGGATCGTCTCGCGGGACAGCAGCGTCGGCACCTGCGCGGTCGCGGACTGGACGCCGGCGACGAAGTCGGTCCCGGGCAGCGAGGCCGCCGCGAGTCCGTCGCCGAGGATGCTGACGAGGAAGTTCGCCAGCGCCCCGGCTTCGAGCGCGAACAGGCCGGCTCCGAGGCCCACCCACACCAGTGCCGGGGACTCGGTGGGGAGGATGGTCGAGGCCGCCCCGGGGGTCGCGTCGCGTCGCTCGTCCGCGTCGATCCTCGCGTCGGCCGTCGACCCGTCGTCGGTCGAGCCGTCGTCGATCGGTTCGTGTGCGCCGGTCATCTCAGGCCCCCTCCATGCCCACGCGCGGGTCGATCACCGTGTACAGTACGTCCTGGACGAGGTTGATGCCGACGATCATCAGGATGAACACGTACATCAGCGTGCCGACCAGCGGGAGGTCCCCCTGGATCGCGGCCTGATAGAACAGCAGGCCGATCCCGTTGATGCCGAAGACGGTCTCGACGAGGACGCTCCCGCCGATCAGCAGGAACGCCTCGCTGGTGATGATCGGCACCAGCGGGACCAGGGCGTTGCGGAGGATGTGCTTCCAGACCAGCGCCCGGTCGGAGACGCCCTTGGCCTCCGCGAGGTCGATGTAGTCCTCGTTGCGGACCTCCAGGACCGCCGTGCGGCCGATCCGCATCTCGTTGCCCATCGACGCTGACCCTAGCACCAGCGCCGCCGGCAGGACCTTCTTGGTCGCCGCGAGGAAGCCCTCGACGGTGTGGAGTCGGGACATGTCCGGGCTACCCGAGATCGCGTCGAGTGGAATCAGCCACGACTGCCAGTCCCAGCCCCAGAAGATCGAGGCCGAACCGCCAAGCAGGGCCAGCAGCATGATCCCGAGCCAGAAGTTCGGCATGGCGCGCCAGACGATTCCGCCCATCGAGGCGACGTAGTCCGACGCCGTGTTCGAGCGCATCCCCGCGTAGAAACCCAGCGGGACGCCGACGAAGACGGCGATCAGGACCGACCAGAACCCCAGCCACAGCGTCCGCGGGAGGAAATCGAGGATGAGGGCGTTGACGTTCGACCCCTGATACAGCAGCCACGTCTGGCCCAGATCGAACGTAAAGAGGTTCCACATCCAGTCGAGGTAGTGCTGGAACGGTGGCTGGTTCAGCCCCAGTTGTGTCTGTGCGGCCTGGTAGGCCGCGGGGTTGCGGAGCTGGCCCTGGCTGAGCAGTCTGGCCGCGGGATCGACCGGCCCCATGAAGATGATGAACCAGGTCATCGAGGTGCCCAACCACACGACCGGGACACTCAACAGCAGCCGCTTGCCGAGGTATCTGAGCTTTGTCACGGCCCCGCCACCCCGTGTGCATCGAACCTGTGCCGCAGTGAACGAACGGTGTACTCTCGTCGCATATGTGTATAGAGACGGCCGCGATCGCGGTGGGGTGCTACTGGCCCTTCGTCACCGTGTTGAACGTCTGGTTCTCCATGACGCCGTACATCTCCATGTCGACGTAGTCGTACCAGAACCGCTGGCTGGTCCCGTGGACCGTGGGGAGCTCCTGGACCGACGCCCAGTTCATCTCCTCGACGGTCTGGAAGGCCTCGTTTCGCGAGGCCTGTGTCGCGTCGTCGGCCGCGTAGTTCGAGTCCCACGCGTCACGGGCGGTCTGGCGGTACTCCTCGCTGGCGTAGCTCCCCTCGGCACCCCAGCGGGTGAACTGGGTGCTCGGGTTCGAGCCGTGGAGGAAGCGCAGGAAGTTCTGCGGGCCGGGGTACTCCATTCCGTCGCCCAGTGCAAACACTTCCATGTCGGCGCTGATGGCGCGGCTGATGATCGTGCCGAACTCCGCCTCCTCGATGCTCATGTCGATGTAGGCCGACCGGAGCTTCGACTGGAGCCGAGTGAACACGGACTGGTAGGCGCTGTTACCGGCGATCGTCGTGGCGGTGATCGAATAGCGGTCGTTCTCGCCGTAGCCGGCCTCCTCCATGACGCTACGGGCGTCGTCGAGGCGCGTCTCACCGTAGCCGTAGGGGTAGCCGTCGGCCCCGAACTCGGTGTTAGACTCGTAGCCGTTCTCGGCGTGGCGGTCGTAGGACGCCTCGCCGGACATCCCCTCCTCGAAGGTCGGATACGGCGCGGGGGGCGTGATGTGGTAGCCCGCCTTGGCGTTGCCCTTGTAGACGTTCTGGGCGATCTCGTGCTGGTTCAACGCGTAGGCGAAGGCCCGGCGGACCGGGAGGGGTACTTCGAGCGTGTTGAACACGAGGTACTCCGTCGACAGCGACGGGATCTCGCCGTAGTTGACCTCGGTGCCGTCGTCGAAGGTGTAGGTCCCCACCGAGCGGTTCCCCATCGTCTCCTCGATGGAGACGTTGTCGGGGTTGAACGACGCCGTCGGCATGTCTTCGAGCACGTCGGCGTTGCCGTTCTTGAATCGGCTGACCCGGGTGTTGCCGCTGCCGACGACGGTGTAGGTGATGCCGTCGAGTTCGGGGCCCTCGCCGTAGTAGTCATCGAAGGCCGTCAGCTGAATCTCGCTGCCCTTCGTCCAGGAGTCGACCTGGAACGGGCCGAGGCCGGCGTAGGTCGGGCCGCCGTTCGCGGTACTGAAGAACTCGTTGTAGGCGTACTCCCCGTCGTACCCCTGAATGTCGCCCACAGCGCCCTCGGGGAGGACGGCGAACGCCCCGCCGGCGATCTGGTAGAGGGTGTACTGGAACGGGGCGGCGAGCGTCATCTCGAAGGTGTAGTCGTCGACGGCCTCGACGGCGAGCGAGCCCGGGACGTAATCGCCGAGCGTCTCCTCGCCGCTGGGTGTCGTCCGCGAGGCGTCCTTCTCGTGGTCGATCGTCATCGTCTCGCCGATGATGTCGTCCCGGTTGCGGGAGTTCTCCGACCCGGCGAGGCGTCGGTAGGAGTAGACGATGTCGTCGGCCGTCAGCTCCGACCCGTCGTGGAACATCACGCCCTGTTTGAGCGTGAACGTGTAGGTCAGCCCGTCGTCGGACATCTCGTAGTCCTCGGCCAGCGCGGCCTCCGGCGGGTACAGCCCGTTGTTGAACTCCATGAGCGACCGGCCGTACTGGTCGTACCCCGCGCCGGATCCCTTCGCGTTGATCGGGTCCAGTGTCTGGATCGACCCCGTCGCCATCATCTGGAGCGTGTTGCTGACCGATCCCGTCGTCTCCTGACTGTCGGACCCTCCGTCAGCACCGTCGCCGTCCGAATCACTCGATCCGTCGCCCGATGCGCTCGATTCGGTCGAATCCTCGGTGGGACCACCTGAACACCCGGCCAGAACACTGGCCGCACCTGCACCTGTGACCGTGAGAAAACCTCGCCGTGTCTTGTCGGTTGGCATCACCCGTTATTCCCTGAGCGGATGGTAATTGCGTTGCTATTACCAACCTATAACGGTATTTGGTGTACAATGATTTCTTAGGACTATATATCGGTAACAAATTTAGATTCAACGGGAAGTTTATTGTACAATCGGTAGAATCACTCTGCCATGTCCGACACGAGCGAGAGCGAGCCGGGGGGCGAGGCCAACGGATGGGCCAGAACCCTCCAAGCGGCCGACGAGATCGTCGAGCAACTCCGGAGCGACGGGTGGGAGGTCGTCACGGTTCGCGCGGCCCACGTGGCGCCGGAACCGCCGTCCCACGGCGACAGTGATCGCTTCGGGTACGTCTACCTCGCACAGGGATCGGTCGCCGACGACGTTCGCGACGCGGTCGCCGACGGCGACTTCGACGGCTACGAGCTGTTCACCCACCGCGACGGGACGGACCTGTACACCGTCACGCGGGTCACCGACGAGGAACGGCGACTGGCCGTCCTGCTTGTCGGTGCGGTCGATCTCACACAGGCCGGCCGGCTCGCGAGCGCCGCGCGCGAACGCGGGGAGATGTACTCCCACATCCAGCTCCTCGACGGGACGGTCCTGGGGACCGTCCGTCACGACGACGCCGCCCCCTTCTTCCCGGAGGACGTATGAGCGACGACGCCGACGCCGGGACCGTCATGGCCCGTCTCGACGAGCCTGCCGGCGAGCCGACTCGCTTCGCCGTCGTCGCCGACCCCCACGTCTCGACACGCGCCGAGGGCACGTCGAAGCTGTTCGAGCACACGCTCGCACACTTCGAGGCCGCCATCGCCGACATGAACGACCGGGACCTCGACGCCGTCCTCTCGCCGGGCGACCTGACCAAGGACGGCGAGCCCTGGAACTACGACGCCGTCGACGCGGCGCTCGACGACCTCGACGCGCCCTTCTACGCCGTCCCCGGCAACCACGACGTACCCAAGTACGGCGAGGACCACGAGACGATCTCCGTCCACGACTTCGCCGAGCGCTACGGGCCGGGGGAGTTGCCCTACCACGTCGAGATCGGCGGCCTCGACGTGCTCGGTGTCAACAGCGCCGGCAGCGCGGACCGGCTGTTCGAGACCCACGAGGGGCGGGTCGAGGAGGCGACGCTGTCCTGGCTCGACGACGCGCTCGAAGCCAGCACGAACCCCCTCGTGCTGGTCCACCACAACCTTCCCCCGGTCAGCGACCAGATCGCCGCCCACCGCGAGATCGAACCCGAGATGGTCGCCGTCCCCGGCATGAGCGAGGCGACCGCGTTCGCCGAGACACTTGCAGCCGGCGGTGCCGGGCTCGTAGTGACCGGACACTACCACCTTCCCGCGACCGGCCTGTCCCACGGCGTTCGCGAGATCGCCGCGCCGACGACCTGCTCGTTCCCCCAGTCGTACCTGCTCTGCGAGACGACGCCCGACGGGACGACGATCCGGCTGGTCCCCGTCGCCGACGAGGTCGGCCTGGAGAGTGCCCACGCTCGCCGGACGGCCGATTCAGCGACCGCGCGAGGGCTGACGGCGATCGCCGCCAGCCGACTGGCCTCGTTCCCGCTCGTCAGCGAGTGACCGGCCGCCCAACGGCGACAGGACGCCGTATCACTCCCCGGCGAAGGGGCGAAGTTCGACAGTGAACGCGAACGTCTCGGGATCGACGCGGTACTGCTCCAGCGTCGCCGGCCCACAGCTACCGGTGCCGAGTCCGCAGTGGGCGTGATCGAGCGACACCGAGATCTCGTCGCGCTCGGGCAGTTCGTGGTCGTGTTCGGCCGCCTCCAGGTCCGCGGTGGTGTAGCGATGGGCCGTCACATCGAGCGACGAGTCGCCGGTGACGTGGAGGCCGACGCCGCGACCGTCGGTGAACGTCGCCCAGCGAACGTCGGTCCGGGTGCCGTTTGCCTGCGGCCGGACGTAGGGCGTGTGCAGGTCGGTCACGTCGCGCTCGTAGCGCCCGACGAGCTGTGCCTGCTTGCTGTCGGCGTAGGACTCGCCCGGCCCGCGGCCGTACCACGAGACGGTGTCGAGGGCGTCGGGCAGCGTCAGGTCGAGGCCGACCCGCGGGAGCGAGGGCAGGACCGACAGGTCGCCCTCGGGTTCGAGCGTCGTGTCGATCTCGACAGCCCCGTCGTCGCGGACGGTGTAGGTCTGTGCGACCGCGAAACCGTGATCGAAGATCGGCGGCGCGAGGCGGCCCTCGACGGTGATCTCGACGTGGTCGTCTTCGACAGTGTGGTCTCCCACCGACCCGGCCTGGTCGGCCGGGTCGTCGACGTGTACGCCATCGCAACGGAACTGCAGACTATCGAGGCCGTGCTCGCGCCAGAGCTGTGCGAACCCGATCGTTC
>Ga0207771_101372_pt1 | contig 10621 bp, 10 predicted proteins | sample A23M2SouthBayCA_2_FD_187731 | JGI IMG/M metagenome (GOLD analysis project Ga0207771, IMG submission 187731) | Aerobic enrichment media microbial communities from Eden Landing Ponds, California, USA - A23 M2 (2) (SPAdes) | ecosystem: Environmental > Aquatic > Marine > Unclassified | place...
CTCGGCTGGGACGACGCCGCCGACCTCGTCCGCGACGCCGTCGAGGCGCAGATCTCCTCGAAGCGCGTCACCTACGACATCGAGCGACAGATCGAGGGCGGCGAGAAGCTCGCGACCAGCGAGTTCGCCGCCGAGATCGTCGAACGCATCGAGGAGCAGGCGTAAGCCGCCAACCCGTCGGTTCTCCCTTTTTATCGTACGGATAGCGCTGCCGCCGGCTACGTCGCCGCCCGCGCGTCGTCGACCCACTCCGGGGGGGTGACGGTTCCGTTCACCGGCCGGAACCGCCCGCGGTGGACGACCTCGACCCGCTCGCCGTCGAACGTCGCGTCGTAGCGGAGCCGGTAGGAGACGACGCGCCCGGACGGGGTGAGGACGACCCGAAGCTCCGCGGTGCCGGGCTCGGAGACGGCCTCGGGGACGGTCACCACCTCGTCGGGGCTCGGGAGCCGCGTCTCGATGGTGTGTGGCCCGTCCGGGCCGTTGCGGACGGTGACGGACCACTCCGTTGCGCCGGCGTACAGCACCGCGAGCCGGTCGCGGCCGCTCCGGTCGCCGACGGCACCCTCCGGGCCCGTGACGGTTCCGACGCGGTACCGGACGTCCTCGACACCGATCCGGTACACCGGGATGCCGTTCGACCAGACCTCGACCCGGTTCTTCGACCGGATCGGATACGCGTCGGCCGAGCGAACCTGCTCGACGTAGCGATACGGGGAGCCGCTGGGGCCGACACGGAGCGTCCGCGTCACGTTCAGCAAGCTACCGGACGGGCCGGTCACGGTCGTCGTCCGGACGAACTGATGGGTGACGTTCCGGAGCCGTCGCTCGTGGGCGTCCGCGAGGCGTCCGGGGTCGAAGACGCCGCGCTCGCTCACACCCGGCGCGATGACCGTCCCCTGCGGCTCGCCGACGGTCGGGGTCGGTGAGGGCGTCACCTGGGCCGGCTCCCCGGTCGGCGTCGTGGTCTCCGGGAGCGGCGCGGGGGTCATGGTCCCCTGTTCGGTCGGCGTGTCGGCGGGGCCGGCAGCGCCGCCACAGCCGGCGAGCACGAGGAGAGCGACGACGCCAGCGACGCGCGCGGCACCCCGACGTTTCATCCCCCGACCCTCATTCGGCCCAGTCCGGGTCGACACGCGGCGGCGCGAAGATGTCCACGCCGCGGACGGGGACGTCGCCGCGGTTCTCCGCCCCGTGGACCTCGTGGCCGGCGAGCACGTACGACTCGCCCTCGCCGACGGTCACTGCCCCGTCGGCGAGCAGAAAGGTTAGCTCCCCCTCGTAGATGAAGCCCGCCTGCTCGTGGTGGTGGTCGTGCTCCGGGACGGTCGCACCGGGTTCGATTCGGAAATGCTGGACGCTCATCTCGTCGCCGGCCGCGAGCTGTGCGAGGTGGACCTGTTCGACCGCTTCCGTCTCGTCGTCGAGTGCCGCGTGTTCCATGTCCGCGTTCACGGCCCGCGGTCACAAAGCGTCTCCGCCGACCGAGGAGTCAAGGGGGACGCCGCCGGACGTATCGGCGTGTACGCCGTCGTCGGCTGCTCGGACTGTTCGGCGCTGTGGGTCGTCGAGGGGCGGCCCGAGACGACCTCCTGTCCCCGGTGTGGGACGCGGCGGCGGTTCGCGAAGCTTCGGAAGTTCGCCGAGACGGAGACGGCCGACGCCGCGAAGAACGTCCGGTCGGCGATGCAGCAGCGCCGCGCCGGCGACGAGCGCGACCTCGACGACTTCGCGACGATGGGCGACCGGCTCGACGAGGCCGGCGTCGACGACGAGACGTTCCTGACAGGCGCCGGCCTCGACGCCGACGAAGTGGCCGCCGCGGGCGAGCGCGCCGAGTCGACGGCCAGGTCGTCGCTGTCGAAGCGTGAGGCGGTCGAGACGGCGGTCGAGCGGCTCGACCGCCCGACGGAAGACGAGATCGTCGCGTTCGCCGCCGAGCACGACGCCGACCGGGCGTACGTCGAGCGCGCACTCGCGAAGCTGAAGCGCGCTGGCGAACTGACCGAGTCGGACGGGGAGTACCGACGGCTATGAGCGACGACGAGTGGGAGCCGGACCCGGCGTGGGACGACCCGACCGCCGACGGCCCGGCCGGCTGGCCGTCGCTCGCTGATCTCGACCCCGTCTCCGTCGTCGTCGGAGTCATCGTCGGCGTCGCGGGACTGTTGCTCGTCGCCCAGCCGGCCGTGCGGGTCGTCTCCGTCTTCGGAACCCGCGTGCCGACGTTCGTGCTCTCGGCGGGCGTGCTCTCGCTCGGCTTCGCCGTCGGCGCGCCGGCCTATCTCCGGCGAGGCCATCGGCTCCGGGGGATCGGCCACGCCGTCGGCGCGGTCGGGTTCGGCGCGCTCTTTTTCGCCGCCGGCTTCGGCTCGCTCGCGCTGCTGTGGCTCGGGCTGGCCGTCGTGCTCGGTGGCGTGCTGTTCCTCGCGGCAGGGACGCGCAACCTCGACTAGAGCCGGTCGTCGAGGCGCGCGGTGAACGCCTCGGCCCGCTCGGCCGTCGCCGCCGTGTCGTGTTCATCCTGCACGAACAGCGAGACGAGGTAGTACGTCTCCGCGAGCGCGACGAACGCCTCGGCGGTGTCGCCGAGCGGCCGGACGGCCTCGTACCCCTCGCGGAACGGGGTCGGGTCCTCGAACACCGGGAGGACGGCGCGCAGGTAGTCCCACTCGGGCGGGGCCGCGAGCGCGTGCTCGAAGTCGACGGCGCGGGCGACTGCGCCATCGTGGACGGCGACATGTTCGGGCGACCACCAGCCGTGACACAGCACCGAGGCGCCGACCGTCCCGAACGCATTCGGTCGGTCACGCAGGCGGTCGCGGGCCCTGCGCACGGGGTCGGCGTAGCCGTAGCGCTCGAGCGCCTCGGCCCGGCGATCCATCGCCGTCAGCGCCGCCGCGTGCCACTCGTCGTGCGGGGCGACGACGCTGCCGTCGCACGTGTCCGGGCGGCCGTACCCCTCCACCGCCCCTTCGGTCGCCGCGTGGAGGCGAGCGAGGCCACGGCCGGCAGCACGCGCCCACCCATCTGTCGGGTCGCTGTCGGCGTCCGGGCTGGGGGCGTCGTCGTGCCAGTCCGCGAGGTAGTGGTCGTCGCCCACCACGCGGACGTGGGGGACCGGTGTGTCGGTGTGGCGGCTGACGAACCGAGTCACGGCGCCCTCGAACCGGGCACTCCCGGTCGGACCGGTGTCGTGCTTCAGGACGCGGCGCGCGCCGTCGACCCGGAGGAGATGGACCTCGTGGGGCGGCACGTCGTGGAGCGTCTGCAGGTGGTCGGCGTCGCAATACGGGTCGGGGATGTCGTGTGTGTCGGTCATGAGCTACCGCGTCCGTGCGGTGGGCGGCCGGGCGCGACACAGTGCGGCGGCTCCGGCCGGAAGAGAACGGGCGAACGGGGCGCGCCCGCGATGAAAAGCCTACCGCCCGAGTTCCTCGTGTGCGGAGGCGAGATGCGAGGATGCGAGCGCGCCCAGAAGCGAGAGTTCTCCCCCGAGCGCGGCCGTCGTGATTACCTCGGCGAGCGCGTCCGCGTTCGAGCCCGCGGGGTCGCCGCCGCCGCGGACGCCGACCACGTCCAGCGCCTCGGCCTGCGTCGGTAGCTTCGTTCCGCCGCCGACGGTCCCGACTTCGAGCGAGGCGATCGTGAGACTCGCGTACAGCGTGTCGCCGCCGTCGCGGACATCGACGGTCGTGATGGCGTTCGCCCCCTCGACCACCTGCGCGGCGTCCTGTCCGGTGGCGAGGAACGCGGCGGCGACGGTGTTCGCGGCGTGGGCGTTGAAACCGAGACTTCCCGCCTTGGCGCTCCCGACGAGGTTCTTCCGCGTGTTCGCCTCCGCGATGGCCTCCGGCGTCGTCTTCAGCACCTCGGCGACCGTCTCGCGGGCGAGCGTCACGTCCGCGCTGACGGTACGACCCCGTCCCTCGACGGCGTTGACGGCCGCGGGCTTCTTGTCCGAACAGAGGTTGCCGGAGAGCGCGACGAGTTCAGCCGGGGTCTCCGCCTCGATGCGCTCGGCGGCCTCCTGGGTCGCGATGGTGGCCATGTTCATCCCCATCGCGTCCTTCGTGTCGTAGGCGAACCGGACGAAGACGTTGTCGCCGACGACGTACGGCGTCGCATTCCGAAGCTCGCCGTGGTTCGTCGTCGACTCGGCGGTCGTGGCCAGCGTATCGAGGTTCTCGCGGACCCACGCCGCCACCTCGGCGGCCTCGCCCACGTCCGTGACGCGGAACACCGGCGCGCGCGTCATCGCGTTCTTCAGCACGCGGGCCGTCGCGCCGCCGCCCGCGCGGATGGCCGTACAGCCACGGTTCACCGAGGCGACGAGCGCCCCCTCCGTCGTCGCCAGCGGGAGGTAGGGGCGCCCGGAGCAGGCGCCGTCATCGTCGCCGAGGTTGACGGCGACCGGGCCGACGACACCCATCGGCAGCTGTGCGCCGCCGATCATGTTCTCGATGTTCGGCTCGGCGGTCGCGGGGTCGAACGCGTAGTCGCCGACGACGGAGAGGTCGGCGTCCGTCTCCCGCTCCAGCAGCTCCCGTCGCGCCGCGGCCGCGGTCGCCGCGTCTGCGTGGTCCTCGAGCTCGTGGAGCCGGAGCTCCTCGGCTTCGACCCTGTCCGCGAGGTCCGTCGCGTCTGTCATACCCCGTCGTGTGTGCGCAGTCGTCTAACCGTTTCGCATGGCCCCGGGTCGAGTTCCCGAACGCTTACCGCCCGTGCGGGTTATCGCCCAGCCATGACAGCATCCGCGGACCTCGTCGTGACGAACGCCGAGGTTCACACCCTCGCCGACCCGGACGAGACCCACGAGGCGCTCGCGGTTCGCGACGGCTCTATCGTCCGCGTCGGCGACGCCTACGAGATCGAGTTCCTCGATGGCGTCGACACCAAGGTCGTCGACTGCGATGGCGGCGTCGTCATCCCCGGCTTCGTCGACGCACACACCCACCTCGAGATGGTCGGCCGCCATCTCGTCCACGCCGACCTCCGCGATGTCGACTCGGCCGAGGCGGCCGTGGACCGGCTCCGCGAGCGCGCTGCCGAGACGGACGGGCCCGTGCTCGGCTACGGCTACGACGAGTCGACGTGGGACGAGGCCCGCTATCTCATCCGCGAGGACCTCGACGCGGTCGCGACGGACCGCCCGGTCGTCGCCTTCCGCGAGGACATGCACACCGCGTCGGTGAATACGGCCGCGCTCGACGCGCACCGCGACGCGATGCCCGAGGCGGATGTCCACACCCAGGGGGGCGAGCCGACCGGCGTCGTCGTCGAGGAGGCCGTCGACCCGCTGTTCGCCGCCGTCGAGCCGGACGTCGCGGGGACCGAAGAGCTCGTGCGCGCGGCCCAGCGTCGGGCGAACGAACTCGGCGTGACCGAGGTCCACGACATGTGCCGGGGGAGCCACAAACCGCGCGTCTACCGCGACCTCGACGCGGCCGGGGAGCTGTCGCTTCGTGTTCGGCTCAACTACTGGACCGACCACCTCGACGCCGTTCTCGAGACGGGACTCCGCTCCGGCCACGGCTCCGACCGCGTCGAGATGGGCGCGGTGAAGACGTACACGGACGGGAGCTTCGGCGGCCGGACGGCGAAGGTCACGGCGCCGTACGCCGACGCCCTGGATGGAGACGACGGCGGGAGCGGTGCGACCGAGTCGGAGAACGGTGCGACCGGTCGGTGGGTCGTCGACCCGGAGGAACTCGAGGCGTTCGTCGCCGAGGCGGCCGACGCGGACCTGCAGTTCACGGCCCACGCTATCGGCGACGCGGCGGTCGCGGGCGTACTCGACGTCTTCGAGCGTCACGACGCCGAACGGCTGCGCCACCGCGTCGAACACGCCGAACTGCTGGACGACGCGCTCGTCGAGCGGTTCGCCGAGGTCGGCGCCGTCGCCTCCGTGCAGCCGAACTTCCTGAAGTGGGCTCGCGAGGGTGGGCTCTACGAGTCGCGCCTCGGCGAGCGCCGTCGCGAGGTGATGCCGTTCCGCGACCTGCTGAACGCGGGCGTCCCGCTCGCGTTCGGCTCCGACTGCATGCCGCTGGACCCGCTGTTCGGCGTCCAGCAGGCGGTCACTGCCCCAGAACCGCGCCAGCGGCTCACCGTCACGGAGGCGTTGCGCGCGTACAGCCGCGGCGGCGCGTACGCCGCGGGTGCCGAGGCAGAGCGCGGCACCGTCGCGGTCGGCAAGTGCGCGGACCTCGTCGTCCTCGACGAGTCGCCGTGGGAGGTCGACCCGGCGGCCATCGCCGATATCGACGTGACCCACACCGTTGTCGGCGGCGATGTCGTGTACGAACGGTGAGCGTGTGGACGGGAAACGGTCGCCGCCTAACGGAGTAACGTCTCGCCGGTCATCGCCTCGGGGACGGGAACGTCGACGAGCCCCAGCAGCGTCGGCGCGATGTCACACAGCGCGCCGCCCGCGCGAACCGAGCGTCCGTCGGCCGTACCGTCCGGCGCGACGTACACGAACGGCACTGGGTTCGTCGTGTGGGCGGTGTGGGGGTCCTCGGGCGTTCCCATGTCGTCGGCGTTGCCGTGGTCGGCGGTGACGAGCAGGTGGCCGCCGGCGTCGCGGACGGCGGGCGCGAGCCGGCCGAGCTGTTCGTCGACGGCCTCGACGGCTTCGACGGCCGCCTCGAAGTCACCCGTGTGGCCCACCATGTCCGGGTTCGCGTAGTTGAGAACGAGCGTGTCGGGGTCCTCGTCGGCCATGACGTCGAGCGCGGCGTCGGTGACGCCCGCGGCGGACATCTCCGGCCGCAGGTCGTACGTCGCCACGTCCGGCGAGTCGACGATACGCCGACGCTCGCCGTCGAACTCGACCTCCCGGCCGCCGTTGAGGAAGTAGGTAACGTGGGGATACTTCTCGGACTCGGCGACGCGGAGCTGTGTCAACCCGGCGCCCGCGAGCGCCTCGCCGAGCGTCTCCTCGGGCTGGAGCGGCGGGAAAGCGACCGGGAGGTCGAACGTCGCGTCGTACTCGGTCATCGTGGCGACGTGGCTGCCCGGCGGCTCGACGTCGATCCCTTCGGTCTCCCACGCGTCCGGACGGATGCCGGCGAGCATCCGCGTCAGCTGTCGGGCGCGGTCGGCGCGGAAGTTACAGAAGACGACCGCGTCGTCGGCGCCGAGGGCCGGCCCGTCGGCGACCAGCGTCGGCTCGATGAACTCGTCGGTGTCGCCCCGCTCGTAGCTCGCTTCGACGGCCGCGACGGCCGAGTCGGCGTCGTGGTCGGCGCGCCGCTCGACGATGGCGTCGAACGCGCGCTCCGTCCGTGCCCAGTTCTCGTCACGGTCCATCGCGTAGTAGCGGCCCGTCACGGTCGCGACGTCGCCGGTGCCGTGTTCGTCGGCGACTGCCTCGAGGTCGGCGAGGAAGCCGGCACCCGACTTCGGCGCGGTGTCGCGCCCGTCGGTGAACGCGTGGGTGACGGCGTCGACGCCGGCATCCGCGGCGGCCGCGACGAGCGCGTGGAGGTGGTGCTGGTAGGCGTGGACGCCGCCGTCGGAGACGAGTCCCATGAAATGAACCCGTCCTCCGTGCCGACGCGCGTGCTCGAACGCGCCCGAAATAGCGTCGTTGTCGCGGAGCTCGGCGGCCTCCGCCGCCTCGCTGACGCGGGTTGAGTCCTGAACGACGACCCGGCCGGCACCGATATTGAGGTGGCCGACCTCGCTGTTGCCCATCTGTCCGTCGGGGAGGCCGACCCGTCGGCCGTGCGTCTCGAGGGTGCCGAACGCGCCCGTCTCGCGCAGGCGGTCGACGGTTGGCGTGTCGGCCGCGCGGACGGCGTCGCGTCCGGGTGAGCCGTCCGTCGGGTCGCGTTCGCCCCAGCCGTCGAGGATGACGAGGGCCGCTTCCATCACCCGAGAGGAGTCGGCGCCGGCGTAAGTAGCGTTCGGAACGCGGGTCGCCCGACGGGTTTTTGCGACGACCGACCCACCCACCCGGCATGACGCTCGACCCGGTCCACTTCAAGGCCATCTCCCGGCTCGCGCGCGGGGTCAGCCGGTCCGTCGACGAGCGGGAGCACCGGGCGTTCGCCGAGACGGTCTGGGACGAGTGGCTCGACCCGTTGCTCGACGACGGGACGCCGGTCGTCGAGCCGCTCGGCGAGCAGGCACGCCGCCGCATCGACGTCGAAGACGTGGCGCTCGAACCCGACCGCTTCGAGACGCGCCACGGGCTCGACTCGGGGACCATCAACCCGACGACGTTCAAGAACGGGCTCGTCGTCGACGTGGCGCAGGCGGCGATGAGCCGGGTCCCCTCCGATCTCGATCTCCACCGCGGGCGCACGAACGTCGTCGCGGTTCACTCGAACGACGTGACCGTCGGACTCGACGGCGACTGGACGATGGACGACGAGGGGTACGTCCGCCAGCGGCTGCTCCACGTCCCCGCGACCGACCGGTCGATGACCGCCGTCGTCCACGAGCTCGCGCTGTATCTCGCGGAGGTGACACACGCGGCGGACAACGCCGGCGTCGTCGACGACCTGCTCGTGATGGACGGGCCGATCTACCCGAAGGGACTCCTCACGTGGGAGCGGCGCGACCCCGAACTCGCCGAACTGCTCGCCGAGGACGAGCGGCCGAAGCAGGTCATTCAGTCCTACGTCGACCTCGTCGAGAACTTCGTGGCGCGCGAGGTGCCGATGGTCGGCTTCGTGAAGAACCCCGCCAGCCGGCTCGTCACCCGGACGGTGCGCGAGACGGAGGGGAACTCGCCGTGGCTCAACGACGCCGCCTTCTTCTCGCAGCTGCTCGAGCGCGGTGAGTTCGTCGACGGCGAGTGGGTTCGCGAGACGGACCACCTGACGTACACGAACTGGTTCGTCTCCCGGGGCAGCACGGACGGCGCGCTCGCGTCGCCCGACACGCTGCCCGGCATCGAGCGTCGCCTCGACCACGAGCAGTACGAGGTGACGTTCGCAATGGTGTACGACCCGCGGACGGATACGGTCTACCGGGTGGAGTCGCCCCGCTACTTCACCGCGGATGCCGACCGCCGCGAGGCGCTACTGCGGCAGGTGCTGAAGGGGGTCGCCGCCGAGCGTGGCCCGCCGGAAGCCGTCGGAAAGGCCGACTCGCTTGCGCGCATCGGCACCCGCGAGGCGGCCGCGCTCCGCGAGGCGCTCGAGTCGGCGTTCGACTCGGAGGTCGACACGGACTACGACGACGACCGCTGGGGCGCGTTTGTCGAGTGACCGGGGTCACCGACGACCCGCCCGGACTCCGGTCAGCTACTGCTCGACGCCCGGCTCCCGCTTCACGACCTCGATATCGACGTCCCCCTCGGGGACGCCGACACGCGCGAACTGCGTGCGGAGGTGTTCCTTTGCGGCCTCGACGGCCCGGTCGCGCGTCTCGAAGCCGCGCGGCATCGGCGACTCGAACGCGACGTTGATCTCGCGGTCGCCGACGCGCTGGCGCTGCCCCCCGGATTCGACCTCGTAGAAGGCGTCGCAGACCCACACGTACGGGGCGCCCTCGTCCGGTGCGCCCTTGAACGCCGGCGGCTCCTCCCCCCGCTCGTACAGCGTCCCCGTGAGGGCGGTGCCGCCGGCCCGACCGCGGATGAGCAACATACCAGTCGATAGGGCCGGCGGGCGTAAAGGTTCGCGGGGGCGTGGCTGTCTCGCGGGAGCGGTATTGTCGGCGTTTTCCGCGCCACCGACGGCGGGAGCGTGGCTTTTTGTCCTCGGCGGGCGCAGATGCGTCCATGACCGACCTCGGGGACTTCGAGGAGTTTGAGTCGGAGACGCCCCCGGACGACGCGACGGACGCTCGGCCCGCGGACGCGGACTCGGCCGACGACGAGTTCGAGACGGTGTCCGCGACTCCTGCCGGCAGCGACCGCGGGCTGGGGACGCTATCGGCGGCCGACGGGCTCTCCATCGGCGAGCACGAGGAGGACACCCGGCTGCGGGCGTACGTCACCGTCGGGAACCGCTCGCTCGTCCGTGTTGGCGCGTACGCCGTCGTCGACTATCCGGACGGCGAGGCGCTGTTCTGTCGGATCACGGCGCTGGAGTATGCACAGGAGTTCCGCTCTGACGACGCGACGGAGATTCACGCCCGCCGCGCGATGCGCTCCGAGGGGATCGACGAGGCCGACTACAAGTTCATGGCGACGCTGGAGCCGCTCGCAGTACTGTACTCGGAGGGCAGTGGCCTCCGGCGACGGATGCCCGACCGCGTCCCAAAGCCGGAGACGGTCGTCCGGCAGGCGGCCGACGAAGCCGAGGTGAAGACGGGATTGAAGGTGCCGGACGCGGGCGTCTTCGTCGGCCATCTCGCCGTCGGGGGGGAGAAGGTCCGAACGGCCGCCGACCCCCCGACCGTCGACTACCGGCTGAAGGACGACGGGACGGATGGTGACCCGCTCGTCTTCCGGCACACGCTGGTGGCGGGAGGGACGGGCTCCGGAAAGACCCACGCCACGAAGAACATCCTCCGGCAGTATCTCGGCCGCACCTACGAGATGAGCGACGGTCGGACGCCCGGCGCGGCGGTGGTGCAGTTCGACCCGCAAGACGAGTACGCACAGATGCACGACGACGGCGACTACCCCGAGGAGTTCGGACGACAGCTCGACCGCGAG
>Ga0207771_101375_pt1 | contig 10607 bp, 7 predicted proteins | sample A23M2SouthBayCA_2_FD_187731 | JGI IMG/M metagenome (GOLD analysis project Ga0207771, IMG submission 187731) | Aerobic enrichment media microbial communities from Eden Landing Ponds, California, USA - A23 M2 (2) (SPAdes) | ecosystem: Environmental > Aquatic > Marine > Unclassified | place...
TACTCCGCACTCCTCGAGCTGCCAGCCGCGGATCTCGTCAGCGCGAGTCCGGAACTCCTCCTCGAACGCGACGGCGACGCGATCCGCACCGAGCCGATCGCCGGTACTCGGCCGCGGAGCGACGACCCGGACGCCGACGCCGATCTCGAAGCCGAACTCACGAGCGACGAGAAAGAACGGGCCGAGCACGCGATGCTCGTGGATCTCGAGCGCAACGACCTCGGCAAGGTCGCGGAGTACGGCACGGTCGACGTCACGGAGTATCGGCGTGTGGACCGCTACTCCGAGGTGATGCACCTCGTCTCGCTCGTCGAGGGGCGGCTTCGGGACGGCGCCTCGCTCGCAGACGCCATCGCAGCCGTCTTTCCGGGGGGCACGATCACTGGCGCGCCCAAGCCGCGGACGATGGAGATTATCGACGAACTCGAGGAGACCCGACGTGGCCCCTACACCGGGTCGATCGGCATCTTCGGCTTCGACGGCCGCGCGACGCTCAATATCGTGATCCGGACGCTCGTGCGCCACGGCGACAGATACGATCTCCGCGTCGGCGCCGGGATCGTCCACGATTCCGTCCCCGGACGAGAGTATCGCGAAACGCTCGACAAGGGCCGAGCGCTGGTGAACGCCGTGGATCGAGCCCTCGGGGAGCGAGCGTCGCTCGACGTGGACGGCGGCGATCCAGCAGGTAGCGAGGGTGATCCATCGTGAGCACCGATCACGGCGAGGCACGTGGCGACGATCGCAGCGAGGCACGTGGCGACGGTCGCAGCGAGGCACGTGGCGACGGTCGCAGCGAGGCACGTGGCGACGATCGCAGCGAGGCACGTGGCGACGATCGCAGCGAGGCACGTGGCGACGATCGCAGCGCCATTCCGGAGCCGGATCCCGAGACGGTGCCGGACGTCGAAATCCTCGTCATCGACAACTACGATTCCTTCGCGTACAACCTGGTTCAGTACGTCGGCGAACTCGCCGGTGAGGTCGTAGTCCGACGCAACGATGCGGTCGACGTCGCTGGGGTTCGCGATCTCGATCCCGACGGTGTGATCGTCTCGCCGGGGCCGGGACGCCCGGAGGACGCAGGCGTTTCGATGCCACTCTTCGCCGAGACGGACGTCCCGGCACTCGGAGTCTGCCTCGGGCATCAGGCACTCTGTGCTGCCAACGGAGCGACGGTCGAACGCGCGCCGGACGTCGTCCACGGCAAGCCGTCCGTGATCGAACACGACGGAGCAGGGCTCTATCGGCAGCTCCCCGAGCAACTGCGGGTGGGCCGCTACCACTCCTTGGCGGTCGATCGGTCAGAGTTGCCGGCGACACTGCTCGAAACTGCGGAGACGACCGACGACGAGCGCTCGGTCCTCATGGGCGTCAGGCACCGTGAACGACCGCACTTCGGCGTGCAGTTCCACCCCGAGAGCATTCTGACGGGCGAGGTCGACGTTGGTGAGGGCGCTTCGCTCGCGGTCGGGAAGCAGCTGGTCGCGCAGTGTTGCCGGCTTGCGGCGGACTGGAACGGAGGAGAGGCTCAGAACGACGAATCCCACGGTGATCGAACGTGAGTCCACAGTACAACGTCGACGGCGAGATCGTACCGGCCGAGGACGCGACCGTGAGCGTCGAGGACCGCGGCTTCCAGTACGGCGACGGCGCGTTCGAGACGCTCCGGGCCTACGGCGGCGAGATCTTCGAGTGGGAGGCCCACGCAGATCGGCTCGATCGGACCTGCGATGACCTTTCGCTCGAGCACGGCCTCGATCGAGCGGAGCTACGAGAGCGGATCGACGAGACGCTCGCCGCGAACGAATTCGAAGACGCGTACGTGAAGCTCTCGATCACCCGGGGGAGCCAGCCAGGGAAGCTGACGCCACAATCAGTGGTCGATCCGACGGTCGTCGTGTACGCGAAAGAGCTCCCGCGAGGGGGAATCGACGGCGACGACGTCTGGGACGAGCCGGCGACGCTCCAGACGGTCAAAGCACGGCGCGTGCCGGATTCGGCGATCCCGGCGACGGCGAAGACCCACAACTACCTGAACGGCATCCTGGCGAGGGCGGAGTTGATCGAGGACGCCGACGAGGCGCTCGTGCGCGACACGGACGGCGCGGTCGTCGAAGGCGCTGCGAGCAACGTCTTCTTCGTCCACGACGACGCGCTCCACACGCCGAGCGCGAATCGGGATCTGCTGCCCGGGATCACACGGCGGGTGGTGATCGACCTCGCGGAGGACGCCGGCGTGCCGGTCCGCACTGGGACCTACGAGCCATCCGACGTTCGGGAGGCGAAGGAGGCGTTCGTGACGAACACGACCTGGGAGATTCGGCCCGTCGACGAGGTCGATGGGATTTCCGTCGGTGGCGGCGCGGTGACGGAGTTGCTGCGTCGGCTCTTCGACGAACTCGTCGAGGAACGACACTACTGATCGGTCGGTTCGGGCTGTGGAGGGACCGCCATAACAGAAACCGGTTGGAAGCCCCCTCCCGCTCGTCGATTCTGAGGAAGCAAGCACCGCAGCGAGCGTCAGCGAGTGAGGAGCGCAGCGACTCAGAATCGACGAGCAGTCGGCCCCTTCCAGTCCCACCCAGCGGTGCTTGTCCAATTGGCTGTAGCCCCTGTGATGTTTGAACGCTCACGTTCCGGTGGAAGATGGAGGGGCGTTCTCTTCGACCTCGAACGAATCGTCGATGCAGTTCGGTGTTACAGGTCCTCGATAGCGAACGTCGGCTCCGCCAGCGACTCGCTCTTGCACTCGGGACACCGCGAGGGCCGGTTCGCGGGATCGTCGAAGCCGTCGAAGCCGCAGTCCCGGCACTCCGGCGGCGCGACGACGACCTGCTCGTCGGTGCCGTCGAGCGTCGCGGCGACGTGGCGAACGTGATCGATCGCGACGTCGGTGGGGATCGTGAAGTGCTCAGCGAGGTCGCTCGCGGTGGCAGGACCCTCCCGAAGTCGCTCGGCGATCCGCTCGCGCGTCGTCTGCTCGGCGTCGGTCATCGGCCTGTACTCGCGGGGCGGAACGTAGATGGTTTGTGGTCCGCGCGGCGAACGCGATCGGACCAGAGCCGCTGTGCGTTCCGCGATCGGTGAACCAGTCCACCGAGGCCGGAGTCGCCCGCCGTCTGCGGAAACCAAGACTTACTTTCCGCCCCATCGAGGTGCAGGTATGGTCCCCTGCAATCGCCGAACGATCCTCACAGCGACCGGCGTCGCAGTAACGTCGCTCGCCGGCTGTCTCTCCCGCGATACCGACGACACCGGCGACGTCGCAGAATCCGATCTCCCCCAGTCCGTCCAGCGGGTGCTCGATCCGATTCCAGCGGACGTCGATGGGACGGCGATCCGGTATCTGTACGTGATCGACCCGTCGACACAGAACCCGGGCAGCACCGGATCGCTTCTCGGCTCTCGCGAGAACCTCGGCGTCGAGGCCTCGAAGATCGACCGCGCCGCGATCGCGATCTACGGGCAGTCGGTGGGACAGACGGTCGCAGCGTACACCGGCTCGTTCGACGCCAGCGAGATCGAGAATCCGCCCTCGAGATCGGTATCCGCCGAGGATGGACTCGCGATTACGGCCAGCAGTCGTCGCACTGGGTGGGACGCCGCGCTCGATGCCGCCGAAGCTGCGACGGACGATCCCGAAACGGGCATCGACGGGCAGTATTCACTCCGGACGCTGTTCGAGCCGCTGACGGACATGGGGACGATGGTCGGACTCCTCACCGTCGACGAGGAGTCGGTCCCCGAGGACGCGGAGATCGACACGGCGGCCGTGGAAGCGATCGCCATCGGCACGACGATGGACGTCGAAGCGCGGGAGGAGACGGTAAGGTACGTCGCGCTGTTCGCCGAGGGCAACTCGGCCGACGCCGCGGTGATCGAGGAGATCGTCAGAACGGACTCCGACGAGGTGTCACCGGAGGACGTCGACGTCACGGCAGCGAACGGACGAGCGACGACGACGTTCACGCGAGAGCTCCCGCACAGTCAGCTTCCCGACAACGCTCCAGCGGCCCGATTCGGGGTCGAGTACGATCCGGAGACGGAGGTCGCGACGCTTACGCATCAGGGCGGGGACGCCGTCGAGGCAGCCAATCTCGAACTCCGCGTGGACGGCCAGCAGGTCGACGCACCCTGGCAGCCCGAGGAGACGATCGAGGTCGGCGACAGCTTCGACGTCCAGGCACCGCCAGTAACGCTCGTCAGAGTCCTCTGGGTCGATCCGAATCTGGAGGATGTGCGCCAACCCCTGGGGGGCCAGTTCGTCGGTGCCGAGCAGATTTTCGAGGCGAGCTACGACCCCGGCGCGGAAGCGATCACCGTCACCTACACTGGCGGACGCTCCCTCGACGCCGCGGACTTCGTCGTGCATCGGTGGGACGGCGGCGGCGAAACGCGCCTCGACGAGTTCGTCGATGCCCTCGAACCCGACGAGTCATTCGTCGTCTCCGAGGTGGCATTCGGGGAAGGAATCGAAATCGAGTTCCGACCGACGGGTGACGACGCGCTCCCACCCGAGTCGGTTTTCTGGTACACCGCCGAGGCGCCGGGCGAGTTCGAACTCGTCGCCGGCGACGGGACACGGACGCTCGTCTATCGCGGCGAGACCACCGTGTCTGCGGCCGACTATCGCGTGGAGGTGAACGACGAATCGGCCCAGCGTCAGTGGACGGCCGTGTCAGAAACGCTCTCGGGCGGCGAACGGCTCGACGTCGACGCTGCCAGCGGCGACACCATCGTGGTCGAGTACGTCGCCGGCAGCGAGCCACGAACCGTCTACGAGCACACGATCCTCCCGGACGCCTCCTTCGCCTTCGCGGTGGCCGAATCTACGGTCGAGATCACGCACGACGGTGGCGACGCTGTCGCCGCGGACGCGCTCAGCGTCCAGATCTACCCCTCCGAGACCGATCGACGACGTGACGCGTTCGCCAGCGAGTACGAGACGGTGGAGGAGGGCGATTCGATCACGATCGAGTACGAGATTCCGGACGATCGCGACGCCAGCGAACCCGAGGCGGTCGTGGTCTTCTACGAGGGCCAGATGCTGGACTACGTCGAGCCGGGGCAGACTGCGGGCGATACCGAGCAGGGAACGAACGGAGGCAACGCCAGTCAGGGAGCGGAGTAACCAGGGTGAATTCTCGCATCGAGTAGCGGGGCAGTCTCGCAACAGGCAGCACCGACGAGCATCGGGTACGCTTCCGAAACCGATGGGTACAGGTGGCGCCCGCGCATACCGCGGTCCGAATGACCGAGCACATCGAGGTGCGGGGCGCGGCGGAGAACAACCTCGCGGACCTCGACGTGGACATCCCCCGCGAGGAGTTCACCGTCGTCACCGGCCTCTCCGGCTCCGGCAAGTCCTCCCTTGCCTTCGACACCGTCTACGCCGAAGGGCAGCGACGGTACATCGAGTCGCTCTCTGCCTACGCCCGAAACTTCCTCGGGCAGATGGACAAACCGCAGGTCGAGAAGGTCGAGGGGCTCTCCCCCGCGATCTCGATCGACCAGAAGAACGCGGCGAACAATCCGCGATCGACCGTCGGGACCGTCACCGAGCTGCACGACTACCTCCGCTTGCTCTACGCGCGGACTGGCACGCCGCACTGTCCGGAGTGCGGCCAGCCCGTCGGGGAGCAGTCCGCGAGCACGATGGTCTCCCGGCTGCTCGAACTCGAGGATGGCACCAGAGCCAAGATCGCCGCACCGGTCGTCCGCGACCAGAAAGGGGCGTTCGAGGACCTCTTCGAGGAGCTGAAAGCCGACGGCTACGGCCGCGTGGAGGTCGACGGCGAGGAGCACGATCTCACGATGGAGATCCCCGACCTCGACGAGAACTACGACCACACGATCGACGTGATCGTGGATCGCGTGAAGCTCGATCCCTCGGACCGCTCCCGGATCGCGGACTCCGTCGAGACCGCCCTGGAGCGAGCCGACGGCGTGTTGAAGGTGATCCTCCCCGACGCGCCGGAGGGAGCCGCCGACTCCCTCGGTTCGAGAGCCCGCTCGACCGGCGACCTCGCCGGTGGGGCGGACCACGACCACACCGAGATCGAGGAAGTGACGGACGAGGGAGCAGGCGGCGAGGGCACGAACGGCGGCGCCGACGGGTCCGCGAACGACGACCGCCTCGTCGTCGAACTCTCAGAGGAACTCGCCTGCACCGACTGCGGCATCGACCTCCCCGAGATCGAGACCCGCTCGTTCTCCTTCAACAGCCCCCACGGCGCCTGCCCGGAGTGTGAGGGCATCGGCGAGACGAAGGAGGTCAGCGAGGATCTCGTCATCGAGGACCCGAGCAAGCCGATCAAGCACGTCTTCGAGCCCTGGAGCTTCAACCGGACCTACTACCGCCGCCGGCTCCAGTCCGTCGCGGACCACTTCGACGTGCCGCTGACGATGGCGTTCGAGGACCTGCCCGACGAGGTCCAGGATGCCTTCCTCTATGGCACCTACGAGGACGTCGTCTTCGAGTGGACGACGTCCAACGGCACCCGGCACAAGGAACAGCCCTTCGAAGGCGTCATCCCGAACCTCGAACGCCGGTACGTCGAGACGGACTCGGACAACACCCGCGACCACATCGAGGAGTTCATGTCTGTGACCACGTGCCCGGAGTGCGAGGGGACGCGCCTGAAGCCGGTCTCCCGCGCCGTCCTGGTGGACGACACCTCGATCACCGAGGTCAACCGGATGTCGATCGGCGACGCACTCGCGCACTTCGAGGGGATGGAGGAGGGCATGAGCGCCCGCGACCGTACCATCGCCGAGGAGATCCTCAAGGAGATCCGGGCGCGGCTCGGGTTCATGTGTGAGGTCGGGCTGGACTACCTCACGCTCGATCGCGAGGCCTCGACCCTGTCGGGGGGCGAAAGCCAGCGAATTCGGCTCGCGACGCAGATCGGTTCCGGCCTCGTCGGCGTGCTCTACGTGCTCGACGAGCCCTCCATCGGCCTGCACCAGCGCGACAACGACCGCCTGCTCAACACCCTGGAGGAGCTTCGCGACCTCGGCAACACCCTGCTCGTCGTCGAGCACGACACCGCCACGATGCGACGAGCGGACACCGTCATCGACCTCGGCCCCGGCCCCGGAAAGCGCGGTGGCGAGGTCGTCGTCCACGGCGACACCGAGGAAGTCGAAGCGTGCGAGGAGTCGGTCACCGGCGACTACCTCTCCGGCCGACGGCAGATCCCGGTGCCCGAGGGGCGCCGGGAGTCCGACGGGGAACTCGTCGTCGAGGGCGCTCGTCAGCACAACCTCCGGGACCTCGACGTCGAGTTCCCGCTCAGCAACCTCGTGGCGATCACCGGCGTCTCCGGGTCTGGGAAATCCACGCTAATGCACGAGGTCCTGTACAAGGCTCTCGCACGGGAGATGCACGGCAACACCGAGGTCGACCCCGGCGAGCACGACGGGATCGAGGGGCACGAGGAAATCGAGACGATCCGCATGATCGACCAGAGCCCGATCGGCCGCACGCCGCGGTCCAACCCGGCGACGTACACCAACGTCTTCGATCACATCCGGGAGCTCTTTGCTGAAACCGAGCTGGCGAAGCGTCGCGGCTACGAGGTCGGCCGCTTCTCCTTCAACGTGAAAGGCGGCCGTTGCGAGGAGTGTGGCGGCCAGGGCACCGTCCGCATCGAGATGAACTTCCTCTCTGACGTGCACGTCCCCTGCGAGGAGTGTGGCGGGGCGCGCTACAACGCGGAGACGCTCGACGTCGAGTACAAGGGGAAGACGATCGCCGACGTGCTCGACATGACCGTCGAGGAAGCGTACGACTTTTTCGAGCACGACTCCCGGATCGAGCGCCGGCTCAAACTCCTGAAGGACGTCGGATTGACGTACATGAAGCTGGGCCAGCCCTCCACGACGCTCTCCGGCGGGGAGGCCCAGCGCATCAAGCTCGCCGAGGAGCTCGGGAAGAAGGACAAGGGCGACGCGCTCTACCTCCTCGACGAGCCGACGACCGGGCTCCACCCCGAGGACGAGCGCAAGCTGATCGAGGTGCTCCACCGGCTCGCGGATCGGGGGAATACCGTGATCGTCGTCGAGCACGAGCTCGACCTCGTCAAGAACGCCGACCACGTGATCGACCTCGGCCCCGAGGGCGGCGAGGCCGGCGGCGACGTGGTCGCTGCTGGGACGCCGGAAGAGGTCGCGCGGACCGAGGAGAGCCACACCGGGCGCTATCTGCGGGATCTCCTCCCGGACGTGGAGCTGGAAGGGCCCCGCGAAAGTCGGGAGGAAGCGCCCGCCCCTGCAGCGGACGACGACTGACCAACCGCAGGCGACATTTGCGCTGCAGCGGACTGCGGCAAAACTGCAGCGGACGGCGACACAGCTGCAGCGGACGGCAACTGGAAATACCTGTTTTGGGCTGCCTGCACGTGCATCCGAAGTGCCTTTCTGGCGCTACCGTCGTGATGGCGTAATGAGCAAGGCCACGAAGCCGGACGCCCCCTCCACGTCGCCGCTCGAGGCCATCAAATCCCTCTACCGGCATTTCTGGAGCGTGTTCTTCCGCGGCGTCGCGATCATCGTTCCCGTCATCATCACCGTCTTCCTGATCAGCATTGCGCTGTCCTACATCGGCCGGGCGCTCGGGCCGTTCGTCGACCTGCTCGAGTACTTCGGGCTGATCGACTCGTTCCGAAGCGTCCGGCTCGTCACCTTCCTGATCGACCTGGGCATCTACGAGTACGTCGTCGACTTCCTCGCGGAGCTGATCGCGCTGGTGATCCTTCTGGGGATCATCCTCGCCGTCGGCTCCGTCGGGCACAACCGCTACGGCGAGCGCGTGATCGAGGTGCTGGACATGACGATCGCGTCGATTCCCGGCATCGGGACCGTCTACAAGAGCTTCCGGCGGATGGGCGACGTGATGCTCACCACGGAGGACGAGAACTTCCAGGACATCAAGCTCGTCCAGTGCCTGGACGAAGACATGTACGTGATCGGCTTCCAGACCAGCGCCGCGCCCGAGGCCGTCGAGGACGCGACCGATCACGAGGACATGATGACGCTGTTCGTCCCGATGGCGCCCAACCCGGTGACCGGCGGCTTCCTCACCTACGTTCCGACGGATCGCGTGTACGATGTCGACATGACGATCGAGGACGGCGTCAAGAGTATCCTGACCAGCGGCGTTGCGACCGGGAAGGGCGCAGCACAGCGGGACCAGCTGACGCTCGACAACGTCCGGAACGTCGCGCAGGTCGATCGCATCCAGGACGCCTTCGCAGGCCAACGGACCGGGGCGGTGTCGCCGGAGGATCCGACTGTCGGAAGTGACGATCGGCCCACTGGAAAGCACCCATCAGAGGAGCGAACAGATTCGGACGAAACCGGCGACGACGTGGACGAACTCGACTGACGTCGCCGGTCAGTCGACGGCGTGAATCGATTCGTCCGCAGCCAGGCGCTCGCGATCGTGCGGCGCCGCGAACTCGATCTCCGGCCCCACCGGAACGAACCCGGTCGGATTGAGCTCCTCGTGGGAGCGGTAGTAGTGGGCCTTGATCTGGTCGAGATCGACGGTCCGTGCGACCGTCCCGATCTGGAAGACGTCCCGGGTGAACCCCCAGAGGTTCGGATAATCGACGATCCGCTTCCGGTTGACGCCGAAGTGGGTGTAGTAGACCGCGTCGAAGCGGACGAGCGTCGCGAACAGTCGGAGGTCAGCGAGCGTGAGTCGATCGCCGAGCAGGAATCGCTGGTCGGCGAGCACGGAGTCCCAGTGGTCGAGCGCGTCGAACACCGTCTCGACGGCCTGCTCGTACTCGGACTGGCTGTCCGCGAATCCGGCGTAGTAGACGCCACGATTGATCGGTTCGTAGAGGGCGTCGATCGCCTCGTCGATCTCGGCGCGGCGTCGCTCGGGGTAGAGCGCGACGTGCTCGTTCTCCTCGTTGGTTGCGCGGTCGCCGAAGGCGGTGGCAAGCGTGCGCATGATCTCGTCGGACTCCTCGTTCACGACCGTCCCGGCTTCCTCGTCCCAGAGGAGCGGCACGGAGACGCGGCCGGTGTAGGTCGGATCGGCGTCGGTGTAGACCTCGTGAAGGTAGTCGTTCCCGCCGATCCGGTCTGGGGTGCAGCCGTCTTTCTCCGAGGTGAACTCCCAGCCGTCGTCCTGCCGATGCGGGTCGACGACGCTGATCCCGATCTCGTCGTCGAGCCCGAGGAGGGCGCGCGTCAGCAGGGTGCCGTGAGCCCAGGGGCAGGCCCACGAGACGTAGAGGTGGTAGCGCTCGGGATCGGGCGGATGCGGGCCGTCGGCGTCGATTCGATCGTCGAACGCGTCGGGTTCGAACGGAACGTCGTCGGTCGTGAGGTTCGATACGTCGGGGTGCCAGTCGCCGTCGATGAGTCGTCCCATTTGAATCAGTGGTGCTTGGAAGCGTCAGTCGGGAGTCGGTTCAGGCGTCAGTTTGGGGTCGGTTCAGAGGGTAATCGGGGATCGATGCAGGGGTCACTCGGGGTTTGGTTCCGGCGGAAGGGTGAAATCCGGCAGCAGCTCAGACGAGGGTGATCCCGATCGCGTACGGCCACGAGAGCGTCGCGAGGGCAGCGAACACCGCTGCGCCGCCGCC
>Ga0207771_101376_pt1 | contig 10604 bp, 12 predicted proteins | sample A23M2SouthBayCA_2_FD_187731 | JGI IMG/M metagenome (GOLD analysis project Ga0207771, IMG submission 187731) | Aerobic enrichment media microbial communities from Eden Landing Ponds, California, USA - A23 M2 (2) (SPAdes) | ecosystem: Environmental > Aquatic > Marine > Unclassified | place...
CGTCCCCGAGATCATCAGCACGGTCCAGAACATCAACAGCGCGACGTTCGACATCTGGACGCCGATCCTCTGGGCGGCGATCCTGTATCTCGCCATCACGATCCCACTCGGGAAGTTCGTCCGGTATCTCGAGGCGCGGGCCGACCCCGCAGGAGGGCGGGACCGATGAGCGACCCGCTCGTGGAGTTCGAGGGCGTGAACAAGTACTTCGGCGAGACGCACGTCCTGAAGGATATCGACCTCGCGGTCGACGAGCGGGAGGTCGTCGTGATTATCGGCCCGTCGGGGTCGGGGAAGTCGACGCTTCTACGCTGTACGAACCGGCTCGAGGAGATTCGGAGCGGCGAGATACGCCTTGCCGGACAGAGCGTCATCGACGCCGACATCAACTACATCCGCCAGCAGATCGGGATGGTGTTCCAGTCGTTCAACCTCTTCCCGCACATGACCGCCCTCGAGAACGTCGCGGTCGGCCCGGAGAAGGTGAGGGGACACTCCGAAAAGAAGGCGCAGGAGCGTGCACGGAGCCTGCTCGACCGCGTCGGACTCACCGCCCAGACCGACTCCTACCCGGCGGAGCTGTCGGGCGGCCAACAGCAACGGGTCGCCATCGCCCGCGCGCTCGCGATGGACCCGGAGGTGATGCTGTTCGACGAGGTGACGAGCGCGCTCGACCCGGAGCTGGTCGGTGAGGTGCTCGGCGTGATGGGTGACCTCGCGGACGAAGGGATGACGATGCTCGTCGTCACCCACGAGATGGGGTTCGCCCGCGAGGTTGGCGACCGAATCGTGTTGATGTCGGAGGGCAGCGTCGTCGAACAGGGCGAACCGGAGTCGTTCTTCGAGAATCCGACGACCGAGCGCGGCCAGCGGTTCCTCTCGCGACTGCTGTAGGCTGGCTTCGCCCCCTTCGTATCTACATGAAATCGGAGAGGCCGGACTGTGCCTCGTCCTCCTGTTCGTCGGGCTCACCGCCCGCCGTGTCGCTCTCCGCTACTGCCGTGTCGTCCGCTGCCGTCCCGTCGTCCGAAGCGTCCGCATCGACGACTTCGACGCTTCCCGAGTCGTCCTGTGCGCGCTCGCTTTCGGCCGCGTCGGACTCGACCCGTTCGAGGAACGCGTCGCCGCCGTGTTCTGCGGCCTCCTCGGCGCGCAGTTCCTCGGCGTCGGCGACGATCTCCCCGACTTTGTTCGTCGACTCGCCGGAGCCGGTGACGAAGGCGACGGCGGTCTCGTCGAGTTCGTAGCGGGCAGCCATCCGAACCGTGAGCTCCCGGTTCTTGCAGTGGTGGGTCATCACCGCGAGAAACGGCATGATGTCGCGGCGCGCGGTCGCCGTCGAGACGCCGGCGGTCTCCGCGATGCGGGTTGCGATGTCGTCGCGGGTCTTGTCCTTCGTCGACCGATACGGCGCGCCGCCGTAGCGGGTCCAGCCGCCTCGGGTTTCTTCGCGGGCGGCGGCGACCCCGGCCGCGATGTTGTCCGTCGCGTAGCGCCAGTACGAGTAGTTCTGCGTCGCGCGCACCCGGCCGAGCCAGCGGTCGGCCCTCGCGAGGTGGTCGTACGCGCGGGCGAGTTCGCCCGCGTCGAACACCTTCGGGGCCTTGTCCTCGAGCCACAACAGCAGGTCGTCGGGCGTCTCGTCGACGTCGTAGGTGAGGTACAGCGCGTCTTGCGGGTCGTCCTCCTTCAGCACGGAATCGAGAAACTCGAAGATGTCCTTCGTCGTGTCGCGCTCGCCGCTCGTGATGTCTTCGGCCGTCACCTCCGACTTCCCGTCGGCGACGGCCTGCAGGTCCTTCACGGCGCCGCGGAGGTCGCCGTCGTTCTGGTCGGCGATGCGCTTCAGTGCCGCCTCCTCGAACGAGATCTCCTCCTTCCGGCAGATGTCGCGGAGCACGGGGACGATCGAGCGCGCGGAGACGTCACGGAACTCGATGGTTTCACACGCGTTCCGTAGCCCACGGGACATCTCGTAGAAGTCGTTGGCGATGAGCACCATCGGCTGGCTCGCCTCCTTGACGATGCGGGTCACGGCACGAGCCCCACCCCGGTCGTACGTGCCGTGGATGTTGTCCGCCTCGTCCATGATCACGAGCCGGCGACCCGGCTCGCCCTCCGCTGACTGCGTGAGCGTGCTCGACTTCGCCGCCTCCCCGGCGACCCGGTCGATGACGTCGCCGGTGCGCTGATCCGACGCGTTCAGCTCGATGACCGGCCACTCCATGTCGTTCGCGAGCGCGTGGGCAGCGCTCGTCTTCCCGACGCCCGGCGAGCCGTGGACGATGACCGCCTCTCGGTGGTCGTCCCACGTCTCCGCCCACTCGCGGAGCTCATCGCGTGCCGAATCGTTGCCGCGGACCTCCGAGAGCGTCGACGGCCGGTACTTCTCCGTCCAATCCATTATCGGAGGCTAGCGCGAGGTGCGTTTAGTGGTTGTGGAGCCGAACCTCTTCCCACCACGTGTGACTCACTCACACAGTACGGAACGGTTTTACAACCGGGCGAACGACGGCCCGCTCATGTCCCTGTTTCCCGAGACGATGACCTCACCCCGCCTCCGCTACGAGGCGATCCGGCCCGAGACGTTCGACCCGTTCGAGATGTACGAGCACGTCAACCCCTCGGCGCCGGCCATCGAGGAGATAACCGAGTACCTGAGCTGGGCGCCACACGCGACCCCGGCGACCACCGCGGAGTTCGTCGAGCACGCCGGCGAGCAGTTCGCCGCGAACGAGGGAGTCCACTACGCAATCTATCCGACCGAAGGCCCTCACGAGGGGGAGTTCGTCGGGACGACCGCACTCTCCGTGTCGTGGGACCGCCGGCTTGCGACGCTCGGCCTCTGGCTCCGGCGACCGGCGTGGGGGAACGGCTACTCCGGGGAGCGGGCCGCCCGCCTCCTCGAACTCGCCTTCGACCGACTCGACCTCGATATCCTCGCCGTCGAGCACGACCCTCGGAACGAGCAGTCGGCGCGCGCAATCGAGAAGTACGTCGAGCGGTTCGGCGGCCGGCGGGAGGGCCGACTCCGGCACGGCGGCGTGACACAGGACGGCGAGCCGTACGACACCGTCCGGTATACGATCAGCCACGAGGAGTGGGCGGCGACGGTCGACGACTGACCCGACCGGTTCGGTGGTTCGACGGCTTCGGCGCGGTGTGTCTCCCCCGGCCACAACCTACTTCGGAGAGCCGAGCGCAACTTGGCCCATGTCCGCCAACGGAACCCGTGAGCAGGTCCCCTTCGGTGTCGGTGCGGCCGCCGGCGCTGCGGCGTGGGTGCTCGGCTACCTCTGCACCTACCTCATCACGAGCAGCGACATCCAGAACTCCCTCATCGGGCAGTTCACCGACATCGCGACGTGGAAGGCCGTCGGCTGGGTGTTCTTCAACGCCCACTTCGTCGACACGGTGGTCGATCTCCCGGTCGTCGGCGGTGCGACGAGCTTCGTCGGTGGTGAGAACGGGTTCACCATTCTGCTGTACGTGGTGCCACCGCTGCTCCTGCTCGCGGCAGGACTCGCGGTGGGTCGCTACGCCGGCGCCGATGACGCGGCGAGCGCGGCCGTCGGCGGCGCCTCGCTCGTAATCGGCTACGGGCTGCTGTCCATCGTCGGCGTCTTCCTCTTCCCGACGGAGAACGTCTCGCCGGACCCGGTCACGGGTGTGCTGCTCGCGGGTGTCGTCTACCCCGTCGTTCTCGGGGCGGTCGGAGCGGCCATCGCCGGTGCGACGTCGAGCGGGTCGTAGCCGTCGCTCAACGGGCCCTGACGAACAGGCTCACAGCTCTCTCGCGACCATTTCCCCCCAGTGGGAGAAGCCGTGGCGGTCGTAGAAGGTGCGGGCGCGCTCGTTCTCCCGGTCCACGTCGAGTACGAGCCGGTCGAGCGGGAGCTGCTGTGACCGCGCGTGTTCGACGGCGTGGGCCATGAGTTCGTCGGCGAGGTCCGTTCCTCGGCGCTCGGGCCGCACGTACACCTCGTTCAGGACGGCCGCGTCCCAGACAAAGGCGAGCCGTTCGGGCAACAGGAACAGGTAGCCGTCGAGGCCGTCGCCGTCCTCGCTCGGGGCGACGAGGAGACAGTCCTCGTCGGCGACACAGCGGTCGACCCACCCGAGCCATCGGTCGCGATACGTCTCCGTGAGCTTCCCGTCGTATGCGTCGGCCTTCGCCTCCCCGCCCTTCTCGCCGAGTCCCGTCTCGAAGCCACGCTTCAGCGTCCACAACGCGTCGGCGTCAGTCGCCCGGTCGTACGGTCGGATCATCGCTCGTCGCTGTGCGCCCCAGCACCGTCACTCTCCCGGAGTCGCCACCACGTCGCGAGGGCGCCGGCGAGTATCAGCGTCACGTGCCAGCCACGGTAAACGACGGGGAACACCCGCTCGACGCCACGCGGCTCGGGACCGGGCTGGGGGTCGACGCCGCTCGCCACGTGGACATCGTCCGTCGACCCCTGCTGTCCCACGTCGATGTTCGGTCCCCCGTCACCGGCGTCGCCGCCACTGGACCCGCCCGCGCCGGCCCCGGCTCCGTCGGCGGCCGAGTCGGTCGTCACGTTCACGAACGTCTGATAGACGCCGTCGCCGGCCGCGTAGCCGACGGTCCCGTCGATCTCGACGAACTGATCGTAGAAGGGATAGAGCGGGTTCGCGCCGAGCGCGGTGAACGCGTCGAGCCCGATGCCGGCGACGACGTAGCAGACGAGCGCGACCCACGCGAGGCGAACCCCCTGGTCACCGTATCGGCCGCGGAGCCACGACTCCTCGCGGCGCACGTCCAGCCACACGGCGAGCGCGACAGCACCGGGGAGCAGGAGCGTGTGGAACGCCGCCCGGTGGGCGGACTCGACGACCAGCGCAACGAACACGTCGAGATCAGGGAAGGTCGTCGCGGCCGCGACGACGACGACAGCCCGGCGGTCGAACGCGCTCCCGAGCAGCCCCGCCGCGAGCAGCAGCGCGAACGCGACGTGGAGCACCGTCGAGGGCATCAGCCGTCACCCGTCTGATCGTTACCGGTCGGTTCGTTGTCGGTCGATTCGGTGTTCTGTCGGAGCTTCCAGCCTGCCATCGCGCCCCCCGAAAGCACGACGAGGAGCTGCCAGCCCGCGTCGATGACTACGAGGTCTCGGTCGGGGTCGTCGGGGTTCAGGAACGTCGGGACGTGCTCACCGCCGGCGACGGTTCCGGAGCCGGCCTTCGGGAGCAGTTCGCCGCCGGCGAGCGACGGCTCGACCAGCGTGAACACCACCCCGTCGGCCGTGCTGTACACCAGCCGGCCGGTGACGCCGAGGAAGCGGCCGTGGACCGGCCACAGCACCGCCGCGCTCTCGACGTGGAAGAAATCGAGGGCGATGCCGGCGACGCAGTAGGCAGCTAGCGCGACCCACGCGAGGCGGACGCCGTCGGTGCCGTACCGGCCGCGGAGCCACGAGTCGTCCCGGCGGGTGTCCCACCGGACGGCGACACCGACGAGGAGCGGCACCCAAACGTTGTGCAGCGCCGCGTTGTGGAGCCCCTCGACGGCCACGTCGAGCAGAGCGTCGAGGTCCGGCGCGACGCCGGCGGCGACGACGACGGCGAGTGCACGGCCGGTGAACTGCCGCTCGTCGAGCAGCGCTGCGGCGAGCAGCGCCGCGAGGCCGGCGGCGACGAGCGTCGACGGCATGACCGACTCGGGGTGAGGAACCGACTTAAGCACCGCGGCGGAGGAGAGGGTATGGAACGGACGGCACGCCAGCAGCTCGCCGAACACATCGCCGGCGAGGTGACGATGAGCGACGAGCCGGGCGCGACGCTCGCGAAGTGGCGCGAGGAGTTCGACGTGACCGGCGCGGCGCTCGCGGACGCCATCGACGTCTCGCCGTCGGTCGTCTCCGACTACGAGTCCGGTCGCCGCGACTCGCCCGGTATCGGCATCGTCCGTCGGTTCGTCGAGGGGTTGCTCGACATCGACGAGGCACGCGGCGGCGACCGGCTCCGGCAGTTCGCGCGGGTCCTCTCAGCGGGGTTCGAATCTGACATCGTCCACGACCTCCGGGAGTACCCGGCGACGGTGCCGCTCCGGCGGTTCTACGCCGCCGTCGACGCGACGGAGGTGACCGACGGAGGCGGCGGAACTCGGTCGCGGGGACGCGGTCGGTCGATCGCCGGTCACACCGTCATCAACTCTATCGAGGCGATCTCGCGGCTCTCCTCGGAGGAGTTCTATCGGCTGTACGGTCAGTCGACGAACCGGACGCTCGTCTTTACCGACGTGACCCGCGGCGAGGGGCCGCTCGTCGCGCTCCGGGTCGTGAAGCCGACGCCGACGGCAGTCGTCCTCCACGGGCTCTCGGAGGCGGAGCTGTGGGAGCACGCGCCGGAGCTAGCGGGCGCGGACGGCTACTCGCTCGCGGTGACCGAGCAGCCGCTCGACGAGATGTTGGCGGCGCTTCGGGAGCTCCCGTAGCCGACGGGTCTCCGTTCAGGGCTTGTGCGTGAACAGGATCGCGTCCCCGTCGTGGGTCGTCACACAGAGGTCGAGATCGAGCGACAGCTCGAGGCTGTTGTACTCGTCCGTGCAGACGACGGCGTCGTCGAACGGGTCCCCGCAGGCGGGACACGCCATCGCGACGGTGTTCCGGTAGCTTTCGACGCCGTCGGCCGACTCCGTCGGCGTGACGGACGACAGGAAGTTCTCGTACTCGGCATCGTCCATACCGGGCGGTACGAGCCCAGCGACATAACTCTACTCGACGCCGCGAAGGGAGCCGTTACTCGCGCGGCGGTAGGAGGCGTTACTCGACGTAGCGGTACTTCCGTTCGCCCATCCGTCCCCAGCCGTCGAAGACGAACTCCCCTTCGGGCGCCGTGAACTCCTCGAAGTCGCGGTCCTTCGAGTGGTCGTGGGCGGCGTGGACGCGCTCGTACTCCTCGAAGCTGAGGTCGTAGCGGTCGTCGATCTGTTCGTCAATGTTGAGCCCCGATATCTCGGCCTCCCAGTCGTCCTGGACGGTCTCGTGGTGGACCTCCGCCTGCGCGCCGGAGCCGTAGGAGGCGACGAAGATGCGCTCGCCGGTCAGGTCACGGCCCTCCGAGAGGGCGCGCTTCAGCGCCGCGACGCGGGCGATGTGGACGGAGCCGGTGTACCAGTTGCCGACGTGTCGAGAGATGTCGAGCGTCGGGTCGATGGTCGCGTCGTACCACGCCTGGTACTGCTCGGTCTCCTTCAGCTCGTCAGTGTAGGCGCTGACCGCCTCGGAGAACGCTTCGTCGTCCTCGAACGCATCCCGGCGCGGCTGGCGACCGAGCTCGGCCGCGAGCTCCTCTTCGATTTCGGTGTCGCGGGTGATGTGCCGATAGGCCAGAAGGGCGGCCTTCCGAACCATCCCCGGGAACGGGGTGTGGAATGGTGCGTACACGAAGTCGTCCGGGTGGAGGTCCCCCGCGACCGACTCGTAGTCCTCGACGGCTTCGCGCATCCGCGCGAGGTACACCTGCACCGACCGCTTCCCGTCGACGCTCGGGAACTGCTGGTTCGGCTTCAGGAAGTCCGTCTCGTCGGCGCTGCCGTACCCCTGCTCGTCGGAGATCGTCACGAGGTTCGGGTTCTCGGAGATCAGCATCGCGACGGCGCCGCCCCCTTGCGTGGCTTCGCCGGGGTCGTCGCGCGCGTACAGCGCGGTGTCCGTCGCGACGACGAGCGCGGAGCGTCCACGGTTCCGTCCGGCGCGGATCCAGTTGTACGCGTCGTCGATGGCTTGCGTCCCCGCGACGCAGGCGAACTTCCGCTCGCCCTTGTTCGCGTGGTGGAGGTCGTCGTCGAACACCTGTTCGAGACAGCCGCCGATGTACGTCGAAATCGGCTTGGAGTTGTCGAACGACGACTCCGTCGCGACGTCGATACGACCGATGTCGTCCGGCTCGAGCCCCTTCCGATCCATCAGCCGCTTGCAGGCGTTCGCGCCCATCGTGACGATGTCCTCGTACGTGTCGGGGAACGACGACTCGTAGAGGCCGAGCCCCTTCGTGTACTTCTCGGGCGAGTCGCCCATCTCCGGTGCGAACGTCTCCGCGAGATCGAGTTTCAGCTTCCCGGTCCAGATCTCGACTGCGTCGATGCCGACCTCGGTCATACGTGGAGGTGACACGTCTGGTATATGATTCTGACGACGATGGGTTCGTCAGATGTCGAATGAGAAGCCAAATGTTGATTTAATACAATACAGCGCTACCCACAGTAGATTGTTCAACAGGTACCTGTTCTTATGGTCCTCTAATTGGTGGTAACCTCGAAAGAATCAGTTACAGTATTCCCATTTGGTCCCTCAAAAACCACGTCATACGGTGAGTTGCTCACCGATTGCGAATTGGCTGCGTCAACAGCAGTCACTTCAATGATGATTGTATCACCTGCGCTGTCAGCTGAAGCGGCGGCGTATGTGATCGTAGCGGCATTATTTGTTTGCGTAGTGAACTGTGCAGAGCCACCTCCGCTTCCTGAGGAACTCACACTCCCGATACTGGCGCTCTGGTAATCGACCTGATTACTACTCTGAGGATCGTCGAGATTGATCGTTATTTGCTCTCCGCTCGATAGGTCCCGGTCCAATGTGAACGAGAAAGTCTGTGTCTCGCTGGCCGTGTCTCCGATATTTGAGGCTGACGCAGAACTGAGGGTGGCGTTTCCTCCGCCACCACCGGAACCGCTTCCGTCCGTATTCAGCACGTCCACCTCGAACTCGGCGACGGCCTCGGCCGGCGCGCTCGGCTCGGGGTTCCCGCTGCCGTCACAGCCGTCGGCGCCGAACCCGACGGTGACCGTCGCCGTCCGCGTCTGGTCGACGTCGTCCGGTGCCACGTAGACGAACGAGACCCGGCCGTCCTCGCCGGTCGTGGCCGTGGTGGAGCGCAGCGAGCCGGAGTTCGACCCCGGAATCGAACTCCCCGCGCACGTACTCACGCCGCTTTCCGGTCCGTTGAACTCGTTGCGGACCTCGGCGACGACCTGCTGTGTGCCACCCTCCGGGATACTTGTCCCGTTACCGCTGACATCCGTGACGTACGCCGCCGTCGGGTCGACGACGCCGGTGCCGACCCCCGCGGCGGGAACGCGGAGCTCGTACGTAATCGGGTCACCGGCGCCGTCAGTTTCCCTGAATTCGAACGAGAGAATTCCGCCCCGGACCGTGACCGAAGAGCCGTCGACGTAGCCGCCGTTGGCGACGAACTCCGGTTCGAGGAGTTCTGTCCAGACCGGTTCCGAGAGACCTGTCGGCACTGTAACGTTGATCGGATCGCCGCGCGGCTGCACTGCCACCGTCCGGGGCTCGTTCGCCGGCGAGGAGATATCGATGCTGGTGCTCTCGGACTGAGACGCCTGGTACGAGCCGAGCAGCACAGTCAGGTCGAGCTCCCGCCCGGAGACGAGCTGTTGGCTGGTCCTGACCGAGACCCCCCCATTCGGACCGCGGTTGTAGACGACGGTGTTCTCGTACACGGTCTCGGGGGCCTGGCGGTACTCGTTGTAGTTCGGCTGGTAGTGGAGTCCGCGAGTCGTGTACTCCCGTGGGCTCCCGGTCCCACTCCAGAAGTCGGCTGTCTCGTCGTTCCCTGCCTCCGCGTTCGCAATCGTCACCGTCGATCCGCCTCCGGGGTCGACCGTGCGCAGTGACCCGCTTGGCGGTCCCGGATTGACGGCGAAGATACGGGCGGGGTACTGCGTGCCGAGCTGGACGGTGGTCGTCGAGCCGGACCCGCTCGAACCAGCGGAGAGCACGCTGCCGCGGAGCTCCAGCATATCCTGTTGGACCTCCTGGTTGTGGTTGAACTCCACCTGCGCGTTCTGGTCGGGCACGACGGTCGCTTGGTACAGCGAGAAGCCGATGACGACGAACGAAAAGAGGATGATGGCGCCGATCTGGATCGCTTGCCCCCGATCGTCGGCGCCGAACATGTCGACACGTTCGCGGCCGACCGGTAAAAGCGTCGTGGGCGCGGCCCCTCAGGCGTCTTCCTCGACGACCTCGGGATCCGCAAGCGCGTCCTGCAGCGAGTCGAGCCCGTTCACCCACTCGGCGACGTAGCCGTACTCGAGGTCCGCGGCGATGGCACTCACGTCGGCGTCGGTCCCGTCGATGATGATGGTGCCCGCCTGCGCGCAGTAGTTGAACGCGGTGTCGAACTCCTCGTCCGCTTCGGCGTCGACGGCCGCTTCGACGTTCGCGGCGACCGTCCCCTCGTCGGGTGCGCCGTTGAGCACGTACATCTCGGCCGACGCGGCGACGCAGTGAAGCGCCATCTGGACGGAGTCGACGAGCATCGCCTTGTCCTCGTCCTCGATGTCGACCTCCCCGAGAACGACCGTCGCGAACTCCTCGAGCTCGTCGAGAGCGGCTTCCTCGTCGAGGTCACCCTCGTCGTGGGCCGTGACGATCTTCGCGACGGCGATGGCGGCGTCGTCCTGCAGGTTGAGAAGCAAGCGGGCGGAGTCTTCGTTCTCCGGGTCGATCTCCTCCTCGCGGAGCCGGTCGAGCCAGTTGTTCCACCGCTCCTCGTTGTAGAACTCCTCGGGGGTCTCGCTCATGTTTCCCCGCTCGCACGGCCAAGCGTATAAGGGT
>Ga0207771_101377_pt1 | contig 10603 bp, 17 predicted proteins | sample A23M2SouthBayCA_2_FD_187731 | JGI IMG/M metagenome (GOLD analysis project Ga0207771, IMG submission 187731) | Aerobic enrichment media microbial communities from Eden Landing Ponds, California, USA - A23 M2 (2) (SPAdes) | ecosystem: Environmental > Aquatic > Marine > Unclassified | place...
TTTCCCGCCGGCTTGCCCGAAGCCGATCATCGCGAGCTTCATGGATAGTGCTGTAAGGGGTTACTATAGTATCGGGGGCATAAGTGTTTTGTCGGGGTATCACGGGTGGTAACGAGACCGTTCCGCCACATATCGGGGCTCTCGGACCCGTTTGCGGCGTGTGAGGGAGTATCGTACCGGTTCCCGTCAGTACGAGCTGATTACCGCAAGAGGGCGTGGGTGCACGCGGCCCTCTGTGCGACAGAGCCGGCGCACTGAAAAAGGGGGGTCGGTCGCTGACCGGCCAACTGTGCGTCCGCGCGGCACGCTGGGCCACCGCGGCCACTGCGGGTTGGTCAGGGCCTACGGCGAGTCGAGGCCGAGGTACCCGGCGTAGGTGGTCATGTCGGCCTCGTCCATGCCGAAGGCGTCCACGTCGTTGTGCCCGACCACGAGGTCGACGTCCATCGACGTCGCCTGGTCGGCCCCGAGCGGGAAGAAGGGGACGGGGTCTAACGCCCGGAGGCCGACCTTCGCGAGGGCCGTCGGGATCGGGAGGACGCGCGTCTTCGAGCCGCGCGAGCGGTAGATCAGCCGCGTGACCTCGGCGAGCGTCAGCTCCTCGGGACCGCCGACCTCGTAGGTCTCGCCGACGTGTTCGTCCATCGTGGCCGCGTCGGCGAGAATCGGGGCGGCGTCGCCGACGTAGATCGGCTGGTAGCGGACCTTGCCCCCGCCGGGGAGCCCGGTCACGACCGGCGTGGTCAGCAGCGTCACGAAGTCCGCGAACTCGTCGCCGTCGCCGAAGATGATCGTGGGTCGGACGATCGTCCAGTCGAGGGCCGAGTCGCGGACGACCGCCTCGGCCCGGCCCTTCGCGCGGAGGTAGGCGGTGTCGGCGTCCGGGTCCGCGTGGATGCCAGAGAGCTGGAGGAAGCGGTCGACGCCGTGTGCCTCGGCGGCGCGGACGCAGTGCTCGGTCCCGCCGCGATGGACCCGGTCGTGGGGGTCGCCCGACCCCTTTGCCTTGAACAGCGGCGAGAGGGCGACGAGCTGGACGACTGCGTCCTGGCCCTCGAAGGCCGGTTCGATCGAGTCGTAGGCGGTCACGTCGCCGGTGACGCTCTCGACGGCGTCGGGCAGAGCCGCGCCGTCGGGGGTCCGGGACAGGGCGGTCACGTCGTGGTCGCGGTCGGCCAGTTCCGCACACAGGTTCCGGCCGACGAAACCGTCGCCGCCGACGACGAGCACGTTCATAGATTCACGTAGTGCCGACACGGGGATAAAGCTAGTACGCACAGGATTGGGTTCGCCGGGAGGCGGGCGGGGGACCGGCGCGTTTACGTGCGGCCCGGTCGCAGTGCGCCCATGCTCGTCACGCTGGAGGGGCTCGACGGGAGCGGGAAGTCCACGGCCTGGGAAGCCCTGCGGGAATCGCTGCCCGCCGGCGAGACGACCTTCACCCGCGAGCCGACCGACAGCTGGTACGGCGAGGCCGTCGAGCGGTCGATCGGCGACCCCGACGCCGACCCCCTCGCGGAGCTGTTCCTCTACACCGCCGACCACGCCGCCCACCTCGCCGAGACGGTGCGGCCGGCCCTCGAGCGGGGCGACCTGGTCGTCTCTGATCGCTACTCGGACTCCCGGTACGCCTACCAGGGGGCGACGCTCGCCGACCGCTTCGACGACCCGGTGGCGTTCGTCCGGGAGATCCACCGGCCCTGGACACGCCCGCCGGACCTGACCGTCTACCTCGACGTCGACCCCGAGACGGCAGCAAGCCGGAGCGGCGCCACCAACAAGTTCGAGCGGGCGGACTACCTGGCGCGCGTCCGGGAGAACTACGAGGCGTTGCTCGCGGCCGAGCCCGAGCGCTTCGTCAGAGTGGACGCGACGCGGGAGCCCGATGCGGTCCGCGCGGACGTCGCGGCCGCCGTTGCGTCGGTCCGCTAACGCCGCGAACGCCGTCGTCGGGTGGTGCCGCGGTCACTCGTCTCCGGCAGGTCGACCTCGCCCGGCGCGGGCATCCAGACGAAGTCGATCGTGACGCCGACGGCCAGCGGCAGGGCGACCAGGAGGCCGACGACGGCCGTGGGACTCCCGAGGTCGGGACCCAGGCGGAGGACGCCGCCGAAGACGAGCGTCAGGACGAACAGGAGGAAGGGGACGAGCGTCGCCGTGTAGACGGCACTCCCGAGGCGGGTGTGCATCCGGACGCGGAGGAACCGCGTCGCCAGCGCGGCCACGGCGGTGTTGACCGAGACCGCGACCAGGAGGCCGACGAGCTCGAGGGACGTCGCCATGGGGTCACTTGGGGCCCCACGCTCTTTGGCGTGACGGACCGACGTCGCCGCGCGGCTGCTACTCGAGACAGATGTAGGTCCGGGTGTCGACGACGCCCGCCAGGTCGCGGATCTCCGTCGCGACCGCGTGGATGACGGTGTAGACCTCCTCGCCCGACGCCTCCACGACGAGGTCGTACTGCCCGGCGACGACGTGGGCCTCGCGGACCCCGTCGACCCCCTCGATCGACTCCCGGAGCGCCGAGGACTTGCCGGCGGCCGTCTTGACCATGATGAACGCCCGGACCATCGTGTGGCGTGGTACGTGTTGTCATACCAAAAGCCTTCCCCCCGCCCTCCGGCACCGAGGCTGCGAGCGCGTCTCCACGGCCGGCCCCGTGGGCAACTTTATTCACCCCCCACGTCATACGGTAACACATGAGACTCGTCATCGTGGGTGCCGGCCGGGTCGGCCTGCGGACGGCCCGCTCGCTGGAGGAGAGCGGCCACGAGGTCGTCCTCGTCGAGGCCGACGCGTCCGTCGCCGACCGCGCTCGCGAGGCGGGGTTCTCAGTGATCGAGGGTGACGGTGCTATCGAGGGGACCCTCACCTCGGCGGGTGTGGACGAAGCCGACGCCGTCGGGGCCCTGACCGGGGACCTCAACACCAACTTCGCGACCTGCATGATCGCCAAACACCGGGGCTGCCGGACGGTCATGCGCATCGACGAGGACTACCGGGAGGACATCTACCGCGAGTACGCGGACGAGGTCGACGAGGTGATCTATCCCGAGCGCCTGGGCGCGATCCTCGCGAAGAACGCTCTCCTCGGGGGCAACATCCGGGCCATCGCCGACGTCGCCCAGGAGCTCCAGCTCGTCGAGTTCACGATCACCGACCGGTCGCCGATGCGGGGCTACAGCCTGAGCGAACTCGAGCTCCCGGCCCAGTCCCGGCTGCTCGCCTTCGGGAAGGCCGACGGGCCCCTCGAGTTGCCGAGTCCCGACGAATCACTCGACCTCGGCGATCGCCTGGTGGTCCTCGCGGAGTTCGACCGGCTCTCGGACGTCCGGAGCCTGATCGTCGGCGAGACCGGCCGCGCGGCAGTCGGAGGAACCTAGCATGGTCAGAGCGTACGTGATGGTCAAGGCACACACCGGCGAGGCGGATCGACTCAGAGACCAGATCGAGGCCATCGAGGGGGTCGATCGCGCCCACATCGTGGCCGGCGACGTCGACCTCATCGCCGTCGTCGACGTCGACTCGCCCGCCGCGGTCAAGGACGTGGCCGCCACGCAGATCCAGGAGGTCGACGGGGTGGAGGACACTCAGACCTACATCGCCATGGACTGACGGCGGTCGGTATCCAAACCGCAGGCCTAGAGGGGCGTCCCGCCCCGCTGGGCGTCACCGCCCGTCTCGGCCTGACTGAGGAGGTCCGCGACCGGTTCCTCGTAGCTGTAGCCCGGAACGATCCCCTCGACGTAGGTCCCCTCCACGTATTCGACCAGGGTCTTCGCGATGGCGACGGCCCGGTCGGCGTCCGGCCAGTCGTAGGCGAACCGCACGACGACATCGAGACCCCGCCGCTCGACGGACAGGTCGGCCAGGTCGAGGTCCGCACGGGTGGCCGCGGGTGCGTCCGCCAGGCGGCGTTCCAGCGTCTCGAACCACCCGTCGGCGACCGCGTCGCCCACCGGGTCGCTCGTCGCCGCCACCAGCGAGGGAACGGTGACAGTCACGGTCCACCGCGTCTCGCTCTCCTCGTCACCGCTCGCGGTCACCCTCGCGTCGAAGCCCGTCGTCGTGACGGCGTAGTCACCGTCGGTCGGCGCCACGGCTTCGTGGGCCGCCAGGGCCCGCTCGGCGTCGGCTGGCAGGTCGTCTGTCATTGGCGCCTTTAGGGGAGAGTGGGGCAAAAGCGCGTCGCGTTCGACCGCGGCGGCCCCGTCAAGCCCGTGGCTCGTCCGCGTCGTCCCCGAACAGCGCGTAGTAACACACGCCGAAGGCTGCCCGGCCGTCCCGGAGGTCGTCGTCCCGGACGGCCGCGAGCAGGTCTTCGAACGTCGTCGTGTCGACGGCGATGGACTCGTCGACGTCCAGTGACTGGCCGGCCGCCGGCTCGCAGTCGCGGGCGAGGAAGTAGTGAAAGACCGCGTCCGCGAAACCGTTCGCGGGCTCGACGGTCGTCAGGTGCGCCACCGACGCCGCCTCGTAGCCGGTCTCCTCGGCGAGTTCGCGGTGGGCGGCCGCCGCCGGCGCCTCGCCGTCCTCGACGTTCCCGGCCGGGAGTCCGCGGTTGCGTCGCTCGACGGCCTGTCGCCACTCGTCGATCACCACGACGTCGCCGTCGGGCGTAAAGGGGAGGACGACCACGCTCCCGGGTTCGTGGAGGTAGTCGAAGTCCGTGGTCGTCCCGTCGGGTAGCCGCACGTCCTGGCTGATGACGTCGAAGCCGTCACAGGAATAGGCGACGGCGCTGTCGATGGTTTCCCACGCGAGGTCGGTCATGACCGCTCGTCGCACGGCGCGGGCAAAAAGGCGACGTGCCGGCCCGACAGCGCGGGTGGACGCGGCGGGCGAACCGACGGCACGGACCGACACGCGGGCGGACCGGGGGCGAGGCCAGACTTTTGACGCTCCCCCGCGTCCCGAGCCGCATGCACCCCGAATCGTTCTTCCACGTGGCGCTAAAGGTGCCCGACCTCGACGCCGCCGAGGCGTTCTACCGCGAGCACTTCGGCGCCGAGGTGATCGAACGCGGCGACGCCGCCGACGGAGAGGGAGCCACCGCCGTCACCCACGTCGCCATGCAGGTGGCCGACAAGCGCCTGTACTGCTTCGACCGCGCGCCCTACGAGGCCGCGGGGCACGTCGAGGACCTCCCCGTCGGCTTCCTGCACTTCGGGTTCGTCGTCGAGGACGTGGCCGCCGCGTCCGAGGAACTCGCCGCCGACGGCGTCGCGTTCGTCATGGAGCCGACCGACTTCAGCGACCTGCGGATCGCCTTCGTCCGGGATCCGGCCGGCAACATCGTCGAACTCATCGAGCACCGCTGATCCCGACCAGGACGGATCGCTGCCCCGCGCCAAACCGCGGCCGTCACCTCTCGAAACGGGCCCGACCCAACTCACTTCGCGGTGACGTAGGTCAGGAAGGCCAGCGCGATGGTCTGCAGGGCACGGAGGGTCGCGACCGCCTGTTGAACGCCCGCGGAATCCACGTAGAGCATCCCGCTGCTGAAAAAGAAGTAGACGGCCAGGAGATTCTCCAGGATCATCGCACCGCCGAACACCGCCAGCCCGGCAGACATCTCGGACCCGAACGTTCGGTAGTTGCGAACCCAGATTACCGTTAACGACAGCAGAAGAACCACGTTCACCATCGAGAGGGCGGTCGCAACCCACATCCAGGCGCCCATCGAGGCAGCCATTCACATCGCCTCCAGCACGGTCTCGAACTCCTCGCGATGCTGTTCGAACCGGTCGGTCAGAAAGTAGAGCTTGCCATACTCGTCGCCGCCAGGTTCGATAACGTCGTGGTCTCGTAGCATGTCGAGGTGGTGTCTCACGGTGTTGTAGTCGACGTCGAGGCACTCTGCAAGTTGATTGGCGTTTCGGGGACGCTCGTCGAGGGCGACGATGATGCGCGCACGGTTCTCACCGCCACGGGTTCCGACGAGGAGATACCAGAGTGCCTTCTCCATCCGTCCCTGACCTCGTGTCGAGGGGTTATCAGTTCGGTGATCATCGGCTGACCGTCTGTCTCACCCAGCCGGTCGCGCCACTGGGGAACGAGTCCGACCGCTCGTCGGGCTGGAGGGTCCCGTCGCCGTCGGTCGCCCGGACGACGACCTCGTGGGTCCCGTCGGGTTCGAACTCGTGACGCCACTGCCGCCACACGTCGTCGCCGGGCAGCGGCTCCGAAAGAGCCGCGTCCTGCCATGTGTCGCCTCCGTCGGTGGAGACTTCGACGCGCTGGATGCCGCGTGTCCCGGCGTAGGCGTGGCCGGCGAGCTCGACGGTACCGTCGTCGAGCGTCGTGTCGCTCCAGAGTTTGGCCACCGTGTGTACCGGCCCGGTCCCGTGCCACCCGCGCTGTTCCCAGTACCCGTCCACCTCCTCGTCGAGGAGTTCGATCTCGGAGAGCCACTTGACGTTGGTCTCGCCCCAGTGGCCCGGGACCAGCACGCGCACCGGATGACCGTGTTCCCGGGGGAGCGACCGACCGTTCATTCCCCAGGCGAGGAAGCCGTCCTCGAGGGCGTCGACCGGAAACTGGACGGAGTAATCGTCCGCCGCGCGGAGCATCACACAGCCACAGTCGCCGTCGGGATCGGCTTCCGCGAGGAGCGGGGCGATCGGCGTCCCGGTCCACACCGCGGTGTCGAGCTTCCGGCCGTTCAGGGATTCGCCGACACATCGGAGCGTCAGGAATCGCCGCTCGGTCGGCATGTCGGTCAGTTCGTCGAACGTGACAGTCACGTCGTCGCCGACCGCCCCGGTGATCGTTATCGACCAGTCGTCGGGCGAGAGGTCCGGATCGAATTGCGCGATGTCGACGTTGTAGAACTCCTCGATCGAGCTGACGAGTCCCGGGACAGGACCGGAGATGTCGAGGGACTTCGCCTCGGCCTCTTCCATGAGTGTGGATACCTCGTCGTCAATCGGCGGTGTATCGCTCTTGGTGGCGTCGGTGTCACGAGCCAACCGACCGAGCCCGAGAGAGACGCCGCTGAAGGCCAGGGCGCTCGCGCTCGACGCGAGTACACGCCGTCGGGACGGGTCGTGATCGGTGGAGACGAGCGGCCTGGAGCCAACGGCAGTCCACACCGTAACAGGACCAGCGGTACCCACCGCGAGTACTGGCTGTGCCGTAATCAGGGTGGTAAGGCCCCACGCGAGGAGACCCGCTAGACCGACACCGATCACGGGCCGATCGAATCGCCGACCGACGTGAAGGCCGACAATCGCGGTACCTGCGAGTAACCCGATCGCGATAGCGAACGAGAGCCCGACGTGCAGGAGATGACCGGCTTCCCCGATCGTCTGAATCACGAACGCGACGATCTCTCCTGGCGTCGCTCGGACGACCGTGGCGTCGATCGGTGCCACGATGAACCGTCTGGTTGATCCCGTGACTGCGTACGATCCCGCGACCCCAGTGACGCCAGCGAGTGCGGCAAACAGGAGGTCTGAGAGCGAGCGGGACTCCAGTCCCATTCCGTCCGTGTTCATACTCGTTACTCGGCCCGCTAGTTGAAGCTCATTTTGCGAATTCCGTCTAGATTCTACCCCAGTTCGTGATCCCGATGGCCGCTCCTCGCATGCTCACATCGGCAGACGCGAATGGCAGGCCCGCCTCCAATCCCCGGGCATCGCGGTATTGACCGATCTGGCGTCTGTCAGGGCGGTCGCTAGCCATCGAGGGTCATCGATCCGTTTTCCATGGACCCATCGTCCATCGTTTCGTTGTTCATCGGGTCAGTTTCCATCGAACCGTCGCTCATCGCATCGGTTTCCATCGAATCGTTGTCCATCGTCTCGTCGTCCATCGCGTCGGTTTCCATGGAGCCGTCGTCCATTGTCTCCGTGTCCATCGAGTCAGTTTCCATCGACCCGTCGCCCATCGTCTCGGTGTCCATCGAGTCGCCACCGTCGTCATCCCCCAGGCCAGAACACCCAGCGAGGGCGACAATCGAAGTAGTGCTTGCCACCGTCAGGAACCGTCGGCGTGAGGTATGAACCATACCATCAGGGTCGGCAAGCGGAGATGAAAAGTAGATTTTTCAACAAGAGTGCAAACTCTGCTCCGTGTTAATTCAGCTTCAGTCTAGATTCTCTTTCGATTCGTGATACCCGCGAGGCTCGACGCGGCGGGGATCAAGGCGCAAGCCGACCACCCCAAACGTGCCGAGACGTGTAAGTTGACCCTCCAATATCGGGAAATATGGAGTGGGCCGGCGCAGATTCGAACTGCGGTTACGGCCACCCGAAGGCCGAAGGATACCAAGCTACCCCACCGGCCCGTGGCGGAGCACGCGAGGGAAGGCCCGCGCCGGCTTTAACGCTTCCGAACCGTCACCGATCGCCGGTCCGGTCGAGCCAGTTGTGCGCCACCGCGATGGCCTGGTCGGTGTGGATCGTCTCCGGTCCCAGCGAGATCGTTCCGTCTGCCACGTCGTCCAGCAGCGCGCGCTCGTCGTCAGTGAACGTCCGGTGATCCGAGAGGACGAAGACAGGGTCCGAGGGCGGCTCGACCGCCTCGACCGACCGGCCATCAGCACCGAGCCGAAGGACCGTCCCTTCCAGTCCGTCCAGCGTGTCGGCGAGGCCGACCCGGGTGAGCGTAATCCCCGGCGACGTCTCGACGGGGATCTGGCCGACGGCCTCGTCGCGCTCTTCGAGCGTCGAACGGAGGAGGGCCGCCGCGCTCCGCTCGTCGGGGTGGAGCGACCGGACGGTACTGCCGTCGACGGTGAGGGTAAACTGATCAGCGAGGACGAGATGCACCCGAGTGTCCTCACGGATGCCGTGCGAGCGGAGGAGGGCGGCGAGCAGACTCCGGGCGAGGAGGTCGAGCCGACCGGCCGAGCCCGGGAGGTCCGAGAGGGGAAAGTCCGCATCGGTCGGGGCGTCGTGTCCGACGACGACGAACTGGCGCATCGGCGGCAAGTGGGGCAGCGACCGTTTAGCTCCGTCGGTGGGCAGTGGCCGGGAAGATCGAAAGGGCTACGGCCCAACCCTGGGAGTCGACGAGTGTGAACCGGTTTCGGCGCGTCGCCCTCGCCGCGGTGCTGCTCGCGGCGCTGTTCGGCCTGTGCGTCGCCGAGGCGGCCACGGCGGCCGATCGGTCGCCGTATCCCACCGGCGAGCAGATCGTCACCGACTACGAGTCCGTGGTCGGCGAGCGAGCAATCGTCGGCGGGACCGTCACGGCCACCGGATCAACGACCGCGCTACGCACGACCCACGGATCCACCGCGGCGACGATCGACGTACAGGACGTCGACCGGAAGCTCGAGCCCGGGAGCATCGTCCAGGTGCTCGGCCGCCTGGACCCAGGCCACGCCATCGATGCCCAGCGGGTCGTGGTCGTCAGTCCGTCGTCTGGCGCGGAGACGTACAAGTGGGCGGTCTCCGGGCTGGCCGTTCTGGGATTCCTCGCGCTGTTCGCCAGGTACTGGCGCGTCGACCTGCGAGCGCTGCGGGTGGAGGTGCGCGACCGTGGCTGACCTGCTGTCGACGGTTCTCGTGACCGTGGCCCTGCTCACGGTCGCCGGGTGGGCCGTCGACTGGATCGGCCCGCTGTGGATCGCCATCGCTTTGGGAGGGGCGATGATTCCGGACCTCGGTCGCCTCTCGCTGGTGGTCGATCCGCTGGCCGTCGAGAGCGTCGTCGGCGTGCCCTTCGACCTCGTCGCCCTCGAGACCCTCGGCGGTCTCCTCGTGGTCGCCGCACTGATCACCGTCTGGTTCGAGCGGGAACTGTGGCAGCGGGTCTACGGATTGCTCGTCGCCGGTGGACTCGTCCACCTGGGCCTGGACGCGCTACGGGTCTTCGTCGACGGGCATTCGGCCGACTGGCTGTTTCCGTTCCTTCCGGGCGTGCGGCCGTCCTCGCCGAATCTGTTCGTGTCCTCGGATCCGCGCGTCCTGGTCGCCGCTGGAGTCGGATGTGCGATAGTCCTCGCGGTGGATCGGTGGGTCGTCGCCGGTAACGTCTGGCACTCGTAACCGTACTGAGTGGGGAATACAGTTCCTGATTCAATAACAGGCCTCAATTCGCGGTGGACCGACCAGGTTTGCTACTCCGAGAGGTGATCAGCCGCGTCCGCGAGCGTGTGGAAGTCCCCGTTCTCGAGTTCGTCTGGCGAAACGACCCAGTCCTCCGGATTGTATTCACTTTCGTCAAACTCCCCCGTCTCATCGTCCTCCGCCGCCGACGATGACGTAGATTTGCTCATGGGATCATCCGTCGGTGCAGACGCTTAAACTCTTGCCACGCGGCCCGGGACCGTGGGTAGGCATGCTCGAATGAGACAGGCTCGGTGAGTGGAGGGCGTCTGTTGGCACGTGCCGGCGCTCGTTCGACGGCACATCCCAATCCAATCAGATTGGACGTCAGACGACGGTTCCGCGTCGGACCACCCTCGCGAGTCGGGCTCCCGCTCGGTGTGACTCAAAGCTCCAGTTCCGTCGCCTCGCTAACCTCGAACTGCGTGACCCGGGGTTCGCCGGCCAGGAGATCCGGCAGTCCTTCATCGAATCGCTGGAAGTGGTCGGTTTCCTGGTGGGCGGCACGGGCGTCGGCGTATCGGTATCCAAACTCCCCCCCCCCC
>Ga0207771_101381_pt1 | contig 10589 bp, 8 predicted proteins | sample A23M2SouthBayCA_2_FD_187731 | JGI IMG/M metagenome (GOLD analysis project Ga0207771, IMG submission 187731) | Aerobic enrichment media microbial communities from Eden Landing Ponds, California, USA - A23 M2 (2) (SPAdes) | ecosystem: Environmental > Aquatic > Marine > Unclassified | place...
AGCATCGCCTGCCGCTCCGCGTCGTCGGTGTCGCCGTGGCGGATCGCGTGGCGGATCTCGACGGGGTCGTCGTCTCCCTGAGATTCCATCACCGACTGGATCCCCTCCAGTGGCTCCGTGAGGTTCCGGTGAATGTCGTTGGCCAGCGACTTGAGCGGCGAGACGTAGAGGCAGTAGACCTCGTTGTCGAGGTCGTCGGCGCGGCCCTTCCGGACGAGGTCGTCGATGACCGCAGTGAAGCTCGCTAAGGTCTTGCCACTCCCCGTCGGCGCGCAGACGAGCGCGTTCTCGCCGTCGAGGACGTGGGGAATCGCCTCCTCCTGGGGTGGCGTGAAGAAGCCGCCGTTCTCGGGGACGTACTCCCCGAACTCCTCGATCCACCACTCCCGGATCGCGGGGTCGAGGCGGTCGAGGGTGTCCGCGTCCGAGATGCGGTGCTCGTCGGGATCGAACCCGGTCGCGGCCGCGAAGCCCTCCCGCCAGTCCATCGGGACGCGTTCGGGGTTCGACGGGTAAGACGATTCGCCTCCCGGAGTGGAAGTGATACTCGCAGCTGGTATCGATCCGACTCCGAGTCGCAGAAAGCGGGTACCTAGCCGAACCGAACGGGTAGATTCCTGGTGAGCACCTCGCCAGCGCCGCCCGGACCGGAGCGTTTTTGCTCGCGACGACAGCTTCCTCATACATGACCGAGGACGGGGACGCGGGCGACGAGCCGGACGCAGAGGAGGGCCTCACCTACTCCGAGGCGGGCGTCGACATCGGCGAGAGCGAGGCCGCGACCGCGGCGCTGCTCGACGCCGTCGGGAACGTCGTCGACACCGAGTACGCCGGAATGTTAGAGGTCGGCGACCAGTATCTCGCGCTCGCGACCGACGGCGTCGGGACGAAGCTGATGGTCGCGGAGGCGATCGAGGACTACACCACGATCGGTATCGACTGCGTCGCGATGAACGTCAACGACCTCGTCGCGGCGGGCGTCGAGCCGCTGGCGTTCGTGGACTACCTCGCCGTCGACGAGCCGGGCGAGACGCTCGCCAACGAGATCGGGCAGGGACTCGCCGACGCCGCGGAGGAGACCGGCATCGCCCTGCTGGGCGGCGAGACGGCCGTGCTCCCGGAGGTCGTCACCGGCTTCGACCTCGCGGGCGCCTGCGTCGGGATGGCCGATCAGGACGCCGTCTTCCCGGGCGAGGCCGAGCCCGGCGACGCGCTGGTCGGCGTTCCCTCCAGCGGCATCCATTCCAACGGCCTGACGCTCGCCCGCGAGGCCGCGACGCTCGACCACGAGTACACCGATCCGTTCCCGCCGAATCCCGACCGGACGATCGGCGAGGTGCTTCTCGAGCCCACCGCCCTCTACACGGACCTGCTCGAACCGATGCGCGAGCACGGCGTCCACGCTGCGGCCCACGTCACCGGCGGCGGCTGGACGAACCTCGAGCGGATGGGCGAGTACCACTACGAGATCGAGGACGCGTTCGATCCCCAGCCCGTCTTCGAGTTCGTCCAGGACTGCGGCAACGTGTCCGAGAAGGAGATGCACACGACGTTCAACATGGGCACCGGGTTCGTCGCGGCGCTGCCGGAGGACCAGGCCGGCGGCCTCGCCGACGCCGTCGACGGCCGCGTGATCGGCCACGTCGAAGCGGGTAGCGGCGTTTCGATCCGCGATCTGGAGCTGTAGGCGGTAAGGGATCGGCTCGTCGTTGTATTCGTTCTCTCGCCCCGAACAGATTTGCCACTGGAGTGCGTGGGTGAGTGGCATGGATCCGGCTACTGTGGGTGCGGAACGACCGCTGGCGGGCGACGGTCACGCCGACATCGCTTCGTTCCTTCCGGTCAGATCGCTCACGCCCCGCCAGGTGACGGCGGTCTATCTCGCCTTTGGACTGGGGGCGTTGTTCCTCTCGGATCTGGTGTTGCTCTGGCTGCTCTCGGACCCGGTGTTGCGGTGGGTCCAGGCCGGGAAGGGGCTGCTCGAAGTGCTCCTGACGGGTGGCCTGATCTACCTGCTCACGACCGCCAGCCAGGCGTCGCTCCGCCGGACGGCCGACGAAGCCGAGCGAAACCAGACGGAGATTCAGTTGCTCCACCGCGTACTCCGGCACAACCTCCGGAACAATCTCACGCTCGTCCTCGGGAACGCGCGGCAGCTGCGCGAGGACCTCACCGATCCGTCACAACGCGCGTACTGCCAGGAGGTGATCACTGCGGGCGAAGAGATCCAGCGCTGGACCCAGCAGGCCGGGGAGATCCGCCGGGCGTCCGCCGACGCGGATCCGGTCGAGCTCGATCTCACGACGGCGATCCCGTCGGTCGTCGAGAGCGTGGATTCGACAGGTGCGCCCGCGATCGACGCGTCGGTCCCCGACGGCGCGACCGTCGAGGTCCACCCGCAGTTCGAGCTCGCGCTCGAGGAGCTCCTCGCGAACGCCGTCGAGCACGCCGAGGCCGATCGACGGCCGGTGACGATCGACGTCGGTCGTCGGGGGACCTGGACGACGATCGAGATCGCCGACGCCGGGCCCGGCTTCCCCGAGCACGTCCTCGACGCCGTCAACCGTCGCGGGGAGGACCAGCTCGTGCACCTCGACGGGCTCGGGCTCTGGCTGGCCTACCTCGTCGTCGCGAACTCCAACGGCGAACTCGTGCTGGAGAACACCACCGACGGAGCCGTGGCTCGCGTCAGGGTCCCCGCTGCCTGAGCGGTCTTATCCCAGGCTCACGTCGAGGTAGAGCATCACGATCGCGCCGGCCATCAGCCCGAGCGACGCCACCCGCTCGTGGCCGCGAATGTGCGTCTCGGGAATGATCTCGTCGGAGATGACGAACAGCATGGCACCCGCCGCAAAACCCATCGCGTAGGGGAGCAGGGGCTCGACCTGCGAGACGGCGACCGCGCCAAGCACCGCGAGTGGAATCTCGACTACACCGGCCCGCACGCCGGCGAACGCAGCGTAGAACCGACGATCGAGTCCGGCGTTGATCGCGGCGACGGAGACCGCCAGCCCCTCGGGAATGTTCTGGATGCCGATGGCGATCATCAGCGCGATCCCGGCCTCGACGTCGCCGGAGCCAAAGCCGACGCCGACGGCCAGCCCCTCCGGCATGTTGTGTAGCGTGATCGCGAGGATGAACAGGACGACCGGCGCGAGCCGCTCCTCGTCGAGCTCGAGGCTGTCCGGCGGGTTCGCAGCGTCGGTTCGGCGGCTGCCCGTCAGGAGGTAGTGGGCGTGGGGCACGAGCGCGTCCGCCTGATCGAGGAAGGCTGCGCCGAGCGCGATCCCGATCAGCACGGGGATCGGATCCCCGCCGGAGTAGTTCTCGATCCCGGGGATGATCAGGCTCGTGAACGCCGCTGCGAGCATCACGCCAGCGGCGAAGCCCAGTGCCGCGTCGAGCGCGCGCTCGGAGGGGTCGCGCCAGACCATGACCAGCGACGCGCCGAGCAGGTTCATCCCGGCGATCACGAGGCCGCCGACGAGCCCCTGGACGACCGGATCGGTGCCGACGACGTCGACGAACGTCTCGGTGACCGTCACGGCCGGTGCCCCCCGGACGGTTCGGTCCATCGTTTGCCGACGCTCCCTCGCATTCGCTCGTGACTACGGTGGCGTCTGTCAAGAAAGCACACGGTCCCCCTACCCACACGACGTCACGCAGCCCTGCTCATTCGATCGCCCCTTCGTTCAGGAGACCTGCGCGGCGATGTCGGCCTCGGTGATCAGCCCCTGGAGCTTCCCCTTCGAGACGACCATCACGGCCTTGTTGTGGTCGAGCGAGCTGTCGATCTCGTCGAGCGTCGCGTCGAGGCCCTTCTGGCTGATCGACTCGTCCATCACCTCGCTCACCGGGAGCTCGCCCACCGGCGAGTCCGTCTCGGAACTCGCCTCGCGGATCGCGGTGTGGGAGATGAGCCCCTCCGGCGACTCGTCGCGGACCACGGGCAGCTGTGAGAAGCCCGCCTCGTCCATGCGGTCCTCGGCCTCCTGCACGGAGTCGTCGGGCGCGATCGTCGCGACGTTCTCGGTCATCAGATCGGCCGCCCGGATGACCCCCGTTTCCTCCTCGTCGAGCGCCTGGACGATCCGCCGCAGCGTGGAGAGCCGCGGATCGACGTCGCCGCCCTCGATCCGTGCGATGAGCGGCTGGGAGACGTCGGCCGCGTCCGCCAACTCCGCCTGCGTGAGATCGATCTCGTCGGACTTCCGGCGCTGCTTCAGATCCTCCGGCGTCGGTAGCTCCATGCGAAAAGATAACCGAAGGTAATACTAAAACGTTCGGGTCGGCCGGTTCGGAGTCACGGCTGCTCGGCAGTTGGCGTCCCCGGCGATCGCTCACTGAAGGAGCTGGTATCGAACGTACCGGTACACCGGGAACAGGTAGTCCTCGATGCGTTCGGGAACGCCCGAGGGCTGGGCGTAGACCAGCACCGGCACGCCGACGTCGGTTGCGCGACGGACGACCCGATCCGGCGTGCTACCGAACACCCACTGGCTGAGTCGACGATCCCGCGACGCTCCGATGACGAGGACCGCGCCTTCCCGTCTCGCGACGTCCACGAGCCCCTCCTCGATCGTCGGCGCGTCGACGGTGTGCATCTCCACGTCGGAGAGGTCACCGATCTCCTCCACGGTTTCCTCGGGGTCCTCTGGGGTTCCGGGACCCATCGGATCGACCGAGATGACGTTGATCGCAGCACCCTGCTCTCCGAGTGCGCGGACCATCGGAAGGGCGCCGTCGTGGTGCGGCCCGCCGCCAGCACCGACGGCGACCGTGTCGAACGTCACCTCGTCGTCGAACCCACTGGCGAAGACGACGTCGCAGGGTGCCTGGTACGCGACCGTCTCCGTCACCTTGCCGCTCTCCTCGGGGTACCCCATGAGGATCAGGTCAACGTCGTCCGTCCGGGCCGTCTGCATGATGTCGAACGCGACGTCCCGACAGGTGTGACCCTCGACGGTGTACTCGACAGGATGCTCGTCTTCGGCGAGGACGTCCTCGATGTGTTCCGCTCGAAGTCCTGCGGTATCGGCCACTATCTCGTGGGGCGTCTGGTCGGGGATCTTCGTGACGTTGAGCACCTGAACGATCGGGGTCCGCTCTCGACCCTGGGCGAGTCGCTCCGCCAGCGCGACGTACTTCGGTGCGTTATCGGGTCTGGCGATGGGGACGAGGACGCGGAACCGGTCCTCGTCCGCCGTCGCCGGAGCCGCAGGTTCGGTTTCTTCGAGGGTGGGCTGCTCCGCCGAGTCGGCCCTTCCCGCACCGTCCTCCGCGTGGGTAGCTGCCGCGGTACTCCTCGAAGCCGGCTGGGCCCTCGGCTCGCGCACGCGCTTGAATAGCTCCTCCACGTCGGGTTCGCCACCCCACGCGACGTAGACCAGCAGCAGCGAGAGGGCGAGGGCGATCCCGACGCCGACGCCCTTGATCGGCAGATTGGTGATGAGCGCGAGGTTCGCGAGGATCCCGAGGATCGGCACGAGGGGTACGCCCGGCACCCGGAAGCCCCGCTCGATGTCCGGGAACTTCCGTCGGTGGAGGATGAGCGCGCCGTTGACGACCGCGAGGGGCAGGAGCAGGTTGAACGTCGCGAACCCGGTCAGTGCGTTCAGGCCGAGGTCGAGCGGCAGCGAGCCGCCGTGGGCCGGGAAGACGACGATGAAACCGACGATCATCGCGACGATCGTTGCCGTCGCCGTCGTGACGCTCCAGAACGGCGTGCCGAAGTCGGGGTGGATCCGGGACACTGGGCGAGGCGCCTGGCCCTGCCGACCCATCAGCGATCCGATCCCCGACGCCGCGAGGATCGACGCGTTCGACGCCGAGACCATCGAGAACACGGCGCCGGCGACGATCAGCGACTGGCCGATCGGCCCGAGGAAGCCCTCGGCGACCCGGCCCATCGCCGTCTCGCCCTCCTGTGCGACGACCTCGGCGGGCACCGGGGAGTTCGTCATCGCGACGATCACGAACGCGTAGAGGATCGTGACCGTGACGATGCTCGCCGCGATCGCCTTCGGCACGGTCTCGCGGGGATTGATGATCTCGCCAGCGCTCGCGGCGATCGCGGAGAACCCGAAGAACGTGATGAACGCCAGCGCGGCGATGGAGACGATGCCGCCGACGTCGGTGCTGAACTGGGAGCTGAACGTGGTCGTCGCGTCCGCCGGCCCCGCATAGGCGAACGCGCCGGCGATAAAGGCGATGAGGACCGCGACCTTGGCACCAGTGACGAGCACCTGAAAGGTCCCGGACTCCTCGGTCCCGCGGGCGTTCAGCACGCCCAGCAGGACGGCGGCGGTGACGCCGCTCGTTCCGTGGGGCAGGAAGGAGAGCTGTTCGGGGATGATGAACCGGACGAACCACTCGTCCATCGTCGCGAGGTAGAACGCCGTCGTCCCGGTGTAGCCCAGAAACAGCGACATGCCGATGCCGTAGGTCAGCAGGTCCCGACCGTCGAAGGTGCGCGACGTGAACAGGTAGCCGCCGCCGTTCTCGGAGTAGATCGACGCGAACTCCGAGTAACTCGCCGCGGTGATGCCCGCGATCACCGCCGCGAGGACGAACGCGATCACCGCACTCGCACCGATCTCAGCGACCGCCGTCCCGGAGAGGGAGAAGATCCCGGCCGCGATCATCGTTCCGAGCCCGATCGCGTAGGCGACTCGGAAGTCGAGCGTACGGGTGTGCTCCGCCATTGCATGACATGGGGCTGTGGTCCATAAAAAACTGTATTCGACTCGGGACCGGCCGGGGTGCAAGCCCCCCGGAGGGCGTCTCTTCTCCGCGCTTTCCCTGGAATTCCACGTCCGTCCACCGGTCGGTCGCGGGGAGCCACCTGCCGAACGCTGCCGCGATCCCAGTGGCTTTTCCCCCGGCCCGTCCTGGGTGCGCCCATGACCGTTCGACTCGTCGGCGGCGGCCCCGCGACAGAGGCCGTCGCCGCTGCGCTTGGCGACGTCGACGTCCGGATCGAACGCGGCGGCCTCGACGGCCTCGCCGACGCGACGCTCGGCGTCGTCTCCGGCACCGCCGGCGACGATCGTTTCGAGCGCGCCAGCGAGATCGTCGCCGACGACGGGACGTCGATCGACCGCTGGATCGCGATCGAGGTCGGTGGGATCGGAGGCGTCCCGATCGCGGACCTCGACGCCGCCATTTCCGGATTCACTGCCGAGGGCCCGTGCTACCACTGCCTCCAGCAGCGCGTCGCTGCCAACGGTCCCGAGGCGGCCGACGCCGCGAGCGCGGATCGTAGCGCCGTCCGGATGGCCGGCGCGACCGCGGGCCGGGAGGTCGTGCGCGCTCTCGCCGGGGAGGATCGACTCTCCGGCAGGGTGCTGGAGGTTCCCCACGCCGAGCGCGACCTCCTCCCCGTTCCGGGCTGTGCGTGTGGCGGCGGGACGATTCGCGGCGGCGGTGCTGTTCGCGACGACGGCCAGCCGGCCGCGAACGCCGTCCCGCGCACGTTCGAGGACCGACCGCTCGAGGAGACCGTCGCCCGGATGGACCGCTCGATCGATCCGCGAATCGGGATCGTCTCCGAGATCGGCGAGGCCGAGTCCTTCCCCGCGCCGTACTACCTCGCGACGCTCGCGGACACGACCGGGATCAGCGACGGCGACGCACCGCGGCAGGCCGCCGGGATCGCGGACGACTGGAACGCCGCGCTCGCGAAGGGCGTCGGCGAGGCGCTCGAACGGTACGGCGGTGCGCTGTATCGCGACGCAGAATTTCGATCGGATGCGCCCGCAGACCTCGAGGACGTGGTTCCCCCGGCGGCCTTCGCGGGAGCCGACGACGACGACGCGCCGGCTGCCGACGCCGAGCGCTCGATTCCCTGGGTTCGCGGCGAGGTGCTGTCGGGACCCGATGGCGCCGGTTCGACTGGCGGTGACGATCCCTCGGAGGACGTCTGGCTCCCCGCCGCCGCGGTCCACTTCCCGCCGCCGGAGCCCCGCGTCCTTCCGGGCATCACGACCGGGCTCGGCCTCGGCTCCTCCGGCGTCGGTGCGCTGCTGGCCGGGTTGACCGAGTCGATCGAACGCGACGCGACGATGCTCGCCTGGTACTCCACGTTCGAGCCACTCGGGCTCGCCGTCGAGGACGAGGCATTCGAGCGACTCGCGAAGCGCGCCCGGAGCGAGGGCCTCACCGTCACGCCGCTGCTCGTCACCCAGGACGTCGACGTGCCGGTCGTGTCAGTCGCGGTCCACCGGGAGGATCCATGGCCGCGCTTCGCCGTCGGGTCGGCAGCGGATCTCGATCCGACGGCTGCCGCGACCGGCGCGCTCGAGGAGGCGATTCAGAACTGGATGGAACTCCGCTCGATCGGCCGCGAGCAGGCCCAGGACCGCCAGGACGCGATCGGGCACTTCGCGGACCTGCCCGACTCGGCACGCTCGTTCGTCGACGTCGAGCCGGCCGTTCCGGCGAGCGAGGTCGGCCCGGCGGAGCCGCCCGCGGGCGAGGACGCGCTCGACGCCCTCCTGGCTGCACTCGAGGAGGCCGGCCTCGAGGCGTACGCGGCCCGCCTGACGACCCGCGATCTCGAGGCGCTTGGCTTCGAGGCAGTCCGCGTGCTCGTCCCCTCCGCCCAGCCGCTGTTTACCGGCACCGCCCGCTTCGGCGAGCGAGCCGAGGCGGTGCCCGAATCGCTCGGGTTCGAGTCGCGGCTCGATCGCGAGCACCATCCGTATCCGTGAAATCCCCCGACAGTCGGTGAGCGTCGACCAGCGCTCGAACGGGCGCATCCCACTGAACGAATATGATGGCTGTCACACCATCACCATTTTAATGATGGCGATAGTACCATCAGAGGACGATGGAGCAGGACGGCGACGACATCGAAGTCGTTCGCGACAGGCGACGCGATTTCGGGGACGAAATCGTACGGATCCGCGTGCTGCGCGTCCCCGAGTCGGAGAGATTCCCGGAGGGTATCAAGTATGGATTCCACTACGGCCGCAAGGATGGGGACGATCCCATGCTTCGGTACGACAACCATCACGGCGTCCACGAGCGACACAGGGGGTCCGAGAAAACGGCCATCGACTTTCCAGGACTCGAAGCACTGCTCGAACGATTTATTCGCGAACTTCCCGACCACGTTTCCCCATAACCAATGACGACGAACACGCTTCACATCACGATCGAACCGACGGCGGACTTCTTCGAAGCAGCCCTCGACGACGTTCGGCAGCTCGAATCCGGTGCGGGTGTCAGTGACGAGTACGTCCTCAGTCTGCCCGACGAGGAGGCACTCGAACGGGTCCTGAGCGCCAAGAACCTCGAACTCGTTCGGACGATCGCCACCGAAGAGCCCGAGAGCGTGCGGGACGTGGCACGGCTCGTCGATCGCGACATCAAGAACGTATCGACCGCACTGAATCGACTCGCGGAGCTCGGGCTCGTCGAGTTCGAGGAAGCGGGCCGCGCAAAGAAGCCAACTGTCTGGTACGACCACGTCGAGATCGACATTCAGGTCGTTCCCGATGCCGCGGACGACTCCGACGTGGTCCCAGCGTAGCCGATCCGGTGGAGCGCCGTCACAGACGCCGGCCGATCCGTGGGGTGGCGACGACGCTTTCGGGCCAGCCCTCCAACCCCGTTCCACACATGAACATGCTCGTCGACGGCGAGTGGACGACCGACGCGGGCGAGTACACTGACGATGACGGCGCGTTCCAGCGCCAGTCCACCACCTTCCGGGACCGCGTCGAGGACGATCCCGCCGCCGACCATCCCGTCGAGGCTGGCCGCTACCACCTATACGTCTCCTACGCTTGCCCCTGGGCGCACCGCACGCTCCTCGCCCGCTCGCTGAAGGGCCTCGAGGACGCCATCACTGTCGACGTCGTCGATCCGTTCCGCGCCGACGACGGCTGGCAGTTCACGCCCGAGAAGAACGGCTGCACGCCCGACACCGTCACCGGCGCCGACTACCTCCGGGAGGTCTACGTGCAGGCCGATCCCGACGCCACCTGCCGCGTGACGGTGCCGGTGCTCTGGGACAAACAGGAAGACACGATCGTCAACAACGAGTCCGAAGAGATCCTCCGGATGCTCGACGTCGCGTTCGATTCGATCGCCACCCGCGACGTGGATCTCTACCCCGAGGGCTACCGGGACGACGTCGATCGGATCATCGACGAGATCTACGACCCGATCAACAACGGCGTCTACCGAACGGGATTCGCGAACACGCAGGCGGCCTACGACGAGGCCGTCAACGAGCTGTTCGACGCGCTCGACCACTGGGACTCGGTCCTCGAAGACCAGCGCTACCTCGCGGGCGATCGCCTGACTGAAGCCGATATCTGCATGTTCACGACGCTGGTGCGCTTCGACCAGGTCTACCACACGCACTTCATGTGCAACCACAAGCTGATCCGCGAGTACGACAATCTGTGGCCGTATCTGCGGGACCTCTACCAGACGCCCGGGGTTGCAGCGACGGTCAACATGGACCACATCACGGAGCACTACTACACGACCCATCCCGACGTGAGCCCGAAGCGGATCGTTCCGATGGGGCCTGACCTCGATTTCGAGGCGCCCCACGACCGCGACGAGCTGTCGGG
>Ga0207771_101382_pt1 | contig 10564 bp, 14 predicted proteins | sample A23M2SouthBayCA_2_FD_187731 | JGI IMG/M metagenome (GOLD analysis project Ga0207771, IMG submission 187731) | Aerobic enrichment media microbial communities from Eden Landing Ponds, California, USA - A23 M2 (2) (SPAdes) | ecosystem: Environmental > Aquatic > Marine > Unclassified | place...
CCCCCCCCGGCCATAATGATTGCAGAGACGACGAAGGCGGGAATCGCGTAGAACTCCATGTTCACGGCTGCGACGACGGTCGACACGAGCATCATCAACGAGACCGCCTGCACGATACGACCGACGTCACGACCGACGGTGCGCGTATCGACGATCATGCAATAGTCACCAGCGACGGATTTAGGGCGCCGAGCAGGGCGTACAGGGTACTGTGAAGGGAATCCATGTGATTAGCGCGAAACACCGGGAAAGTGGGTTCGTGGCTCACGTTCGTCGTATGCTGTTCACAACCCGGACCCGTTCGAGTTGGTCGTCTCGTGGTCCTCATAGTGGCCGAAGATGTCCGTCACTTCGGGCGTCGCACCGGTGCCAGAGTAGACCGTCAACAGGTCACCGTGTTCGATACGAGTCCCCCCGCGGGGAGTGATGGGCCGGTCCGCTCCCTCACGTTCGATGGCAACGACGAGCGTGTCCTCGTCGAGGAGGCCTTCCTCGTCAGCCTCGATGAGCGTCAAGCCGGCAATCGGGGCGTCTTCGCCGACCGTAATCTCGAACACTTCGGCCACGTCACCGACCCGCATGTAGTCGACGATAGAGGGTCGTTCGACAGACCGGAAGAGGGATTCGGCGATGAGTCGCTGTGGGTTCTCCATCGTGTTGACGCCGATTTGCCGGAACAGATTCATGTGCTCCGGATTGTGGACGACCGAGACGATTGCGGGAATCTCGAGCTCCTGTGCGAGCAACGAGACCATCACGTTCGTCGCGTCCTGGTCAGTGGTCGTGATAATCGCGTCCGCGCGGTCCGCGCCCGCGTCGATCAGCGTCTCCTTGACGGTCGCGTCCGCGTTCAACACCAGACAGTCGTTCTCGCTGGCGACCTCGTCTGCTCGCCCCGCGTGCTTCTCCACGACGACGACCTCGTACCCAGACCCCGTTGCGATCTCGATGAGCGGGCTGCCGATGTCCCCTGCGCCGACGATTATGACGTACATATCAGATGTTCTCCTCGGTTCGTTTGGTTACCGCTCGATAGTCGCGATCACTCATGCGTCGCTCGCCTCTCGGTCGGGGAGAACTACCACCGGAACGTCGCTCGTTTCGACGAGCTTGTGCGCCACGTCACCGGTCAGTAGTTGTCGCCACCGGCTGCCCCCGCGGGGCGTGAACACAATCGCAGTGGCGTCTTTGTCGTGGGCTGCATCGATAATCGTTGCAGCGACGTCCGTCCCGTAGAGCAGTTCGGTTTCGAGCGACGCTGCGACACCGTCGAGCCCGTCAGTGATGGCTGCGAAGACCTCTCTCGCGTACTGCTCTCGTTGTTCGACGGATGCCTTATCGGGTGCGCCACCCGCCTTTTCGATAACGTGGACGACGGTGACGGTGACGCCCGGTGCGTCGACGTAGGGTGCGACTGCCTCGACGGTTGCCGTCGCATCCTCCTCGTTAGCGACCGGAACGATCACTCGCCGGAAGATGGACTCAGTCACCGTCATCTCCCTCCGTCCGTGCCGTACATACGCCCGAGGTAGTGCCACCGATACCTGTCATCAGCCCCCTCGAATCCGGGTTCCAATCGGACGCGGTACGCGAACCGCCCATGGGCCTCGCCCGTCTCGTCCGACCGTTCCACGACGACGAGCGTGTAGTCGCCGTGGTCCTCCATGCGGACGATCTCCTCACCATCACGGGGGACGATTTCCTCGTCATCACGGGCCTCGAGCTCGTCCGTGAGCGATGGCTGTTCGGTGAGGAGCTGCTGTGCGTAGTGGATGATCTCCCGGAGCTCCTGGTTGGTACTCTCCTGGAGGTGCGCTGCGAGTTCGTCGGAGATGTCGTCCGGGACATCGATGTCGGATGAAGTCATAGTAGTTGGGGCAGTGCTCGCTTCGTGGCCATCGATAATTATCGGCTAATAATAAATGGGCGGGTTATGTTTTCGGAGGAAAAATATACTCGCCAAACCTTTTTGATTCCACAATCACATCGCTGCATATGTCATTCGGACGGCCACCCACCAACCGGCCGTTGCTCGGACAGTCAAGGATTAACTATGGGTCGTGAGAATCCCGCATCTATGGACTATCGCGTCGACGAGATCGACAAGCGCATCCTCTACTACCTGGCGGGGGACGCTCGGAACACCGCGACGCCAGACGTCGCCGAGGAGATGGACGTCACCCCGGCGACAATCCGAAACCGCATCCGCCAGCTCGAAGAGCGAGGCATCCTCAGAGGGTATCACGCGGACGTCGACTACGATGCCGTTGACGGCCACGTCACATACGAGTTCACCTGCACGGCCCCAATTCCGGAGCGTGACAAACTCACACAGTCTGCGTTGAAGATTTCGGGCGTTGTCACTGTTCGGGAGCTGATGACCGGAAAGTCGAACCTGACGATCACGGCAGTCGGCTCGGACAACAACGATATCAACCGCATCGCGAGCGAGCTGTCGAACCTCGGCTTGGAGATCGAAGACGAGAGCGTTCTCGAGGCGGAGTATCACCAGCCATACGAGCCGTTCGGGCCCGAGGACCTCCCGACGGGGCCGTCGCTGACGGACTTCATGAGCCTCACCGGTGGTGCGGAGGTTGTCGAGTTCACCGTGACGGAAGGCGCCGAGATCGCGGGACTCACCATCGAACAGGCGGTCGCCGAGGGCTTCCTGACGGACGAGATGTTGGTCGTCGGCGTCGAGCGCGACGGAAACGTCCTCACGCCGAAGGGAGAGACGGTGATTCAGACGGGGGACGTGATCTCGCTGTTCTCGCGGACAGGCATCGAGGAAGACGCGTTAGCCGGATTCGGCAGACGATGAGCGTGGAGAAACCATGACCGACGCTGGTATGGACATGAACGGGGTACAAACCGATGAGATGTGACCGCTGTGGCGAAAACAAGTCCGTCTCGAAGTACGACGTTGACGGGTTCACCGGGCGACTCTGTGACGACTGCATCGAGGTTTGGGACGAGATCCAATCAGAGTAGACCGTCAACGTGGTGGTCGCACATCTACCGAACGGCTATTTCATGCTCTGCGTGCTGAATGATATGATCTCAATGGAGTCGACCAACTTGGAGTCGTCTGTCGCGCGCAGATATATTGATTCAGAGCAGAGCGCAAGTAGCTGTGTACGGTCCGTTTGCAATCCGTTTATCAGGGCCGACGCGACTACTGATTACGTGACGAGGTCGAGCGGGGTCGGTTCCCTGCTTCTGTCGCATGGCGACCAACCGAAGCCAGGTTCAGCTTGATCCGGACACGAAACAACTGCTCCGAACGATTCACGACGATATTTGGGGCGATGCCGGCGCTCCCTTCCGCCTGACGGTCCGACTCGCTCTGGAGGAATATCGGGGTGGACACGGTGACCGATAATCGCCAGACGCTGGAAGCGTCGATTACCCCTCCGATGATGGAATTTCTCGAACGGGTCTACCGCCAAGAGATGCAAGAGCCGGGGGCATTCGCGCCATTCAGCGTCGTCCCAGGTGACCGGCAATTGGAACTGAACCCAATCGAGAAAGCCCTTGCTGTGCTGATGGCAGACTACAAATCAATACTCCTGCGAGTGAGAGAGGACAAAGACCTACTAGATCAGCCCGATGTCGATGCCGAAGCCTCGCAGGTTCAGGCGCTACGTGTGCCTGATGATTGGGAACCCTCCAGCGATGTGCAGGTGGCCGAGATCGAAGTGGACGAATAACTCGCAACCTGTCACGGGACTACGCAGGCAGAGTTCGGCGACATTGGATGTCGTCGGAAATCGTCGCATGCGTCAAGATGACCCGAGTTCGCAGAGCCCGAATAGAGACCTGACTGCAACGAAGCTAGCGATCTTTCGTAGCAGCAAGGGATACACCTACATCAGCCATGGCGACCGCTGTGTCGGCCTCCACCGCTTGCTCGCGTGTGTTGACATAGATCCACACGCGGTGTTCGGCGAGAACAACGACGTTCACCACCGCGTCGGACAGCTGGACTTCTCGGCAAATCTAGAGATACTGTCCAGATCGGAGCACATACGCCGTCATAGCGGTGGCTCGAACAGTACCACGCTCGACCAGGTTCTCAGCACATCAGCAAGTACCCCGACGGAGGGCGATGATTGATCCTACCGAGGTGGTCGGTAGGCCTGCAGACTCGGGGAGGAAGCCGTCATGTGTTCCGGAAGACGACGCGTTATTAGATTCTGATTGGCCGAGCCCCGAAAAGACAGATGAACAAGAGGATGAGAATACCAGTTCTCAATTCGGCGAGCTTCCAGTCGTCATGGAATCCGCTCGACTCGACTCGGACTGCCGGCTCGTTCGGCATGGTGAAAAGCCAACAGCGAGTACAGTCAGCCGGCGCCTCAGAGCGGACGTTAGAGCAGCAAGAATCTTCGACACGAGGCGCCGGTACGGGCCAGCGTGGTCGTCAGGCTGGTGGAAGTCGCTCCTCGGTCGGGAAGAGGGAATGCGCTCGTGGGCATCGACAACGGCCATGATTACGCTCGCCGGAAATAGACAATTCCCGATCGGCCGGCAAATCGCGCTTCTATCGAAGTCGAGCGCAGCTCGGCAGAAAGCACTCAGTCGGGCCCTCAGCGGGGTTACACAGTGGGCAAGCCTGACTGTTATCGGAGCGTACCAGACTGGACATGCACACCTCCACATCGGCCTCTGGCTCTCTCAGCACGTATCAGAAGCTGCTCTCCGGCGAGTAGTCGATAGCCACACCGGCAACTGTTCGATTGCACGTGAGGGAGAACATGGTGCTCCTGCAGTGACGGTACGACCGGCAGAATCCGACTCTAGCCGAGGGCTCGTTAGCTATCTCGGTGGGAACGTACCTGGGCTGAATTGTCGTGAGGACCGGAGCCATGGACTCCTCGGTGAGGCGGGACATCGACAGCTTCTGGCTGGGACGCTGGAGGCGCTGAATATGCGCCCAATCAGACCCGGGTGGAGTGAACCACAGTGAGATCTGCACCAAATGGGGACTGTAGTGGTATAAACGGAATCGAAAATCGGGCAGGAGAGATTCCCTACTGCTGACTGCTGGATTCGACCGGGATCTGTGTCAGTACATCCACGTACTCTACTCTATATCAGAAGTTAGGACCGTCTCGGAGAATCGCCTTTCGGACCTCATCCTTGTGCTCCCGCAGGTAGGTCATTGTCGTCTCGATTTTCTCGTGGTGGAGAGCCTCCCGGACCTCGTTGATATTCATGCCATTTTCGAGACATGACATTGCGTATGAATGTCTGAGAACGTGGCTCGTGACTTCCTGTCGTGGATTTCCACTCGCGTCGGTCCCAATTTCCCCCTGCAAGCCAGCGTTCTCTGCTGCCTTCTTCACGATGCGGTTGAGCTGGTCGTACCCGATATGCTCGCTCTGCTTGGACGGAAACACGAACGGTGATTCACCGGCAGTAGGGTACGATTCCCGTCGGAACGTGAGGAACATATCTAATGCATCGCTGACTGCATCTGATCGCCAGTTGACTGTGATTATTTCCGGGTCATTAGGATCGGAGAGCTTGGGCGATTTCACAGTCAGTTGGTTACGTGCCAGATCGAGGTTCTCGGTTCGAACCTGGATTACCTCCGACGCACGCATACCAGTGTTTGCCATCAGCCTCAGCAGTGCCTCGTTGCGCAACTTCGGCGCAGGAGCGTTATTGATGAGCTCGCTGACCTCATCGGCCTGAAGATAGTGAAAAGAATCGCCACTAGTGGTCTCTGTCATAGTCTGCTCTGAAAGTCCCCTTACTTCGTTTCGTTTGACCTTCTCCGCGGGGGTCGTTGCATCCCGATCTAACAGGCCGATTTCGTCCCGTAGTGCGGTGTAGAACCGAGAAATAGCTGAGAATCGATGCCCGACCGTTTTCGGAGCAAGAGAGTCGGCTTGAGCTTCGAGGAACTCCGTGATGACTCGGCGGTTGGCGTCCGTGACTAGGTGCGAGTCGTTGTCTTCTGCTTCCTCGTAGAACGGATCGAAGTTCGTTCGATACCACTTGTATGTGCTCTCCTTCCGGTGGTCTTCCACCCACGTGTAGAAGATCTCGCGCAATTCTGTGTTGGAATAGTCTCCAGGCTGAGACTCCTCGTATTGCTGCTCGTCAGCTACGTTGAACGCGTTGGGCCGATCACTCATTCCGAGATTCCTCACGAGCATCTCGCTTCTGCTGTCGTTGCTGGGCCTCGCGCGTCCGACCGTCAGCGTACGGCTGGAGTTTGGGGTCGCGCAGAGCCCAGTACCGCATCTCTCCGTCGACTTCCTGTCGTTCGATTGGATCGTTCGGCTCTAACGCCAGTTGGTTGAGGGTCTGACGTACCATTCCTTGTTGTGCGTCCAGTTCCTGAGCGAACGCACCAGCAGTACCTTCCCAGATGATTGGTTCTCCGGTTGGGTGGTCCTCGTACTCATCCCGAAGATCGACCCAGTCGCTACCCTCTGGCACAGCAGGTGGAATCACGCGCATTAGTTGATCGCTCAGTGAGGTTTCGTCACTGCTTGCTATCTCTTTCTCCAGATATTCGACACCATCGTCGACTCGATCCACCGCTATTCTGACATCACCTAGCGTATCCTCAATAGCACTGAGTCGACGGCTCAGGTCATCAGGAACCTCGTCTCCACTCCCGGACAAGTTGGGCGGTTCTCCTCCAGAGCGGATGAACTGAGTGACAGACTTTCTGATCAGTTCGGACAATCCGTTTTCGACGTGGATGCTCTCCTCGGCAAAGTCCGTCCATTCATTTTTCTGCTCCTCGGAAACCCGAACGTTGATTTGTGAAGTCCTCGTCACAACAGAAAGCTCGCGTCTACGTATATACGTGTTCTGTACTATCGAAATAAGGAGATGCAGTCCTCGCTCATGGCTGTCGTTACCGACCGTCGTCTAAAGAACGTACCGACGAGGGTGTCGTCGGGAGGGGCGGCGGGACCCACACCGGCACGCAGCGCATCGTCGGGGAGGTTTTGTGGCGGTGGGCCCTACGCCGGCTAATGGCAACGCCACCGCAGTCGGAGGGGCGGCTCCGTGACCGACTCGACCCGCGACTCGTCGCCGTCGCCGCCGTCGTGCTGCTCACGGTTGCCGCGTTCGTCGTCGGCAACGTCGCCGGGGTCGGGTTCCTCCTCCTGCTCGATGCGGTCAGGGGCGGTGTGACCCCCCTCGAGCGAACGCTGCTGTCGCTCGGCTCGCTGCAGCTGCTCGGACTCGTCGGCGTCGGCGGGCTGTATCTGTGGCGCCGCGGCCGACCGGAGGTTCCGGTGTCGCTGCCGAGCCTCCGCGGCGTCGGGGTCGTCGTCGCCGGCTGGTTCCTGATGCTCGGCGGAGCCGTCGCCACCGGGCTGCTCGTGGAGGCGCTCGGCGTCGAGGCGCCCCGAAGCGCCGTCACTCAACTGGCGACCTCGGACCCGAACGTGCTGCTCGTCCTGTTCGTCGCCTCCTTCCTCGTCATCGCGCCGACGGAGGAGCTGTTCTTCCGCGGCGTGGTCCAGACGCGGCTCCGCGAGGTGTTCGGCCCGGTCGGCGCCATCGGTATCGCCACCGTCGTCTTCGGACTCGTCCACGTCGCGGGCTTTTCCGGGTCGGCGTTGAGCATCGCCGTGACGATCCTCCGACTCACCGTCGTCGCCGTCGTGCTCGGTGTCGCCTACGAGTACACCGACAACCTGACCGTACCGGTCGCCATCCACGCGGTGTACAACGCGACGCTGTTCGGCGCGCTGTACGTGGCCGTCCGGTTCGCCGACATCGACCCGACGGCGGCCGGCGCAGTGCTCCCGTAGCCGGCCAGCGTTCTGCCCCGAGCGCCAGCTATTTCCCGGACATGTGAGAGCTTCCGGCATGGTGCTGACGCCCCGACGCCGCCGCATGCTCCTGTGGGGAGTACTCGCGGCGGGGTTCCTGCTCGTGAACTTCCACCGAACCGCGACGGCGGTGCTGGCGGACAGTCTCGCGGCGACGTTCGACGCGGACGCGACCGAGCTGAGCTTCCTCCACGCCTCCTTCTTTTACATCTACGCGGCGCTTCAGTTACCGGCCGGCCTCGTCGTCGACCGGTACGGGCCGCGCCGGGTCGCCTCGCTCGGCCTCGGCACGATGACCGTCGGCGTCGTCGCCTTCGCGCTCGCCGGGTCGTTCACCGGCGCCTTCCTCACCCGGGCGGTCGTCGGGCTCGGCGGGAGCGTCCTCTACGTCGCGACGCTGCGGTTCTGTGCAGCGTGGTTCAGCGCGGACGCGTACGCGACGATGACGGGACTCACCATCGCCGCGGCCGGCATCGGCGGCATCATGGCGACAACGCCGCTCGCGCTCGCCATCGAGGCGACCGGCTGGCGCACGTCGCTGCTGGTCGCCGGTGCCGTCGGCGCGACGGTTGCCGTCGGCATCGGCGCGTTCGTGCGCGACCGGCCACCCGCGGGGCTCGCGGACCGTGTCAGCGCCGCGGGCGACGGGGGACAGGCGCGCCCGGCGACGTTCGCCGAAGTGGTCGCGAACACCCGGCACGTGCTCGCCGAGGTCGAGACGTGGCTGCTGGGGATCGTGCTGTTTCTCGTCCTCGGCGCGAACTTCACCGTCCTCGGCCTGTGGGGTGTCCCCTTCGTCGTGGACGTGTACGGCGTTCCCGTCGCCGCGGCGTCGACGTACGTGCTGGTCGGCAACGTCGGCTTCGTGCTCGGCTCACCGGCGTTCGGCGCGCTCTCCGACCGGCTGGAGCGGCGAACGAGCCTGATGGTCGCCTCCGCGCTCGTATTCACGCTCGCGTACGTGGCGCTCGTGCTCGTCCCTCCACTCCCGATCGTCGGGCTGGCGCTGTTCGTCGCGCTGTTCGCCAACGGCGGCGTCGCGCTCGCCTTTACCGTCGCGAAGGAGCGACACCGACCGGACGTGGGTGCCACCGTCACCGGCGTCATCAATAGCCTCGGCTACTTCGGCGCGGCCATGCTCCCTTCGGTGATGGGCTACGTCCTCGACGCCTACTGGACGGGCGACGTCATCAACGGCGCACGAGTCTACACGCAGACGGGGTATCAGGTCGCCTTCGCCATCGCCGCGGGGGCGGGCGCCCTCGCCGTCGTGTGCTCGCTCGCGCTCCACTACCGCGAGTCGCGGTCGAGCGCGTCGGCCAGCGCCGCCACGTAGCCCTCGCGGTCGTAGCCGAGTCGCGAGCGCCACACCTCCTCGTAGCTGGGATGGAGCACGGGCACGACCCGACCGAATCGGGTCCCGATGGGGTCGAGCACCACGTCGAGGAAGCCCGATAACTCGCGGCCGGCCAGCGCGAACACCGACTCCGTGGCGTGTTTCCCGGTCGGCACCACGGCGTCCGGGGCGACGAGATCGAGTTCCTCGCGGAGCCACGGCCGACAGTTCGCTCGTTCGTCCCCGGTTGGATCGCGGTTCCCCGGCGGATGACATTTCACGGCGTTCGTGTAGTAGGCGTCGCCGGCGTAGCCCGCGTCGGCGACGAGCGCGCGAACCTTCCGGCCGGAGGCGCGGGAGGTGTACGCCATGCCGGTCAGGTTGCCGCCGCGCCACCGCTCGGCGTCCGGGTCGCCCGCGGCCGGTGCCTCCCCGACGACGACCACCGACGCGTCGGTCGGCCCGTTCCCCCACGAGAGACAGGTCCGGGACGACGGGAGTTCGGCACAGCGACGGCAGTCGTCCGCGAGCGGCTGCTGTTCCGCGTCCGCCGGATACGGCACCTCGCTCGGCTGCATGGGCGGGACTCCGGCGCCACGAAGGAGATGCTTTCCGGCTAGGAGCCGCGATGGTTCGGCTCCTCGGACGTGGCGCTACTCCTCGGCCGCGTGCGCCTCGGCTTCCGGTTCCTCCGCGACCGTGTACGACGGGAGGGGAACGAGCGTCACCGGCCGGTCGGTCTGCTTGATGAGCGACTGCGAGACGCTCCCGAAGATGATCCGCTCCGTCCGAGAGTGTTGGCGCAGGCCGGTGACGATGTGGTCCGCCCCGACCTCCTCGGCGACCGCGAGCATCTCGACGGCCGGGCTTCGTCCCCGGTTGAGCTGACGGCTGCGGACCTCGAACGTGTCGTCGATCTCGGCCTCGAGCGCGTCGAGCGCCGCGTCGCCGGCGTCCGCGGTCTCGACGTCGCTGTCCGTCAGGACGTGGACCGCCTCGACCCGGTCGTCCGGGCTGGCCGTGTCGTTGACGAACTGCGCCAGCATTCGGCTCGACTCCGCGCCGTCCGTGCCGACGAGGTACACCGTCATGATTACACGTACCACACCGCAGGACTAAACGTTTGCCCGCGTCGCGCCGCTCTCGCAACCGTTTTATCCGTTGCCCGGCCAGCGAGGGTGTGCAACGGACGATCTCCGGATTACTCACAGAGGGCGCCGCGTTCCTCTTCGACCTCCTCGCGACGGTCGCGTTCATTCTCGTCGGCATCGAGGCGGAACTGCTGGTCACGGCGTCGCTCGGCGGGGACACGCTGCTCGCGGCGTGGGCCGCGTACGTGGGCGTGCTCGCGCTGTACGCCGGCGTCATCGTCTTCGGGCGCGACAGGCTGCTCCCGCGGCTCCGCGGCGTCCGGGAC
>Ga0207771_101389_pt1 | contig 10487 bp, 6 predicted proteins | sample A23M2SouthBayCA_2_FD_187731 | JGI IMG/M metagenome (GOLD analysis project Ga0207771, IMG submission 187731) | Aerobic enrichment media microbial communities from Eden Landing Ponds, California, USA - A23 M2 (2) (SPAdes) | ecosystem: Environmental > Aquatic > Marine > Unclassified | place...
CACTTTATCGATTCTTCTTGTACTATTCATTTTTGCTACGGGCATAGCTTTCGGGCAACAAACTACAGAAGATTTCGAATCTCAGAGAATCATATCCGACCAACTAGATGGGGCTATTGACGTCCATGCTGGTGATCTGGACGGTGATAACGACGCAGACGTTGTGGCTGTTGGCAGATATGGCAATAAAGTGGTGTGGTATGAAAATTTGGGAGGTAGTTTTTCATCTGAGAAAGTAATTGGATCAGGGTTTGATAACGCAGATTGTGTTTATGTTGTGGATATCGATTCCGATGGGGATCAGGACGTCCTGTTGGCTTCTCATGGGGATGATAAAATCGCATTGTTTCGAAATACGAGTTCAGGCTTTGCAGATGCAGAATTAATTACAAGCAATGCTGATGGGGCCAATTATGTGTATGCCGATGATATCGATGGTGACGGAGACGTAGATGTATTATCTGCATCTCAATTCGACGGGCACCTTGCTTGGTATGAGAATACGGGAAGTGGTTTTTCATCTGCCAATGTCATTGCAACCATGTCAGACGGTCCAGAAACCGTACAGACTGCCGATTTAAATAATGATGGAAGGCAAGATGTTTTGGTTTCGTCTGGTCATACCGATGAGATTTTATGGTATGAAAATACAAGTGAAGGGTTTTCAAGTGGAAACGTTATCTCCGATTCAGCCGACGGTGCACGAGATGCTCTCCCGATGGATGTCGATGGTGATGGCAGGGTTGATGTCGTTTCCGTATCAAAGAACATTAACACCATTAGGTGGTATGAGAATACCTCCTCAGGTTTTTCGGGGAACATTGTTACTGACTCAGCTGACGAAGCTTTTGATGTGCATCCAGCCGACTTAGATTTAGATGGGGATCTGGATTTAGTTTCTGCCTCTCATGACGATGATAAAGTTGCTTGGTATGAGAATACAGGAAATGGATTCGGAACCCAGAATATTATAAATCAGGCGGATTTTGATAATGATCCCGATGATTCCAATAATGGGAATACGGATAAACCCCGTTCAGTATTCACGGCAGATATCAATGGGGATGGGAAACCAGATGTATTATCAGCATCAATAGGAGATGATAAAATTGCCTTTTACCGTAATATTATTGGATCGAAAACTTATGATGGGTGGAGTAAACTTGCAGGTAATAATGAAGGTCCACCGAACAGAGATTTCTTCCGAAGCACTTATGATAGGGAAGGCAATAATATATTTGTCCTAACAAAAAATCGTGATGAACGTGGTTATATATGGAAGTTCGACTTGTCCAATGACCAGTGGTCAAAATTGGATATAAGTAATTTTCCGTCAGGGGAGTACAGCCAGATTCAATACAATCCCTCCGATGACCACTTGTATGTATGGTGGAACGGGCTCGGACAAGTATACAAGGTTCCGAAGTCAGGCGGAAGTTTATCAGCGGTTGGTTCCCAGTCAAACTCAAGCGATTACTTTGGACATAATACGATATGGGATCCAGTTAATAATAGCTTGTTGACATATGGTGGTTATGGTTGGTATGAAATGAAAAATGAGATTCACCGATTTTCGAGCAGTTCGAATTCTTGGAATCAGGTGAGTATAACTGGCTCGGAACCTTATCCAGCGGGCGGAAAGATAGCAATAGATGAGAATGCAGGAATAATGTACAAGATGTCAGGATGGGGTAATCAGAGCGGTCAGCAGGATGATGGATTTTATGAAGTGGATGATCTCTGGAAGTTTGACCTTGCTAATAATACGTGGGAAGAATTGATCTCGGTTGGTAATGTGAATCCCATAAATCGCATGGGGCAAGGTTTTGCAATCAATGTGGATGATAATCAACTATTGGCTTTCGGGGGAGCTTATGTTCCAGATACGGGAAATTCTAATTTAGATACGAGACAGCATTTTGATGATCTGTACCAGTACAATATTGGGGAGTCATCCAACTTTTCAAGAGTTTCAATCGAAGGGGTCAAACCTGCTCCGAGAAGAACAAGTATGTATTATGATCGAGCTAATAAGCGGTTAATCTTAATCGGAGGAGACAATCAAAATAGGGGGCGAGTTTATTCCGACGTTTGGGCACTGCCGCTTTCCGATGATTCGGATGCTCCGACTGTGAACGTCTCCTTAAAAGATACCATCGGTACCGTCGGAGATACTCTGTCTGTTCCGATAGAAATCAGTGCAGTAAATAGCGATATTTTAAGTTTCGAGTTTTCGCTCGGATTTGATTCCTCGAAAGTGAAGTTCGTCGGATATAAAAAAGAAAATACATTAAGCAACGGTTTCTCAATTAGTTCCAACTTATCGGGTGGCGATGTGTTGAATCTGTCGGGAGCGAGCTCAACGCCTTTCTCTTCGGACGGGACCTTGCTGAAGCTTCAGTTTGCTCTGAGTTCAACGGGAGAGTCGCCCCTCGGTTGGCAATCCTTCCTGTTCAATGAAGGGAGTCCTTCAGCCAATACAGCAGATGGAAATATATCTGTCAAAAATGTTACTTATGGAGATGTAACAGGAAATGGGTCGGTATCTGCTTTTGATGCAGCAAAGGTGCTTCAGTACACGGTCGGAAAGATTTCGGATTTCTCTTTCCAGCAAAGCACCGCCGCGGATGTCTCAGGGAACGGGAGTATTTCTGCATTGGATGCCGCCTATATCTTAAAAAAGACCGTGGATGAATCCTTTCAGTTCCCTGTCCTTCAAAATCAGACCAAAAGTAAAAAATCGGTTGATGCACTGCTCGCATGGAATTCCGCAACGGAGATTGGCAGCAACAAGTGGGAAGTTCCAGTAGTAGTTAAAGGCGATTTGGAACAAGTTCGATCTGCAGAATTGTCTGTGAACGTCGATCCGTCCATTGATGTGGAAGAAATTGAAACCGACTTATCCAACGGATGGATCAAAAAGAAAAATATGGATGGGAACAGCATAAATATTTCCGTTGCTGGGACTCAAAAGTTGAAGGATAGGCAGATCTTTGCCCTGAAGGTTAATAGCAATTCGAATCCCCTTAAGAAATTAAAAGGGAAAGGGTTTGTAAATGAGAATGATCCGAGTATGTTAAAAGAAGCAGGAGACCAAAAACCTTCGGACTTCACCCTTGGGTCAGCTTACCCAAATCCGTTCAATCCAACCGCCACAATCAGTTATTCATTGCCGACATCCGAGCATGTATCAATTGTAGTATACAATTCCATCGGCAAAGAAGTCGCACAACTGGTAAGCGAGAGGAAAGACGCGGGAACATACCGAGTGAAATTCCATGGGGAAAACCTGTCCAGCGGAATTTACATCTACCGCCTGCAGGCTGGTGCCTTTACCGAGACAAAGAAGATGATGCTCGTGAAGTAAAACGTATTCATCAATTATTAGAAAATATTGATTATGACATTACGGAAAATAATTCTGGGTGTATTTCTGTTAGTTTTCTCAATAACCACCGTCGGATATGGTCAAATTCAGATCTCTATACCTGACACGACAGCCAAGGTGGGATCAACGTTTTCGATTCCTGTATATACGGAAGATTTGACGGATGAGGGCGTTTTGTCCTATGAGGTGGAGCTGTCCATCGACTCCTCCCTGATTGCTTATGATACGGTAAATGTGGAAGGTACAATAAGTGAAGGGTCTTCCATGGCCACCAATGTGGATACGAGTGGACATATCCATCTGTCAGTCGCCAACAGTTCCTCCTTCAGCGGAGCGGGAGTGCTGGTCGAGCTCATATTCCAGTTGGAGTCGACAGGTAATGCAAAAGTAGAATTTGAAAGTTTCGTATTTAACGAAGGGAATCCCTCCGCTGATACGGTTAATGGATCTGTTGAAGTGGTTGATAATAGTCCGCCAAACTCGTTCAGTCTGGTCCACCCTGAATCCAATGAGACAATAAAAACAACAACTCCAACTTTCGAATGGGAACAGGCCGAGGACGAAAATCCCTCTGATACGGTTTCCTATGATATTCAAGTCAGACATGAAGATGTCGTCACAATTAATGCAACTACAACCGATACTACTTGGCAGCCTGACGAAGAACTTTTAGATAACTCCCAATATCACTGGCGGGTTGTAGCATCGGATGGGAGTTCAAGTACAACTAATAATAACGGGTTCACAGAATTCACGATAAATACGGAAAACGAGGCTCCATCAACCTTTAATTTATTATCACCTGAAGATGGAGAAACCGAAGTCTCCCAACAGCCCAACTTGAAATGGGAGCAATCCATTGATGTAGATCCGAATGATAATGTCACGTATGCTGGAACGCTTGAAGCTATTTCCTCAACACTCCCAGCTATCAAAACTTTCCAAGCGGGTCAAGATACATCCCATCAAGTAAGCAATGAGTTCGGGGAAGGTTCTGAGTGGCAGTGGTGGGTTGTGGCCATAGGATCGGATTCATTGAAGACATTCAGTGATACGCTGACCTTCACGGTGAGAACTGAAACGGACATTGAAGGTCCCAAGGAGCGACCCGATGAATTTTCATTGGAACCTGCATATCCGAATCCCTTCAACCCTACCACACAGATTAAATACGCGCTTCCGAAAGCAACTTATGTGAATTTAACGATTTATGACTTGCTGGGTCATAAGGTTCGAACACTTGTTAATGGGAATAAACAGGCTGGAAGATATTCGGTATCCTTTAATGCAGGGAATTTGTCGAGTGGGGTCTATATATATAAAATTCGGACTGGATCGTTTACCCAGTCGCGGAAGATGATGTTGTTGAGGTAGAATTAATTAATGTTTATGGACCGATTTCAAACTTTATACTCGGGACTTTACGAATATATTGAAGTGGTACATTATTGGTGATAATTAACAAAATTTGGTGGCATTAATGGAATTCACGATCAAACATCTGGATGGAAATATTGAGACTGATGTTGAAGGTGAGGGGCCAGTAGAAGCTGCGGAGGGATTCGCGGACTTCAACAATATCAAGGACGGATCGGTCATAAAGGTAATAGGTGATAAGTTTATTTATACTTATGTGGTTGAGTCAGAAGAAAATGGAAATTCAAAGGAAGTTAGGGAGGTCCAAAAAATAGATAGAAAAACTGGGGAAATCGTGGAGGTCACCGATGAATCCGACTCGAATAATGAAAACGAAAACGGGGAGAAATATTCCTATATAAATAGAATTGATTACTACGTAAAAAAAGAGGGGGAATCTGAATATAAATCAATTCAGGCGGATAGTAGTGAAGAAGCGGCCAGAATATATGCATATAATGAAGTATTATATGAAGAAGTTCTGACCGTTAAGGGAAAGTTTATGCAAGAGGTAATATCTAAAGTAAGATTGAAAATAATTTCGGATCGCGGCAAACCACATAATATTGGTTTTGAAGAACTGTCAAGAAATAACCGAGTTGACTATTTCGCTTTCTCTGAATATGACAGCAATCCGAAGCATTTGGATACTGAAACTTCGTATAGCACGGCGAAATCATTTGCTATCCAATCGAAATTAAACCAAAATGATGTAGTAACTGTATTGGGTAAATTTGATGACGAAGTTGTTTCCCAGAAACACTATGAGGTTCAGGTAGAAAAAGATGGGGATAAAACTCGGAAAGAAGTTGTTCGAACAAATAAAAAAGAAAGGAAAGAATTTGATAGTAAAAAAAATGAAGGCAAGCTCCAAGGTAGTGAATTCAATCCCCATAGATATTCTGCTCTGAACTCTATTCGGGGATTATATAAATTTTTCAGTTTTATATTTTTGATTGGGGGAATCATTGGTGGCGTTTATGCCATTGACATAATAAAGCAAAATATATTTGCAGGTTATACACTTCTATTTTATGCAATCATAATCGGAGTGGTAGGGTTTATTTCGTCAGCCTTTATTGCCGCGGGGATAAGATTGTTCATCAACATTTCCAATGATGTGAAATATATTCGTGATAATTTTCATAAGGTAGTAGATGAAGGGTAGAATTATTCATTAAACGGGAAATTGATATAAAAATGAGTCGATTTTTTTTGAGGTATATATTTATTCCAATTGTCCTATTTGTTGCTGCTATAAATGTGAGTTTCGGGCAATCTGTTATTAATGTACCTGAAGACTACTCAGCAATTCAGACTGCACTGGATTCGGCAAATTCTGGGGATACGGTAAGGGTGGCTTCGGGTACTTATGAGGAAAATATATATTGGCCTGAGACTTATGGATTGAAATTAATAGGAGAAGATAGTAGCAATACTATTATTGATGGAGGAGAGCAAGGAAGTGTAATACATATGTACCCTGATTCTATACAAATAGACACAAATACGATCATAAAAAACTTTACAATACAAAATGGCGGGAATATTGATAAAGGAGGCGGACTATATATAAATGGTGGAGGTCCAAAGTTGGAAAAAATGGTTATTAAAGACAATGAATCTGAAAATGCAGGTGGTATTTACATTAATAACGGTATTGCCTCTCTAAAGGATATAAGGATTTTAAGTAATTCCGATTATGGAATTAAAAGTGATGCAGATACAGTTAACTTGAATAAAGTAATTGTTAGCAATAATAATCTAGGTGGAATACATTGCAATAGAGGAAATTTTGAAGAAGTCGAGGTTAAAGGGCATATAGGGTTTGGCATATCTTGCAATGGAGGGAATTTCACTAAGTTAAGAGTAGTTAATAATGGAAGTGCTGGCCTTGCTCTTGAAGTCTACAAACGTTATGAGAATCAAGGGGATTCATATATAGAAAATTCTGTTATTAAAGATAATGGAGGAACAGGTATTGTACTAGGTCTACGGAAAACCGCTATTATTAACGACGTAATTGTTAACAATAACAATGATGGAGGCATTGCATACGAAGATAAGGGAATAACTGGAAGTAGACTAACTATAAAAAATTCTACTATTTTTGGGAATCGTGCAACCAGTACTGGATCTTCTGTTACCAGAGGTGCAGGAGGAGGTATATTTATAATAAATGGAGAAACTAAAATTATCAATTCCGTGATTGCTTCAAATTCAGCTGATGGAAGTTATGGTGGGGGAATATGTATAAGAGGGAATACAACAATTAGAAAAACAACAATTGTTAATAATTCCTTGAATGGTTTTGGTGGAGGTTTGTCAATTGCTAGAGATGCCGAAATACATAATGTAAATGTATTAAATAACCATAGCAGTGAACAGGGAGATGGTATTTACGTGAGAAATATCTTTAATGAACTTGATATATCAAATCTCAATATCATAAGAAATGGAGGTGGTGTTCATAATGGATCCGATAAAAAAGCTCAACTAATAAATAATTGGTGGGGAGAGGAATCTGGTCCTTACCATCCTAACGAGAACTTAACAGGAGAGGGAGACTCGGTTAATATTTTAACAGATATAGATCCGTGGCTCACGACACCTGACACCACTGCGCCGCCAATACCTCCCCTAAATACTGAAGTGATTGATAAAGGAAGTGATTTTATAACCGTTTCTTGGGATTCGAGCAAGATGGCGGATCTGGCAGGTTATAGGATTTACTATGATACTGATACGAGCGGAATTGAGTTTGCGAATATGGAAGATTTTTCCAAAGGAGACTCCATATATAGATTGGATGGATTGACCGTAAATGAAGAATACCGAATTGCACTTACGACCATTGATGAAGGAGGGAATGAAAGCTGGTATTCAAGGCGATTGAATGTTCAGACGCGTTTGGTTAGCGTACAGAATTTAAATTTCACACGCCAACGATTACCTTTGATTTTTACGACAGTGGTGGTGAAACACAGCAAGCCTACCATATTCAGGTATCCACCGATTCTTCCTTCTCGACAATTGATATGTGGGATACGGATACCGTGCAAAGTGGAAGCAAAGAGGTTACATATGAAGGCGAACCATTACAGGACGGAGAAAAATATTTCTTGCGGATTAAACTGTTCGGGGAAACGGTGGAGACCGATTGGGAAAGGATGCCATTCCGAATGAATGAGAAATTACTTGCTGTTGAACCAGTAAGTCCTGTTGAAGGGACAAGAGTGGTAGATTTAACACAGACATTTACTTGGGAACTCAACGAAAATAATGACGGGGATTCTTTGTCTTATGAACTTCAAGTATCATTGGACAGAAGTTTTACTGATCCATATATATCTGCACTGACAGATTCAAACGAATATGAAGCAAACAAACAATTGAATGATAATAGTATTTATTTATGGCGGGTTATAACCGAAGATAATATTGGAGAAATAGCAATTTCTGATACAATTCGTTTTTTCACGAATAAGAATCGAGAACCACCCTTAACTTTCGGACAATTGTCACCAGATAATGGGGGTAAGGTATTGTCCAAAAATCCTGAACTCATTTGGGAAAAGGCCAAAGATAACGATCCATTGGATTATGCTGAATATACGGTTGTGTTATCGACAGTCGAGGGACTTCAAAAAAATCGGAAATCCATTGATGCAGGAAGAGATACATCTATAACATTAGAATCTGACCTTTTAGATAACACAAAATATTTCTGGTCTGTTGTTGCTGTTGATACAGACACCCTAAAGACTCGAAGTGATACCCTTTCATTTACTGTCGATACAGATCAAGAACCGCCATTAGCATTCGGATTAATATCTCCTGAAGATAAAGAAACAGAAGTATCACAAACCCCTACCTTTATCTGGGAACAAACAGATGATCCCGATCCTAATGACGCTGTAACCTACACAGTGAAAATAGGTAAAGATAATTTATTCACCGAAGAGGTACGGAGTATTGATGCAGGAAGTGATACTTCCGTTACAATACAATCAGAGTTGGATAACAATTCGAAATATTATTGGTCTGTAACTGCATTGGGGGATGATTCACTTGCAACTTATTCGGATACACTATCTTTTGTTGTTGGTACGATTACGGATATTGATAACCCCGAAGAACTTCCCGACGAATATAAGCTCCATGATCCCTATCCCAATCCGTTTAATCCGCAAACGACAATAAAATATGATCTACCGAAACCATCGGAAGTCGAAATAAACGTATATAATATTACAGGACGAAAAGTTCGGACGCTTTTGGATAAGAAGCAGTCGGCTGGTTCCTATCAGGTTAGATTTGACGGTTCTGGATTACCAAGTGGAACGTATATCTTTCGGATGATGGCAGGTGAATATCAATCTGAGCAATCGGTAATTCTGTTGAAATAACACTAACTGGATCAAGATGAGCGATTCTTATTCTAGTTATAAACAGTTGATGAATTCGGAAACCTATGATGCGAATGAAAATGGAGATTACAGAATTTCAATTGGAACATGTAATAGAAATAAGAATGTAGTAATATTTACCCCACATGGCGGTGGAATCGAAACGTATACATCAAAAATTGTCAAAAGTATTGCTGGAGAGGATTATTCATATTACTGTTTTGAAGGAACGAAACAGGACGGAAATTTTGATTTACATATTACCAGTTCAAATTTTGATGAACCGATTTGTCAGGCAATGCTTGAAAGAGCCAATATAGCTATTGCAATACATGGGAAGTGTGGAGATTGTAATGGGATATTAGTTGGCGGGAAAAATCAGGAAATTGCTGACCGAATTAATGATATTCTTAGTAATTCTGGATTTAATGCAAATCGCTGTATTAGGGGAGGTCTCAGCGGGACATTATCTAGCAACATTTGTAATAGATACATTGAGAAAGGGGGAGTTCAGTTGGAAATTGAATATGGGTTGCGGAATAAATTAAATCGAAATGACAGGGAACTTAATCGCTTCAGTTATGAAATCAGAAAAGCTGTAAATAACTTTTTATACAATTAATAACTATGTTTATCTGATATTCAATTCATCCGAAATTCTTCCAGATCCCTGAACAAATATTTCCGAATCACTTTCAACCCCTCCTCGAAATCGGCTTGAATTAAGGTACCCGTCCGAAACCGTCCATCTCCACCATCGTAATAAAATTTAAGGATTTGCGGTTCGACTTCCTCGATTTTGATGATCCGCTGGGCATTCAACACATCTGGAAGCGTATCGGGATAATATTGATCCGCAAATGATAAGGTGGCACAGAGCGAGTACGTATCCGACAGCATAGTAAACAAAGCCCGCGTGTGTCGGAAGTGATCGAATACGTATTTTTTGAATTTATATCGGCGTATCATTGTCCTGCTCCCATAGTTTTAATGCTTCTTTCAATTCTTTTTCGCGTCCATCAAAAAATTCTTCCAATGCTTTTTCCAGAACCTCCCGTTGACTCACTCGCTTGTAATGGGCGAAGGCCCGAAGTTTTTCCAAAAATTCATCATCCATTCGGGTCGTGTACGTCGTAAGCGTATTTTCTTTTTTCGGTCGCCCGCGGCTGGATTTCTCCTTCCCAGAAGATTCGGAAGAACCACCCGAAATGAAGTCGTCAACGTCGTTGTCGTTTTTGTTGGCCATACAATATTTGATGTAATTGTTGTATTTC
>Ga0207771_101390_pt1 | contig 10484 bp, 9 predicted proteins | sample A23M2SouthBayCA_2_FD_187731 | JGI IMG/M metagenome (GOLD analysis project Ga0207771, IMG submission 187731) | Aerobic enrichment media microbial communities from Eden Landing Ponds, California, USA - A23 M2 (2) (SPAdes) | ecosystem: Environmental > Aquatic > Marine > Unclassified | place...
TCTCATCGGCCCGAACGGCGCCGGGAAGTCGACGCTCCTGAAGCTCGTCACCGGCGCCCACCGGGCGACCGAGGGCCACGTCTACTACGACGGGACCGACATCACGGACCTGGACCCCCACGAGCGCATCCGTCGGGGCATCAGCATGAAGTTCCAAGTGCCGAGCGTCTACGGCGGGCTGACGGTCCGGGAGAACGTGCGCCTCCCGCTCCAGCAGTACCTGAGCGGGACCGAACGCGACGAGCGGATCGCCGAGACCCTCGAAGAGATCGGTCTCGCCGACCGCGCAGACGCGACGGTCAGCGACCTCGCCCACGGCCAGCAACAGCGCCTGGAGATCGCGATGGCCGCCGCGCTGGAGCCGGACCTCCTCCTGCTCGACGAACCCGTCGCCGGGCTCTCCGTCGAGGAGCGCGACGAAATCGCAGAGCGCATCCGCACCCTCAACGAGGAACAGGGCATCGCCTTCGTCGTCATCGAGCACGACACGGACTTCGTCGGCGCCATCGCCGACGAGGTGACCGTGCTCCACCAGGGCGAGATCTTCCGGGAGGGTCCGATCGAGGAGATCGAGGCCGACCCGGCCGTCAAGCGGATCTACCTGGGAGGTGACGACGGTGGCGATGCTTGACCTCGACGCCGTCACCGCCGGCTACGACACGACGCCGGTCCTGCGCGACGTGGACTTCGGCGTCGAACGAGGCGAGATCGTCGGCGTCGTCGGCAAGAACGGCGTCGGCAAGACGACCCTGCTGAAGACCGTCATCGGGCTGATCGAGCCGATGTCCGGCTCGATCGTCTACGACGGCGAGGACCTGACCGACGCGCCAGCGAACGACCGCGCCCGGGCCGGGATCGGCTACATCCCGCAGGGCCGCGAGGTCTTCCCGGAGCTGACCGTCGAGCAGAACCTCGAGATGGGGACGTGGATCAACGCCGACGGCGGCGAGACGCTGTTCGGCGCCGTCTACGACTACTTCCCGATCCTGGCGGAGCGGGCGAACCAGGACGCGGGCACGCTCTCGGGCGGCCAACAGCAGATGCTGGCCATCGGACGGGCGCTCGTCGCCGACCCGGACCTGCTGCTCCTGGACGAGCCCTCGGAGGGCATCCAGCCCTCCATCGTCCAGCAGATCAGCGAGGACATCCAGGCCATCAACGCCGACCTCGGCACGACGGTGCTGTTCGTGGAGCAGAACCTCGGCGTCATCCGCCGGATGGCCGACCGCTGTTACGCGATGGACCGCGGCGAACTGGTCGAGGAACTCGACCGGGCGACCCTCGACGACGAGGCGGCGCTGGCGGAGTACCTCGCGGTCTGAGGAAGGCCACTCAGCTGCTATTTTTCATTTGACTTGTAGAAATTCGGCCTTGTTTAGACGTAATTTTGCGAGTGTATCAGCAGATCTCGGTCAATCCGAGTGATGGAAGTGAAAGCCCTCGTCCGTCTCGCGCACGCTCAGCAGGATATCCTCGCTGGCGCTCGGATAGGGCCGGCTGAGGCGCACGCGAGACGGCCTCGCCCTTTCAGTCCACCAGGAATTCGGATTCTCAGTGGGCTAAGGCTGGCAAATTACCTGGGGGACTGAAAGGGCGAACCCGGTCGCGTGTCGCTGAGTGACCCCTATCCGAGCGCAAGCGAGGATATGTCACTCAGCGGCCGCGAGTGGGTGAGGGCTTTCAACCGCCTCGCGGTAGAGAGTTATATCAACCCGAAAGTAGCAGTCGAAACAAACCCGGAAATTTTGATTCCAACGATCAGCTGGCCGAGTCAATCGGAGCAACTGGATAGAGCAGAACTACTGGAGGTTTCTTCGGGTTGCCGCCCAACCCATCAGCTTCGCGAAACCCCCCCCCCCCCAAAGTGAGCGATAGATGCCGGTTGGATTGCTGGCGATCCCTCATGATCGCCCTCCGACTGGAGGTCCCGTAACGCAGCCATCGTTTTCTCCCCCAGTACGGATTTCAAGGAGGAACGGAGATCTGACCATGGAACCGACCGCTATTGGATGTATCTCGTTTGATCGGCGTCTATCTCATTGATGTCGGTATCATCGAGCGGGGCATCCTCCTCCAAAGATTGCGGGGTGGCCTCGCCACGGACTTCTGCAAAGAAGTCCTCAACGGCGGCGTAATACTCCTCTTCGGGCATTCGGCCGTCGGCTGCCATCTCAGTTTTCTCGGTCATCTCTTTCGCGGCATCGGTTGTGTCCGTGTCTAACTCAAGAAACGCCCCGCAAATATCGCAGACGAGGTAATGGTCCGCGCGTTCGAGGGGAATGAGCGGGATCCAGAATAGCGTGAACCAGCGACGAGTCTTCACCAGCCCGAACATGACCTCATTCTGACAGTGGTGGCAGAAGCCAGGAGAGGATGTCCCAAGAAATTTCTCCCTTTTTGGCCATCCAAAGATGATGAATCCGAGCATAATCCTTGGTTGATTGTCGTATTGGTAAAGTGTTCGGGTCAGTTCGGGTCAGAAGTGCATCCTCTCCACTGGTCCGTTTCAGTAGGTGAGTGTTCAATTGTGTCTAATCATTGGGGTCAATGTTCGATTTTTTAATCTAGCTGTTTCCGGGACGGAGTCCAAGGAGGAAGTGAAATGTGCCGGTAGTTTGCTGGCTATGCGCGCCAGTAGTCTATCGCCCGAAAGACGACGTACAGCACGGCATTCAGCACGCCGACCAGGCCCAGGACGGTCCCCAGCCACTGACCGACGATGGCGATGATGGAACTCCGGTAGCCGAAGTTCCCAATCACGAACGTCGCGACGGCAGCGAGGACGCCCCAGACGAGGAGGATGGCGGCGATGCGGCCGCCTTCTTCGATGTACGTTCGGACGGGCAGTGCAGCTGGCAGCGAGGTGGAGGGACTCACAGGCGGAGGTCGAACAGCGAGCCGAAAAGCGTTTCCGTTCGGTCCCTTCGGATGCCTTATCAGTGAACGACGGGTATGTCGGGTATGGAACTCGTTCCGGACACGAGCGTCGTCGTCGACGGCCGCGTCAGCGAGCGCGTCGAGGACGGCGAGTTCGCCGACGCCACCGTCGTGGTCCCCGAGGCGGTCGTCGGCGAACTGGAGTCACAGGCGAACGACGGCCGGGCCACCGGGTGGGAGGGGCTGGCCGAACTCCAGCGCCTGGTCGACCTCGAGGCCGACGGGCGCATCGAGGTCGAGTACGTCGGCCGCCGCCCCGAGGCCGTCGAGAAGCGCGACGCCGGCGAGGGGGAAATCGACGCGCTCATCCGCGACGTCGCCGGCGACCGCGGCGCGACCCTCGTCACCAGCGACGACGTCCAGGCCGAGGTCGCCCGGGCGAAGGGGCTGGCCGTCGAGTTCGTCGAGCCCCGCGGTCGCACCGTCGAGCGCCTCCAGATAGAGGAGTACTTCGACGAGACGACGATGAGCGTCCACCTCAAGGTCGGGACGCGCCCGATGGCGAAGCGCGGGTCCATCGGCGACATGCACTACGAGACGATTCGCGAGGAGACCCTGACGGAGGCCGACCTGCTCGATATCGCCGCGGACGTCGAGGAAGGTGCCCGCGCCAGCCCCGACGGCTTCGTCGAACTGGACGAACCCGGCATGACCATCGTCCAGTTCCGGACCTTCCGGATCGCCATCGCGCGCCCGCCCTTCTCGGACGCGCTGGAGATCACGGCCGTCCGGCCCATCGTCAAGACCGACCTCGACGACTACGACCACGCCGACGACCTCCGCGAGCGCCTGCTCGAACGCCAGCGCGGCGTGCTCATCGCCGGGTCGCCCGGCGCCGGGAAGTCCACCTTCGCCCAGGCCGTCGCGGAGTTCCTCCAGCAGTCCGACTTCGCAGTCAAGACCATGGAGAAGCCCCGCGACCTCCAGGTCGGCCCGGAGATCACCCAGTACACCGCGCTGGGCGGCGAGATGGCCAAGACCGCCGACTCGCTGTTGATGGTCCGGCCCGACTACACCATCTACGACGAGGTCAGGAAGACGGACGACTTCGAGGTCTTCGCGGACATGCGCCTCGCGGGCGTCGGCATGGTCGGCGTCGTCCACGCGACCCGCGGTATCGACGCCCTCCAGCGCCTCATCGGCCGCGTCGAACTCGGTCTCATCCCGCAGATCGTCGACACCGTCGTCTACATCGAGGCCGGCCAGATTGCGAGCGTCTACGACGTGACGACCGAGGTCAAGGTCCCCGAGGGCCTCATGGAAGAGGACCTCGCCCGCCCGGTCATCATGGTGAAAGACTTCGAGACCGGCACGCCCGCCTACGAGATCTACACCTTCAACCGCCAGGTCGTCACGGTGCCGCTGGGTGAGAACGCCCCCGACGGCGGCCAGAAAGCGGAGTCTGGCGTCGAGGGACTCGCTCGGAAGGAAGTCGAGAAGGAGATACGCGCCATCGCCCGCGGCGACGTCGAGGTCGAGGTGCGCGGGCGCGACCGCGCAGTCGTCTGGGTTGACGAGGAGGACATCTCGCAGGTCATCGGCAAGGGCGGCGGCCGCATCACCGACGTCGAGAACCGCCTCGGGGTCGACATCGACGTGCGGACCTTCGACGAGCGTCCCGGCGGACGGTCGGGTGGCGCGTCCGGCGGGTCGGGCGGCGGAGGCGGCGGGCGGTCCGCCGGCGAGATCGTCCAGCCGGAGGTGACGGGCCGCCACGTGGTCGTCCCGATGGAGGGGCACGCCGGCGAGACCGTCGAGGTCCAGGCCGACGGCGAGTACCTGTTCACCGCGACGGTGAGCCGTGGCGGCGAGATCCAGGTCTCCCGAGGGAGCGCCATCGCCGAGGAGCTAGAACGGGCCATCGACCACAACCGCCAGATTACGGTCGTCCCGTCCTGAGTCGCCGTCTCACGGTCAGCCCGCCAGGGGAACCGACTCGCGGCCACTCGAGTGGGGAATCTGTACCTCCACCCTGGTCACCGTGCCACTGCCGGTGATCACGGTAAGGGTGACGGTGTCGCCGGTCTCGAGGGCCGTCTCGACGTCCCCCTCCAGGTACCAGGCGTCTACCGCAATCTGTGCCTGTTCGCCGTCCTCGAGGAGTGCGTCGTCGCCAGCGATGGGCGTGACGGTGAAGCGAGAACTGTTCGCTCCGTCGTCGCCGTACCTGAGGCGCGTGACCGTGGTCTCGCTCAGGTACTGGACGGTGGCGTTCCGAAGGTCGATCGGTGCCGACCCCGGCGATCGTCTGACGGTGAGGGTGAGCCGGTCGACTGCCTCGTCCGGCCTGGCGTAGCGAACGGTCCCGTGGTACTGCTCGTCCTGCCCGACGGAGATGCTGTACTCGTTGTTCGGCTGTGTCTCTAGCCTGATGAACACGTCCTGGGACGCCTCGACCGTGATCGGCTCCGTCTCGTCGACGTAGACGGACTGGCCGGTCTGGTCGTTCTTGATCGAGATCTGGTCCTGGGCGTCCGGGTCGTATACCCGGTGGAACCTGATGGTGTCAAGGTTCGACAGGTCGCCGATGGACTTGCCGTTGAACAGCAGCGTCTCGTCACCGACGATCCCCCTGACTTCGACCGCCTCGTCGAACTGCACCCGGAAACAGGGATCGTCGGAGACGTCGGATCCGGTGAGGACGACCCTCCCGGAACGCGGACACGACTCGTTGACGACGGTCCCGGTCGCCGCGAGGACCTGGAGCCGGTCCGAGACGGCCCCCGTCGCCTCCTCCCCGGTCCGCTCCGCCGTCGATTGCAGGAGCCCGCCGGCGTCGAGCAACACCCCGGCGCCGACGCTAGCGACCAGGACCATCGCGATGAAGACGACGAGCGTCCCGATCCCGACCTGTGCTCGACTCAGTGTGGCTGGGGCGGCGCGGCCTGTCATGGGGGTCCAACTCCGGGCGGCGGGACCGACCGGTCGGGTCGACCACGACGGCCCCACGGCTCTGGCGTGAGCGGGCCGACGGGAAAAGGCAACGCCGTCGCTATCAGACGCGAAAATGCGCAGAGCGGCGGCGTCGCGGCCGTCTGGCCGCGGCCGACGTGATCGCCGCAATCGGACGAGAGAAGTGGCAGGCGACGCCGGTTCGGTCGCTAGTCCGAAACCGTCGCTTCCTCGACGGCCTCGCTCGCCTCGTCGGGAATCTCGTAGAGGTTCTGCCGCGCGTCCGCGAAGTAGACGTCTTCGTCCACCACGCCCACCTCGTCGAGTCGCTCCAGCGCGTACCGCACGGTCCGTGCCGACAGCATCGACTCCTCGACGATGCCTTTCTGGGTGAGGGGCCCGTTGTACTCGAGGACCTTGTAGACGAGCTTGGCGCTCGGGGGCAGATCCGAGAGTGACTCCCCGTCGGAATCTGTCATCACTCGGTCTGATGGACGCCGGCTGTATAAAGATTGAGGAACCGAGGACGCGGCGGCTCAGCACGGCGACGGCGGGGAACGTCGGTACCCTGTCACTGCTCGTCGTGGTCCGATGCTGACGATGCGGCCTCGTCGCCACCGGACGTCACGACCTCCGCGGGGAAGGTGAAAAAGCCGAAAACGGCGAGGACCGCGGCGGCGATCCCGAACCAGATCGCGAGATCGAACCGGTCGTGCCACGGCGAGGAGAGCGCGACGGCGACCGACGCCACGAGGCCGTAGGCCCCCAGCATCAGCAGGGCGGTCCCGAGCGCGCCGGGGAGTGTCGTCACCTCGGAGTCGGGATCGGCGTAAGTGTCGCGAGCCGTCCAGGCGACGACCACCAGCGCCGCGAGACCGTTGACCGCGAGCGGCAGGCGGACGTCCCCGCCCGTCGCGAGGACGACCAGGTAGGCCACCGCAGACCCGAGGAAGGCCAGCAGTCCCACGAGGAAGACGACGGAGTCGAGCGTCCCGCCAGCGTCGGTCGCCGAATCGGCATCGCTGTCGGTCGGGGCCTGGGCAGCGGGGGCGGGCTCGTCGTCCGGCATCGGATCGTGTCGTCCGCTCGGTCGGCGTGGAGATAAATGGGGCGGCTGCGGCCAGCGCGGACCGGTCCGGGAGCGAACGAACGGCTTTTTACGTCGGCTGGCGCACCGTTGAGTATGGCTACGGACACGAGCGAGCGATTCAGCTCGCACCTGCGTGGCGTGACGGTGACGACCGTCGCGACGGTCTCGGGGCTCCTCGCAGGCGTGGCGTCCGCGATGGTCGCACAGGGCGCCGGCGACACCATCGGGGCGACCATCCTGCTGGCGGCCATCCTCGTCCAGTTTCCCCTCTACTACGCGATCGGGATGGACCTGAGCGAGTTCTCGACCAAGGACAAGCTCTACGTCGGGTTCATGACCTTCGCGCTGTGGTTCGTCTCGTGGGGCATCCTCCTGACGGCCGACTCCCTCTGATCGCCGATGGCCGACGATTCGATCGCAGTCGTGGACCTGGATCGGTGCCAGCCCGACCGCTGTAACTACGAGTGTGCGAACTTCTGTCCGCCCAACCGGACGGGCAAGGAGTGCATCGTCCGCCGCGAGGAGCGCTTCGACGAGGGCGAACCCTACGCGGGCGGCCCCCAGCAGATCTCCATCAGCGAGGAGATTTGCCTCGGCGAATCCTGTGGCATCTGCGTCGAAAAGTGCCCCTTCGACGCCATCGAGATCATCAATCTCCCGCAGGAACTCGACGAGGACCCCGTCCACCGCTACGGCGACAACGCCTTCGCCCTCTACGGCCTCCCCGCCCCCCAGGAGGGGCGCGTCACGGGCATCCTCGGGCCGAACGGCATCGGGAAGACGACCGCCGTCCGGATCCTCGCCGACGAACTGGCCCCCAACCTCGGGCAGTGGGCGGAGGGCGAGACGCCCGGCTGGGACGAGATTCTCGAGGCCTACCGCGGAACGGCGCTGCAGGAGTACCTGGAGGCCATCCGTGACGGCTCGGTCAGCGTCGCTCGCAAGCCCCAGTACGTCGACAAGATCCCCGACCGATTCGACGGGACCACGATGGACCTCCTGGCGGGCACCGACGAGCGGGGCGTCGTCGACGACCTCGTGGCCCGCCTGGGCATCGAGCCTGTCGTCGACCAGCCCATCGACACGCTCTCGGGCGGCGAACTCCAGCGCGTCGCGCTCGCGGCCACGCTCGCCCGGGACGCGGACTTCTACTTCCTCGACGAGATCACGCCGTACCTCGACATCGGCCAGCGCATGACCGCGGCGCGCCTCGTCCGCGAACTGGCCGACGAGGAGGACCGCTCGATGCTCGTCGTCGAGCACGACCTCGCGATCCTCGACCTGCTCGCCGACACCATCCACGTCGCTTACGGCCAGCCCGGGGCCTTCGGCGTCGTCACGAGCCCGAAGTCCGTCCGCAACGGCATCAACGAGTACCTCGCGGGCTACCTGGAGAACGAGAACATGCGCTTCCGGGAGTCTGCGATCGAGTTCGAGGAGCACGCGCCGCGGTCCATCACGACGGGCGACGTGGTCATCGAGTACCCGGCGATGACGAAGTCCTACGGCGACGGCGAGTTCAGCCTCGACGTCGAGGGCGGCACGATCCGCGAGAACGAGGTCCTGGGCGTCGTCGGGCCCAACGGCATCGGGAAGTCGACGTTCGCGCAACTTCTGACCGGGCGACTGGCCCCCGACGGGGTCGACGGCGAACCGGTCGCGGGTGACGAGAGCCTCTTCGACCGGCGGCTCGACATCTCGTACAAGCCCCAGTACGTCGAGATCGACGAGCCGATGCGCGTCGACGCCTTCCTCTCCTCGATCACCGACGACTTCGGGACCTCCTACTGGAACACCGAGGTCGCCCAGCCCCTCCAGCTCGAGGCCGTCTACGAGCAGCAACTCGCTGACCTCTCGGGCGGCGAGCGCCAGCGCGTCGCCATCGGCGCCTGCCTCTCGGAGGACGCCGACCTCTACCTGCTCGACGAGCCCTCCGCGCACCTGGACGTCGAACAGCGCGTCATGGCCACCTCGGCCATCCGGCGCTACGCCGAGAACAACGACGCCACGGCGCTGGTCATCGACCACGACATCTACATGATCGACCTGCTGTCCGATCGCCTGCTGGTCTTCGACGGCGAGCCCGCGGAGCGCGGGCACGCGGCGCCACCCACCGGGATGCGCGAGGGGATGAACGAGTTCCTCGCGAACCTGGAGATCACTTTCCGGCGCGACGAGCGCACGGGCCGGCCTCGGATCAACAAACCCGGCAGCCAGCTCGACCGCGAGCAGCGCTCGGCCGGCGAGTACTACTACGCCCCCTGAGCCGCCTCAGCAGTCGTGGCGCATCAGCCGGACCCGCTCGGTCGGCTCGGGCCCGTCGAGGCGCGTCGGCTGTTCGACGAAGTAGACCGAGACGTTGTCGAGTTCCGGCCAGTTGTCGTCGTTGTACCGCCGGCAGAGGTAGTCCGCGAAGTACCGGCGATCCGCAGAGCCCGAGCGCCAGAGGCCGACGAGGTACTTGCGCCACCGGGCCGTCGGGTAGGTGCTCGAGACGTCGGCCGGTCTGTCCCACGTGACCGATCCCCCGTGGAACGCGTCGATCTGGGTCCCGTTCCGGAACGTCCCCGGCGCGACGAGCCAGCCGTCGGTCGACAGCGGGTCCGGCGCGAACATGTTCCAGTACTGGTCCGTCCGGGTGAGTTCGATGGCCGGTTCGGCCACGTCCGGGGTCACGTCCTGGCCGACGACCTCCCCGTAGCCGAGGAACTGGACGTTCCAGAGGATCACCAGGGCGAGGAAGACGACGACAATGGCTGTCCGGACGCGGGCCGTCCAGCGCTGGACGGTCGCTGGCACCTCGGCGACTCGCACCGTCGGGAGCCAGGTGGCCAGCCTGTCGAGGGTCGCCCGGCCCGCGGCCACGGGCCGGCGATCCGCCAGCAGGGCACTCGCTCGGTCCCAGAACCACGACGGCAGGAAGACCGTCAGGGCCGCGACGGCGATCAACGGGAAGAGGCCCAGTTTCATGGTCAGCAACATCCCGACGTGCATTCCCGCGAACAGGGCCACGTAGAGGGTCCGGAACGGGCCCCTGAGGACGACGAGCAGGAAGGCCGTCCCGACGAGCACGAACCAGACGTAGTCGAAGACGGTCAGCAGCGCGGGGAACGCGTCGATGTACTCGCCCAGGAAGACCGTGAACTGGCCGAGGCTCATGGCGTACTCCAGCCCGTCGCCCCGGAGCCAGATCTCCCCCGAGAGCTTCATCGCCGCGTTGACGAGGTACATGAGGAGGACCTGACAGAGGAGCGCGGCCGAGGCCACGCTCGCGACGTGCGTCCGGTCGGGGTCGGTGGTGCGCTGGGAGCTGTCGACGGCCCACCGCGCGCCCAGCGGGAGGAAGATGGCCCAGAAGAGCAGCAGGCGGAGGAGGACGTCGCCGCCGTTGAGCACCGCCGGCATCCGGTTGTGGAGCGAGACGAGCATGAGCCAGGAGCCGACGGTCGCGATCCGCGTTCGGTAGCCGACCACCAGCGCCAGCGCGAGGACGCCCGCGATCCCGAAGAGGACCGCCTGGCCCCACACGTCGCCGAAGATCACGTGGAGCGACGGGGGGAGCGGG
>Ga0207771_101393_pt1 | contig 10477 bp, 10 predicted proteins | sample A23M2SouthBayCA_2_FD_187731 | JGI IMG/M metagenome (GOLD analysis project Ga0207771, IMG submission 187731) | Aerobic enrichment media microbial communities from Eden Landing Ponds, California, USA - A23 M2 (2) (SPAdes) | ecosystem: Environmental > Aquatic > Marine > Unclassified | place...
GACTTTCGTCTACGAAATGGCTACACAGATCGCGGAATCTGAAGGACTGGAACGACTGAAAGCCGAAACAGTAGCTGCTGCGATGGTGAGGGGGTTGACTGACTGGTGACCAACCGCAGAAGTACAGGGCCGTCTCGACGTGGAATGATCGGTAGCCGACCCCACAAACAGATCCCTGGTGGACTGGAAGGGCGAGGCGGGCTCGCGCCGGAGGAGCGTCGCCTGAGCGGGCAACTATCCGCGCGGGCGGTGCGGAAAGCGCGGATATCCCGCTCAGCGACCGCGAGCGCGCCGAGGGCTTCCATCCCACGACGATGACTGCGGTCGAGACGATCGCGACTGCGGTTGCCGAAGCTGTACCGATTCGAATTGCTCAACTCACTGAACAACTCTCACAAACCGCCGTGCGAAGAAATAACTGAGAATCGTCAGACTCAGCTGGGAACCCAGGCCGGCTCGGCCTCCACCGGCGGGCACCCTGTCTCCTCGTCCTCTGACGTCTCGTCCTCGGCAGGAGTCACGGGCTCGTCCTCGGCAGGGGACTCGACTCCCTCGTTGGCAGCCTCGGTATCGTCCTCGGTCGTTTCGAAGCGCTCACGCTCGTCCTCCCTCGTGTCGTCGATCCGCTCGGCGGGGTTACCGACGACCGTCGCGCCCGGCGGGACGTCGTTCGAGACGACGGCGCCAGCGCCGACGGCAGCGTCCTCGCCGACCGTGATGTCGCCGACGAGCGTCGACTGGGCGCCCAGTGTCGCGCCGTCCTCGACCGTGGGGTGGCGCTTGACCGGCCGCGGGTCGTTCCCGCCCAGCGTCACGCCGTGATACATGTTGACGTCGTCGCCGATCTCCGCGGTTTCGCCGATGACGACGCCCATACCGTGGTCGATGAACACGCGCCTGCCCAGTTCTGCACCGGGGTCGATCTCGACGCCGGTCAACAGGCGATTCACCTGGGCGAGCATGCGGGCGGTGAGCCGGTGGCCGCGCGCGTCGAGCCAGTGGGCGATGCGGTGGAGCCAGACGGCGTGCAGTCCGGCGTACAGCAGGACTTCGGCCGTCGACTTGGCTGCGGGGTCTGTCTCGCGGGCTGTGCGAACGTCCTCTCTGAGTGTGTCGAGCATCGTGGTGTCCGGTTGGTCGTGCGTGTGGTCTGGGGCCAGTGCGAGCCGAGACGAAAAGAGCGGGCGCTCAACAACAGCGAGTGCGACCAGTCGGCTGGTCGACGGCTGTGCGACCGGACGAGCGCAAGCGCCCAGTGGGCATATCTGAAGGGAGTCCGTCCAGCGATTTAAATGGTTTGCTGAACGCCGCAGTCGAATATTTCCTGGGCTACTCGTCTTCGACGCCGCGGATATCGAACCGTGCGCCGCCGTCTTCGCCGGCGGTGACGCTCGTTTCCCAGCCGTGTGCGTTCGCGATGGTCTCGACGATTGATAGCCCCAGCCCGGTTCCCTCGGTGGCGGTCGAGTATCCGGCGTCGAACACCTGTTCGCGCTCGGAGTCTGGGATCCCGGGCCCGTCGTCGGCGACGAAAAAGCCGCCGTCCGAGTCGCCGACGGTAACTGTCACGCTCGCCTGGTCGGACGCCACGGCGTCTTGGCGCGTCGAAGACGAGTCGGGGCTCGTGGAACCATGCTCGACCGCGTTGCGAAAGAGGTTCTCGAAGAGGCGACCGAGACGTTCCGGGTCGGCGCGGATAGTCCGGTCGGTCTCCACCCGGAGGTGGGCCTCGCCAGTCTCGACGGTCTCCCAGCTCTCGGTCGCGACCGTCGCGAGGTCGACGGGTGCGGGCTCGACGGCGGCGTCGCCCGCCCTCGCGAGCGTCAGGATCCCGTCGATCAACGTCTCCATCCGGTCGAGGGACCGAGCAACCGCGTCGAGGTCCTCGCTATCACTGGTTTCGCGTGCGAGCGACAGTCGCCCCTGTGCGACGTTCAACGGGTTGCGCAGGTCGTGGGAGAGGACCTCCGCGAACCGTTCGAGGCGCTCGTTCTGTCGTTCGAGTTCGCGCTGGGACTCGCGCCGTTCGGTGACGTCGTGTGCCTCCACGATGAGCGAGACGACGTCGCCGTCCTCGTCTCTCACTGGGCGGACGACGCCTTCGACCGGCAACGCCTCGCCATCGGCGGACTCGTGGACCGACTCGAACCGGACGAACTCGCCGGCCGCCGCCCGGTCGATCCAGTTTCGTAACTGTGCCTGCAGGTCCTCGTCGTGGTTCCACCAGGGCGTCTCGGGAAAGGGCTCGCCGGCGACGTCCGCGGGCGCGACGTCCACCAGCTCCAGCGCCGTCGAGTTGGCCGTGACGAGCGAGCCGTCCGGTTCCAGGATCCCGATGAACGAGTCCGGCGTCTCCAGGACCGCCTCGAACCGGCGCTGACTCCGCCTGAGGACTCGTTCTTTCTCTTCGCGCTCGCTCACGTCGCGCAAGACGAGCAGGACGCCGGTGACGGTGCCGTCCTCGACCACCGGCGTCACGCGGACCTCGACCGGCAGTCGCTCCGGGACCGGGGCCGTCTCGGGGTGGTGCATCGTCACCTCGACGCGGTCCTCGTCGGTCTCTCCGCGACGAGCCGCCGTGACTGCCTCCGCGAGTGACTCGAATCCGTCCTCGACGTACGACTCGAAGCGCGTGAACGCCGTCCCCAGCAACTCGTCACGGGACAACTGTGTGACCGCGAGAAACCGTTCGTTCGCGAACGTGACTCGATCGTCGTTGTCCACGGCGACCACTGGCTCGTGCAGGTTCTCCAGCACTGTCTCGCTGTCCATCGGTTTCGTCCGCTCCTCGGTAGCTCACGGTTGTGCCCGACAGGTAAAGAACCGTCGCACCGCGTCTCAACCACTAGACCGCGACGAGATCCGGATCGATCCGACGGGCGCTCACACCATGCCTTTGCCGAGGAGTTCGCGGGCGATGATGTTCTTCTGAATCTCGGTCGTGCCCTCGTAGATCTGGGTGATCTTGGCGTCGCGGTAGAACCGCTCGACGTCGAAGTCGTCGACGTAACCGGCACCGCCGTGGATCTGGACGGCCTCGTCGGCGACGTCCACCGCGACGCGGGAAGCGTACTCCTTGGCCATCGACGCGAGCTGGGTGAGCTGGTCGTCCGCGTAGTCGACGCTCCAGGCCGATTTGTAGGTCAACTGGCGGGCGGCCTCCGTCTTCGTGTACATGTCCGCGAGTTTGTGCTGGATGGCCTGGAACTCGCTGATGGGGCGGCCGAACTGCTCGCGCTCCTGTGCGTAGTCGAGTGCGCGCTCTGCCGCACCGCGGGCGATCCCGACGCCCTGTGCCGCGACCGCAGTCCGCGTCTCGTCGAAAAACTGCATGAGTTGCAGAAAGCCCGCACCTCGCGTCCCCAGCAGGTTCTCCTCCGGGACTCTGACGTCGTCGAAGAGCAACTCCGCCGTATCGGAGGCACGGATCCCCAGTTTCCCCGTGATCTTCTCGGCCTCGAAGCCGTCTCTGTCGCTCTCGATGATGATCTGCGAGAAGCCGTTGTAGCGCCCTTCGGCGTCCGGGTCGGTCTGACAGAGGACGACGAAGAAGTCACCCACGGAGCCGTTGGTGATCCACATCTTGTTGCCGTTTATCACCCACTCGTCGCCGTCTTTCTCGGCACTCGTCGACACCGAGGAGACGTCCGATCCGACGTCGGGTTCGCTGATGGCCGACCCCATGATCGCCTCGCCGGTCGCGACTGGTTCGAGGTACTCCTCCTTTTGCTCCTCGCTCCCGAATTCGACGAGTGCGTCCGCGCCGAAGGCAGCCGAGGAGATACAGAGGCCGATGCCGGGGTCGGCCGCGAACAACTCCTCGACGATGATGACGTTCGTCAGATAGTCGTAGCCGATACCGCCGTACTCCATCGGGACGTTCGAGCCGACGAACCCCAGCTCCGCTGCTTCGTCCATGACTTCGTAGGGGAACTTCTCTTCCCGGTCGTACTCCGAAGCGACTGGCTTGATCTCGTTTTCGGCGAATCGCCGGACCTCGTCGCGGACCTGTTTTTGCTCGTCGGAGAGTGCGAAGTCCATGTGTGGCGTGTTGTCGTGGAACGCATATAGGGTTTCGGACACGAACGACAACTCGTTGGGTGTTTTCGGTCGAGAGAAACCTTGAAACGAGAGCCGAGCCACGTTAGAGACGTCATGGACATCGAGGACATCGAGACGATAGCCGTGCTCGGCGCCGGCAACATGGGCCACGGGATCGCCGAAGTCGCCGCGCTGGCGGGCTACGACGTCAACATGCGCGACATCGAAGACGAGTTCGTGCAAAACGGCTACGACCAGATCGAGTGGTCGCTGGGCAAACTCGCCGAGAAGGGCCAGATCAGCGAGGACGAAGCCGACGCGACGCTCGACCGCATCACGCCGCTCGTCGACTTCGAGGAAGCGGCCGGTGACGCCGACGTCGTCATCGAGGCCGTCCCCGAGCGCATGGACATCAAAAAAGACGTCTACGAGGAGCTAGAGCAGTACGCACCCGACCACGCTATCTTCGCAAGCAATACCTCTAGCCTTTCGGTCACGGAGCTCTCGGAGGTCACCGAGCGCCCCGAGCAGTTCTGCGGGATGCACTTTTTCAATCCACCCGTGCGGATGGCGCTGGTCGAGGTCATCTCGGGTGCTCACTCCAGCGACGAGACCCTCGACACGATCGAGGCACTCGCCGACGACTTCGAGAAGACCCCCGTTCGCGTTCGAAAGGACTCGCCGGGTTTCATCGTCAACCGGGTGCTCGTTCCGCTGCTCAACGAGGCCTGCTGGATGGTTCACGACGGCGAGGCCACCGTCGCCGAGGTGGACTCGACCACGAAGTTCGAGATGGGCCACCCGATGGGTGCGTTCGAACTCGCCGACCAGGTCGGCCACGACGTCACGGTGGACGTCCTCGAGTACCTCCACGACGTGCTCGGCGAGGCCTACGCGCCCTGTCCGCTGCTCGAAGAGAAAGTCGAGAACGAGGAACTCGGCCCCAAGACCGGGCAGGGCTTCTACGACTACGAGGACGGCGGCGTCGAGATCCCGCCCGACGAGGGCCGCGACGACGTCGAGACGCGACTGGTCGCGATGATGGCCAACGAAGTCGGCAAACTCGTCGGCGACGACGTCGCGCCGGTCGGCGATATCGACCGTGCGATGCAACTCGGCACGGGTCAGCCCGACGGTCCGGGGCGCGTCGCCGACGACCACGGACTCGACGGCCTCGTGGAGACGCTCGAAGACCGCCACGGGGAGACTGGCGCCGCTCGATACGAGGTGTCCGACGGCCTCCGCGAGGCCGCCGAATCCGGCAGGTTCTACGGCGAGGACGAGGGAGACTCCGACGAGGGGATGAGCTACGAACAGATCGCCGTCGAAGTCGACGGTCGGGTAGGGCACATCGAACTCGACCGTCCGACGCGGATGAACACGATCACGCCACGTATGCTCGACGAACTGGAGGCCGCGCTCGACGCTTTCGAGGCGGACGAGGGGGTCCGCGCGGTGCTGCTGGAAGGTGCCGGCGACCGCGCGTTCTCGGCCGGTTTCGACGCTGCGACTGCAGCGCCAAGTGGCCCCATCGACGCGACCGAGATGACCCGCCACGGGCAGCAGGCATTCGGCCGGTTCGAGGAGGTTGGGATGCCCGTCGTCGTCGCGGTCGACGGCTACTGTCTCGGCGGTGGCATGGAACTCGCCGCGTGCGCGGACCTGCGTATCGCCAGCGAGGCCGGCCAGTTCGGTCAACCGGAGCACAACCTCGGGCTGATGCCCGGCTGGGGCGGCACGCAGCGACTCCCCCGCATCGTCGGCGAAGGCCGCGCCAAGGAGATCATCTTCACGGCGAAGAACGACTACGACGCCGAGACGATGTACGACTACGGCTTCGTGACCGAAGTCGTCGGGCCGGACGAGTACGACGACCGCAAGTGGGAACTCGCTCGCGACCTCGCGGCGGGCCCGCCTATCGCTCAGAAACTTACCAAGCGCGCGATGCTCGCCGGTCGCGACGACATGGAGGCCGGTCTCGAACTCGAGGCCTCCTCCTTTGGCCACCTGTTTACGACCGACGACGTCTGGGAGGGACTGGCCGCCTTCCAGCAGGACCGCGACCCCGAATTCGAGGGGAAGTGAGGGTGTTGTTGCGGTAATTCGTCCCTGTTTCGCCCCTCGTACCCGGGAATTTTTATCGTGCGACCGATTACATGGAACTGAGCATTCCCATGAGCATGGACTCCGGGGAGACAGTCGTACAGACTGAACTCGAATCGGACGAGTACGACCGTCTCAAACGAGTCGCGGAAGACGAGGGGATCTCGCTCAAAGAGGCACTCAAACGGGCCGCGCTGGCGTACACGTCCACACATTCGCGCCACGACCCCGAAGACCCGTTTTTCGCGGGGGAACCGGAACCGTGTGACGACACGGACGAAGACGAGGACCTGACGGCGAGGAAGACAGACACGTATCTCTACGGAGAGGAGTGATGGACGAGGAACTGGCGGCGTTTCGACCCGCGTCTGCTGGTCCGACTGCGCTGTTTCTGGACACGAGCGCGCTCTTCGCGTACTTTCATCCGGACACTGCCGAACACGACCGCATCGAGTCGTTTTTCCAGCGGGTCGGCCGGAACGAGATCCCGTACCGACCACTGTATACGAGTACCTACGTCGTCGACGAACTCGTGACGCTACTCCTTTCGAAGGGAACCACCGAGTACGCCGCGTCGGCCATGTCGCGAACGCTCGACTCGAAGAGTATCGACGTGATCCGGGAATCGGAAACTGCGTTCGAAGCGACCCGCGACCGGATCGAGCGATACGACGACAGAACCGTCTCCTTCACGGACCAGTTGAGCGCCGTTCAAATGCGGGAGCGAGATGTTTCGCACGTCCTCGCGTTCGACGGTGACTTCGAGACGCTCGGATTCCAGCAGATACCGCGAGAGTGAACGCAGTCCACTGGACGTCCACTGTCCGGCAGTACTCAGTACGCGAATAGTTTCCAGACCCACTCTCGCGGGGTTCGCGGTCCCGGCGGGGTGGGCATCTCGACGTCGCGGTCGGTCAGGACCTCGTACCTGGCGTCGAACGAGGCGTTGCGCTCGGGTGTCGTCGCGTTCAGGCTGGCGCGTCCGCCTTCCACCACGCCCCGGTCGGTGCCGATCCGCATCCGTATCTCCGCAGTCTCGTAGTCGACACGCTCTGGCCGGATGTCGAACAGTGCTGCGAAGACGGCGTCGCCGTCGGTCAGGGCGATCGTTCGCGTTCCGTCGCTCTCGGCGACGGTCTCCCACTCGCCGGTCCCGGCCTCAGGCAGTCCGAACCCGCCCCGATCGAGGACGTAGGGCTGGCCCGCGACGCGCCAGTAGGCCGGGTAGGTGAGGGCAGTCCAGCCCGAATCGCGGCGCTCGGCGAGGTCGAAGGGCGCCGTTCGCCAGGTCAACGTGCCCGCCTCGCCACCTCTCGTGGCGTAGATCGCTCCCGGTTCGGCGTAGACAGTGGTGCCGCCGCCACCGAAGTCGTTCGTCTGTCGGTACTGGCGGTCCGCGCGGTCGACCGCCCAGGTCACGCTAGCCTCGCCGTCGTTCCGGACGTGGGTGAGGACGTGACTCGTCGACTCCGTGTTCGCGACGGCCGTCGCGTAGGCGGCCGACGGGTCCTGGGGGATCGCCTCGGCGCTGCCGGTCGGTCGCGTTTCGGTCACGCGGACAGCGGTCGCGCCCGCGACGAGCGCCACGCAGAGTATCGTCACGACTGCGACCCGCCGAACCGGAATTTCACTGTGTGACTCCCGTCCGTTCGCGAGTGCTGCGACCGCGGGGTACCAGACCGCCAGGACGAGCACCAGTCCAGCGCCGGCCACGCCGGCGATCAGCGCCGGGGACGGGCCTCGGACCCCGGGACCGACGGCGACGAACCCGGCAATCCCCGCGACTGCCGCGAGGACACCGACGACGAGGTGCGCGACGAGGACGCCGCCCGTCGACAGCGGTGCAGTCGCCGCGGTGAGGGGTGCGCGAACGATCGAGCGCCAGTCAGCGCTCGCCGCGGCGCGTTCGACCGCGGGTACGAGCAGCCCCCAGGCGACGACCGTCCCAGCACCGACACCCGGAAGGGGTACGCCGAGAACGACGGCCATCGACAGCGGGCCATGTCCAAGCCAGTAGAGACCGTAGCGGACGGCGGTGTCGAAGACGAGGAAGAGTCCGGTCCCGACGAGGAGTGCGACGGCGTGGCCGACGACGGCGACCGCGAGTAACCCGCCGGCGTGTTCGCGGAGCGTCGAAACGGGGTCGAGGTAGACCGCCGCGGAATTGCCGTCGGCCGAGGCAACGTTGCCGATCGACGGGAGTCCAGCGCCGAGCAGTGGGACGGCGACGACGGGTGGCACTACGACCGAAAACACGGGATGGACGAGGCCGACTGCGATGCGGAGGGCCGTTTCGCCGAGGGCGGCCAGGGCGACGAGGCCGACGACCCGCGGACGGGTTGCAGCGACCCGCCCACTGGATTGGAGGGTGGAGAGCACGTCATCCTGTGGTAGCGATAGCGGTGTCAACCTTTTGCTGTGGCTCACTACCGGGGCCGAACGGTGGGGAATCGGTCTTCGGCCGTATCCTTTTACCCGAGAAAGCAGAACAGTCGCGTATGGCCGGGCGTGATAGCCGTCGTATCGCTCGCGACCGGATGAGCGAACCGCACATCAGTGGACGACGGATCAGCGTTCGACAGGTGTACGCGCTCGTCGAGGAGGCAGACGAAAATCCGCAGACAGTAGCCGACCGATACGACCTCGACGTCGCCGACGTCTACCACGCGCTGGCGTACTATCACGACCACCCGGAAGAGATGCGGTCGGTCGAGGACGAACGCCACGATGCCATCGAATCAGTCCGCGAGCGGATCGACCGGCCCGAGGGCGTGGATCCGCATTCGACGGGCGACGAGGAATGAGCGACTGGCGGTTTCTTCTCGACGAAAACGTCGACCCGAAGGCGGCCACGTTCCTGGAAAGCGAAGGGGTATCAGCGGAATATGTCCCCGACGTCCTCCGGCAAGGAGCGGACGACGAGACGGACGTCTTGCCATACGCAGTCGAACACGGACTCGTCGTCGTGACGAGCGACGTGACCGATTTCAGTGACCTGGCTCCCGCAGACCACACCGGTGTCGTGTTACTGTACGACGACACGATGGCTGCCCACGACATTGCTTCGGGGCTACTGGCGATCGTCGACGCGTATCCGAGTCGAGCGGCGTTCGATGGAGTCGAGGAACTCGATCCGTGGGTATGATCGAGCGGTGAAGCCAGGCGGTGACTACAACCGCAGTTCGATCCTGTCACCCACCGCCACGCCGAACGCCTCGTCGCCACGCCCTCGATTCACCGCGAGTTCGACGTTGCCGTGACTCCCGACGGTGACGAGTCGCTCGCCGGCCGCGAGTTCGGCGTAGGCGTCCCGGACTGGGACGGTTTCGCCGTCGACTGTGAGTTCGGACAGACCGGCCAGGGCCTCGCCGGGGACGTTCGTGACGGCGTTTCCGAAGTCGTCGACGACGAGGATCTCACCGACTGCACGGTCGTCTCCGATCTCCGGTTCGGGGAATCGGAGGTCCACCCACTCGTCGGTCGGGACACACCGGTCGACGTCGGCCACCGAGGCGGCGTCGTGGACCGCCGCGGCGGCGGGTGCGAAGACGTCCCGCCCGTGGAAGGTGTTGCTCGCCGTCGCATCGTCGGCGTACTCGTACTCCCAGACGCGGAAGTCGTCGCCGTTTCGTTGCGCCGTCAACTCGCGAGCCACCGGTACGACGACGCCGTTGTCGGGCGCGACCAGCAGGTGCTCGCCCGCTTCGACGACGAGCGCCGCTCGGTCCGTTCCGACGCCTGGGTCGACGACCACGCAGTGGGTCGCGGGCGGGAAGTAGGGGAGGACCTCTCGGAGCCAGAACGCCGCCGCGCGGACGTCCTGTCGCGGGAAGTCGTGGGCGATATCCTCGATGCGGGCGTCCGATTGCGAGCAGATTACGCCTTTCATCGCGGCGGGATACGGGCTCCCGAAGTCCGATGCGAGCGTGATCATGGGCGTGTGCTCGCCCGGGAAACGCAAAAACGATCGCGTTGGAATCCGAGCTTGTTGTTCACTGTGCGTGCGAACCTAGCAGTTGTTTCGTGTTGTGTTGGTGTGAAAGAAACGGCGACTATGGACAGCACCACAGTCGTCAGTGTGCGATGAAAGCCCTCGGGCCGCTGGCGGTCGCTGAGCCGGATATTCTCGCTCGAACAGCCGCACAGCACCGCACTCGCGAGAATAGGGCCCGCTCAGGCGACTCCGCTCCCTTCGGTCGCCGCCAGCGGCCCTCGCCCTTTCATAGTGATTAAGGAAGTTATTTACCAATAGACGTAATAGAGCCGGTAATGGGTCGGCTCGACGAGGTTGCGCTTGAGGAACTCTACGATCTCAAAGAGGAAATTGACGAAG
>Ga0207771_101394_pt1 | contig 10455 bp, 4 predicted proteins | sample A23M2SouthBayCA_2_FD_187731 | JGI IMG/M metagenome (GOLD analysis project Ga0207771, IMG submission 187731) | Aerobic enrichment media microbial communities from Eden Landing Ponds, California, USA - A23 M2 (2) (SPAdes) | ecosystem: Environmental > Aquatic > Marine > Unclassified | place...
TAACGTATCCCCGGTTTGAGGGTTCAAGGTGATGTAACTCCATTGATAATATTGTGGAAACCCGTCCGGATCTCCACCATCCCAATGAAGGGTAACATTAGCAAATAAAGTGTCCCCCTCAACAGGCACTTCAACCATGGTTGTTTCAGGGGGCTTATTAGGAGTTGCCTTGCCCGGTTCTTTGAACAATGGATTGTCACAGGCATACAAAAAGGTGGTAAGAACAAATAGTGTGAAGATTGCAATGCTAGACCAACTGGCTTGATTTGTCATAATTGTATCGACTACTTTTTATTAATGCCTTGTTTAATTTATAGTTTTTCTAATCTGAACTTTACTTTCCCGAAAAAGTTTTTCGTTTCCAGCGATAGCATTTTAAGCTGGGTTTCAGGTACAAGGTGATATATATGGGGAAAATAAAATTACACGAATTTTTAATGAGTGAATTTTGATTACTACTAATTTATTTAATAGATTATGTCCAGAGTTGCAAGGATTAAATTAATATGCTAAATGGTTTTAGCTAAGTTTTGAATTTGGCACATAGTTAAAAATCCAAACTAAAAGTAAGGGGATAATATGATTGATGAGATACGATTTACGAGCGTATTTTCAATTTCTTTATTGCTATTGACGTTGGTTTTTAGTCAGGAGATGAACGCCCAGCAGTTCATGTCGCCATTTGAGGCTGATTCCAATACGGTTCTGCTTATGCATTTTGACGAAAGTCTGGACAATGAATCGACCTTGGGGCCTGCCGATGGACAATTTTATGGGGAGAGTTATGGGTATGTGAACTCTAATGTCGGTGATGCCTTTAACAGGATGTTATATCTGGATAATAGTTCGCCAACCGATACCACGGGCGTGATTGTACCTGATCATAAAGAGTTGAGGTTGGCTGAAGATTGGACCATAGAGATTTGGGTAAATATTTTAACGTTTGGGGAGACAACTGATGACTGGAGATGGCGTCCCCGTATTGTGGTTAAGACCATGCAGCATGAAGATGGGCCTGCAGGATATAACTACCAGTTGATTGGTCGCGGTGATTTTAGAAGCTTCCGCGGAAACTACCGGGCATTTGAAGATTCTACTTTGCTGGGTTGGAGCTGGTTGAATACCGATACCAGCCCCGGCAGTTTTCAGACCGGTGAGTGGTTCCATATGACCTATATGCGTGATGCCAGTCAAAATATCACCGGTTTGCTGCTTCATGACAAGGAAGGGAATCTGGTTGAGTTCGCTTCGCGCGATTACAATCCCGACCTTTTTCATCCTCCAGATACCTTTAATACAGCTGATATTAACATCGGGTTCATGAAATATCCCGATCCACCGCGCTTGGCTGATGCATTTGTAGATGGATTCCTGGACGAGTTGCGCATAAGCAATACTATCCGCAGTTACGAGACTGCCCCGATTATCAGTAATGTTACGAAGTTGGATCAGGTTGCACCGAACACACAAACAGAAGTTGCGGCAACGGTCAAGTTTTTTGAGGGAAGTGAGCTTGATCAGCTTATGTTGAACTACAACGCAGGCAATGGATGGCAGTCCACCCAGATGGCTGAAAGTCAATCACAATATGTCGGTAATATTCCCGGCCAGCCAGCGGGAACCACGGTTCAATACTATGTTTCGGGAAAGGCCAAAAACGGGCTCTCTTCATCGGCCCCCAATGGTGTGAACCCGGATCGAGGTCCTTATATGAATTATGCGGTCCAGGACACGGCTGGAATGGTACTTAATCTTGATTTTGAAAGTGGAAACTTGCCTCCCGAAAATAATGGTAATACCGGTGCTTCCCTTGACTGGACATTGGGTGGTAACCCACAAGTTGTTGATGGTGGAGCAAATGGAACCAGCCGAGCTCTTTACCTGGAAGGCGACTCCTCTCACATCTCCCTGGGAACCGGTCTGGGCGAGCCGAATTATCAGACGGATCGCAATGCGGCTTATATGAAAAGCGAAAACTTCGTTATCGACTTTTGGGTTAAATCCGATTCCTTGCCTGCCGGCGGTACCCGATTCCTGATCAAGGAAGGACAGCAACGAGGTATTTACGAAGGGTGGAACGCCTTTAATTATCAGATTTGGTCGCCAGGAGCAGGAAATGTTGTGCCGGCATCCTATTTCCAGAATGGCTCCAATGTGTTAACCAATGAGTACAGTGGGAATCTGACCGGGTTGGATAGTACGATAACCGAAAATAAATGGTATCGCATTGTCAATGTTATGAAGAGCCAGGATACGGTCTTCAGTCAATTGTATAATGCGGATAATGAACTTATCGATGAACAGGGGTCTGCCTTAATATCGGAAAGTATACTCAGTGATCCTTTCCCGAGCGGACATCCGTTCCTTTCAAATGGTCCGTTTAGGATCGGTGCATTCAGCCCTGCACTCGAGGACCTGGAAACCCCGTTTGGCGTGCCTGACGGCCCGCTTTATAACGGATGGGTTGATGAGGTGAAGTTTTACAATTATGTCCCGGATGATTATCTGATAACCTCTATTGAGGAGCCTGGCCAGATTCCCGAACGGATAACGCTCGGCGATAATTATCCTAATCCGTTTAATCCCAAGACAAAGATTAACTATAGTCTGCCAAGAGCAGTAGATGTCACACTCACCGTATACAATGTCTTGGGCAGGGAGGTTGCAACATTAGTGGATCAAAAACAGAAATCCGGAACCTACACAGTCACATTCGACGGTAAAGGTCTTGCAAGCGGTTTATATTTCTACCACTTGAAGACCGATAACGTAACTAAAGTCAAAAAGATGCTTCTGCTTAAATAGTTCTTTTTGCGAGTTTGACTATAAAAAGCAGGCTGGTATGGACGTTAGGCAGGCCAGCCTGCTTTTTTTACTAACCAGTTAAAAGTAAGATCCATTAATATCTTTATGCGTACTAGACAGTATTATGCTGGATTTGCGGTTTTCCTAGTTATTTTCTGTTTAACATTTACTGCAAAAGGTCAATTTATACGGACGGACTGGGAGATTCATGATGTTAGTCAAATTATTGAATTGGTTAATAATCATGGATCGCTGCACCAGGTGCCTATTTCTGGTTACCCAAGACTTGTTAATGCGGAGTTTCCACCCGGTAGTAATACGGAACATCACTACGCTATCGGTCCTATCGTTGCTGGTCTTTCTGAGGATAGGCAAGATACGATGGTTACGACCATTCAGATTGCTCAATGGAATACCGGCGATGAATTTGCGGGCTATAGTGAGGCACGGTGGGACAGTGTTTATAAAGTTAATCGAGGAGATACCATCGATATTGGAGATCCCGAAGATCCATATTATCCCGAATACACTCCTCATTCGGATCAGGATTTAGTCACTCGGTACAATGACTACAATCGCGCTGCTCTCAATGTTGCGGATCATGATCCCATGTTTCTTGATGTTTATCAGCGAAGCTGGGCATGGGCCTCAGCACCGATGAATCAGTTTCATATATTTAATCTTGATTTCATTTTTACCGAGAAAGAGATAAAAGATGCATGGTTTGGAGTATTTTTTAATCCCTCTGTAGGATATTATCCTGCCGGTGGTGAAGACACTGATGATTACGTAACTTATTACCCCGATCATAAAATGATTATAGGTCAGGATGCTGATGGCGGTCCTGATGGTAATACGGAAACCATGATGGGAGTAAAAATTTTACCTCCCCGTAATCAAGCTAATAATAACTTTGATTGGACTTTCCGGTGGGGTTGGGAGGATCTGCAATTCACAAGGGATGGATCAAGATATGAAGCATTTTCAAATGGTGAGATTCAAACCAATCAGGTAACAGAGGGGAACACCATTTCCTTTCATTCTTTTGGTCCCATTAATTCCCTGGGTAAGGGAGATACCGTTTCATGGCGATATGCAACGGTATATGGATACAGTGAGCAAGAAGTGCTTGAAAAATCTCGATTGATTGACAGATTGGCACCGGATTTTAAGGTTCCTTCTTCTCCGCCATCCCCAAATGTTACGGTCGAAACCAGTAATAAGCAAGTTACCCTAAAATGGGATCGTTCGGCAGAGAAATATGATGACCCGCAACGCTGGGATGATGCTGAACAACCCTTTGAAGGATATCGAGTCTACAAAAGTACCCAAAGTGTTGACGGACCGTGGACCCTTGTCTCTATTAGTGATGTAAAAGGGAACGTATTCGGACATAATATAGGATTAAAGCATGAATTTAAAGATACCGGATTGTTAAATAATGTAGAGTATTATTATACCGTTACCGCTATTTCCAAACCGGATACGGTGCTTGGATTTCCGTCGCAAGAGTCCAGCAAGCGTGTAAATGCGGTAACGGTCACCCCCGGTACTGGATCGAGGGAAGAAGTGGGAGAAGTAGCAGTGGTGCCCAATCCTTATCGGGGAGATGTAGATTACAATTCTATGGATCCTCCCTGGGAGAAACCGGATCCAACGCGGGATCGCTGGCTGGAACAAGACAGAAGAGTTCAGTTTATCAATCTACCCGGACGATGTACAATAAAGATTTATACGCTGACAGGGAAACTGGTTGAGACTTTGAATCATAACGATCCCAATAAAGGATTTGAAGATTGGAATCTAACCAGTAATGTAAATCAGGCGATTGCCAGCGGAATTTATCTTTTCACAGTGAGGAATGAAGAGACTGGTAATACGCAGACCGGAAAGTTTGTCATCATTAAGTAAGTGAAATAACGCTGTAGACTCTGAATGATTCAGGCTTATGAATAGAGAGTTTTTCTAAAGCTTATAAAATTCCATTAGGACAGTCTATAGCTGAGTCTAAAATAAAATAATGATTAAAATGGGAAAGGATTTAATATGAAATATTCAGGGATGATTTTAACGGTTTTAGTTCTTTGTATAACATTTACTGTGACTAAAGCACAGCAAACGCAGCCGAATAAGATCCAACAACTGCAAAAAGCGCAGCAAGCTGAGTTACAGTATCAAAAAGAACAAGAACAGGTGGATTCGCTGATCAAAGTCCAGAATTTGGAAAAAAGATTTTTTTCGGAAGGACGATTATATGAATTGGTCCGTGTACAGCGAAATCGACCTCTCTATTATGTTACCCATAATGTAGATGCCCAGGCGAGTATTGCAGTTGACAAAATTCAGCCCGGCGGTATATCCGGATTTGACCTAACCGGTAAAGGAATTACCCTCGGTGAATGGGATGGAGGACGGGTACGCGTTACACACCAGGAATATGAGGGACGTGTAACTCAGATTGACGATCCCGATGAGCTGAGTGGCCATGCCACGCATGTGGCGGGTACCATGATTGCTGCAGGGGTAAATCCGGATGCCGAAGGCATGTCGCCGGAAGCCGAAATAAAAGCTCATAACTGGAATAATGATTTTTCCGAAATGAGATCGGCTGCCGCAAATGGACTGGTCGCCTCGAACCACTCCTACGGTACGGTGGATGGATGGGGTGGAAATAGAGCTTGCCGGGATGATACGGATGAGGAGTTTCCAGTCTGGCATGGTGATCCAACTATTAGTCTGGAAGAGGATTACCGATTTGGTTTTTATGTGAACGGGGCAGAGCGTTGGGATGACATTGCTTATGACAATCCCCATTATTTGATCGTCCAGTCTGCGGGTAATGACAGGGGGGAGTCGGGTCCGCCGGCATCGGATCCCGGTCACTGCGTATATCGTTTCGGTGAATGGCAATACTCCGAGCGAATCCGACAGGCCGATGGAGGAGAAAATGGGTATGAATCTATAGGCAGTAAAGGAAATGCGAAAAATATACTGACGGTTGGAGCGGTACGCGATATAGATAATGGCTATCAAAATCCCTCTGATGTTCAGGTTACCGGGTTTAGCAGTTTTGGTCCCACTGATGATGGCCGCATTAAACCTGACGTGGTTGGAAATGGTTTAGGCCTGATTTCTTCATGTTCTGCAAGTGATGATTGTTATTCAAGCTCTTCTGGTACATCGATGTCTTCTCCCAATGTCACGGGCGCTATCGGTTTGCTGCATGAGTGGTTTCGTCGATTGAATCAGGATTCGACGTTTTATGCAGCAACGGTTAAGGCGTTATTGATTCAGACCGCCGATGAAGCGGGGCCGTATAAAGGACCTGACTTTAAGCATGGATGGGGATTGGTAAATGCACACAGGGCGGCTGAGCTGATCAAGAAAGATAACCTTCACGGAGGGGATGTGATTCAACAGTTATCGTTGAACGAAGGGGATACCATCGAAGTTCCCCTGGAAATTGCTCCGGACTCCAAAGAATTAAATGTAACGCTGGCATGGACGGATCCGCCGGGAAATTCCCCTGAACCTCAGCTGGATCCCACCGATCCGATGTTGATAAACAACGTGGATTTGAAGGTCGTCGGACCCGATTCGACCCATTATCCGTGGAAGCTGGATGGTTCAAATCCTTCGGCAGCTGCCACGAAAGGTAAGAACGACGTTGATAACGTGGAGAAAGTCACGGTCTCGGATCCCGCAGGGGGGGATTACCTGGTTCAAATTACGCATGACGGCAGTTTGCAGAGTGGATCGCAGGATATTTCCCTGGTCCTGGACAGAGGACCCGGTGAAACTTACCAGGCAAGTGGCCGTGTATCTATAGAAGGGGCAGGAGATGGAGCAGCCGGTGTTCCGCTGTATATATCGGGCTTCGGCGAAACAGATACCGTGCGTACAGATTCACTGGGACATTTTGTTTTCTATGGGTTGTATAATGCTGAATATACTGTTAGACCGGCGGAACGAGAGGTTGAGGGGGTTACTTTTAGTCCGGATAGTATTAACTTTTCGGTCGATCAGCAGGATATATCTGAAGTCAACTTTATAGCAAGTACTCCCGGGAAGAGAAATATTTCCATGAGTCTTAATACGGCTACATTGCCCGATACGATTGGCCCCGCTGATACCATCCAGGTCAGAGGAAATTTTGCAGGTACCTCGGATGCCCCCGATCAGCTTCCGGATGGTAATACGTTGGCCTGGAATGAGCAATCAACACTTAACATGACTCATATTGCCGGCGACTATTGGGAGACGGAGTTTGAAATTCCGGAATCCCAAACTATCCGATATAAATTTTATTCGAGTCAGAATGAAGAGATTGAGGCCGGCGGACTTGAAACGGGAGAAGCTCATACAATCGAGGATGGAGTAGGTCATCTTGACTTGCCTCTTCACTATTATGAACAGGATCAAGAATCAGATTATGCCTACGACTGGCTCCCGTGGGATGATCAATCTGGAATGACGGCGGTGAGGTTTCGAATTTATATTCCGGAAATATTCAACCCCATAATTGTGGGTGTCCGGGGCAATGGATTCAAGGGCAGGGGTCCGCTGCGCGAGGACCAAACACGCGTACGGGCCAATCGGGAATCTCAGAGCGACGGCGTGCCGGGATATCGGTTATTTTCCGGTGTGGCATATTATGATACCTCGTTGGTCGGACAAGTGCAGCAGTATAAGTTTAATTTTGAGTTGACTGACTGGATCGAAGCTCCTTGGAGGAGCTTTGTTATTCCCGGGAATGATACTACATTGCATTGGACGTATCCCAACAATGTTTTGCCGGTAGTGGATGAGATGTCGGTCACGGTGGAACAAGATACGTTCGCCGTTGTCAATGTGTTGGATAACGCATCCGATCCTGACGGTGATTCACTTCGAATTGGCGGATTTGATCCCCCGATGCACGGGACGGCAAGCGTAGTGGGTGACAGTCTGTTGAAGTATGATCCCGATTCCGGTTATACGGGAAAAGATGAGGTGGTCTATTATATAGAGGACAGCCGTAATGCCCGGGTGGAATCGAGGTTGAAAGTTGAAGTGCAACAGGCAACCTCTATTGAAGATAAACCGCAGGTTCCGACAGAGTATGCCCTGCATCCCAATTATCCCAATCCGTTCAACCCCAGCACGACTATCAAGTACGCCTTGCCGGCTCAAAGTCATGTGAAACTCCATGTCTATAATTACCTGGGCAGAAGGGTGGCCACGCTGGTTAATGAGAGCCAGTCGGCAGGCATTTATACCATTCGCTGGAATGCCGGCGGGTTGAATAGTGGAGTCTACTACTACCGTATTGAATCAGGAGAATATCGAGAAACACGGAGTATGATTCTGGTTAAATAGTGTTGTATAATTACTTGAATAGTTCCTTTATCCATAGGCATCTTGGGAATTCCTCGAGCTTTGCATTACGGCTAATATTATTGGCCTGGAAATTGCCGAGGTTTGGGTCGGGTGAAAAATTAATTAAGGGCATGCTATATCTATCGAGGGATGTATGAGGAAGAGATGAAAAGTTGAACGCCGGCATTCGAGGTATAACGAGGGGGTTGTTTAAAGGTTAATTACAGCATTAGATGATTAGTTTTATGAAAAAGTTCTCGTTTGTAAAAATAATTGTATCGAGCACATTAGTGTTTATTGTTTGGTTTCTGCCCGCTGTTATCTTTGCACAGCAAACAGCACGGGGAACGGTATATTTGGATTCGAATGGAAATGGTCAGCGGGATCCCGGGGAAAAGGGAATACCGGAGGTGCCGGTCTCGAATGGGCGGGATGTGGAGCTGACGGACGAGTCGGGACAATATGCTTTGTCCATAGACGAGGACGGAGGGACCATTTTTGTTATAAAACCGGCTGGATACAAATTGCCGGTAAACCATCACAACCTTCCGCAATTTTATTATATACATAAACCGGAAGGATCCCCGGACTTGAATCATGAGGGCGTAGACCAAACGGGCCCGTTGCCGGATTCCATAAATTTTGCCTTGCAAGAAGGGGAAAAAGAGAATTCATTTCGAGCCTTGTTGTTTGGAGATCCTCAACCTCGCAACAAAAAGGAGATTGGTTACTTTAAAAAAGATATAGTGGAGGGATTAAGAAACAGCGAAAAGTATAAGTTCGGCATTACGCTCGGAGATATCGTATATAATAAACTGGGTCTGTTTGATTATCACAATCAAACCGTAGCGGAAATCGGACTTCCCTGGTATAATGTAATTGGGAATCACGATCTGAATTTTGATGCTGAAATGGATAAACATTCCGACGAGACGTTTGAGGCCACCTATGGTCCCCCGACCTTTTCCTTCAATTATGGAAACGCTCATTTTATCTTGCTCGATGATGTAATCTATCCGTCGGAGGAGGGGGTGCGTAACTATATCGGAGGATTTACAGACAAACAGCTTGAGTTTATCAAGAATGATCTTGAACATGTACCGACGGATCATCTGGTGGTCATAGCCTTCCATATCCCGCTGCATTTGGAGGAGGGATATTTTCGTGAAAAGGATCGCCGCAGGCTTTTGGACATGCTGGAAGATTATCCCCATAATCTTTCCCTGTCCGCCCACCGGCATCAACAGGAATTTCATTTTTTGGATAGTAAGTATGGATGGGAAGGAGCGAAACCGCATATTCACTATGTGGTAGGAACTTCCGGCGGTGATTGGTGGTCGGGCGAACCGGATAAGCGGGGGGTCCCACGAACGCTGATGCGAGACGGAACTCCAAATGGCTATGCTGTGCTTAACGTGGAGAATGACCAATTCACGTTTGATTATAAGGCGGCGAATTATCCCAAAGATTTTAAGATGCGCATATGGGGGCCGGATGACAAAATGCCCAGCCCGTATGCAGGAGATGGTAATCAGCTTTTTGTAAATTATTTTCTTGGCACGGATTCAACGCGGGTAGAGTACCGGATAAATGGTCGGTCGAGCAAATGGATGACTATGCAGCAAGTCTATAAAAAGGATCCCTTTGTATTATTGCACCGGAATATGTGGAGTGAGTACGGTAGGTTGCTGAAGGGAAGAAGACCGTCAAATCCAATCCGATCTCCTCATCTCTGGCATACAGATCTGCCGGACCATCTCTCTGCCGGTAAGCATACGATTGAGATTCGGGTAACCGATATGTATGATCGCTCATACCGGAAAAATTACACCTTTACCGTGGAGAAAAAATGAAATAAAGAAAGTGAAGTACCGGGATATAATACTTTTCCCACCCGGGGCGGAGAAGCATATCAGTCATTTTTAGCAATAAATTAATTTTTACGCAATGCCGGGGTTGAAGTTTAGAGCATTTCTGGATTTGCGTTTTGTTTGACTTTGATAGTTTCGCTAAATAATTTAAATTGTTCTTAACTTTAACGTTTTAGCAAGTGCTTGTAGGTTTGGTATAAAAGTGGGAAGTACTCTTGCAGAGGGCGGTTGCATGCGCTTTCAAATTTTTGAAGGGAAGAGGTGAATACAGAATAAGACTGACTGAGAGATTAGTGTATCGGAGATCGTATAAGCAGACGGAATTCTAAAGAATTAAGTAAATCTACCTTAATACATATGAACACTCAGGAAACCACGGGGGCAAGCAGCAAAAAAAGTTCTGAAACAAACAAGAAATCAG
>Ga0207771_101395_pt1 | contig 10455 bp, 7 predicted proteins | sample A23M2SouthBayCA_2_FD_187731 | JGI IMG/M metagenome (GOLD analysis project Ga0207771, IMG submission 187731) | Aerobic enrichment media microbial communities from Eden Landing Ponds, California, USA - A23 M2 (2) (SPAdes) | ecosystem: Environmental > Aquatic > Marine > Unclassified | place...
CGACGGGGGCGAGCACGACGACGTGCCCGACGCCGTCGCCCGCGCCGAAGAGATGGTCGCGAACGGCGCGGACATCGTCGACGTGGGTGGCGAGTCGACCCGGCCGGGCGCCGACCCCGTCCCCGCCGAGGAGGAGATCGCCCGCATCGAGCCGGTGATCGAGGCCGTGAGCGACCTGGGCGCGCTCGTCTCCGTCGACACGCGGAAGGCCGCCGTCGCGCGGGCGGCGCTCGACGCCGGCGCCGACATCCTCAACGACGTCTCCGGGCTGGAGGACCCCGAGATGCGACTCGTCGCCGCGGAGCACGACGTCCCCGTCGTCGTAATGCACTCAATCGAGGCGCCGGTCGATCCCGACGCCGACCCGGAGTACGACGACGTCGTCGAGGACGCGGTCGACGAGCTGACCGAGCGCGTTCTCCTCGCGGAGAAGGCGGGGCTCGACCGCTCACAGGTCCTCGTCGACCCGGGACTCGGCTTCGGGAAGTCGAAGCGGGAGAACTTCGAGCTGCTCGGTCGGATCGGCGAGCTCCGCGCGCTCGGCTGTCCCATTCTCGTCGGCCACTCGCACAAGTCGATGTTCGACCTCGTCGACGCGGCCGAGGAGAGCTACGAGGCGACCGTCGCCGGCACCGCCGTCGCGGCGCTCCGGGGGGCGGATATCGTCCGGGTCCACGACGTCGCGGCCAACGCCGCGGCCGTTCGGGTCGCGGCGGCGGCCGACGATCCAGACGCCGCCGGGGAGTGAGTCACTCGCCCGCGCCGAGCTCCCGGTAGGTCGACAGCAGCCGGCCGACCACCTGCTCGCGGTCGTACCGCGTCATGGACTCGTCGATCGTGCGCCGCCCGTACGACCGAGCCTCGACGACGGCGTCGGCGATCTCCTCGGAGGTCGTCGCCCGGAAGCCGCGTTCGTGTCCCTCGACGAGTTCGTGAGCGGCCGACTCGCTCTGGTACTCGACGACCCCGACACAGCCACAGGCGAGCGCCCACAGCAGCTCCGTCGGGAACTCCTCGCGGGTCGCGGTGTGGACGAACGTCCGGGCGCCGCGGTAGAGCGCGACCCGCTCCTCGCGGGGGATGTCGCCGAGGAACGCGACACGGTCGTCGATTCGGAGGTCCGCAGCGGCCTGCTCGAACTCCGCGCGTGCAGGGCCGTCGCCGACGATCGCAGCCGTCCAGTCGTCCTCCCGGAGTTCGGCGAGCCCCAAGAACAGCGATTCGAGGTTCGCGGCCGAATCGAGTCGACGGCCGGCGACGACGTCCGGCGCGTCCGAGTCCGGTTCGATGGCACGAACCGTCTCGAAGTCGATGAACTCCGGCAGGACGGTGACGCGTTCCTCGCCGACGCCGTGGGCTGCGAGCCGCGCACGGACGTATCGCGACGGGGTGAGCAGCCGGGACGGGACGCGCCGCGCGGCGTCCGCCATCCTCCCGTCGTCGACGGGTTCGTCGCCGTACCAGTCGCAAACGAGCGGCGCGCGGGCGAGCGTCGCGCCGACCTTCGCTGCGAGCAGCATCGACGCGGGGGCGGGCGTCGCGTGGACCACGTCGGGCCGGAAGCCGGCGAGCAGCGTCGGGAGGCGCGCGAGCGACGAGCCGAGCGCCGGCGCGATATCGATGCGCCGGTAGCGGAGGTCGTCGTCCATCCGCCACGACCTCGCGTCGGGCCCGTACCACCACTCGGTGCAGAACACCGTCACGTCGTGGCCGCGGCGGGCCAGCGCGCGGGCGAGCGACTCCGCCCGTGCGACGCCCTGCCGGTCGGTCCGGTGGGTCGTCTCGAAGGCGACGACGGCGACACGCATTACCACCGACCGGGTGGGGAGGGGGCAAAAAACCCGGCGAGAGGGACACCGTCGTCGGGACGAAGCGACGCTCGACGGCGACGACGGAGAACCGTTATGCGGACCGAACCGTACACGACGGCTATGCGGGATATCGAACGCTACCTCAACGTCCGGAGCGCCCACGGGGCGAGCGTCGCACCGGACGGCACCGTCGCATTCCTCATGAACACGACCGGAACGCCACAGGTGTGGACCCTCGACGGGCCGCGGGAGTGGCCGGTTCAGCGGACGTTCTTCGACGAACGAGTCACCTTCTGCGAGTACGCCCCGACCGACGCGACGCTCGCCTTCGGGATGGACGAGGGCGGCGACGAGCGCGCACAGCTGTACCGGCTCGACCCCGACGGCGAGATAACGGAGTGGACGCGACAGCCGGACGCGAAACACCGGTGGGGTGGCTGGTCGTCGGACGGCGAGCGGTTCGCGTTCGCCTCAAACCGCCGCGACGAGGCCGTCTTCGACGTGTACGTCCAGGACCGTGACGCGACCGGCGAGGACGCCGACCTGCGGTACGAGGGGGACGGCTGGCTCTCGGTCGCCGGCTGGTCGCCGGACGACGAGACACTGCTCGTCCACGAGGCGCACTCGTCGTTCGACCACGACGTGTACGCGCTCGACGTCGCCTCGGGAGAGCTGACCCACCTCACGCCCCACGAAGGGAACGTGCGCTACCAGAGCCTCGAGTGGGGACCCGACGGGAACGTCTACCTCGTCACCGACGAGGGGCGCGACGCGCTCGCGCTGGCGCGGCTGACGCTCGGTGGCGACCTCGACATCGTCCACGGGGACGACTCCACGGACGCCCCCTCGCCGGACGGCTGGAACGTCAACGGGGTCGCGGTCGACGAGGCGACCGGCCGGCTCGTCTACTCGCGGAACGTCGACGGCTACACGGAGCTTTCGGCCGCGGACCTCGTCGACGACGGGCTGACGCTCCGCGAGCGTTCCCTCCCTCCGCTCCCGGACGGCGTGGCCGGCGGCGTGGCCTTCTTCGACGGCGCCGACCGGCTCGCCGTGACGGCGACGAGCGATGCGGACAACGCGAACGTCCACGTCGTCGAGGTCGGTGGCGACCGCGAGCGGTGGACGAACGCCTCGACCGCGGGGCTCCCGCGCGAGGGGTTTCGCTCGTCCGAGCTCGTCCGGTTCGAGACGTTCGACGGCAGGGATATCCCGGCCTACTACACCGCGCCCGACGTCGAGGGGGCCGCGCCGGTCATCGTCGACATCCACGGCGGCCCGGAGAGCCAGCGGCGCCCCTCCTTCTCATCGGTGAAGCAGTACTTTCTCGACCGTGGATACGGCTACTTCGAGCCGAACGTCCGCGGCTCGACGGGGTACGGGAAGGCGTACACCCATCTCGACGACGTCGAAAAGCGGATGGACTCGGTGAAGGACATCCGCGCTGGGGTCGAGTGGCTCGCCGACCAGCCGACCGTCGACCCCGACCGGCTCGTGGTCATGGGTGGCTCCTACGGCGGCTTCATGTGTCTCGCCTGTCTCACGGAGTACCCGGAGCTTTGGGCCGCAGGCGTCGACATCGTCGGTATCGCCTCGTTCGTCACGTTCCTCGAAAACACCGGCGAGTGGCGCCGCGAACTGCGCGAGGCCGAGTACGGCTCGCTGGCCGAGGACCGGGAGTTCCTCGAATCCATCTCGCCGCTCAACCGCGCGGACCGCATCCGCGCGCCGCTGTTCGTGCTCCACGGCGCGAACGACCCCCGAGTTCCGGTTGGAGAGGCCGAACAGATCGCCGAGGAGGCGAGCGAGCACGTCCCCGTCGAGAAGCTGATCTTCGACGACGAGGGACACGGCATCACCAAACGGGAGAACCGAATCGAGGCGTATTCGGCCATCGCGGCGTTCCTCGAGGAACACGTCGGAGCGCCGTAGTCGCCGCGCCGGACCGGGATAACCGGTGGTTTTGTCGCGGGCGCGGCGACGCGAACGATACCCGGCGTTTATCAGATGCCGACCGCTCGGCCCGGTAGATGGGTGCGACCGCTCGCGACCGGGTGACCGCCCGGCTCGCACAGCTCCGTGGCGCGTACGACGGCTTCGACGTCCGACAGACGACGGTGAGCGTCGACCCCGACGAGTTCGAGCGCGCACGGGCGTCGGCGACCGGCGCCACCCTCGCCGAGCTCACGGTGGAAAACGCGGCGGACGAGCGGCTGCTCGTCCGCGAGGACGGGGAGTGGGTCCGGCCGAGCGTCGCCGTTGGCGCCGGCCAGCCGATGGCGGAAACGGTCACCCGTGAGGCAGAACGGCGGACCGGCGTGCGGCCGTCAATCATCGGCCTCGACCGCGCGGCCATCGTCTGTGTCGACTGCGCGGCGACCGACGCCTCCGCCTACCAGCTCCAGTTGCAGTTCAGCGCCGTCCCCGAAGCCGGGACGGTGACGCCGCCCGCGGCGTGGCGCGCTAAATGATATCGGTGACAGTCGCCGCCTCGACGGCCGCCGCTTCGCTCACGCCGTCGCCCAGAATGGTGTAGCGGTCGCGGATGCCGTGGGCGGTCGTCACCGCCTCGATGAAGGTTTCGGCGTCGATATCGAGCGCCGCGGCCGTCGTCGGCGCGTCGATGCTCGCGAGCGCGTCGCGCACGTCCGTCCACTCGCCGTCGTCGCCGGAGTGGAGGAACTCCGTGAGGATGGACGCGACGCCGACCTGATGGCCGTGGAGCGCCGGCTCCGGCGCGATGCGGTCGAGCTGGTGGCTGATGAGGTGTTCCGCGCCCGAGGCCGGCCGCGAGGAGCCGGCGATGGACATCGCGACGCCGGAGGAGACCAGCGCCTTCGTGACGACCCACGCCGACTCCTCGAGCTCCCGTTTGATCGAGCCGGCCCGCGAGACGAGCATCTCGGCGGTCATCTGCGAGAGTGCGCCCGCGTACTCGCTGTACTCGACGTTCTTCAGCCGGTGGGCGAGCTGCCAGTCCTTCACCGCGGTGTAGTTCGAGATAATATCGGCACAGCCCGCGGTGGTGAGTCGCCACGGCGCCGCGGCGATGATCTCCGTGTCCGCGACGACCGCGAGCGGCGGGTCTGCGGCGACGGAGTGGCGCGTGTCACCCTCCGGGACGGAGCCGCGGCCCGAGACGATGCCGTCGTGGCTCGCCGCCGTGGGCACGGAGACGAACCCCAAGTCGAGTTCGTCGGCCGCCATCTTCGCGATGTCGATGGCCTTCCCGCCACCGAGCCCGACCAGGAAGCCGGCCTCCGCGGCGCGGGCCGTCTCGATGACCTCCTGTACCACCTCGAACCGTGCGTCCTCGACGACGACCGTCTCCGGCGAGAAGCCCGCCTCGGCGAACTGCGTGCGCAGTCGCTCGCCGGCGATGTCGTCCGGCGTCGGCGAGGTCACGATGAGCGGCCGACCGTCTAGATACAGCTCCGAGACCGCCTCCACGGCGCGGTCGAGCACGCCGTGGCCGACGACGACGTTCCGGGGGAGCTTGATCCACGTCGATTTGCCGAACATACTCCCGCGTCGCGGCCGCGGGGGAAAACAGTTGTCCGCCGCTTGCAGGGGGACTCCCCCCGGCCAGGGGTAGCTTCACGGCGACCGCCCGCGAAGCCGGGCGCATGCCGACAGTCGCGGCCAACGGGGTCGAGACGTACTACGAGGCGTACGGGAACGGGCCGCCGGTCGTCGCGCTCCACGGCGCGGGAATGGACTGCCGGCTGTGGGCCGACGCGGTCCGCCCACTCGGCGACGACTACCGGCTCGTCGTTCCCGACCTCCGCGGCCACGGGCGCACCGGCGGCTCCGACCGCGAATCGTACACTGTCGGGCTGTTCGCCGAGGATGTCCGGGCGCTCGTGGACTCACTCGGGTTCGACGCGCCGGCGGTGGTCGGCCACTCGATGGGCGCGTTCGTCGCGCTCGTCTACGCCGCCCGCGAGACGGACGCCTGCACCGGACTCGCCACGTTCGGCGGCGAGGTCCCCGAGCCGCTCACGCTCGGCGAGCGGATCGAGGGCTACCGGCCCGCGCTCGTGGACGCGCTGGCGCCCGTCGTCGGCCGCGAGCGCGTGAAGCGGCTGCTCCGCCGGGTCGACGCGTGGCGGTTCGACGAGCGAGGCAGGGGCAACCCGGCGGCTATCGAGCGCGTCCACGAGCGCCACGGCGACGAGGTGCCGCCGATAACCGACGCCGAACAGCGGAAGTTGGACGCGGCCCTAGCCGACTACTACGACGTGTCGGTCGACTACCGCTCGGTCGACGTGCCGTCGCTCCACTGCTACGGCGAGTACGAGATTCCACGGGTGCAGCGGCACGCGCGGTTCATGGCCGAGCGACTGCCGGACGGGGAGACGGTTGAGATACCCGGTGCCGGGCACGTCTCGATGGTCGATTCTCCCGAGTTCGTCGTGGAGACGCTCCGGGGCTTCCTCGACGAGGCGTTCACGGGCCGCGAGGAGTGAACGGGAGCGGCTTACAGCGTCTCCAGCACGCCCAACACGCGTTCCTCGGCCTCCCGGTCCGGCCCGTTCTCCCTGCCCGTGCGGTCCGAATCGCGGTGGTCCGCGACCGTCGCCGCGAGCGCCTCATCGTGGGGCGTCGGTGCCCACCCAAGCGACCGCAGTTTTGCCGTCTCCAGCAGGTGTGGCGACTCGCGGTAGATCGGGAAGTCGGTGAGTTCGAGGTCGGCAGCCGCGAGTTCGCGCGCGCCGGCGAACGTGACATCGATGTCGGTGTCACAGGCGTCGGCAACCAGCTCGACCCACTCGCCGAGCGTGGGCGCGTGGCCGTCGCCGACGTTGTACGCCTCCCCCGGCGTCCCCTCCTCAGCGACCGTCCGGAGCGCCGAGCCCACGTCGCCGACGTAGACGAGATGCCACAAATTCGTCCCGTCGCCGGGGACGATGACCTCGTCGTGGTGCTCCACCCGGTCGATCCAGTAGTCGAACCGTTCCGTGTAATCGTGCGGCCCGTAAACGACGGGCGGCCGGACGGCCATCGCGTTGACACCGCGTTCGGCGGCCGCGAAGACGGCGCGGTCGCCCTCGGCCTTCCGTGGCCCGTACGTCTCCATCGAGTCGTCGGTCGCCTGTTCGGCCGTGCAGTCGTGCAGCGGCGTGTCGCCCTCGCGTTTTGGGATCCGTTCGGCGCCGTAGCTCGCGCCCGAAGAGATGTACACGTACGCATCGACGTCGGCGAACACCTCGGTCGCGACGCGGACATCCTTCGGGTGGTAGGCGACACAGTCGATGACGACGTCCGGGTCGACACGCTCCGCCGCGAGCCGGAGCGCACCCTCCTCCGTGCGGTCCCCCTCGACGTGGGCCACGTCGTCGTGGGCCGCGAAGGGGTTGTCGTGGTTGCCGCGGTTGAACACCGTGACGTCGTAGCCGGCATCGAGGAACTCCTCGACCGTGTGGCGGCCGATGAACCGGGTCCCGCCGATGACGAGTGCGTGGTTGGACATCCGTACGCGAGCGTGGACGCGGCCGATGAAAAGTGGGCCGCTGTCGGACCGACGGAACGAACCGACGACGACCCTGGACGGGTCGGTGCCACCGGATTGATACGCGTCGGCGCGGAGCACGGAACCGATGGTCGAAGAGGGACGGAATGAGGGCGACACAGCGGACGGAGAGGCGGCGCTCGGGCTGGCGCGGGGCACGGTCGAGCTCCGGGCGCACCGCCCCGAGTGGCACGCTGCCTACGCGAGCGAGGCCGACCGGCTCCGGGAACTGCTCGGCGACGGGCTGTGCGGCGTCGAACACGTCGGGAGCACGGCCGTCGAGGGGCTCCCCGCCAAGCCCGTCGTCGACGTCCTCGGCCTCGTCGCGGACCTCGAGACGGCCCGCGAGTTCGTCGCGCCGCTTACCGCCGCCGGCTACGAGCACCGGCCGGGGGACGTTTCCGGGCGCGTCTTCCTCGCGAAGGGCCCACCGTCGAACCGGACCCACTACCTGTCGCTCGCCCCGGCGGGCGGTCAGATTCACCGCGAACAGGTCGCCTTTCGCGAGTATCTTCGAAGCCATCCGCGGACGGCCGCGCGGTACGCACGGCTGAAGCGGGAACTCGCCACGCGGTATCCGGGCGAGAGAGACGACTACACGGCGGCGAAGGAGCCGTTCGTCGCGGAGGTGCTTTCGACCGCGCTCGCGGCGGGCTACGGGCCCGAGACGAAGGAGCGATAGGAGAGGCCGAAGGAGGGGAGTCTCAGTCGTCGCCCGAGACGAAGCCGGCTTCGTCGGCGTCGGCGCGCGCGGCCGCGTCGGGCCGCGGCGGCAGTTCCTCGCGAACGTCGTCGGCGCCCTCGTCGAGCACCTTCGCGTACGCGTCGGGCATCACCTTCACGACCTTCCCCAGCTCGGACTCCCAGTTGTCGAGGACGTACTGCCCGCGGTCGGAGTCGGTGTGTTCGACGTGGTTCTCGACGAGCCGACGGACCATCTGGCGGTCGCGGTCGTCGAGGTCGTGGCTCACCGACACCATCCCGCGGTTCACCTTCTCCTCGAAGTCGCCGGCGCGGTCGAGCACGTAGGCGACGCCGCCGGACATCCCCGCGGCGAAGTTCTTCCCCGTCTCGCCGAGACAGACGACGACGCCGCCGGTCATGTACTCACAGCCGTGGTCCCCGACGCTCTCGACGACCGCCTTCACGCCGGAATTTCGGACGGCGAACCGCTCGCCAGCCATCCCGTTGATGTACGCCTCGCCGCGGGTCGCACCGTACAGCGCGACGTTGCCGATGAGGATGTTCTCCTCCGGCTCGTAGGGGGCGTCGTTCGGTGTGTTCACGACGACCCGCCCGCCGGAGAGCCCCTTGCCGACGTAGTCGTTGCTGGAGCCGGTGAGTCGCATCGTCACGCCCGGGGCGAGGAACGCGCCGAAGCTCTGCCCGGCCGTTCCGGTGAAGTCGATGTCGACCGTCCCGTCCGGGAGCCCGTCGCCGCCGTACTCGCTGGAGATGCGGTTCGACAGCAGCGCGCCGACCGCGCGCTGCTCGTTGCTGATCTCGCTGTCGATGTGGACCGGCTCGCCGTGGTCGAGCGCCGCTTCCGCCTCCTCGAGCAGCGACCAGTCGAGCAGTCCGTCCACCTCGTGTGTCTGCGGCTCCGTCTTCCGGCGCTGGTCGCCGGGCGCCGGGGCGATGACCGACGAGAGGTCGAGTTTCTTCGCCTTCTCGTTCGCGATGTCGTCGCGCTGGCGCAACAGCTCCGCGCGGCCGACGAGCTCGTCGACGCTCGTGAAGCCGAGCTCGGCCATGATCTCGCGCAGCTCCTGGGCGATGAACGTCATGTAGTTGATGACGTGGTCCGGCTCGCCGGGGAACCGTTCGCGGAGCACGCCCCGCTGGGTCGCCACGCCGACCGGACAGGTGTTCTCGTGACACTGTCGGGCCATCACGCAGCCAGAGGTGACCAGCGGTGCGGTGCCGAAGATGTACTCCTCGGCGCCGAGCATCGCGGCGACGGCGACGTCGCGGCCGGTCTTCATCCCGCCGTCGACGCTGACGCGGATGCGGGAGCGCAGGTCCGTCGAACGGAGCATCTGGTTCGCCTCGGAGAGGCCGAGCTCCCACGGGAGCCCGGCGTTCTTGATAGAGGTCTTCGGCGAGGCGCCGGTGCCGCCGGAGTGGCCGGAGATGTGGACCACGTCGGCGTTCGCCTTCGCGACGCCGGCCGCGATGGTGCCGATACCGGCCTCGGCGACGAGCTTCACGTTGATGTCCGCCTCCGGGTTCGCCGCCTTCAGGTCGTGGATGAGCTGTTTGAGGTCCTCGATGGAGTAGATGTCGTGGAGCGGCGGCGGGGAGATGAGCCCGACACCGGGCGTCGCGAAGCGGACGTGGGCGATCATCTCGTTCACCTTCTTGCCGGGGAGGTGGCCGCCCTCGCCGGGCTTCGACCCCTGCGCCATCTTGATCTGTATCTCCTCGGCGTTGGCGAGATACTCCGACGTGACGCCGAAGCGGCCGGAGGCGACCTGCTTCTGTGCGCACTCCTTTTCGGTGTCGAACCGCTCCGGCGGTTCGCCGCCCTCGCCGGTGCCCGACTTCGCGCCGAGACGGTTCATCGCGATGGCGTTGTTCTCGTGAGCCTCGGGGGAGAGCGAGCCGAGCGACATCGGCGCGGTGGCGAACCGCTTCACGATCGACTCGACGGGTTCGACGTCCTCAACCGGGACGGGGTCGCGGTCGGAGTCGAACGTGAGCAGCCCGCGAAGCGTCTGGAGCCGCTCCGTCTGGTCGTTCATCATCTCGGCGAACTCGCCGTACTGCTCGTAGTCGCCCTGCCGGACGGCCTGCTGGAGCGTCCCGACTGTCTCCGGGTTCCACTCGTGGAACATCCCCGACGAGCGGTGTGTGTACTCGCCCTGATTCTCGAGGTCGGTCTCCTCGTCCGTGCGGTCGAACGCGACCGCGTGGCGGTTTCGCAGGTCCCGCTCGAGGTCCTCGATGGTGATCCCTTCCGTGCGGGCGGGCGTCCCCTCGAAGTACTCCTGGACGAAGTCGGAGTCGAGACCGACCGCCTCGAATATCTGTGCCCCCTGGTAGCTCTCGACCGTCGAGATGCCCATCTTCGCCATCGTCTTCAACACGCCGTCCTCCAGCGCTTTGACGTAGGCACCGAGTGCCTCCGTC
>Ga0207771_101397_pt1 | contig 10449 bp, 8 predicted proteins | sample A23M2SouthBayCA_2_FD_187731 | JGI IMG/M metagenome (GOLD analysis project Ga0207771, IMG submission 187731) | Aerobic enrichment media microbial communities from Eden Landing Ponds, California, USA - A23 M2 (2) (SPAdes) | ecosystem: Environmental > Aquatic > Marine > Unclassified | place...
CGGCGTGATCGTGATATCGGCCGAGAAGAATCCTCGACTTGTCTGATCCGGGTAGACCGTGCGCGAGGTGTACTCGTCATCGAAGACAGCGTCGCTCTCCATGATACTCATCGAGAAGGAAGATCGGGTCGACCAGCCCCCGACAGTCACCGTCGTCGACTCCCCATTCGTTGCGCTGTCCGGAACGTTGTAGAGGACGTGAACAGTGTCGGGGCCGATGGTGAAGTTGGTGCCCTCTTCCATCTCCTCGCTACACATTTGCTCTCCCACCCAGGTTTGGTACCCAACGTGTAGGTCGACCGCTCCGTCGATATTGCTCCGCTCCTGGAGCGTCGATCGGTCGATGAACACCTCTCCCTCGCCACTGGAGTCCATGGTAAGGATTCCGACCTGCTTGAAACTGCTCCAGTACCCGTCGTCCTCTTCGTAGATCCGGTACGTCGTCCCAGCAGTCGCCTCCACATTCGCCACGAGCCCCGTGTTGACGACGGAGTCAGAACTCTCGGACTCCACTGACCAGCTCTCGAAGTCGTCACACGACGAGGCGGCCGCTGCAGGTGTTGCGAGCACCAACGTGGATGCCGCCCCGACCGCGAGGACGATCCCGACGAACAGACATAGTCGTAGCCAACGCTCCCCACGGTCGCCCCCGATCGAAAATCCAACCATTTTACCCAATTACAGGCCAACTTTCCAAACTAATATCCCAAAAACCTTCTGCCACATCCCATAGCATTTTGTAACTATTTGAGATAATGATTGGCAACTCAGTCTTCAGTCTCTGCCGATGTTGGCACGTACAGCAGAATATGGTCGTGGATGATCGGCAGTCTTCGGATCGATCATTTGACTGAATCAGTGCCCGTTCTACTTCGACAACTGAGGAGAGCCCTTCACTACCTGGGAAGCGACCACCGGTGGCCGATCTGTGGGGCATGAGCATCCGAAACTCGCGCTTCCATCTGTCGGGTTTCCGTCGGCTGTCGGATCGCTTTCACCCTCGTATGGGAGAGAATCGCTGGTGTGTCAGAAAAAGCGGATCTGCGGAACCTCACAGTCCGTGCAGACCGCTGCCGGACTCCCCTTGTACTCGCCGCGCGCGAGCGTTCCGGACTCGCAGTAGTTACACGTGTCGCCAACGATTCTCGGCAGCAGCTTCTCGGGTGAGATCCCCTCGGTCCCCATTTCCACCATTTGCGTCTGTTCGATTCTTCGAGTGGATAATATATCTTTTTGCCGTACAACGATCATCCACAATTCAATGACTAATGTACGGACTCACGTAACAACGGGAACGTTCAGCGCATAATCGCCTATCGCGAATCGCCTCCCTTTACCTACGGAACGTTCTGGTCTTCGTATCGATGGAAGATCGCCGAATACTGGTCACTGGTGGTGCGGGGTTCATCGGCTCGAACCTCGCAAACGAACTCGCGACGGACAACGACGTGATCGTCGTCGACGACTGCTATCTCGGGACGCCCGAGAACCTCGACGAGGCCGTGGAGTTCCACGAACGGAGCGTCGTCGAGGATGACCTCCCGACGGACGTGGACGTCCTGTTCCACCTGGCTGCGCTGTCCTCCTACGCGATGCACGAGGAGGACCCGACCCGAGGCGCCCGCGTGAACGTCGAGGGGTTCGTCAACACGGTCGAGCAAGCCCGCGACGACGGCTGTGACACCGTGGTGTACGCGTCGACGTCCTCGATCTACGGCAGCCGGACGGAGCCCTCGCCCGAGGACATGGACGTGGCAGTCAACACCGGCTACGAGGCCTCGAAGCTCGCGCGGGAGCGCTACGCCGAGTACTTCTCGAACCACTACGACTGCTCGATGGCCGGGATGCGCTTCTTCTCGGTCTACCAGGGCTACGGTGGCGCCGAGGAGCACAAGGGCGAGTACGCCAACGTCATCGCGCAGTTCGCCGAGGACATCGCGAACGGGGAGTCTCACCTGTGCTATACGGTGATGGGACGCAGACGCGGGACTTCACGCACGTCGGCGACATCGTGCGAGGGTTGGTGCAGGCTGCAGCGGCTGAGCTAGATGGCGTGTAGAACCTCCGGACCGGCGAGGCCTACGATTCCGAGACGCTCCTCGATTTGTTGGATGAGGAGTTCGGGACTGCCGTGGAGCCCGAGTATACCGAGCACCCGATTCCCGACGACGTCTGTGTTCACGACACGTGTGCGGATTACTCGAAGATGCAGCAGGCGACAGGCTGGTGCCCGAGGAGGGAATCGAGTTGGTCTGTTGGCGGTAATACCTATACCCTCACCTCGATATATGAGCGAGTGTACAAATTCATGTTCTAGGAGCACTCACGTAGGAACTGCAGATCGGTAGTCATATTCATACTGAGTCCGATAGTTTGCATCGAACCGAATCCCAACAGTATTAAATCAATGAATGTTCGATCAATTAATGGAATTAGGACAGATGAAAGACATGTCTGACACATCATCCGACTTCTCGGTGCTCCTTTGCTCTGACTACCTTCCACCGTATCCAGGCGGTGTAGAAGTTGTTGTAGAGAAGCTATCGACCCAGTTGGCGGATCAAAATGTGGATGTTACTATATTTACACTGGATAGTGGAGATGAGCCCCAACTAGTGAATTCTGACCGCATTCGCGTACACCGTGCTTCTACCATTGATCTGACGGAGGTTATTGGATTGCAGAGTCAGTTCTCGCCAGCTTCATTCACCGAGCTTCATTCACTAATTGAAACTGTTGATCCAGACATTGTCCATATTCACAATCGATTCTTCTTCACATCTCTCACGACTGCTACTCTAAACGCATTGAATCAGATTGATGCACCCCTCATTGCGACGCTTCATCTCGGCAAACTTGATGAGGTTGGGGGTCTATCTGGACTGGTTGCGAGAGTATACGAACAGACTGTCGCCCGTGCCATATTCTCTCAGTGTGATAGAATAATTACAGTCAGCGAGGCCGTCGCGAATCACGCACAATCAATTGGTATCTCATCCGATAGTATTTCTGTCGTTCCAAATGGCGTTGATCCCAACGAGTTCTCACCTAGCTCCAAAACTGATTCTGGGCCATCAGTTCTTTTCGTTGGGAGGCTTATCCAAAACAAGGGCCCACAAATCCTCCTTGAAGCTGCACCAAAGGTCATTAATTCTTGCCCCGAAACGGAGTTTTCATTCGTGGGGACTGGGCCTTTGGAAGAGTCCCTCCAAAGCCGGGCGCAAGAACTCGGAATCTCAGAAAATGTCCATTTTAAGGGTTATGTGGAAAGCGTCGCGGTGGAAATGAAGTCGGCAGATGTCTTTTGCCGCCCCTCTACTTCAGAGGGAATGCCGCTTACGCTTCTAGAGGCGATGGCAAGTGCTTTGCCAGCGGTTGTAACCCCCGTAGCGGGGGTTCCGGAGATCGTTGAGGACGGCCAATCTGGTATTCTTGTACCAACAGAGGATCCAGATTCAACCGCTGATAACATCATTACCCTTCTGAAAAATCCCTTCCTGAGGGAAACCATCGGGACAACGGCAAGGGATTACGTCGTTCAGGAGCACAGCTGGGACAGACGCACAGAACGAATTAAGCAGATTTACCAATCACTCGTTGGAGGCGTATAGTATGTCACAATACAAGGTTGGGATAATCGGTTGCGGCTGGGTGGGCGTTGAAAGACACTTGCCATCCTATGAAGCTGATCCACGAGCATCCATAGAAGCAGTTTACGATCACAAACCGCAGAAAGCAAAGGAGGTCGCGGAGTCCCATGGGGTGCAATCCCATCATGGCACATTATCGGAATTTTTTGAGAGAGATCTAGATCTCGTCTCGATCTGTACTCCACCTTGGACACACGCCGAACTCGCCATTGACGCCCTGGAATCAGACATGAATGTATTGACAGAGAAACCAATGGCAATGAGTCCGGAAGATGCAGAAGAAATGGTTGAGACTTCGGAGCAGACCGGGAACAAATTAGGGGTTGTACATAACTTTCTCTACGCTGATTCGATGATTGAAGCAAAGGAAAGGGTCAACAGTGGTGATTTGGGCGAGATACAAGCAGTATATGGGTTCCAGACAAGTAGTTCACGACGCCACCTTCCCTCTTGGTATCAGGACCTCCCTGGTGGGCTATTTTATGATGAATCTCCACATCTGCTCTACCTGATTGAGGAATTTCTTGATGACGTAAGGTTGGACAGTGTATCCTCTAGGTACGATTCTTCGGAGAAGCAATCGTTACAGATGATTAATGCCACGCTGAAGAATCAAGAAAATAAGCTTGGTGTGTTGACGATGCTATTCGATGCCCCGCTGTCTGAGTGGCATTTCACAGTGGTTGGCACGGAGATGATGATCATAGTAGACATTTTCCGGGATATCGCGATCACGTTGGACAAGGAGGATTCCCACAATCCATCGGATGTACTTGGTACCTCGCTTAGTGCTATGCTTCAGGAAACAACAGGCATGATCTCCTCAGGGGTAGGCACTCTTCGGGGGACACTTCATTTCGGCATGGATAAGGTCGTCTCTCAATATCTCGACGCCCTGGACAACGACGAAGAGCCCCCAATTTCGGCAGATGAGGGCGCAAAAATTGTCTACATGATGCATGATGTGTTGACTGGTGTTGATCAATCGATGGAGGATAACATTGCGTGGGACGACTATGGCGAGTAGAAGTACCACATCAGCGCCACGGGTCTTTGTAGAATAATGGCTAAATTTAGAGGGGTAGGGGAGCCAAGTTCTGGAATTCTCTCTAGCCCACTCAGATTGATTACACGCACTTGTTTCCCCCCTCGTGTTAGTAACAGTATTTTCTACTTCCAGTTTTGCGCCCTACTAGCAATTCTTCTCGATCTTCCGATCCTCCGCCCAGTCATGGGGTCTCTGTATATCTCGTTGGTACCTGGACTGGCGATGCTATACCTTATGGACCAACAGCTCGACTATGGGATCAAGATCCTATGTTCAGTTGGGTTGAGCATCGGCAGCGTAATGTTGACTGTTGCTACAATGAACGTCGTGCTACCTCAGATTGGAATTTCCAATCCTATTGAATTTCAATTCGTACTCGCAAGTATTGTCTTCATCGTTTCTGGTCTGGCGCTTGCAATTAGATCTTCCAATGATGGTCAGTTAGCGGTCCGGGAGACGGGTTCAATTCTCCGGAGTATCGACTTCCGATATTTATTATTGGGGACTTTCCTACCGCTCATTTCCATCGTTGGTACATACCACCTATTGAACAAGAACGGCGTGACGGCCGTCAATATTCTTCTGATGATATTGCTCGCAATATTCCCGATTGTCATCTCACTACATAAGCAGAAAACGGGCACTGGCTTCCTCATTTGGGTAATCTCAATCACCCTGCTTCTGGACGTTAATCTTGTTTCGGAGTATATCTGGGGATGGGACATTCATAAGGAACTCTACCTCTCCAGTCAGGTGCTTGAGTCTTCTCAGTGGAATGTTGGATACCGATCCAACATAAACACGATGTTGCCCTACGCAACACTCGCACCAACGTACTCACTCGTCCTCGGATTTGATCTCGTTTGGGTCTTCAAGCTTATTTACCCCCTATTGTTCTCATTCGTTCCTGTTGGCATATACTACATGATAAAATCGGTCTCGAATCACCGGGTTGCAGCCCTGGCTCCCTTCCCGTTCATCTTCTACTATGGTTTTTTCAAGAGTATGCCTCACAAACAATACTTGGCTGAGATATTTATAGTACTACTACTAATCGTTGCCTTCTCAGATAATATCCGGGGGTTCTACAAACGAACGCTGCTACTGGGATTCGGAGCCGCGTTGATCACTACACATTACGGAAGTGCGTTCTTCACCTTCGCCTTGATCGGGGGAGCGATTGCACTATCGTTCCTGTTTGAGTCGAAGGAACAACGCAGCCCATCCTATCTGTTTAGAATTCAGTATTTGATTCTGGTCATTGTATTGTTCGGATTTTGGTACACGATGGTGGGTGGCGGCATAATGGCACAGCACATCACCATTCGGGCAATTACGACATTACACATAATCCCGGAACTCTTGTCATCACCGCCTGGTCGAAGTGGTTCGGGTTATGCTAGCCGGGGGAGCTCCTCGCCTGTCTGGGTCCTCTATCGGGTCCTCAGTATAGCTTTAGTTGGAATGATTGGCTTCGGGATATTCTACGAGACCCAGAAATGGATCCGACAAAGATTCAGCACAAATCCCTCCCCAATACTGGAATCCATAGCGCCGGCATACCTTTCGCTCGGGATAGGATCGTTTGCCTTGGTTTCTGCCTCTGCGATTATTACATTCGGGATGGGATTTGACCGCATTTTCCAGTACAGTCTTGTAATACTATCTCCATTCTTTTTGTTGGGATTAAAGGCAGGGGCCGAAAACTTACCACACATTCCCCGACCGCATATATCTGTATCCACTCCAATAATTGCAGCCATATTTTTGACTATCTATTTCCTCTTCAGCTCTGGCGTTTTATTTCTCGGAGTTGCTGGATCTCCGCTATCTTATGCGCTAGCTGTTGATGCCGATTCGGAATGGAATGTCTACTCAGATGCAGAGGTGGAGGGAGCGAATTGGATCAATGAAAACCTCGATACCCAGAACGTTTCGGCGATGGGCGAACAAAGCAGGTTCAAGCAAAAAGACATATTATTACTATATGGTATAATAGGCCCAAATGATTTAGTTTCTTCACCTCCGGATAAAGAAATATCGGGGGATATTCCCATTATATATTATGGAGATAAACCTCTGCAAGGTTGGTGGGATGGTGCTCTGGAGGGATCAGTTGCTTATAATCAATCAGTCCACAATCATGGTAGAATATACGATAATGGAGTCTCAGAGACTTTCTACAATTGACAATAATTCGAATATATCGTATGAGGATAACGATATTCACGAATTTCAATGGTGGCGCCATTGTTCAAACATTGGTTTCGATATTTTCAGAACCACAGGTATCCAATAGTGAAAATTGCCAAGTGATGCCTGCCACAGTTCCAGGCACGATCCTAGGAATATATGATCCGCAACACTCGAACAAGTAAAATTACAGCTGAAGCGGTCTCCGTCGCATGAATATAGCAGTCCAAATTAAGATGGGGTGCCTTGACTAAGCCAAGGCCATTGAGGGAGAATAAATATTCACTGGGAGACTACACCATGATGAAACGAATAGTGCAACATAGTTGGGAAAAATACCTCAAGTTCTACTGATATGTTACTGAAACGGATGCTGAGTATGATATCACTCGAGGTGTGAACAATAGCTGCTTAGAAAATCCCACCGGGTGGTGTACCTGGTAGTTCGCTATCTGTAAGTTAGCATACTCGATTGATATTAATGCTTGAATCTGTCCTGGATTTACCGAATCGAAGTAGAGCGCAATAAGAATAACTGCAGTAAACCTGGGTAGAGTGCAACAGCAGCGAAGAATATGATCGCGGATGTAAGTTTCAACTCAGCAGTTATCGCTCTTGAGCGGGCGTCAGGTTGATGTAACCGCCGAAGATGGCGCAGTTGCGAATGGGGTCTGTGGCCTCAGAGTCCGGCGTTCCGGTGATTCCCACTTGATTCGAGTCGTCGACGGGGCGGAATGTCGCGTTGCCGATGCTGTACCGCTTTGCATCCGTCGCCTTCTGGCCGATTTCAGCAGCCCCTGCCCGCGTCCCACTCAGGAATTGGCCGCCGGAGATACTTGCCTCACCCTTCGTATCGAGCAAGAGGCCAGAGGTGTTGTGGTCAACCGCTAATTCATACCGAAGGTTGTAGTCTACAGCCTCGTCGGAGGGCGTGACGTATATCTCATCGCCCGACGTGAACCGCTGGCGCGTGTAATCTGGAGCGACCCGATGGGTCGTTGAAGCGTCGATACCCGACGCGATCTCGCTTCCTCCTGAGGTAGTCCCAATGTCGAGCGTTGCCCCAGAGACCGCGTTAATGATGCGGATCGAGACGCCCAGCAATACAGACGGCCAGCCGGTCGTGACTGCCTCATTCTCGTAGTTGTTGAATGGATAGTTGTCGTCGATGCCGTCGACGACGTCCGAGTCTGTGCCCGCACTTGAGAGGAACTGCGTATATATCTTGTATCGGCCAACACATGATTCCATCGTCGGTGCAGCCCCGTCCCGAATGGCGAACCCGTAGTTTTTCGGCGAGGTTTGTCCACCGATTCCAGTGACGTTATTAAATGTTGGAGCGGGGGATCCGTTGCCGAGTGCGACCCCGTTGCAGTTTGTCCCTCCGTTTCCTCCATAGAAAACGCCCCCTTCGATCTTGGGCGAGGCGCCGTGACCGATTCCGAAACCACTACTCCCGTCACCTCCGTCTCCACCGATCCCGACACAATTAATCAGCGTCGGTTGGGAATCGTCGAAGGCACCGATACCAGAACCTCGTTTCGCGTTGTTTTGGCCGATGGCTACGACGTTCTCAAAGACACAATCAGGCTCCGTCGATTTCCCGAACTGAAGGGCCTTGTTCCCCTGCGCGTTCATCGTCGACACGTGGTCGAGAACGATATTTCGCCATTTGCAGTCTCTACTTCCGTAGGCCCTCACACCATGGTCGTTGGTATCGGAATCTAACTCGATGCGGTAGCCGTTCCCCGCAACGTTGATGTGGCTTTTCGGCTCGACGATCGCCGTTTCCGCGTCAGTCCCGATCAGGTCGCCGGTCAACTCGAGCGTATAGTGGTTCGTCCGACTCGCGTCGGTGATGTCGTCGAACGCTGCCGCGAGCGACTGGTAGTTGTTCCCCGAGTGCGGGCCGACAGTCCTGACACGGGTTTCGCTTCCGCTGAAGCCTACACTCTCTGTACGGGCCGATGGCAGGGGGTGATCTGAGGACCCTCTGCCGCCGACGATCTCCGTGCTTGAGTCCGTAACCTTCACGAACACGTTGTCCTGGGCAACCCGGTAGACGGGCCATTGCCCGTCGCTCGATTGGGTGACGTTCGACTGCTCCGGCAGGTCGCTCCAGATCGCGACCTCGTTGGCAACCTCGATGCCGAGGTCGCCGAAGTTTTCATTGAGCGGCACGTCCCAGTCCTGCGCGCCCTGCGTAGGCTTGTTGTAGTGGTCGTCGGTCATGAGGTACTGATGAATCGGTTGGCCGCAGTCGTGATCGGCGCGAGCAGCGTTCGGACGGCTCGTCGCCGACGTTCCGTTCGCCCGATCCACCGGGCGACCGGTGGAGAGATCGCGTAGTATAGCCGGATGCACGACCGCCCGATCGGGTTCGTGTCGAGGACGTCGTCGCGGAACGCTCGGAGCGTCCCCACGGTCGGATGCGCGTCGTCGTAGGCGGCCGTGGCGATGAAACACTCTGGATCGGAGCCACCGAAGCCGCCAGCGCCGTATGCCCCTTCACCGTAGCCTGACGTTTCGTCTTCGCCGCTCGCGATTCCAGTCCACCCCACCACGCCGGCCAGCGTGGCCATGATCCCACGCCTCGAGAGTCTGGGACTGTCGGTCTCCAAGTGCATCTACTCATCGGATCACTGCCAGGTGGGATAAGTGATGTGGCATTTCCCTGCCGGCTCTGAGCCTCGGTCCCGGCGTGCGTCATCGGACCGCCATTTCAGACCTGGCGCGAGGCGCTGATCAGCCGTCCACGGATGTCCTGGACGACGTCATCGACGCTTGGGCCGTTCCCTACGGGTACGACCCCACGGCCAAGATCATCATCGAGCGAATCTTCGACCGGCACGACGAGTGGCCAGTGTCGCACAACGGTGACGGGCGGAGGTTGGACCGAGCCGCGAGCGCGACGGACGCCATCGACGTCGACGAGTATACCCACTTGCCTTCGTGCGACCGCTACGACGTTCCACGGCAGCAGAGGGTTGCGAGCCATGCACCTGCAAGAGCTATTCGGATTGGCCGACATGAGCACTGCCAGGAAGTACGTGCAGATCAGCAGCGAGGCGGTGAGCAACGTGCTCGTCAGCGTCTACCGCCCGAGAATCGTTCCGCTCACTATTTCGCGAGACGAGATGATGTGTAGATCCGCGGATGGATCTCTCTTGTGCGGGTGTTTGGTTGTTAGTCCCTCCAAAGATTGCGCAGTTGCGAACGGGGTCGGTCGCGCCAGGGTCTGAGGTGCCAGCGATACCGTCGTTATTGACGTCATCAACTGGTTTGAATGTCGCGCCACCGATCGGGTACCGCTTTACGTCGGTCGCGCGTTGCCCGATTTGCGCGGCGTCCTGCCGCGTCCCCGACTGATAGGTCCCTCCGACGATCCGCGCCTCGCCCTACGTATCTAATTCGATAGCCCACGAGGAGGCATCAGCCGCGATCGTATAGCGGAGATTGTAGACGACATTTTGGTCTGAAGCGGTGACATTGATCTCGTGACCCTCAGAGAATCGTGGCCGCGTAAAACTTGGATTGATCCGCTGCTCGCTGCTGGCG
>Ga0207771_101400_pt1 | contig 10395 bp, 11 predicted proteins | sample A23M2SouthBayCA_2_FD_187731 | JGI IMG/M metagenome (GOLD analysis project Ga0207771, IMG submission 187731) | Aerobic enrichment media microbial communities from Eden Landing Ponds, California, USA - A23 M2 (2) (SPAdes) | ecosystem: Environmental > Aquatic > Marine > Unclassified | place...
CTGTGGGGACCGAGCGATCGGCGTCCTTTCGACGGCGTTCGAGGATTCGACGCCCAGCGAGGTCCTGCCGGTCTGTCCGATGCACCTCCACGAGCGTCGCGACGAACTGGAGTCCCAGTCACGACGGGTCGAGGTCGAGACCTTCTCGTAGCGCTGGCGGCTGTCGTACTCCCCGCGACAGCGCTCGCTACCGGGGAGGTGGAGAGGAGAAAACCGCAGTCGATCGCCGACGGAAGCGTTACTCGACGATGACAGCGTTGACCTGGCCGTCCTGGCCGGGTCGGGAGACGACGCGGGCGGTGCCGGCGTCGGTCTCGATCAGGGCGCCCTTCGTGACGATGTTCCGGCGCACGTAGTTGGGGTTGGCGTCGTTCTCGACGACGTCCTCGATCGTCGCGGAGACGGTCTCGTCGCCGTCTGCGACGCTCGCGACGTCGGTGGCGAGCGCGCGGATCTTCTCGGAGTTGCCGCGAGCGTCGACGGCCTTGAGCTTCTGTTCGCCGACCTCGGTCTCGGTCGGCTCGGTACCGATCTCGTGCTTGCGTCGCTTCCGCTTGGGACGGCGTCGGCCGCCGGTCCGGCTGCGCGTGGAGCGTCCGTGTTCGACCATACCGAGTTCCTGGGGCGAGCGCACACTTGAACCTCTCGAAAGGGCGACGTGACGGTGTGCGGCCGGCAGTGCTCCGCAGTGCCTTGCAGTCGGGTCCCAAAAGTCGCCGGAAGTGCGCGGCAAGCGACCGTTACTCCAGCGTCGCCTCGGTGTCGATCCCGTAGACGGCCGCGGGGGTTTCGACGTGAGCCGTCCGAATCGCCTCGCCGTGTCCGGATTCCAGGAGCCACTCGACGCGGCGCGGAACCGTCTTCGGCCCCATCACAGCGCCCGGCCGGTCGGGATCGTCGAGGTAGTCCGTCTCCATCAGGAATGGTTCGTTCTCCGTCTCGGCGCGTTCGGCGGCGCGCTCGAGCTCGTCCTTCTCGCAGATCACGCTCGGCACCGGTCCTTCGAGTCGGCCTTCGGCGTAGTGTTTGACCACCCGCCCGCGCGGGAGGCCGGCGTCCTCGGCCCACTCGGCGACTTCGGTGAAGTCCTCGCCCGCCTCGGCGTGGAGCTGAACTGCACAGCCCAGTTCCGCGGCGGTCTCGAAGGCGTGGCGCATGACCGCGTTCGAGGCATCCCAGACGGGATCGGGGACGTCGTAGTGTGGTCGCCCGGATTTGAGTGCGAGGCCGGGGCCGTCGGCGACGTACTCGGCGGCGGTGTCGATCCCAGCTTTCATCAGTGCCTCGGCGTCGGCCGGGTCGAAGTTCCGGTCGTCGACGAGCTTCGAGATCAGACCGGGGTGGACGCCGAGGACTGGCCACGCGCGACCGGGGAGGGCTTCGGTCGCGTCCGCGACGACGTCGATCGTGGCCTCGAATCCGGCCCGGAAGTCCTCGCCGTCTTCGACCTCGACGCCGTAGTGCCAGGAGGGAAGATTGCAGACCAGCATGTGGGTCCCGCCGGCGTCGGCGAACGTCTCGACGGCCTCGACGCCGCGGCCGCGCTCGGCGTGGAGGTGCAGGTGGTCGTCGAGGATCGGTCCGTCGTACTCGGACATGGTCGTCGTTTGGATCGGCACGGACGAAAAGCGGCAGGGATTGGTTTCGTGCACGCTTTCGCCACGTATGGCGTCTCCACTACCAACGTTTATTCCCTGGAGACGACAACGAATCTCCCATGCCCTCCGAGTCCTCCACGGCAGGTGAATACGACACCGACGTCGTCGGCAGTCGCGCCGTCGCGCAGGTGATCGATCTCGTTCTCTCGGGTGCCGTCTTCCTGGCGGTCGCACTGGCCCTGCGATCGAGTGTCGGTCTCGGCGTGCGACCGTCCATTTTCCTCGCATCGCCAGTGCTCGTCGTCTACGGCGGAGTGCTCGAGGGGTACTGGAACGGACAGACTGTCGGAAAGTGGTTCGCGGGAGTGCAGGTCCGGACCCAGGACGGCACCGAGGTCCGTCCCGTCCAGGCGTTCCTCCGGAATCTCCCTGCTGCGGCGATGCCAGGACTGTTCGTCTACCTCGTCGCGCTGCTCGCGATCGCTACGAGCGAGCAGCGACAACGCGTCTTCGATCAGGTCGCGGAGACGATCGTCGTCAAGCGTTACTGAATCGCCGGCTCGCCATCGTTCGATCGTCGATTCTCACAGTTCTTCCAGGCAGTTCACCGCTCCTCCAGCACGACCGACTCGTCGGCGGCGTTGGCGAGCGCGTCGGAGTTGCCGTACTCGCCGGGCGGAAGTGCGACGGTCCGGATTCCCGCGCGTCGCGCCGCCTCCAGTACTGGCTTGAAGTCGGTGTCCCGGGAGGCCAGCGCGAGCACGTCGATCTCGCCGTCGCCGATCGATCCCATCGCGTCGACGGCGAGCCGGACGTCGACGTCGCCGCTCGTCACGACGACCTCGAACCCCCTCGCCTCCGCAGCCTGGATCAGGCTTGCGGGGGCGTTCTCGTCGAGATAGCACCGAGAGATCGCGAGCGGGCCCTCCTCGCTCGCCGCGTCACGCACGTCGTCGAGGTCCACGGAGAAGTCCTCCCGGAGGACGTTCGGGCCGTCGACGAAGCAGCCGACGCGCGGAGCCCGAGCGGGAGACGGCTCGTCGGGTGTCCGATCGGACGAGCCGTCGGTTTGCGATCCGAACAGTCCCCGGAGCCAGCGCATGGATTCCGGTGAGCACGGGTGGCGAATAGACGTGTCGATGCCGTCTCCCAATCCTCGCCGTGCCGTAGGGCGACGAGCGTCCAGCGAAGCCGGCACCTGCCTACCCGATGAAAAGACATTACCCCGCGGCGGTGGACGTTCCCGTATGGCAGAGCGGACCCCGCCGTTGCACGACGAGCACCGCGCAGCCGACGCCGACTTCACCGACTTCGGCGGCTGGTCGATGCCCGTCGAGTTCGACGGGATTCGCACGGAACACGAGGCGGTCCGCGAGTCCGTCGGGCGCTTCGACGTCTCCCACATGGGCCAGCTCGTCGTCTCGGGGCCGGGCGCGACGGAGCTGATGGACCGGCTGACGACGAACGACGTCGAGGCCCTGGACGTCGGCGACGCGCAGTACGCCGCGATCACCGACGAACGCGGCGTCATGCTCGATGACACCGTCGTCTACCGGCTCCCGGATCGCCAGGCCCAGCCCGCCTATCGATTCATCCCGAACGCCGGCCACGACGAGCAGATGGCGGAGCGCTGGCGGACCCATCGCGACCAGTGGGGGCTCGCCGCCGAGGTCGACAACCGGACCGGCGAGGACGCGATGCTCGCGATCCAGGGGCCCGACGCGCTCGACGCGATGGCCGAGATCGGCGAGGACGTCTCGGACCTCGGGCGATTCGACGCTCGCTGGGCTGACGTCGCCGGCGTCGAGTGCTGGGTCGCCCGGACTGGCTACACCGGCGAGGACGGCGTCGAACTGATCTGTCCCGCCGGCGTCGTGGACGCGGTCTGGGAGGCACTCGACTGCCAGCGCTGCGGGCTGGGCGCCCGCGACACCCTGCGGCTGGAGGCCGGCCTCCTCCTCTCGGGACAGGACTTCAACCCCGAGGAGAACCCGCGAACGCCCTACGAGGCCGACCTCGGCTTCGTCGTGGAGTTCGATTCGGAGTTCGTCGGCCTCGACGCGCTCGCCGAGCAGGCCGAGGAGGGCGTCGCCGAACGGATCGTCGGCTTCGAACTCGAAGAGCGGGGGATCCCACGCCACGGCTACTCGATCGAGACGCCCGACGGCGACGAGATCGGCGAAGTGACCAGCGGCACGATGAGCCCGACGCTCGACGAGGCCATCGGCCTCGGCTACGTCCCGATCGACTACACCGAGCCCGGCACCGAGCTTCGCGTCGTCGTCCGGGACGATCCGAAGGAGGCGACCGTCCGGGAGCTACCCTTCCTGGAGTAGCTCTCGGCCCGATCCGATCGACGCAACGCCGCCGACCCGAGCGGCGTCGGACACGCGGATTTACTATCCACCAGCCACGAACCAGTACCAAGCGAGGATTTCAATCATGAGCTTCGACGTACCCGAAGACCGACGCTATCTCGACTCGCACGAATGGGCAGCCACGGACGACGGCGTCGTCCGCATCGGCATCAGTGACTTCGCACAGGACGAACTCGGCGACGTGGTCTTCGTCGAGTTCCCCGACGAAGGGGAGTCGATTGCGGCCGGCGAGGCCTTCGGCGTCGTCGAGTCCATCAAGGCCGTCTCCGACCTCTACGCGCCGGTCAGCGGCGAGGTCGTCGACGTGAACGAGGACCTGTTCGACCGGCCCGAGCTCGTCAACGACGACCCCTACGAAGAGGGCTGGATGCTCGCGGTCGAGCCCTCTGACGAAAGCGAACTGGACGACCTGCTGGACGCCGACGCGTACCGCGACCAGGTCGAGTAAGTCGTCGATCTGCTCGACGCCGACGGTTCAGTTTTCGGTCGGACCACGACCCGCGGCGTTCACCGCACCGTCCAATCTGACGATCGCCTCGCCGACCTCGCTGTCGGGCACGAACGAGTAGCGCTGCGGTGACGTGTCGTCGACCGGTTCGAGCACGCCGAGTTCGAGGAGCAGATCGAGATGCCGATGGACGGACTGCCGGCTGACGCCCGCTGCGTCGGCGAGTTCCGTCTGCGTGAACTGGTCGTGCGCCGGTCGATCGAGGAGCGCGTCGACGATCCTCGCGACGCTGTCGTGTCTCGCGAGCACGAGCCATCCGGTCGGCCCTGGCTCGGTTTCGGTCGCGTCGGTTCGATCGCCCTCGGCAGTTGGTCTCGAATCACTCATCGGTAGCGTACTCGCTGCGGCCGCCTCGCGGTCTATACCCGCTTGGTCGCCATCGGTGTTAATCCTGTTGGATATGTGTGTGAAATCAATATTACACCATCGACGCTCCAGATCGAAGCGACGCTCTCCAGGTTCGCGCAGGCTGGCGGGTTCGACGCCTACGAAGCCGGCGCCCTCGCTCGCGAACTGTCGGTCCGGGAGTGAGGTGCCCCGATGGCTCGCCCGGTGCGTGTAACAAGACACATTGCTCGGGGCTGTGTGCTATCTCGGTATGACCACTGCTGTACTCGTCGGCCCGGACGCGGACGGCCTCGGTGACGCACTCGCAGACGTCGGCGTCGACGTCGTCCGCGTCGGCGACGTCGCGACGAGGCCAGATCTCGAGGAAGCCGGAATCGTCGACGCCGAGTTGCTCGTCGTCACCGACGTCGAGGAGGCGACGACGATCCCGATCGCGACCGACCTGAATCCGGATATCCGGGCAGTGATGTACGACCGCGCGGCGCTGCCCGAGTTCGTCAGCGCGCAGACCGACCTCGCCGTAGATCCGGAGCTTCTCGGTCCGGCGGACGTGGCCGAGGCGCTCGTCGAAGACTGACAACTAGGGACCTGCGGTTGCGGTCGAAAGGAGACTTCTCTCCCGCGAGGAACCGCTCGTTCAGCAGGCCGCTTGGAAGCCCCCTCCCGCTCGCGCACGTTGACTCGTTGCGCTCCTCGGTCGCTCACTTCGTTCGCTCCCTGCGGTGCTTCCGTCGTCAACGAGCGCGACCGGTCGGCCCCTTCCAGTCCCACCCGGGAGCGGTTGGTCGAGGCTCGCGAACGCCCGGTGGGACGTACAATCGCACGAAACATCGGTGGATCCCTACTCCCAGCCAGGCGTCTCCGGTGCTCCGCGATCGACTTCGACCTGCTCGCCGAGCGTGGGATCCGCGTCCCCGCCTTCGAGGTCGGTCCACGCTTCGATCGCGCCGCTGACCCAGGACTCGCCAGCGTCGAACTCTTCGCGTGCGCGCTCACGCCAGTCCTCGCTCACGGCGAGGGTCCCTGGACTCGACGAGGCGGCGACGGTGACGAACGCCCGCTGATCCGCTGTCGTTCCGGTCCCGTTCGCCAGGCGCTCGATGCGTCCTTCGAGGGATTCGGGATCCGGATGAGCGAACAGCTTCGCGCCCAGGGCTTGCGGGCCGAGGCCGACACCGGGGGGTTCGGACGGTGGCTCGTCGTCGAGCAGGCGCTTCCCGCCGTCGGAGTCCTCCACGCGCTCGCACTCCGTCGTCTGGTCGAGCAGAAGGTTGAAGCCGGGGTACGCGGCGCAGGCGTTGGGATAGAGCTCGGATTCGTGGATCCGGCACTGGAGGGTTTCGGGATCGAGGAAGGCGCAGGTCGGCAGCCAGGTCGGCTCCTCGCGCCCGGCCGGTGCCACGGGCTTCGGTGGCTTCCGGAGCCCGACGTAGAACACCGGGCGGCCACGAATGCCGGCGAGCTGGTAGCCGTCGATCTCGACCGGCGCGTCCGGCCGATCGGCTTGGTCGTGGCCTGTCGAACTCGTTCCGTCCGCTCCGTCAGTGGCCGCGTCGGGCGCCTCGATCGTCCACAGTCGGGGTCGGAGCGCGTCGGCGTGGCCGGCGTCGAGCATGGCCCGCACCTCGTCGCGTTCCAGCGGTACGAAGTTCGTCGACGCGTCGAGTGGCTGCCGATCGCCCTCGCGTTCGGGGTCTGCAATCCCGGGTGCGAGCGCGTGCCAGTCGACGCAACAGCCGGCACAGCCCTCGCAGTCGACGTCCATACGGTCGGTTCGGCCCGGGCGAGTAAAAGTGCCGGCCCGGATCTGTCGGCACGGTTCGATCGGCTCGGGGCTGCTCGCCGTTGCTATCGGGCCCTGGACGTAGCCTCATTGAGTGATATATAGTTCTCAATCCTGCTCGAATCCGGCGTATAGCGGGGCAGAGCGGGGCGTAGCGACCCGGACCACTATTATAAACTGTCTTACTATTAACCGGGTTTGATCCACGTGATGGCACGCGAGTCAGCGGCCAACTCCGACCTCGTATCGCGGCGGAAGATCATCCTCACGACCGGCGCTGCGGGTGCGGCAGCGCTGGCAGGCTGTTCGAGCGGTGACGGTGGCGGCGACTCCGACGACGGTTCCGATTCCGGTTCGGACTCGGGCTCCAGCTCCGACTCCAGTTCCGACACCGGCTCGGACAACGAGAACACCGACGGCAGCCAGTCCGGGAGCATGGACACGAGCGTCCTGACCGCCGACGGGTCCTCCACGGTGTACCCGATCACGAACACCGGCGGCAGCTACTGGAACTCCAACCCCGAGGCCGGGGACGAGGACTACTGGCCGAACTCGTGGGCACAGGAGGAGTACGACACCCAGATGCGCCTCGCCGACTTCTTCGCGCAGGACTACGGATACGAGGCCACCGAGGAGCGCTCGAACCCGCCGTTCCGCGCGTCCATCGCCCTGTCCCACTCCGGGACGGGCGTCGAGGGCGTGATGGAGGAGCGCATCGACATCGGCGACTCCTCCGCCCCCGCCGAGGCCGAGCTGGCAGGGACGGGTGCCGGCGAGGAGACGCTGAACAACTTCGTCGACCACGTCGTCGGCGTCGACGGGCAGCCGATCGTCGTCTCCCGCGAGATCGCCGACGCGGGCGTCGAGCAGATCACGATTGAGGAGCTCCGGGGCATCTACCGCCAGGAGATCACCAACTGGAGCGAGGTCGGCGGTCCGGACCGCGACATCCTCGCGCTCGGTCGCTCCGCTGGCTCCGGGACTGACACCGCCTTCCGCGCCAACGTCTACGGCGACCCCGAGGCCTCGATCAGCCCCGACCAGCGCTTCGGGCAGAACCAGCAGCTCCAGCAGGCAGTCACGCAGGCCGACAACGCGATCGCGTACATCGCGCTGGCCTTCGTCGAGCCCGACGGTGGCACGCCCCCGATCGGCCTCGAGATCGACGGGACGCTCTACGAGTACGGCAAGAACCTCGGTGCCCAGGACTACCCGCTCTCGCGGGACCTCCACGCCTACACCTGGGAGGACACCTCCCGGAAGGAGGCCTGCTTCATCAACTTCCTCTTGAGTGACTTCGGCCAGGAGATCTTCGTCGCTGGTAACAACTACTTCAAGCTCCCCCAGGACCGCCTGGAGACCCAGCGCGAGATGGTCGCCGCCTCGAACTACGAGTAACTCCCCGTCTGCAGTTTTTCGAGTACACGCATGGACACGACTCCCGACGACCCTGATACGATATCGACATGAGTGGGACGATTCAGCGCCGGATCCAGGCAGTACGCGCCTGGATCGACGCGACGATCGCGGCGATCGTGACCTGGTTCCGCGAGCTGCCGGATCGGATCCGCGACTTTCTCGATCGGACGCCAGCCGACGCACAGGCGATCCTGCTCGTCGGGTTCGTCTCGTTCGCGGCCGCCGCCTACTTCTTCTGGCGGAGCCCGGGCCAGGCGGCGACGCCGCTCGCCCTGTTCGCTGGCGCGACAGCGGTCGGCTGGATCCGACACAGGGGCAGGACGGCGAAGGCGCTCACGATGCTCGCCAGCGTCGTGACCGTCGCCATCCTGCTGCTCATCATTTCCTTCCTGGTCCTCCACTCCCGGGACGCCTTCGAGCACATGGGCGCAGAACTCCTCTGGCGGCTCGAGCCGCCGTTCTGGGAGGCGCCGAGCCCCGACGGCACCTACTCGCTGACCCCGCTGATGGTCGGGACGGCGCTGACCACGGTGATCGCGACGATGATCGCCGCCCCGCTCGGTATCGCGGGCGCGGTGTTCATTAGCGAGATGGCCCCTCGGAGCGTCCGGGAGGTCGTCAAGCCGGGCATCGAGCTGCTCGCTGGGATCCCGTCGATCACGTACGGGTTCGTCGGGCTCACGATCGTCAACCAGTACTTCTACACCGAGTTCCAGACGCCGACTATCGCGTCGTACTTCGCGGCCGGCGTGATGATCGGCCTGATGGCGCTGCCCACGGTGGTCAGCGTCGCGGAAGACGCGCTCGCCTCCGTGCCCGAGTCGATGAAGAGCGGCTCGCTGGCGATGGGCTCGACGGAGTGGCAAACCACCAAGAGCGTCACCATCCCCGCTGCCTTCTCCGGCGTCTCCGCTGCAGTCCTCCTCGGCGTCGGTCGCGCGATGGGCGAGACCATGGCAGCGACCGTCATGCTCTCCCACACGAAGGGCATGCCCGATCCGTTCTTCGACGTCTTCAGCCGGTACGGCGAGACGCTGACGACGGTGATCGCGAGCGAGGCGCCGAACGCGATCGGCGGCATGCACGAGAGCGTGCTGTTCGCGGCCGGCGTGGTCCTGTTCGTCTCGGTCATGCTGTTGAGCATCATGGCACAGTACGTCGAGTGGCGGATGCACCGCAAGCTGGGTGGTCAGCAGTGAGCACGATCGATCGCCACGAGATCGTCACCGGCGACGGCGGCCTCCGCAACGGGATCGCCGTCGGCCTCCTTTCGGCAGCCCTGCTCACCTTCCTGGCGAGCTGGCTGGTCCTCTTCGGACAGGTCGGTGACGGGATCCACGTCCTCGGCGTCGCGCTGATCGACCTCCTGGCCCTGTCGCTGATCGTGCAGGGGCTCGGCCTCGGTCTGCTCGGCCTCGGCAGCTACTACGGCTACTTCCCCTCGAGCCCGTCGCCCACCTCGGGCCTCCTGACGGGCTTCCTGGTCGGTCTGCTGTGGGCCGGAACGCTGGGCGGGATCGCCTCGGTCCAGCTCGGACTCGGCACGATCGGCTGGGTCGGGATCGCGTTCCTCGGCGGCGTTGCCGCCTTCCTCGTCGTCGTCCTGCCGCGGGAGGAGATCGGGTCGACCGTTCCCATCGCCGGGCTGATCGCGCCGATCGGCCTCGCGATCCTCGCCGGGCCGCTCTCGCCGCCCTGGGTCTGGGAGCCCGGCTGGACGGACGCCGTCTTCCCCGGGAGCGAGGTGCTCCCGCTCTTGTTCATGGCCGGGTCGGTCGTGAGCGCCTGGAGCGTCGCGAAGGCGCAGGAGGGCTTCGGTGCCCGCGGTCGCCAGCGCGGCGCCTACTACCTCATCGGCACGAGCGTCGCGGGGATGCTCGGGACGCTGGGGCTGATCATCTGGTTCATCTGGGACAACGGCCACGACGTCTTCCTCACCGGCGCAGAGATCGGTGGCCTGAGCGGGGAGTTCACGATCCCGTTTCTCGGTTTCACGATCCCGTGGCTCCACGTCAAGCTGCCCTTCGTCACGAACGTCCCCGGTGGGCTGTTCGTGGAGATCCCCGGCGTCTGGCCCGCGGTACTGGGCACGATCTGGCTGGTGGTCGGTGCGGTGGTCGTCGCCGTCCCGCTGGGGATCGGCTCCGCGATCTTCCTCACCGAGTACGTCGAACGCGGTCGGATCACGCAGGTCGTCGAGGTCGTCACGAACGGCCTCTGGAGCACCCCGAGCATCGTGTTCGGGCTGTTCGGCCTGGCCTTCCTGATGCCCCGACTCAGCGGGGGCGGGCGCTCGCTGATCGTCGGCCAGGTCGTGCTCGGGTTCATGCTCCTCCCGCTGGTGATGATCACGAGCCGGGA
>Ga0207771_101406_pt1 | contig 10351 bp, 9 predicted proteins | sample A23M2SouthBayCA_2_FD_187731 | JGI IMG/M metagenome (GOLD analysis project Ga0207771, IMG submission 187731) | Aerobic enrichment media microbial communities from Eden Landing Ponds, California, USA - A23 M2 (2) (SPAdes) | ecosystem: Environmental > Aquatic > Marine > Unclassified | place...
CGATCGCCGCCGAGACGGCGTTCGGGACCAGTTTCCCGATCGACGTCGCGCGTCCGTCCTCGCCGCCCCGGATCGGCTCCCACCACTCGACGTAGGGGAGCCCCCGGAGTGCTGCGGCCGGGAGCGGTTCATCGGTGGCGACGTGCACGATACAGCCGTCACCCGAGCAGACGAGTTCGGAGAAGCCGCGAAGGCCGGCTGCCGCGCAGTGCTCGTAGAGCGTCTCCATGCCGAGGTCGCCGAGGCCATCGAGCGGGATGGAGACGACCGCCTCGCTGAGGTCCGGATCCGACGCGACGTGGGGCGATTCGGGACGCTGTTGCTCGCTCATATTCGTGGCTGGTCCGGGTTGTGGATCGCAGTTGTGCCCAGTATGCTGGGATCATTGAAAAGAGCCCGGGCCGTGCTGCCGCTACAGGCCGGTGAGCAGATCGATCGCTGCGGCTGGACCGTCCAAAACGCGCCGTCGATAAACCTCCCCAGTCCACGGGGAGCAACATCCGGGAGGTGGGCACACGTCCGTCCAGATGGAGATGACGACCACACCAGATGACCCGCGGACCGACGGAGCAGCGACCAGTGGCGAAGACACCGACGAAACACGGGACGGTGGAGCGGCGGCCGACGCGACGACCGTCGACCCCACCGACGTGGATCCGGACGAGATCGAACTCCCCGACGCGTTCGGTGAACAGGTCGCGCACGTCTACGGGTTCGACGAGCAGCCGACGACCTACGGCGAGTGGGCCGTCGCGATCGTGTCCGCCTTCGACGAGGGGCACGACCGACCGCTGTCGACGGACGACCTCTGTGACACCGACGAGTCACCGCACGCGGCGACGGTCGGCGGAGAAACGACCAATTACGTGTGCGCACAGGATCCGCTCGTCGTCGGACTGCTCGCGGACGAACCGGTGATCGTCGAGAGCGAGCCGCCCAACGCCGAAACGACGATCCGCATCGAATTCGCCGAGGACGGCACGATGACCGCGGATCCCGAGGGTGCCCTGCTATCGTTCGGCGTCGCCGGCGACGTCGACGCCCCGGAACCGGTGACGCCCCAGGCGATGTACGTGCGAACCTGCCCGTACGGGCACGCCTTCCCGGACGACGCGACGTACGAGGCGTGGGCCACGGAGACCGACGGCGTGACCGACGTGCTCTCGGTGCCAGCGGGGATCGCAGTCATGGAGTCGCTCATCGAGGCAGCGGGCGTCGGGGCGCTCGAGTGAGGTGACGATCCCGCGACCGGTAGGCAAGCCGTCTACCAGTCGGCGGTCCGTTCGCCGACCAGTTCGAGGTGGGGCTCGAGGTACGACGCACGATCTTCTAACACGAGACCGTCGTCGACCCCAGCCGAAGCCACGATACCGTGGTCTCTGAGCTTCGGCAGGTCACGGTGGTAGAGGCGCGTCCTGACCTGTTCGATCTCCGCGGCCGTTGCGTCGTCGGGCTGCCGTGGATCGTCGTGAACGGCGAGTTCGGCAGCCAGCCGTTCGACCTCGACTGGCTCCTCGCGCTCGAAGAGCCGCGCGAGTAGTGCACGCCGATACTGGTGGCCGAGCGCGTCGAACACGGCGTCGGGCGCCGGTGCCGTCGTCGAGAGCTGACTCGTTTGAGCCACGTGTACCGATGGACCCTGCCGGGGAATCAGGCGCTGGCTTTCAGAGGCAAGCGGTTCAAGAGCCGGTGGATCTGTCGAGGGACCCGACGGTCCAGGCGTGCAGCGTGAACCACGTCGATCCGGCCGCGACACCGGAGCGTCGACAGCGGGCAGTCGTTCCTGCACGGGTCGCCACTGTCGTCACAGCTATCCCACTCCATCGTGCAAGCAAGTGGTATGGAGATTCTCGTCGATCAGCTCGGCTTCGCGCCGAGTGCGTCGAAGCGAGCGATCCTGCAGGGCAGCGCCGACGACGAGCCGGGACCCGTCCGCGTCGAAGACGCACAGACGGGCGAGGTCGTCACGGCCACCGAACCCGAACACGCCGGGCACGTCCACGACTGGAAGGACTGGGAGTACTGGACGGCGGACGTCTCCGCAGTCGATCGCGAGGGCGAGTACGTCCTGAGCGTGACAGCGCCGGGCGACAGCAACGACGTCCTCGCCCGCTCCCGACCGTTCGAGGTCGGCGAGGACCTGTTCGTCGAGCGAGCCCTCTCGGACGTCGTCCGGTACTTCCGCGTCGAGCGCTGCACCGGCATCTACGACCGCTACGACCGCGAGGCGCCGTTCGTCGGCGATCGCGAGGAGAGGGTCGACGTCAGCGGCGGCTGGTACGACGCCTCCGGCGACGTCAGCAAGTACCTCTCCCACCTGAGCTACGCGAACTACATGAACCCCCAGCAGATTCCGCTCGTCGTCTGGAGCCTGCTCGACGCCCGCGACCGACTCTCGACGGAGACGAACACGGGCCGACTCGGTGGCGGCGTCGACGAACGGGACGCCATCGGTTTCGACGCCCTCGAGGAGGCCTGCTTCGGCGCCGACTTCCTCGTTCGCGTCCAGGACGACGAGGGCTACTTCTACATGACCGTCTTCGACACCTGGACCTCCGACCCCGAGGAGCGAGACGTCTGCGCCTACGAGGGGATGGAGGGGACGAAGACGGAGGACTACGAGGCCGGCTACCGACAGGGCGGCGGCGTCGCGATCGCTGCACTCGCTCGCGCAAGTCGCCTCGATCACACCGGCGAATTCGATCCCGAGACGTACTACGAGACGGCGGTCACCGGCTTCGATCACCTCGAAGCGAACAACGAGGCGTACCTCGACGACGGCGTCGAGAACGTCATCGACGACTACTGCGCGCTGCTGGCCGCGACGGAGCTCGCCGGCGCCGCGACCGATCGCGGCGACGCAAGCGCAGCGGATCGGTTCGCCGAGGCCGCCGCAGACCGGGCGCGGTCCCTCCTCGATCGCCAGCACGACGACGGCTGGTTCTACGCCGACGACGGCGATCGACCGTTCTTCCACGCCGCCGACGAGGGGCTGCCGATCGTCGCGCTCTGTCGGTACCTCGACGTGGTCGAGCACGACGAGGCGATCGCGGCGGAGATCGCCACCGCACTCGAGGACTACTGGCACTGGGAGCGCTCGATCACCGACGAGGTCGTCAACCCGTTCGGATACGCCCGCCAGTACGCCCGTGGCACCGACGACACCGAGGCCTCGACGCGGTTTTTCTTCCCCCACGAGAACGAGTCCGGCTACTGGTGGCAGGGCGAGAACGCACGACTCGCGTCGCTCGCTGCCGCCGCTCACGCGAGCGCGGCCCTCCTCGACGATTCGGACCTCGAGGCGACCTTGCCGGAGTTCGCTCGCGACCAGCTCGCCTGGATCCTCGGGCGCAACCCCTACGACACCTGCATGCTGGAGGGGATCGGCAACGATCCGGTTCCGTTCGTCCCCGGTGCACCGAACACCGCCGGCGGCATCGTGAACGGGATCACCGCCGGGTTCGACGACGAGACGGACATCGCGTTCCGGCCGCCGGCGTACGCCGACGACGAGACCAACAACTGGCGCTGGACCGAACAGTGGCTTCCCCACGCAGCCTGGTTCCTCGTTGCTGGCAGCTGGGAAGCGACCGCCGAGGCGGCAGGCGAGCCCACGACAGCAGGGAATCGGTAACAGGTCAATCCGCGGCGACGGAGCCTGCAACGCAGGACTCGCAGACCTGGAAGGACGCGAAGTCGACGACGTCCCCGCACTCCCGGCAGCGGCTACGGCTGTTGGCGGCGCCCTCGGCAAGTTCCTCGAGGGGGCGATCCCGCTCGCCGTCCTCCGTCTCCAGGTAGTGCGTTCGCGGCGGACCAGGCGTGTGGCCACGGCGAATCGCGAGGAGGACGAGCCCTGCCGAGAGCGACGCGATTCCGAGTGCGAAGAGCAACACGCTATGCGGTGCTTGTCGCCGGATCGAAGATAACGGTTCCTGCAAGGTCCTTACGACGTTCCTAGGCTCTTTGGATTGCTAGAGGAGCATCTTTGGCGGTGCTCGTGGGGCACTGGCCTCAGACGCGAATCTCGAAGCGGGCACCGCCGTCCGCCGACGCCGTCGCCGTAATCCCCCAGCCGTGTGCCTCCACGATCTCCTTGACGATCGCGAGTCCGAACCCGGTTCCGTCCGGGTTCGTCGTCATCCCGGCCTCGAAGACCTCGTCGCGTTCTTCCTCGGGGATGCCGGGACCATCGTCCTCGACGAAGAACCCGGCGTCGTCCTCGAGCGAGCCGACCGTGATCGTGACGTCGGCCCCGCCGTGTTCGATCGCGTTCCGGAAGAGATTCTCGAGGAGTTGCCGGAGGCGGTCGGAATCGGCCTCGATCGTGGTATCGGCAGCAGTCACGAGCGTCGCGTCGGCACTATCGACGGTTCCCCAGCAGTCATCGGCGAGCGACGCGAGCGACACCGACTCGATCTCGTCGATGTCCTGGCCCTGCCGAGCGAGTGCGAGCAGGTCGTCGATCAGCGTCTCCATCCGTTCGAGCGACGCGTCGATCGCCTCGAGGTGCTCCTCGGTCTCGGGGCGGCCGCCGTCCCCGGAGTACGTGTCGTTCTCCAGCGACTCGCGGGCGAGATCCAGCCGTCCATCGGCGACGTTGAGCGGGTTCCGGAGGTCGTGGGCGACGACGCTCGCGAACCGATCGAGGCGCTCTTTCTCCCGCTCGAGGGCCCGGCGTGACTCCTCGGCCGCGGTCACGTCTTCGATCGTCAGCATCGAGCCAGCCGGCACGTCGCTACTGCCCATCTGCGTCCGCGTGATGCGATAGTGAGCCGGGTCGTCACCCCGTCCGATCGTCAGGATGTCCACGTCGCGCGTGACGACAGCTTCGAGCGACGGCACGACCTCGCGCAACGGCTGTCCGAGCCCGCTGGTGAGTTCCGGAAAGAGCTCACGCGCCGGCCGATTGTACTCGCGGATCTCGCCGTCGACGTCGAGGACGATCACTGGATCCTCACTGCTCCCGGCGATCTGGACCGCCCGAAACTCCTCGAAGTAGAGGTAGAGCACGCCGACGGCAAAGGCCGCGACCCCGAGGGGCTCGTAGGTCATGTCCAACAGTCGCGGTGAGAGCCGGCCCAGAATGTCGAACACCAGGGGAAGCCCGGTGAGACCGACGAGCACGACGAGCGGTCGGGTGTCCTCGCCGACGGCCATGAACCGTTCGACCAGCATGAAGTAGCCCACCGTGGCCAGGGCGTAGGACAGCCCCATCGCGATCCAGTGGAAGGTTCCGTGGTGGACCGCGATGTGCGTGAACGGCGTCGACGCCATCGTCGTCGAGAAGTACAGGCCGTGCAGCGGGTTGGTGACCTTGAGCGCGACGACACCGACGTACACGACGATCGCGATCCAGCGGAAGTACGGGTTCCGGTGGAGGGTCCGGCCGGTGTACGCCGAGCAGAAGTAGAGCCAGGCACCGGTCGCGGCGAAGCCCACTGCGAGGCCAATGACGTAGAAGCCCGTCTGGAGCTCGCGACCCGGCGCGGCGAGGAATCCGACGTGGGCCAATCCCCAGCCACCGCAGAGGACCAGTAACGAGACGAGGCCGATACGCGTGTCGTCGTCGGAGATGTGCCGCGCTTTCAGCACGCTCGCAAAACAGACGACGCCGGCGAGACCGAACGCGACGACGTAGGCGAGGAAGGCGACGAAAGAATCTGCTAGACCAAAGACCACCATAGTGAAACCAGGCCCGAAGTCGCCTTGAAGCTGCTGCCCAAATCGTGTCAGTACTTCGAGATTCTAGTCCGACACCCGGCTGAGACGCGACGCTCGGTGGCCGATTCTCTGCTGTCAGGAATCGAACCGCATCGGAGTGTTACCTGCGGTAATGCTCCGTTACTCCTCGGTGTCCAGCCACTCCGTCGCCCAGTCCTCGATCGAGGCGAACATCGGCGCGAGCGACTGTCCCTTCTCCGTCAACGAGTAGTAGGTCGCCACGGGGGCGTCCTCCTCGAGGCGTCGCGTGACGAACCCCATCTCCTCGAGGTCGTCGAGCACCCGCGAGAGCGTCCGCGAGCTTGCACCCGTCGATCGTTTCAGTACGTTGAATCGCTTCTCCGACTCGAGCAGGTCGTTCAGGACGATCAGTCGCCACTTCGAGCCGATCTGCTCGAAGGGTTCGACGAGCGAACACGGACCTGCTTCGTTCGTCGCGTCTGTTCGGGCTGCGGACTCGGCGGCGTCACCAGTCGTACCAGATGGCATCGATGGAACCTGGTGACGACTATGTCGCCGATCGCATATATAGGTTCGCTCACGAACCTGGTAGTGTGATGCAACCACCGTTGCACACGACTGTCGTATCGACGACGAGGAGCACCGACGCTGCACGATCTCGGACCACCGAGCAGGAGGCTGCGAAGCCGGATCGCAGGCAGACGGCGGTGATCGCCTGATGGTCTTCGCATCCGGACTCGAAGGCGACCTCTTGCTCGTCGCGCGGCTCCTCTTCGGGGCCGTCCTGGCGTTCCAGGGCGTCAACCACTTCCTGAACGTCGAGCAGATGAGCGGCTACGCCGGGATGAAGGGCGTTCCGCTGCCGGGCGTCGCGGTGATCGGCACCGGACTGATCTTGCTCGGCGGTGGCCTCGGCATCGTCCTCGGCGTCTTTCCGACGATCGCTGCCGGCGCGCTCGCCGTGTTCTTCCTCGTCACGACGCCGCTCATGCACGACTTCTGGGCGGTCGACGAAGAACAGGCACAGGACGAGATGATCCAGTTCCTGAAGAACGCCGAGCTGTTCGGCGCCTCAGTTCTCTTCCTCGCGATCAGCGGCACCGAGTGGGCCTACTCGCTGGGTATCGGACTCTAACTGACGACCCGTATCGGCCGGCCGGCGATCGCCTCGAACGATCCGTTCCTGCAGGACGGAACGCCTTTCCCCACCGCGTGGTGAGCGAGAGCCAACGCCGATGACCCTTCTCGACGAGCTCACCGGCTTCGAGTTCGAGGAGGTCATGGTCGACGTCTTTCGCCACCAGGGCTACAGCGACGTCGAGCAGGCCGAGCTGATCGCCGACGAAGGCCGGGACGTCACGATGCTCGACGACCGGACTACCGGCTCGGGCGGAACAGATGCGCCGTCCGCCGCCGGCCGACCGACCGCGGTCGTCGTCGAGTGCAAGCACACCGACGTCGTCAGCCGGCCGGTCGTCCAGAAGACCCACTCCGCCGCCCACACCTACGACTACGACGGCCCGGTCCGGGCGATGGTCGCAACGACCGGGCGCTTCACCGACCCAGCTCGGGAGTACGCCGAGCGCGTCGATGCCGATGCAGATGACGTCGGATTCGGGCTCATCGACGGCGAAGATCTCCGCGAGCTGAGCGAGGCGATTCCCCTCGACCTCTACAACGGGAAGATCGAGATCGTCTGCGAGGAAGCGATCACCCCACCGACCGATCGCGAGACGCTGGAGGGGTACCTCGAATCGGCGGCCGCGAACGTCCACAACCTCGACGAGTGGACCGTCGGCGCGACGCTCACCGCGGTTCGATTCGAGCCGGTGGTCCTCGCAGAGACGGCCGTCGACGCGACCTTCGAGACCGACGTCGGCGTGATCCACGAGGTCGAGGACCGCGAGCGAAGCGTCCTCGACGGCCACGCGACCGAACCAGCCCGCCGGGGCAACGACGTCGCTACAATCGTCGGGTCGACCGAATCCGATCGCCTCGCGCTCGACGATCACGACCTCGACGGCACGTACGACCGGACCGACATCGAACGGTTCGAGCACGACGAGCGCGGGTACCGCGAGTGGCTGATCGGCGAACTCGCCGAGCTCCACGAAACGACCGTCGAGTACACCGGCGACAACGGCGTCGCCTACGAGCGGACCTGTCGGCCGACCGCTGCCGAGGTCGAGGTCGAGACGCTCGACCCTGTCTACCTCCCACACGTCGCGGTCGCGACCTCGCTCGGCGAGTACGAGTACGAACTGGAGCTGTACGCCGCGGGCGGCGAGACGCTCGTCCGCGACGCGGAGTTCGAGCGCTGTGTCCACTGTGAATCGGAGGCCAGCGACGAGAGCGGTCAGCCACCGAGCCAGCGCGCAAGCCAGCCGACTACCGAGCCGACGAACGAGCCGATTAACGAGCCGACGAACGAGCCTCTGACATACTGCGCAAACTGCGGAGCGATCGCCTGTGCGGCGCACACCGAAACCGAGCGCCTCGTCGGCGAGCCGGTCTGTACCGGCTGTGCGGTCACCGGACGTTTCGCTGGCGCGACGCGATACTTCTACGACGAGACGAACCGGGAGACGTTCGCCGAGGCCTACCGGGAGATGCCGATCCATCGAAAGGTGCGGGAGAACGAGGCGCTGGTCGCAGCGATCGCCCTCGTGGTCTTCGTCACTGCCGTCCTCGCAATCGGACTCGCCTGAGCGATCGCAACGCAGTTCCCGGCCGGGCCGTATCCACCACTATGTCGCGCCCGCTGCAGGTGACCGGTCATGCCTGAGCACTGGATTCCAGACGAGGACTGGCGGACGATCGTCGAACACGTGCCGCTGGTATCGGTCGATCTCGTCGTGGAGCACGACGGCGGGGTCCTCCTCGGACGGCGCGAGAACGAGCCGCTTCGTGGCAGGTGGTTCTTCCCGGGCGGGACCGTCCACAAGAACGAAACGCGGACGAACGCGGTCGATCGGGTAGCCCGTGCAGAACTCGGAGCGGCCGTCGACATCGAGGAGTGCCTCGGGACGTTCGAACACTTCTACGACACGTCCGACGTGCCCGACGTCGACTCGAAGCACTACCTTTCGACCGCCTATCGGTGCACGTTCACGGACGCGGAGCCGATCCTCGGCGGCGACGACCAGCATAGTGAACTCCGCGTGTTCGAACCGCCCATCGACGGCGTGCACGAGTACGTCCAGCAGTGTCTCGACCGTATCGAGTGACACACGACGGCCGAGCGTCGGAACCGGCACCAGACGGCGCCACGGCGCCGGTCGTCTGTTGCTACCGAGGAACCCTCTGTTGCTGCCGAGGAATCGTCTCTTGCTGCCGAGGACCGAACGATCGCGCGCAGGTGGCCAGTCGTACCCACGACGGCCCCCGCTAGGGGGACGGCTCAGTACTGGTGGGTCCGCCGATCGGTCACGTACTGGCCGCCGGATCCGTCGTCGTAGACGAACCGGAAGTCGATCGCACTCCCGTCGCTGCTCGTGTCGCGAGTGTAGGTGTGCTCGGTGCCGCTGCCGCTCATCCGGTAGCCGACCCAGGAATCGGTGCCCGGATCGGCGAACTGGACGTCGGCCCAGCTCGCTGCGGCGTTGGGGGTGAACGTCCACTCGACCTGATCGGTGCCGACGGAAGCGACGCTGGCGCTCCAGCCGTCCCCGGTCGTACCGGAGTAGTCGCCGCTGCCGCCACCGCCGCCGCTGCCGGTATCGACCGCGACGCTCTCGAACGTCGCCGTGCAGAGCGTACCCGAGGCGTGGCTGGTCACTGGCAGCCCGACGTAGACGGAGTCGCTCATCGCGATCGTCTCGCTGCCGATCTGGCTCCACGAGTTCCCGTCGGCGGACTCGTAGGCGGTGATCGTGTCACCCGAGCGCTCGATCCGGACCCAGTAGGCCCCGGAGCTGCCGGCGCCGCTGGTGTTGCTCGAGGTCCCGTCGGTCGCGGTCCGGCGCTGGAACGCCGTGCCGTTGCTCGGCGTCACGCAGGCCATCCCGTGGGTGGAACCAGCGTCGAGCGTCTCGCGGACCATGACGCCCGCTTTCGCCCAGCCGTGGGTGTTCTCGACGCTCGTGACGTTCGCGGTGATCGTCACGTCGCCGCTGACCTGCTGGTAGACGTAGTGGAACGCGTCGGCGGAGCCCCAGATGTCGGCGCCGGCGCCCTCGACCGTCCGGGTGCCATTGCTCGTGCTGGTCGAGCCGGCCGTCGAGACCGAGCCGACGTCCTGATTCGACCACGAGCCGCCGCCACCGCCGGTGTCGACGGCCTCGAACTCGATCCAGTTGAGGTTGTAGCCGCCGGCGTCGACGTTGACGCGGACGACCTGCTCGCCGGCGTCGAGGCTGACGTCCTGGATCGTGCTCGTCTGCCAGGTCTGCCAGCCGCCGGTGCCCGACAGCGAGACGGCGCCGGTGACGTCGGTGCCGCCGACGTCGACCGAGATCGTGCCGCCGCCCGCGTTCGACGCGTTGCGAACGTGGAGGTCGTAGGTGCCGGCCTCCGCGACGTCGACGGTGTACTCGAGCCACTCGCCGTCTGCGGTCCACCCGACGTTGTAGGAGCCGCCGGTGGAGTCCGAGACAGTCTCGACGTCGACCGCCTGGTCGGTGCGGAACGCGCCGCCTTCGTTCGAGGTCGTCGTGTCGTGGTAGGC
>Ga0207771_101408_pt1 | contig 10328 bp, 10 predicted proteins | sample A23M2SouthBayCA_2_FD_187731 | JGI IMG/M metagenome (GOLD analysis project Ga0207771, IMG submission 187731) | Aerobic enrichment media microbial communities from Eden Landing Ponds, California, USA - A23 M2 (2) (SPAdes) | ecosystem: Environmental > Aquatic > Marine > Unclassified | place...
AAAGAAACCCAGTCTGTTATCACCGAGTGCGCCCGGGTGGCTTAGCTGGACATAGCGCCGCACTCATAGGGTTTTCACACACGCGGCAACCGGCGTCCCACGAGGCATCTGCCTCGTACCTGGGATATGCGGAGATCGAGGGTTCGGAGCCCTCCCCGGGCATTCTCTCTGCGGCGAGTCACGTCCGAGCGGTTGCTTTGGCACCCGTCTCGAGTCTACTCCCCGAGCATCGCGTCGATGGACTCGGCACCCTCGCCGTAGCTGTCGTGCCACTCTGCCAGGAGACGCTCTGTCCGTGCCGCGAGTAGTTCGTGGAAGGTGTCGTGGTCTGCTGTTGCTGCCTCGGGGTCGACGACCGCGAGGTATTCGTCGAACGACTGCGTCGTCTCGTCGATGATCCGCACGAGCCGTTCGTGCGTGTCGGGGTCTCCCGTCACGAACTCCCAGAAGTCCGAACCGATGCGGACGTTCTCGAAGCCCTCGCCCGGGAGATATCTCCGGATTTTCCCGGAAATCTCCGACTGGTTGCCGTAGCACAGACCCAGCAGACACTCACAGCCCGGATGCGCCTCGGCGGCGCGCTCGAAGTTCGACGCCAAGTTTTCGAGCATGTCCTTGTTGAGCACGTCCGGGCCGCTTTTGACCTGGACGAAATGGCGCGTTCCATCTCGCCGCACCTCGCAGTCGAACCCGGTCTGGTCGGTCTCCTCGAGTCCGAGCACCGTTGCCCACGTCTCGAATTCGTCCCCCATCGCCGTCACGAGGCCCCGTCCGATTGACTGATAGGTGTAAAACTTCACGAGCGCTTCGGGCGAGTCGAAATCGAGCAGGCCGACGAGATACGGGTTGATATTCAAATCGGCGATGGTCTCGCGGTCTGTGAGGTTCTCGCGCTGTCGCTTGAGGAAGTTCAAGATGAGTATTCGAAGGAGCTTCTCTTCGAGCCCTGCTCCGTCTGCGAGTAGCGCGCGGAGAGCAACTGTCCGCTCGGCCTGCGCCTCGGAGACGAGGTGTACCTCCTGTAACTCCTTGCGGGTTGCCTTTAGAAACGCCGAGACGGTATCGAACTCCGATCGAATGTTCTTCCTGGACTCGGAACCCATATGCGGGACGTTCTCGTAGAACTCGTCTATGAACGCGGCGTAAGACGACTGCATACTGTCTCCACCTGTTGTCGTCGGAATATTCTACCGAAATACAGCAGCGCAGTCAGTCGATTTTCGGCCGATATCGGCGGTGGCTGTGGGGTGGCCGTCACTCGCCGCCGGGAAACTCTCTGAACAAGGAATCGAAGTCGTCGTCGAAGTCGGACACGGCGGTGTCGGCCTCGTTGCGGAGTTTGTTGACGCGGTCGACCATCTCCCTGTACCGCTCGTCGTTCTGGAGTTCGCTGGGGGTCTTTTCGGCTTCGAGTGTGGCCTTCTTCGAGGCGAGTGCGAAGTATTCCTGTAGCGTCTCGTCGTAGTTGTCGCGCTGAGCCATCGATTCGATGGCGTCGCCGAGATCGTCGCGCATGACCGGTTTGGTCAGGTAGTCGTCGAACTCCATCGAGACGATGTCGAAGTCCGGATCGACGGCCGTAACCATGACGACCCGACAGTCGATATTTCGATTCCGAATCCGTTTGAGCACTTCGTCGCCGGAGTAATCCGGCATCTGCCGGTCGAGAAAGACGATGTCGATAGAGCTATCGATCTTGTTGAGCGCTTCCTGCCCACCGTAGGCCGTCTGCACTTCGTGTTCTGTCTCCAGCCACGTCGCGTACAGATCGGCGATGTCCGTCTCGTCATCGACGACGAGCACTGACGCTTGATCGCCAGTCATGGATACCCGTGCTGACTCCGGTGAGTTCGTTTCCCCCATGTCCGTTCTTAGGGTATCGTTGCTGGGACAGGGTAATTAAACCCGCCCCGCAAATTATCAAATCTGATTTTCAAGAGCACTTTCGAGACCCTCGCAGGACAGCACCCGCCGTCCAACCAGGCAAGCGGTGCGGTTCTGGTCGCGCGCACTCGCCTCGCAGAGGCTCTCCCGACGGGTAGAGATGGAGCGATAACGGACACCAAGTCACTGTTTTCGAACCGGAGACTGTGGGTGCGAACCCAGAACGGTCTTTGGTAGGCGTCCCCTACGCGCTTGCCATGACGCCGGACGCTTCGAACCCGACGGATATCCGCTCGATCGCCGTGAGTGGGGAGGACATCGTCGCTGCAGTCGAGACCAACCGGACGAGTGACCGGACGGCAGTGTTGCGGGTCACACCGCCTTACAGTGGTCGGATGCGCGCTCGATTACACGTGCGACAGCGTGGCGACGCGAACGACGCCCGGCAAGTACTCCTCCCGCCGGACCGTCTCCTCGACGACGAGTGTCCCCCACTTCCGCATCCCGACGACACCGCCGACGCCCTCATGTCTGCCGACAGTGACTTCACTGTGGATCGACAGCACGACTGCCACGTCGCGGCCGTCGAGTCTTGGCGCGACACGGTCCTCACACACGTCCGCGACGAAGTTCAGCACCCAACGCGTGAGGGACCGCTCGCGGTCTCGGTCCTCGCTGCGGACTCGACGTAAGCAGCTCTCCCCGACGACCGTTTTAGCGTACCGAATAAAATGTTTCGCCCACTCTCAATCGGTCGTGAAACGTGCCGTAGGCGGTCTGTAGCGACGTGAAATGGACTGAAACAGTCCGAAGCCTCGGCCGGTTATATGATGGTCTCGAACGTAGCAGTGGATAGGTATCCCCGATGTCGAGTTCGACGAACAACGACCTCCGAACCTCTCTGAGCGCCATCCGCTCGGTCAGAACCGTCAGCAAACACGTCGTGTCCCCGATCCGTGCCCTCTCCTTTTGGATCGCGGTGGCGCTGCCCTTCCTCTACATCCCGCTGCTCGCCATGGACCTGTCGAGTCGACCAGTGATCGGCGCGTTCCTCGCGCTCTTGCTGTGTAACGCCGTTGCCCTCCTGATCGGGCACTCGCACCTGCAAGAGTGAGACGACAGCGGTCCGTCCGAGCGCGGCCCTGCCCTCCTACTTTTCGGCGTGATCGATCACCAGACCCGCCGGTCGGTCACCGACAAGCCTGCCACGGACAATATATTTAACACAGGTGCCGTACAAGTGATCGTATGGCCGCATACGGCCGGCCGTCCCTTCGGGACTTGTTCGACGAGTCGCCGACGCCACACATCGCGCACCCGCCGCGCACCCATCACCGAGACTTCTACATCGCTACCGATGGCTCCTATCGAGAGTCGTCTGGCGGTCTCGGCGCGGTCATCGAAACACGTGACGGTGAGCGTGTGGCGCGACTCTCGATGCACAATCGTGCCCCAAACAACAACGTCGCCGAGTATCGTGCGCTGCATCTGGGTCTCGACATCCTCGCAGCGCGTGCTCCCTCGGACGCGACAGTCGGACTCCTCATCGATCACGACGACCTCGCGGCAAACGTCAACGCCGCGATGCTCGCCACCAAGAACGCGGAGTTCGACTCGACCCACCGCGTCCGGATTCCCCACGAGACAGGACTTCACTGGCGTGGGATCAGGGCGCGTCTCAACGGGTTCGATGAGGTCAGGGCTGCCCGCATCGACAGCGGCGTGAACCCGGCCCATCCGCTGGCGAACGCACCCGACCAGTACGACCACGTCAACGACGAACCGGCGCGGTGTGTCCTCCCCGAGACGCCAAGCGTCGACGAGCAGGTCCCGCCGCCGTCACGCTCCAACCGGGGCGGCGCGAGCGACTAAGCTCGGCTCCGGGACGTGGCCGCAGGTCGCCCGGAGCACCCCCTGTCCCTTTTTGCACGACGTGTCTCGCGCCGTGCGCGAATCCGTCGCTACTCGTCCTGTGCGTCCACGACCGCCACGCCGGCCATGTTGACGATGTCTTTCACTTCGTCACCGCGCTGGAGCACGTGGACGGGTTTGTCCATGCCGACGAGCATCGGGCCGATAGCTTCGGCACCGCCCAGTCGCTGGAGGAGTTTGTAGCCGATGTTGCCGGCTTCGAGGCTCGGGAACACGAGGACGTTCGCCGGATCGTCGAGGTCGGAGAACTCGTAGGTGCCGTTCAGAATGTCCTCGACGACGGCCGTGTCGGCCTGCATCTCGCCGTCGACCGGGAAGTCGACGGTCGGGTCCTCGCGAAGTTGCTGTGCGGCCTGTCGAGGCTGGCGGGTGTCCTGCGTGTCGACGCTGCCGAAGTTCGAGTACGACAGCATGGCGGCCCGCGGCTCGACGTTGAAGCGCCGGGCGAGGTCGGCCGTGTGGCGCGTCACTTCGGCCAGTACGTCCGCGTCGGGATCGGTGTTGACCGTCGTGTCCGCACAGAAGACGACCCGATTACGGAAGGTGAGCATGTAGACGCCAGCGGCGTAGTCGGCATCCGGTGCGGTGCCGACGATCTGCAGCGGCGGGCGGAGCGCGGAGGGGTAGTGGTGGGTCAGACCGGTCAACATTGCGTCGGCGTCGCCCATCTCGACCATCACGCTGCCGAGGTAGTTGCCGTCGGTGACCAGTTCGTCGGCCTCGCGCCGGGTCACACCTTTGCGCTGGCGGAGTTCGTACAGCCGATCGGCATACTCGTCGAGTCCTCCTTCCGAGGGATCGACGATCTCGGGTTCGAAGGCCAGCCCGAGCGTGTCGGTAATCGCGTTTATTCGGCCACGGTCGCCGAGCAAGACCGGCTCTGCGATGCCTTGCTCGACGAGCTGGTAGGCCGCCCGGATCATCTTCTCGTCGTCGCCCTCCGCGAGGACGACACGCTGGGGGTCGCTCTTTGCCTTGTTGAGGACCACGCGCATCATCTCGCGGGACTTGCCCAGACGGGCTTCGAGGCGCTCGACGTACTCGTCGAGATCGAGTGATCGACGAGCGCACCCGGATTCCATCGCGGCCTCGGCGACGGCCGGGGTCACCTCGAACAGCACTCGCGGGTCGAGCGGTTTGGGGATGATGTATTCGGGACCGAACTGGAGTGGCTGGTCGCCGTATGCCTTGACGACGGCGTCGGGCACGTCCTGCCGGGCGAGATCTGCCAGTGCGCGGGCCGCGGCGACTTTCATCTCCTCGTTGATCTCCGTCGCGCGCACGTCGAGTGCGCCCCGGAAAATGAAGGGGAATCCGAGGACGTTGTTGACCTGATTCGGGTAGTCAGAGCGCCCGGTCGCCATGATGACGGTGTCGTCGCGGGCGGCCTTGGCGTCCTCGTAGGTGATCTCGGGATCTGGATTCGCCATCGCGAACACGATCGGATCGTCGCCCATCGACTGGACCATCGATTGGTCGACGATGCCACCGACGGAGAGACCGACGAACGCGTCGGCGTCCGCCATCGCGTCCGCGAGGTCCCCACCCGCTACGTCGCGGGCGAACTCGCCTTTGTACTTGTTGAGTCCCTCGGCTTCGACCCGCTCTTCCGTGATGATGCCCGAGGAGTCACACATCGTGATGTTCTCCCGGCGAACGCCCAGCGAGACGTAGAACTTGGCGGTCGCGATGGCGCTTGCACCAGCGCCCGAGAAGACGATTTCGAGGTCTTCGAGGTCCTTCTCGACGATGTCGGCGGCGTTCAGGAGCGCGGCACCCGAGATGATCGCGGTCCCGTGCTGGTCGTCGTGGAAGACGGGGATGTCCATCTGCTCGCGCAGTTCCCGTTCGATCTCGAAACACGCCGGTGCGGCGATGTCTTCGAGGTTGATTCCGCCGAAGGTCGGTCCCATCGAGCGAACGGCGTCGATCATCGCCTCGGTACTTTCGGGTTCGAGTTCCAGGTCGAACACGTCGATGTCGGCGAAGCGCTTGAACAGGACGCCCTTGCCTTCCATGACCGGCTTGGACGCCGCCGGGCCGATGTCGCCCAGTCCCAGCACGGCCGAGCCGTCCGAGACCACGGCCACGAGGTTCCCGCGCGCGGTGTACTTGAACGCGTCCTCGGGTGTCTCGTGGATGGCTTCACACGGCGCGGCGACGCCGGGGGAATACGCCAGCGAGAGGTCGCGCTGGGTGTTCGTCGGCTTCGTCGTCGCGATTTCGATCTTTCCGGGCGGTGCACTGCTGTGATAGTCGAGGGCGTCCTCGTCGAGTCCCATACCGATACGCCGACAGGAACGTTCTTAAAGCTCGTGGGGTGGCGCGGCTCTGTCACGGCGGCACGGCCGAGACTGGCACAAAGAGCGGGACCTAAATATCTCAGGGCCATAGCCTCGGCTATGAGTCGCCGGTTTCGCAACCTCCTGTTCGGGTCGACGGCCGGAACGCTCGTCCTGATGCTGGTCGGGTTGTACACTGCCTACAAGGGTGCTGGGTTGACCTGTGAGCAACGCTGGCCGTTCTGTGACGGCTGGATGGGCCTGTTTCCCGCGAACTTCGCCAGCTTCATCGAGTGGTCCCATCGCTTGCTGGCGATGGTCGTCGGTTTCGTCCTCCTGTACGTGCTGTATCTGGCCTGGCGTCGACAGGACGACCGCCGGGTGAAGTGGGCAGTCACCGCCGCCGTGTTCCTCTTGCCCTCTCAGATCATCCTCGGCGCGCTCACGGTGACGGAGTTCACCGCGCTCATCACCGCCGCACATTTCGTTACCGCGTCGCTAATCCTCCTGTGTCTGGCCGTCGCCTGCGTCTGGACCGTCGACGTGCCACCGGTCGATCGTCTCCGCACCCTCGCCATCGCCGCCGGTGCCGTCGTCCCGTTCCATCTCGCGCTCGACGGCTCGGTTTTCGTCGTCCCGGTCAGCGTGTTGATCGGCTTCTACACCGTTTCGTTCCTGCTCGCGGGCGCGCTCGTCGCCGGCGCACTGTGGGCACACGCCCACGGACTCGGCCGTATCCGGCTGTTGTTCGCTGCCGGAGCGACCGTCACCTGGTTCGACATGCTCGTCGCTCGCCGGAAGTTCGGGCTGGATCAGGCCCTGACGGATGTCGGTGCCCTGATCGTCTTGCTCGTGCTGGTCGCCGTCGTCTGGACGCTCTCCCAGCGCTCACAGGCTGGCGGTCTCGGCGCGATCCGCGCCGACTAAGGTCGGATTTGCTCCAAAGTTGAACTACATAAAGTCCGACAGGCCAGACTGCTGCTCGTCGTCTTCGGCTTCCTCGGTGTCGATGTCCTCGTCCTCGTCTGTGCCGGCATCGTCTTCGACGCCGCCAAGCGTCGCCTGCCCGTCGTCGCCGCTCTCGTCAGTGTCGTCGTCGGCGTCAGTTTCCTCGGCTGCGTCCTGTGTCTGGCCGGCGCTCGCTCCCTCGAACGCACCCTCCGAGCCTGCGACGGCGGCCTCCTCTCTCAGTTCTGCGGCGTCCTCGACGATCGACTGGACCTTGTTGGTGTCCTTGCCAGAGCCGGTGATGAAGGAGACGTGACTCTCGTCCAGATCGTACTGGGCAGTCATCGCCACCGTTAGCTCACGATTCTTGCAGTGGTGGGTCATCGTCGCGAGGAAGGGCATGATCTCCCGGCGGGCGGTGCGCATGCTGACGCCGTTGACCACTGCGATCTGCTGGGCGATGTGATCGCGGGTGGTGCGCGTCCCCTTCGAGCGCCCGAGCTTCGACCAGTAGCTCGGCGGGCCATAGCGGGTCCACCCGCTCTTTTTTCCCTCGCGAGCGGCGGCGACGCCCGCGGTCATGTTGTCGCCAGCATAGCGCCAGAAAGAATAGTTCTGCTTCGCACGCACGCGCCCGAGCCAGCGGTCGGCGTTGGCGAGGAACTCGTAGGCCGTCGCGAGTTCGCTCCCCGCGTACTCCTTTGGCATGTTGTCCTCGATCCAGTTGATCAGGTCGTCGGGCGTCTCGTCGACGTCGTAGCTCCCTTCGAGTGCTTCCTGGGCGCTGGCTTCCTTCAGCAAGTCGTCGAGGTAGTCGAAGATCCCTTCGGTGGTGTCCCGCTCGCCCGTGACGACGTCGTCGGCCGCGAGGTGGTCGCGTCCCTCTGCAAGCGCCTGCAGGTCCTTGATCGCACCCCGCAAATCGCCGTCGTTCATCTCCGCGATCTCGGTCAGGGCGTCGTCGTCGAAAGAAATCTCCTCCTGCCGGAGCACGTCCCGCAACACCGGAACGATCGAGCGCTTGCCAACGTCGCGAAACTCGATGTCCTGACAGGCGTTGCGAAGCCCGTTCGACATATCGTAGAACTCGTTGGCGATGAGGATCATCGGCTGATTGGCCTCTTTGACGAGCGACGTGATCGCCCGCGCCCCGCCGCGGTCGGCGTTGCCGTGGATGTTGTCGGCCTCGTCCATGATGACCACGCGCCGACCAGCGCCGCCGGCGGTGAGTGTCCCCGACTTCGCCGCTTCGCCAGCGACGCGTTCGATCACGTCCTTCGTCCGTGAGTCCGAGGCGTTGAGTTCGATCGTCGGCCAGCCCAGATCGTTGGCGAGTGCGTGGGCCGCCGAAGTCTTCCCGATCCCCGGCGCGCCGTGTACGATGACGGCCTCGCGGTGGCGCTCCCACGTGTCGGCCCACTTCTTCAGGGCGTCGCGGGCCTTGTCGTTGCCCCGCACCTCCGCCAGCGTCGTCGGGCGGTATCTCTCCGTCCAGTCGGCCATTGCTCACTGCTTGGCGCGAGGCTCGTTTAGGGGTTGCGGAGAGAGTCGTCACCGTTCACTGTCGCTCGTGCGAAAACTGGCCTGACTCGTCGGTCCTCCAGCAGGCAACGTGATCCCACCCCCTCAAGAACAGTCAAAACAAAGAACGAAATCTGTCGTTCTCTTACGAGTAGATCTACTCGTCTTCAGCCTGGCCACTGAACGATCCGAGGACTTTCGTCAGGAACGACGACGCGTTGTGGACGTGATGGTCTTCCACGTCACGTCCGCTCTTTGGGGCCTGACTCATACCAGAGCGTTGCGCGCCAACATACAAGAATCCTGCGGGTAGTCATGGTGATCGCTTCCGTGTGTGGTCGCTACGGTGAAAGTGTCTGTGTGTCGGTTCACTTGCTCAGCTGTGTCGTTGATGGGGTCATTTGCGTCGGTCACACCAGCCGTGGTTTCATTCGTTGGAACAATGTGTGCCGGTTCCATACCGTAAAGGCCAGCTACCGAACCGAGAATCAACAGCGCGACACCGAGTATCTGCAGTAGATGGGTTCGTCCGAGCTGTGTCGCTTCGGCTGAATCACTTCGTGTCGCGGTCCGTAGCCACTGCTGATACCGTTCGTTCATCCACAAGAGCCATTCGGACTCGGTATATTGTGCTTCGTCGAGTTCCACGATGTAGTCCGCAGTCACTCCTGGCGAGTAGTCCGTGTACGAGTACGCCCACATGCCGATGAACGTCGAGACGGTCAAAGAGCAAAAGCCCAAAATAGTAAACCAATTCGCGTACCGGAGCGATGTTGGGAGAGACGATGCGGCAGTGATCGTAATACCGATTAGAACCAGATTCAACCGCACTGTCGAGATTGCTTTATCGTCTTTCTCTTCGATTGCATCGATGGTCTTGTCTAACGAGTCGCGCGCTTCTCGACGTGCTGCGCGGAGCGTTTCTGTATCTTCCGTTCGGATCGGTGTTGTTTCTGCAGCGAGCCTCGCGTATGGTCGTGGGTGGCGCTCGTCAGTGTCGTCACTATCGTCGCTGTCGCCAGCCATCCACTTGGAAAGACTCTCCCGCAACCGGTCCCACCAGCGCATATTAAAACCGATACGACAAAGCCAAATAAAATCCAGTGCAACCGCATTCGGCTCGTTCCTGCTCGCTCGGACGACTGATCGTGTCGAGAATATCCATCGATCTCGGAACCACGGATTCCCGAACGACGGCCAGAAAACATCCTGACCTCATCTCGGCTTCGCTGGCACTCACCGAGATCCGACCGGATTCTCCGCCCTCCCCGGGCATTTCTCGCTGTTGTCACTCGCCGTTGCTCGTGACGATTTAGAAATGCCCGGGGAGGGCTCCGAACCCTCGATCTCCGCATGACCCAGGTCACAGGCGCGACGAACGCCGACCGGTCATGCCGGGTAGGTGCCGCGTGAGTCTGTCGACCCTATGAGTGCGGCGCTATGTCCAGCTAAGCCACCCGGGCCTAGTGCATTCGTTCGTTGTCCGGAGGTGTTCTTTAACGTTCTCATCTGGACGCGGGCTGTGACGGACTGCCACCCGCGGATTTAAGCCACCGGACTGGCACACAACGGGTATGGACATACCAGACCTCGTCCGGCAAGCGCTCGGGGACGAGGCGGTCACGGCCGGTGTCAACCTCGGGGACGAGGACGCCGTCTGTTTCACCCCGACGCGGACGCTCGTCTACAGGGGCGAAGGGCTGCTGAGTGACGAAGGCGTCTCTGAGTACACCCACGACTTCGAACGCCTGTCGATCTCTG
>Ga0207771_101409_pt1 | contig 10325 bp, 10 predicted proteins | sample A23M2SouthBayCA_2_FD_187731 | JGI IMG/M metagenome (GOLD analysis project Ga0207771, IMG submission 187731) | Aerobic enrichment media microbial communities from Eden Landing Ponds, California, USA - A23 M2 (2) (SPAdes) | ecosystem: Environmental > Aquatic > Marine > Unclassified | place...
AACAGAGGAAGAAGTTCGCGAAGCGATTGATACCTTCGTGGACGGAAAAGACACATACGGTGTGAAACACAAAGTTTATTATGATCCCGATAAAGGCGAATTTTTTGAAAGATTTGCTGAGGCGGGAGAAGAAATAGAAAACGAGACTGACAAATGTATACGCATATATTATTCTAGTGCGTATTCGGGGAATAGGTATAGTAATGAAGTAATTGCCTATAAACTATTAACAGAGAGGGAGGCGGCTAACTTTAACGAATTCATCGATCAAAGGTTCAATCATCTTATAAGTGATGGTGAAATTGACCAACAAACTAGAAGTAGACTCGAAAAATGCAGTAGAGAAGATTTTATTCAGTGGATGTTGGTGAATAAATTGAGCTGGCTTGCAGAGAACCCTTATATAGAGAGTAGAAAGGAAGGGTTCCTCCATGAAGAATTCGTAATTGCATTGGCAGCTCTAAGAAGGCGAGACCTTATTAAAGAAAAATCCAATGCGGCTTAAGCTAAAAAGCTATAATAGGATTAAGTTGAACTCCGTTATATTTAATACCAAAAGCGGATAAAAAGATCTTCGGCCGATGTGCTGAAGATCGTGGTTACATTAAGATGACTGCAGTACGTAATGTGGTTACCACGATCTTGGGCAAGTCGGCTTTTTTATTGGCCGACCTCGATGGGTAATTCAACAAAAAACAGGCTGTAGTCTTGTAGGAATAACTGTATCAATTCAACAAAAGAGACTACATGAATTATGCCTGAATCCAGTACCATACAACGATCCCGAAAACAACAGGAATGGATTAATTTCTTGAAAACCATCGATTGGGATTATTTCATGACCATCAATGCCTATTGGCCCATGACCAAAAAACAATCCCAGTCCATCGGCCGAAAACTGGAAAAATTTATATGCGGTGGCAGCCAGGACAACCCAGCCGTCTTTTGGATCTCGGAGCATCCGTTCGGCGGCCGTCGTCGCCACATGCATGCCCTGCTAAAAACCAACAAATCATTCGAGGCATTGCGGCATTTTTGTGGGAATATCGGCCGTTCTGATATTCAACGGTTTGACGGGGAGCAAGGCGGGATCGGCTACGTCACGAAATGGATTGACAAGGAAGAGCAGGTGGAGTATGGGTTGGCGGTTGGACGATAGATCCACTTTTAAGCCTTATTGCTAAAAGATCTCATATACATTAAACTTTAATTAAAATTATTAACACTAAATAAAAAGGATTGAGGTCGAACTGATGCAAAGTTCCGATTATTTGTTCCATTATACATGCAGTTTAGAAAACTTGACGTCAATTATAGAAGGCGGAATCTGGGTAAATCGTAGTATTGAGGACGTTTCTTTTTTAAAGGAACAATTCGATTTTGCTATCGAACCATTATTTGAATCTGAGGTAGATAATGGAAGGCAAAATGAAAATTATGAGTTATCTGTTCCTATGGCTTGTTTTTGCGATATTCCTAAAGGTAATACAAAGCAGCATCGAGAAAAATATGGAAAGTATGCAATTGGATTTGAAAAGGAATGGGGGATTAAAAAAGGCATTAATCCTGTAACCTATTTAACACCTGAATCAGATTATGCAGCAGCCATTAGAAAATTAAATATCCTAACAGCTGGAATCGAAAAGTATGATTCAAATTATGATATCCGTAATTCGTTGTTCAAAATTGTGTGTTTCCTAAAACTCTATGAGGATGAGAAATTTAGGTATTATGATGAGAGGGAGTGGCGCTATATTCCAAAAGGTGATAGGGTACAGATTGCTCCTCCTCAATTATTACATGATCAAGCGGAAGATAGTGAGGGGGTCATAGATTTTTCTATTGAAGAGGTTAGATACATAATTGTCAATAATGAAGATGAAGAAGCTGATCTTAAAAGTGATCTAGCGGAAATGAAGTATGATATCGAAAAATATGATGGTATTGAATTAACTAGTTTTGAGGAACTTGAGTGAATGGTTTAGTTCATTGATAATGAAGAGCAGGTGGAGTATGGGATGGAGGTGAAGAATATGGGTTAGACATTTTTTATTAATTCTCCATCCGATCTAAATCCGTTGAGTGAAACGATAGTGGTGCTTTACGCTTAAGGTTTTCGGTAAGGATTTCTTTAATTCTGCCATCATCTCTGGTGACTTCTTTATAATCGGACTGGGGATCTAAGTCTTTACCGTTAATGATATGAGTGGAAAATCCGATCATGTCATTACGAAATTGATAATTCACGAAAGAGATCCAAAACTCATGTTCCTGTTCATATAGGTGATTGTTTACGGTTTCAAGTGTCGGTTCTGTGGTAAGAAAGCCAGTGCTGGTTTTCCTAGTGTTCACATTGATTACTGAGGGCTTCTCAAAATAAGTTTGTGGATAAGATTCACTGATTTCCAAATCATAATCTGGGTCATTATCATTTACAAGGGTCAAATTAAAATCTGTATCCTGATAGTGCTTCTCTAGTAAGAGGGCAGTGGCATAAACTCCAAAATCCCCTACTAATTTATTTATGTTCATAATGTCGATATAGGTTAGTAATTGAAATTACAATATCCTGCATGTAGATTGATTGTTAAGCCATTTTTTAATACAAATAGGAAACTACCCAAATTTACGGCTACTTTAAAATGGAGAGAGGGGGAACATGGGAGAAGCAAAATTAAAGAGAAAATTAGAACGTTTTGTCGTCAATAATCCCGACCTGGAAAAACTTGAGCGGCAGGTTTCGAACTTTAATATTTTCGAAGCATTAGGAGCTGTTCGTCAGGAGCTACGCCATTCGGATTTCCTATCCTTTATTCTCGACCCTTCACGTCCACATGGACTTGACGATCTTGTATTGAAAGAATTTTTGAAAGATGTCGTCTACAATAGCAAATTTACTCCTTTCAGTGCGATAGATGCGGATACGGCTTCGCTTGAAGACGTCTACGTCCGACGCGAGTGGAATAACATTGATTTGCTTATTGAGGCAAAAGATGATCGGATGTTAGTAGCCATTGAGAATAAGATAGACTCAAGCGAAAAACCGAATGCATTGGAAAGATATACTAGGCAATTGGAACGAAAATATCCTGAATATAAAGGTCGGATTTTGAAAATATTTTTAACGCCTGAAGGGGATACCCCATCACAACAAGATTGGCAGACCTATTCATACAAACGCCTATCTAACGTAATACAATCAATTACTCGGAATCGAAAATCAATGATGGGAAACGAGGTATTGAGCGTGTTAACCCACTATAATAAAATGCTACGGAGGCATATCGTGCCTGACGAAAATATCGAAGAGTTGTGTCGAAAAATTTATCGGGAACATAAAGAAGCTATTGATCTTATTGTTGAACATAAGCCCGATATGAAAAAGGAGCTGGCGGACTACTTGAAAGAATTGGTAAGAGAAGAAGATGGGCTAGAACTTGATGATAGCTCGAAAACATCAATTCGGTTCGCAATCTCTGATTGGGACTCATATTCCGTGCAGGAGCTAGGTGAGTGGACAGACAGCGGACGTTTGTTATTGTTTATATTTCGAAATGATGAAGACAAGTTGAAATTTAGGTTTATAGTCGGCCCAGGACCTGATAAAATTCGGCAGCAATTATATGAAGTGTCGTTTAATTCCAATGAGTTGGATACCAACCCGAAGTTAGCCCCTAAATACACTTATCTTCATAAACGGTATTTAGATTTTGAAGATGGACGTGATGAGCTAAGTAAATCTCAAATGCAGGATAAGGTTGAACAGTTTTGGAGTAAAATTTTAAAGAACGAATTACCCAAAATAAGGAAGCATTATGATGAGGTACTTGCTGAAAAATCAGAATAGATCTATTTATAGAATGAATCTTCTATTTTATGTCAATTGATTTTTTAGAGAGAAACCAATTCCATAGTGAGTTTAAGCGCTGTTGCAAAGATTATGATCAGTTAAAAATGGCGACGGCATGGTGTGGCGTTTATAAACATGAGACTCCATATCATTTTATAGGTGAGCGGCTCAATTTAGGTACAGAAATCACAACGGGAATTTCGTTCACACATACAGATCCAGAAACACTAGAATATTTTTGGGGTTTGGAGCATGTAGACATTCGAATAGTAAATAATAATGATCCTTTATTTCATCCGAAATTATACTATTTCAAAAGGGATGGAGAATTTGCCGTTTTTATTGGCAGTTCTAATCTAACCTACCATGGATTCAAGCTGAATACGGAGGCGAATATTTTACTCGAAGGGAGTTATGAAGATCAATCTACATTCGTCAAAAGTATTGAAGAAAAATTAAATACTTGGCATTCCAATGCTTTATTACTTACTAAGGAGAGACTTGATGATTACAGGGCCAAATACGAAAAGCAACGGGAAAAGGAAGATCAGTATGAAATAGAAAGTGCTGCTCTTGATGAGGAACTCACTGTTTCGGAAAAATGGCTAATAAAAGCATCGTGGGAGGAGTTTTATAGTAAAATCCGTAAAGAATTGCAGAATATTAAACATGATTACTTCTATGTCATTGAAACGGCTCATGACAGGTTGCTTCCTCTAAGTGAGAAAACTTTTTTCGCTGAGGAGAATCGGGATATCGTTTTGGGATTAAAAGAATATGGGCCGTTAGGCATGCACCGAGCAAACAGAGATTTTAAAAAGCTACAGCGAAGTAATGACAGTGGCGAAAGGAAGAAGACTATCAAAAATTTGGAAAAGATAATTAATGTATCGGAACCGCTAAGTTATCAAGAATTGGAGGAAGATTTAGAACAACTTATAGAAGATGTTGGATTGAAGATGTCATCCTGGAGCAGGCTAATGGCGTTATTCCGTCCTGATATATTTATTAGCGTATCGAGTGGGGATGTAAGAGCAAAATTGGCCGAGCTAACGGAAATCAAAAAAAGTAAAATCAATTTGCCTGAAGGGTATATCCAAGTATTAAAGCATGTACATAAATCAAATTGGTATAAATCCGATAAACCAATTGAGCATAAACAGCAAAAGTATTGGAAATATCGAGCAGCTTTATTGGATGCAATTCTATATCCATGGCATGAATAATTACAGTATATGACTGATAATAATACTTGTCCACTTTGCGGTGCAAAAGATGATTCCGATGAACATATTATTCCAAAGTGGTTACAAGATCAATTTTCTCTTAAAGATCAACTTGTAGATTTAAAGAATGAAAATACGCTACAATACTGTCAAATGAGATTGCCCATTTGTTCAGAATGCAATGGCTATTTTAATGATCATTTGGAGCAAAAAGTTAGGAAAGGTGATGCCATATACCAGGAATATTATTTATGGGCTTTGAAAATAAGATATTTTGCTGGATTAAAGGATACTACATTAAGGTACGAGATATCGGATCCTTCAAAGGGGAGTTTAGTATCAGATAAGAGCGCTAACATTGGTAATGACTTGATTACTCATCTGTTAACGAACCTTGATAACGATAATTTTTCAGTCCAACCTAAACCGTTTGGATCAGTTTTTCTATGTGATAATCCAATTAATGATGGCAAATTTGGAATGGGAGATATTGCGCATCCTCATTGGGGATTTGGTATTGAACTTCCAGATAATAAGCTGTTGTTCGTATTGTTTATGGATCGAGGCATGGTAAAACGGGATATGATTCGTATTCATAAACAAAGGCACCGAAGTTTATATGATTACTTATTAGATAGACCACATCATACAAATGCGGGTGGGGAATCGACTAACTTTTTAATCAAATTGGCGCTCTTTCGACTCTTAGCTCATCAATTGAGAATAGACAATATACCACTTATAAAGAATTATCGACTGAATGAAAACGGTGTTTTTGCAAAGGTGCCTGATAAGGTTAAGTATAGAGACAAGAAAGACATTAATATTATCAATCTTCGTAAGCTAGCAAAATACTGTCAGCTATCTCCTCAAGTGGCTGAATACTATTATCAAAGTCTTTAAACTGACTAAAAGAATATATCCATGAAGTAACACTCAAGTTTGCCAGCAATGCGGAGAATCTATAAAAATTGACACGGACAATGACACTAACTATTGTCCCTATTGCGGTGCCAAACGAAATCGGAGCCAATCAATCCGCTGAAACCCGAACCTCAACAGCGTGTTTTAAAAATTATCGATGACATCGAAGAGAAGTTTGAAGACGAAGAAATCAGAGAGGCACTGCTTTGGAAACTTGAGCGAAAATGGCTGAAGTCAAAGGGGCACCGAGTTACGATTAAGTTCGGAAAGAATATTTATGATAATCCCGCCCGATGCGCTATCTGTGGTGATGAATGCGGTAAAGAGGAAGGTGGATACCGTATCGAAATTTTGAGCCGATGGAATAATACCACATCGGTTATCCATTTGTGCTCGGAACACATGGATAAGAACTATTGGGAAGCGGATATTGATTTGCTTCGACATAACTATCCGAAGGTGGGTAATATTTGAGTTTTAATAAAATATTCTAGACCCTCTGGCCCTTGATAATCGCCACATATCCAGCATCAGAAATGGAGGGCACAATGACCGATTTATCGCGACAAAAACGCCGAGAACTTCCCGACCGATTCAAAGAAATTGAAGGCGAACGCCGAAGGTTGCTCAACGAAGCAATTCCCGAGAATACGAAAAGGGCTTATCGATCCGATTGGAATCATTTTGTGGATTGGTGTCAGGAGAACAGGTTGGAGCCTCTTCCTTCTGATAAGCAAACTGTGGTTTTATACCTGACCGACATAAAAGACGATTTCAAACCCAGTACCATTGAACGTAGGGTGACCTCTATCAGCAAAATTCATCAATATGCTGGTTACGACTCTCCCACCCAAAATACCGATGTTCGGGAAACGCTGAATGCTATTAAACGAGTCAAAAGGACGAAGACTGATAAAAAGACTCCCTTGCTGACCGAACACATAATCCAGATGTGCTATACGATGGGTAACAGACTCATCGATATCCGAGATAAATCGATTCTTCTTTTAGGATTCGCTTCGGGTATGCGTCGAATGGAAATTAGCGGATTAAATGTGGATGAAGTGAAGGTTGAAGAGAAAGGACTACGAGTTACCATTCGAAGATCAAAAACGGATCAGGAAGGGAAAGGCCGTGAAGTCGGCATTTCACGTGGTAGTAGTAGACAAACGGATCCCGTGAGGGCTTTTAATGAGTGGATTGCCGCATCGGGTATTGAAAGCGGCCCGTTATTCCGATCATTGGACAGACATGGTAACATTAAATCCAAGCGGTTGAAACCATATTCGATTAATAGGATCGTGAAAAAGCATGCCGAGCGGATCGGGTTGGATAAAGATACCGTTGGTGCTCACAGTCTGCGGAGTGGATTAGTCACACAATCTGCTATGAATGGAGTGTCGATGTTGTCCATTATGAATCAAACGGGACATCGTTCCGAGAGCGTGGTGAAAGAATACTACGAACCTGCCCAAATTTTCGATAATAATGCTTCAAGTGAGCTGGGATTATGAGTGGCTAAGATATTTATATTTTGTGAACTGCATGAATGTCTATATCAGCTACTATTAAATAAATCTTGGTTACCTTCATTCATACCAAGAATTTCTTTTATAGGAACTTTTTTAACTTCTTGATTTAAATATTCCTCAATATCATCATCTTCTAAATCTTTAATTTCATGATAATAATCAATCTCATCAGACAAAATTTCAGCTACTTTTTTAGGCCAATTATTGTTGCTCATTTCGATAAGATGGCCGTTTACAGCTCTAGCTTGTTCTTTTATATCACTATTATTCCCAACTCTGTCAACTAAAATAATTGTAGTGATTTCCCAATTACGTTTACCAACTTCTATATGTCTTTGAAATCTACTAACTTTATCTAAAGAAATTTCTGGGTTACCTCTTCCTATAAAGCCAATATCAAATCTTGCGCCTTGGCCATTATTATGAAATAAAGTGGCATCACTTTCTCTTTTTTCGCCTTGTCTTGATAACCAGAATTTTCCCTGTAAATTTTTTTCATCTTTTGAGGATTGATAATCAAAATTAAGAATCGATAAAATTGAACCTAATATTAATTTTTCAAATAACTTACCATATTGAGATTTTTCTGATCCTCGGATAGTCAGGGTTGATGAACCAACTATATTAAAAATTAGAGAAAGCTCCACCCAGTTCAATTCTAGGGATTTATCATTTAATTCAAAATTTACTTCAAGGTCGCCAAATAGGTCTTCAGCCTCCGATGCCGCTTCAAGATTAGTATCTAGATATTTTTTATAATAATCATCTAGTCCATCAGTGTTATCTCTTAATATATTTTGAACTCCCTTGTTGGTTAAACCTAGTGCCCAATTGCATAACCACTTCTCTTGTTTGCTGTTACCCCCTTCTGTTAAAATTCGACTAGCAATTTTTCCAATATTAGTTAGAAAGTTAGGATCTTTTTCTATTCCATTGAAAATAAGTTTTACTAATGAAAAATTAAGACTGGCTAAGCGTTTTCGAGTCAGGAATTCAGTTGATTCCCGTATATTTTTACCTGATAAGACATCTACAATGACCCTTCTAATTACATCAAATCCAATTTGATTAACAACAGATAATCCCCCAGATTTTAAGAATTGTTGGCCATGGTCTGGTAATAAAGCATACAAGCTTTCAATCTTGGGCATAAAAAAATTTTTAGAATGGATAAAGTCTGCTCTCTCTTGATACTAGAAAAAAATATTAGGAAATGCTAGTATCTTTGATCTTACCTATAGTCTCTCTCTTGATGTCTTTTCGATGCATATCATTTTTCAAAGTAACATATCATCAGTATTGATTGATTCCGTATTAAGTACCCTAATTGATTTAGCTTTTTTCCCCATATAGCCTTTTGCCTCCTTCTTGATTTCAGATACGTATTCAGAATTTTTTTCTATTAAAACAAATCTTCGATCAAGTTTATAAGCAGCCTCTCCTAATGTACCAATTCCAGCAAACGGATCTAGGACTACATCATTTACGAATGAGTAGTATTCAATTACTTTAGATGCTAATTCAAGCGGAAAAATAGCAGGGTGCCTACTATCATGGCTTGGTTTAATCTCCCAAACGTTAGTAGTTTCATATCCGTCTTTAATCTTCGATTCTTTTACAACTTCTTGATCTGGATGTTTCTTAATATTCCAGTCTATTAACCTATCTGTTTTCTTCCTGTAAACAAGAACATATTCTGTAACAGGTACTGGTTTGTATTGTAGTGGATTTCTGTCTGCTGCAAATCTTCTTCCTCTTCCTGTGGCCCAGCCTGCTCCCTCTGGTTTTTTCCAAATAATATCATCCATAAATTCAAAACCTTCTTCTACAAAAAGCTGATGTATGTCAAAAGGTACGGCAACTCGTGTTGAGGAATCATTTCGACTCTTTCTTGGTAATAGTACTGGACTAACATTAATAATAAAAAAACGTCCCTCGGATAAGACCCGATGTGTACTCTTAATAACCTTTCTTATGTTTTCTAAATATTCATCATAGTCAACATAGTCATTGTATTCAGGTTTGGCATTGAAGTAAGGTGGAGACGTAAAAACTAAATTGATTGATTCATTCGGAAACTCCTGTAAAACTTGTTCGCTCTTACCTTGAGCAATAGTGTTGTTTAATGGTGATATAGTAATTTTTTTCTTTTTCTTCTTTTTACTCTGCTGATCAGCTTTAGTGTTGCTCTTTTCAAACTTCTCTATTCTTTGATTAATAATAGAATAATTAGAAGATTTTTCGGTATCAATATTGCTCGTATAAGCATCTATGACAAATTCTCCAACAAATTTTTCAGTTTTTTTATGAAGTAGTGGTACTCTCCAATTATGGTATCTGTCATTGATTTCTGGTAGTCCAAAAGTTATTTCATTAAGCAGGTCTATTTCTTTTAGCCAATTATTAGCAATTGATTTAGCTTGTTTTACATTAAGAACTTGGTATTCTCTTTTCTCTGCTACGGTTTTTCTTTTTTTAGACATAAATAATGGAGTTTCTCACCGAAATATTATTGATAAGGGTTTTAAATATAGTGAAATATTGATGCCATTTCTGATAATTCAAAATAAGTTTCATTAGAATTGAAAATTGATGTCTTAAATAATTCACTTTTTACTTCTCTCGTGTTTATTTTTATTAATTTTATTCATATGTCAAGTCATTTCAATTCAAAACTGATTCGGTAGTTTAAAAAAATGAAGGAGATCCCATTTCCCTTCGAGTTGAACGTCATGGAAATATGACAAAAATTGCTTGGTGGGAAAAGCGGTGATACGGATTGTAAAACGGCAT
>Ga0207771_101412_pt1 | contig 10315 bp, 10 predicted proteins | sample A23M2SouthBayCA_2_FD_187731 | JGI IMG/M metagenome (GOLD analysis project Ga0207771, IMG submission 187731) | Aerobic enrichment media microbial communities from Eden Landing Ponds, California, USA - A23 M2 (2) (SPAdes) | ecosystem: Environmental > Aquatic > Marine > Unclassified | place...
CCGAGCCGCACCGGTAACTCGAACCCCCTCGGTGCGATCCGATTTCTCAGCGGAACGGAGCGTGTCCCCACCTACGTTTTTGATCGACCGGCCCGAAGGGAGAGCCGGATGTCGCTCGACGACGTGATCGCGTCGGTCGAACGGAGCGAGCGAACGCTCACCGTCTTCAATCCGGACACCGAGGGCGGTGAGGCGACCGATGCTGGTCGGCAGTCCACGGCGACGACCGACCAGGGCGTCGTAGACGAGCTCACCGAACTACTCGCCGATCGCAACGTCGAGGTGCGGGGAACCACGACGACGTCGGGCCGGCCCGTCAACTTCAGCGTCCTCGAAATGGACGGCGTCGTGCTGGCGACGTTCGACGTAGCGGCCCTCCGTGAGAGCCTCGAGGGACGTGCCAGCGGAGCGACTGGGCTTGGCGTGAAGACGACTCGAGACGCCGACGTCCTCCGTCACCTCCAGGAAGCGACCTTCACGTCGTACGATCGAACTCGGATGCTCAAGGCGACCCGGGAGATCGAGGATCGCGCGTTCAGAGTCGGGCACGGGGAGCTCCGAGCCGGCTTCCAGACCACCGATCGACTGGAGGATCAGCGGGAGCGGTACGTCGAACTGGGCAAACGGGGGCTCGACGTGACGGCGTATGCGACGCCAGTCAGCGATCTCGATCCCATCTCTTCGATCAGCCTCGAGACGACGAACGCCGACGAGATCGCCACGCACTGGTTCGTCGCGTACGACGGTGGCGGAGAACCGAGCCAGATGTGTGCGTTGCTCGCAGCGGAACGAGCCGACGGCTTCTACGGCTTCTGGACCTACGATCCGGACGTGGTCGGATGGATCTGTACGTATCTCGCCGACGCGTACGACTGATTCATCCGAGGGAGTGACCCGCTGCGGTTCGAAACCCCACGTGCGCGTGGTCCAACCGATCGACGTGGCCAGGGTCAGATCCGGGCGCCGACGTCAGCGTATTTCGTCCCTCCCCACGTGATGATACCAATCCCCAGCAGAATGCCAGCCATCGCGCCGATGAACCGCTGCCACCCGGCGTCGTGTGCGAAACTCCCCTGGAGGATGCCTGCGAGAGCGACGAGTGTCAGCGACGTCCCGAACAGCACGGCGAACAGTCCAAATCTTCGTCCCATCCATATTCACCCGTTGGAGATGGCAATCAACCATCCCAACACAGACAATGAGGTACTGAATGTTAGATTTTTCCCACGATAGTGGCGGAATATTGTGGTGATTATCCGTGTCACGCGCCCCACCGACACCGCCCGGCCGTTTCACGGCCGGACAGGCCACCGGCTTTATGAGACCGTGCGACGAACCCAGGGTAGGGACTCCCCGGGATCACATGTCTGAAGACGCACCCGAGATACTGGTCGTGGACGACGAATCGCGGCTCGCGGACCTCTTTGCCGCGTGGCTGCAGGCGGACTGGAGCGTAGACACGGCCTACGACGGCGAGGAAGCCCTCGAGAAGATGGCCGACTCCGTCGAACTCGTCCTTCTAGACCGCAGGATGCCCGGCCTCTCCGGTGACGAGGTTCTGGAGCGGGTTCGATCCAAGGGCTACGACTGCCGGGTAGTCATGGTCACTGCGGTCGATCCGGACTTCGACATCATCGAGATGGGGTTCGACGACTACCTCGTCAAACCCGTCTCGAAAGACGACCTCCTCGACATCGTCGAGCGGATTCAGACGCGGTCGACGTACGAGGCCGATATTCAGGAGTACTACTCGTTGGTCTCGAAGAAATCGCTTCTGGAATCCGAGAAGTCCGAGCGCGAACTCGAAGACAACGACGAGTACCAGGAGCTGCTCGGCCGCGTCGACGAACTCGAGGACAAGGTCGATCACTCGGTCGGCCAGCTGAGCAACCACGACGACTTCGTGGGCGCGTTCCAGGATCTCCCGGGCAGCAACGACGCCTGAGCCGAGCCAGCGATCGCGGCAGATTGGATCTGCTTACTCCTCGGCCAGCTGCAGGCCCGTCCCCGCACCGCTCGGAATCGTCATCGTACCGTCGACGACGGGCGCCGGGTCGGGACCAAGGTCGTCTGCCAGTCGATCTGCCGTCGCCAGCCCGCACGCGTCGATCGGGGCGAGTGCGCCAGCGACGTGAAGTGCGCCGAGTCGAGCGACGACGCCGTCGATCGTCGTCGAGACGATGGGCCGAATCCCGCGCTGTCGCCCACGGCGAGCCAGTGTGAGCGTCCTGTCCGGCCCACCGAGCACCATCGGCTTACAGACGAGCACGTCGGCAGCGTCAAGGTCGAAGAGCCGATCTAGATCCGCGACGGACAGGGATTCGTCCAGCGCGACGTCGACTGGCCCGCCACGGAGCTTGGCGTGGCCGACGAGGTCGCCCGCGGCAAGCGGTTGTTCGACGTACGAGACGCCGAACTCGGAGAAGCGGTCGAACGCCGCCTCCGCAGTCGATCGATCCCAGGCTTCGTTCGCGTCTGCGCGGACAGTCACGTCGTCACCGACGGCAGCGCGGATCGCTTCGATCCGCTCGACGTCCGCCTCCAGCGACCGCGCCCCGACCTTGCATTTGAGACAGTCGAACCCCTCGGCCAGTGCGCGCTCGGCTGCATCGACGGTCTCCGCGACGGATCCGTCGCCGATCGTGGCGTTGACGCGGAGTCGTTTCGAGCGCGAGCCACTGCCGAACTCCTGAAGGAGTGGAACGTCGATGCGACGGGCTCGGAGATCGGCAAGGGCGAGCGAGAGCCCGTGTCGGGCTGCGGGTGCGTCCGCTATTTCCTCGAGTGTCGCGTCCGTACCTCGCACGCTCAGGAGATCAGCCGCACGTTCGAGCGCCGCTTCGCACTCCGACAGGGATTCGGTCCAGCCCGGCAAGGGCGTTGCCTCGCCGAGCCCGCGACGCTGCTCGGTCCGGACCCGGACGAGAAACCCCGAACGGGAGTCGATCGTTCGGTCCGCCGTTCGGAGCGGGTCGACGAGGTCGAGTTCGAACGACTGGAGATCGAGTTCCATCAGTCGGCCTCCCTTTGACCGTCGTCGAACCTCACCCCGCGCGGGGATCCATCCGCTACCGTCACACGACCACCCCGATTGCGAACGCTACGGCGTACGCGAAGAGCAACTGTCCAGTTCGCTCGAGCGCAGGGTTCAGCGCCTCGCCATCCGTGTGATTCCAGACGGTTCGAGTGACGGCGACGGCAAGGGGAAGGGTGACGATCGGGAGGAACACGCCGACGGAATAGTCTGAGCCGAAGAAGAGCGCGAACGGCACGGCGTAGGCGAGCGCGAGCAGTGCTGCGAACTCGATCCGGCTCCAGCGGTAGCCGATCAGCACGGCGAGGGAACGCTTCCCAGCGGCGCGGTCAGTCTCCAGATCGCGCACGTTGTTGACGACGAGGATCGCCGTCGAGAGGCCGGCCATCGACAGGCTCGCGACGACGGCAGCCGGGACGAGCGCGTCCGACGGCGGAGCGACGATCGGTGGCTCCGCGAGCGTCGCCGCGGCCTGGACGTAGGTCGTTCCAGTGACCGCGACGAGACCGAAGAAGACGAAGACGAAGAGATCGCCGAGGCCTTTCGAACCGAGTGCTGGGCCGCCGGCGTAGGCGTACCCGCTCGCGACGCTGGCGAGGCCGACGACCACGATCGGGATCCCTCCGACGTAGACGAGGTAGATGCCGAGCAGGATCGCGAGCCCGAACGTCCCGAACGCCGCGAGCTTCACCTGCCGAGGCGGGATTAGCCCGGCGTTCGTCGCACGGGTGAAGCCCTCGCGATCCTCGGTGTCGACGCCGGAGACGGCGTCGTAGTAGTCGTTCGCGAAGTTGGTCCCGATCTGGATGAGGAGCGCACCGACGAGTGCTGCCAGCGCTGGCAGTGGAGCGAACAGCTCCGCCTGGACCGCAACTGCAGTGCCGACGATCACCGGCGCTGCTCCCGCTGGAAGCGTCTGTGGACGCGTCGCCAGTAGCCAGGCCTTCACACGCGACGGCTCCCCGCTCATTGGCCATATTCGCGGCCGGGTCAGCCTTAAGCTTGGCATCTCGCCGGTGTATTTACGTTGCCAGAGCGAGGACAGTCAGCCATGATCCGGTCCCTGCTCTCGAAGCTGTTCGGAGCGCCCTCCACGGACGCGTCTGACGAAGAGGATTCAGCCGTCGAATCGGACGGTACGTCGGCAGAATCGGACGATTCGGCACCGAACGCGGACGGGGACGCGGACGCGGTGGAATCGAACTCCGTCTGGGATCTCATTCCGTCGTGGCAGTACGACGGCAGGCACGTGGAATCGGGCGGCGTGACGCGCGACGAGCAGGAGCGCGCGCTCAGAGATATCCAGCGCCAGGCAGCCGAAATCGAACGATCGGAGAACCAACAGCCGGACCCCGAATCCTGAGTCTGGGGTTCAGAATCGCCAGGGGTACTCGTCGAAATCCGGTTCGCGCCCCTCGACGAACGCGTCGCGGCCCTCCGCTGCTTCGTCGGTCATGTAACCGAGTCGCGTCGCTTCGCCGGCGAAGACCTGCTGCCCGACGAGACCATCGGACTCCAGATTGAAGGCGTACTTGAGCATCCGCATCGCCGTCGGACTCTTCGAGGTCATCTCGTCGGCCCATTCCAGTGCGCGATCCTCGAGCTCCTCGTGAGGGACGACCTCGTTGACCATCCCCATCTCGGCAGCTTCTTCGGCGTCGTAGGTCTTGCCGAGGAAGAAGATCTCCCGGGCCTTCTTCTGGCCGACCTGTCGCGCGAGGTACGCCGAGCCGAAGCCGCCGTCGAAGCTCGCGACGTCGGGATCGGTCTGCTTGAACTTCGCGTGCTCCTCGCTGGCGATCGTCAGATCGCAGACGACGTGTAGGGAGTGCCCGCCGCCGACGGCCCAGCCGGGAACCACTGCGACGACTGGCTTCGGAATGTGACGGATCTGGCGCTGCACCTCGAGGATGTGGAGCCGACCGACGCTGGCACCCTCCGTGGACGAGTCAGTGCCGGAGTCGTCGGCACCATCCCCGTCGTCGCCGCGGTACTCGTAGCCGTCTGCACCGCGAATGCGCTGATCGCCGCCAGAGGAGAAGGCCCACCCGCCGTCTTTCGACGACGGGCCGTTGCCGGTCAGGAGAACGCAGCCGACGTCCGTCTGTCGCTTCGCGTGGTCGAACGCCGCCGAGAGTTCGTCCACTGTCCGTGGGCGGAAGGCGTTGCGCACGTCCGGGCGATCGAAGGCGATCCGAACTGCACCGACGTTGCTCGCCCGGTGATAGGTTACGTCCTGCAACTCGAGCGCCTCGATCGGCTCCCAGCGCGCATCGTCCATGATCGCCGAGGTCATGCTCGCTGGGTAGGTCGGACGCGTGAAAGCACTTTCCCGACGGGGAGCGCCTCGCCGAGAGTTCGTGCCGGCTCGTGGGGATCCTACGGCGGCGGTGTGCTTTTTGGTACTGGGGATCCTCACTCAGCACAGTCTGGCCCTCCATGCCCACGACGTACTACGACGTGCTCGGGATCGAGTCCGACGCCACCCAGGACGAGATCCGGGACGCATACCGGGAGAAGGTAAAGGAGTACCACCCGGACGTGTCCGATCATCCCGACGCTGAGGAGCGATTCAAACGGGTCAAACGCGCCGAGATCGTACTCGCCGACCCGGACGAACGATCGACCTACGATCGGCTCGGTCACGATGCGTACGTCGACGGCGACGATCCCGCACCGAACCAGCCGACCGAGGACGAGGTTCGGTGGGCTGCAGCGAAGGCGGCACAGGGCGAGCACGACGCCGGCGGTGGTCGTAGCGCAGGCTGGCGCCAGCGCGAACGTCGCGCTCGCTCGACGGGCAGGGCCGAGTGGTTTGGGACCGACGAAGACGCAGACGACGATCCGTTCGACCCCTTTGGAAGCAGTGCCGGGCGGAGCGAGTCCGCTGCACACAGCACTAGCACGGCATCAGCAGGGAGCGCAGCCGATGAAACGGCCAGTTCCGAATCTGCAGCCGTAAATGAGCACGTGGCTGCGGATACGGCCCCAGACGGGTGGGGCGATTCGAGCCCGAACGCTGGCGGACATGCCGTGCACGAGTGGGCACCCGACCAGCGGACGATCGGCGTTCCACGTCCGGGCTGGACGCAGGACGACGTGGTGCTGCTCGTCTCCTCGCTGTTGCTCTATCCGATCCTGCTCTTCCTCACGGTGACTCCGGCATTCCCGATGGTGGCTCGGGTCGCGATCGGCATCTGTACGATCGCGCTCGTCGCGTTCTTGCTCCCGCGACCCTCGTTCGGTCTGCCCGTCTTCGGGTCCTGGAGCATCCTCGTGCCCGCGCTGCTGGTTGGTTTCGGAATCTCGCCGCTCTCCGCCGCCGGACTCGTCACACTGGGCGGCGTCTGGCTACCGCTCGTGTACTCGATCGCAGTGGCGATGGTGCTCGTGCGCTGAGCTACGCTTGCTCAGTCGTCCGCTGCCGCCAATCTGTCGGCGAGTTCCGCCCTGAGCGACTCGCGGGATCGGTGACTGGACTCGGCGTCGAATCCGATCTCGACGACGTCGACGCCCTCGGTCCCGCTCGACCGCGCGCAGGCGTCGCCGAGCGCATCGATCGATTCGACCCGTTCGAAAGTGAGCCCGTAGAGGTCGCCCGTCGGCTCGAAATCGATGCCGTGTGGCGTCTTGAACGCCTCCGTGAACGGTGGGTCGAACGACTCGATCGGTAGCGCGTGGAAGATCCCGCCACCGTCGTTGTTGACGACGACGATCGTCGCATCGACGCCACAGCGCTGTGCGGCTAGCAGGCCGTTCATGTCGTGGTAGAAGGCAAGGTCGCCCAGGAGGGCGACGAGTGGCTCCTCGCCGCCGCTCGCGGCGCCGAGCGCTGCGGAGACGATCCCGTCGATCCCGCTCGCACCGCGGTTGGCGAACGCCGAGATGGAGCGATCGTCGGGGCGGGCGAACCGATCGAGATCCCGGACCGGCATGCTGTTCGAGGCGAAGACGCTCGCTCGATCCGGGAGACCGTCGAGCGCGGCCGGGACGACCGCACCTTCGAAGCGGGCGTCGTCCTGCGAACCCTCGCATGCTTCCGCTACCAGGTTCCAGTGTTCGGACTCGGCTCGCTCGAACCGTTCCCGGTAGGTGACTCGATCGTCGCGAGTTGGATCGATCCCACGCTCCCGGAGCGCGCTGGTCAGCGCTTCGAGCGCCCTACCCGGGTCGGCCCGAAGCGTCGCCGCCGCCGTGAATTCCGCCTCACGCCAGTCGGTCGTCGGATCGATCAGCACCTGCCAGGCGTCCGTACCAGCGAGGTACTTGCGCAGGTTCTTCGACGTCGGCGAGGCGCCGAAGCGAACGACGACTTCGGGCTCAGGCCAGTCCGCGACCGGTTCGGTTCCGAGGTAAGCGTCGTAGCCTCCACAGACCACTGCGTCCCCGGGGTCGGCTTCACCGCTCCCGAATCGCGCATCGGAGAGCGGATCGGCGAGCAGCGGAGCACCGGAAGCAGTCGCAAGCGAACGGGCAGCGTCGCCGGTACCCATACCCGGATCGGCGGGTCCGGCGACGACGAGCGCCCGATCCGCGTCGACGATGCGACCGGCCAGCGCCTGGATTCGCTCCGACGATGGCTCGATCACACCGTCGGCGGAGTCGACGAAGGGGCCGTCGCGGCCCGTGGCCCCCAGCCCGTCGGGTTCGGCCGGCTGGTCCTCCGGCACGTCGACCGGCTCCAGCGGTTTGCTGAACGGGACGTTGCAGTGGACCGGCCCAGCGGGTGCCTGGGTCGCACTCGCGACCGCTCTGGCAGCGTCGACGCGAAGGCGTCGAAGCTTCCGATCGCTCGTTCCGGGCTCCGGTAGATCACGATACCAGCGAACCGCGTCGCCGTAGAGCTTCTCCTGGTCGATCGTCTGGTTGGCGCCGCTGTCGCGTAGTTCGGGCGGTCGATCGGCAGTGAGGAGAACCAGTGGGACACGAGCCTGACTTGCCTCGATCACCGCAGGGTGGAAGTTCGCCGCAGCGGTGCCGGAGGTACAGATCAGACCGACTGGTTCACCGATTCGGCGAGCACGACCCAGTGCGAAGTAGCTCCCCGATCGCTCGTCGAGGTGGGAGAACACGGTGAGGTCGTCGTGCTCGTACGCGGCGACGGTCAGCGGTGTCGAACGGCTTCCCGGTGCGATACAGACCGATTCGAGGCCGCTCTCGTACAGTTCGTCTATGAGAATCTCCGCCCACCACGTGTTCCGATTCGGGGCGCTCATTCGGAGAGCGCCTCCAGCATCGGGCCGTACTTCAGCTGCACCTCGTCCCACTCCCGGTCGGGTTCGCTGTCCGCGACGATGCCGGCGCCAGCGAACAGGGAGGCCGACGTTCCGTTCGCGACGGCAGAGCGGATCGCGACCTCGAAGGTTCCGTCACCTGCCGCGTCGAACCAGCCGACTGGGGCAGCGTACCAGCCGCGATCGAAGGTCTCAGTGGAGCGAATCGTCTCGAGCGCCGCTTCCGGCGGCAACCCGCCGACTGCTGGCGTCGGGTGGAGCGCTTCGACCAGCGAGAGGACGTGTTCCACGTCTGTGAGTTCGGCGGTGATCGGCGTCTCGAGGTGCTGGACCGTCGAGAGCGTCCGAATCCGTCGCTGGCCAGTCGTGACAGACGCGGCGACCGGTGAGAGCTGCTCGCGGATCGCTTCGACCACGAGCGCGTGTTCGTGCTGGTCCTTCTGACTCTCCTGGAGCTCGGTAGCGAGCCACTCGTCTTCCTCTTCGGTGTCGCCACGGCCAGTCGAACCGGCTAGCGCCCAGGTCTCGACGGATCGGCCGGACAGCGAGACGAGGCGTTCCGGCGTCGCGCCGAAGAGCGTGGCGTCGGCAGTGGGACTGAACGCGAATCGCGTACAGTCCGGATACGGGGACTCGAGCCGAGCGAGCGCGTCCGAGGGCGACAGGCTCCCTGTGAGGGACAGTTCGGTGGACTGCGCGAGGACGACCTTCCTGAGCGAGCCATCCTCGATTCGGTCGATCGCCGCGAGGACCTGCTCGCGCCACTCCTCTCGGGAAGGATCGCGTTTGCGTTGCTCGAACCCGGGGGGCGATCCGGGCGGTCCCGGGTCTGGAAGCTCCCCGAGTTCACGTGCAACCTCGTCGGCTCGATCGCTCGCAGCACCTTCCTCGGCGTCGGTGATCGTGACGGTGAGGCGCGTTTCGTCGCCATCGCGCACCACCTGAATCTCGGGCAAGACGAAGTACGCTCCTGGAAACCCCGTCCAGGGGTGGCCCGGCTCGTGATCGCTGTGAAACGCGAACCCACCGAACAACCGAGGGCGGGCAGCCCGTGGGGTACTCTCTTCGAAGGAACCGAACAACTCGTCGGCCTGCGATCGAATCGCCGCGAACCGGTCGGCGCCGGTCGCAGTCAGTGTGGCAGCAGCGCCACAGCCGACGAGCGACGGTGCGTCCGGCGCACGCCAACAGACTGTCGGCGGGCCGAACGCCTCGAGCACGGCACGAAGCGGCACGTCCGGAATCGTCCGCGTGTGGGAGACGAGGGCACCATCCCCTGCGACGACCGACACGGCTCCGCTCCCGTCCATTGGCGTGTGCTCAGGGCCGCTGTCCCTTCAGGCTATCCCATTCGGTGAATCGGACGCAGTCGGTCGTCAGTGGTCGAGTGGACCCGCGAGTGACGGAGTCGAAGGCGGGGCCTATCCCCAGGACGGTTCCATCTGTCGGTTTCCGTGTCGCGAGGACTGCACACCTCCCCGTCAAACTTAAATGCCCCTCTGCCGAACCGCCGCACGTCCGATGCCGAAAGTCGAGATCACGGTCCCGGAGCACCTCGAGATGCAGATCGCCCAGCTCGTCGAGAAAGGAGAGTTCGTCAATCGGGAGGAGGCCATCGAGGAACTCCTCTCGACCGGACTCAAAGCCTACAAGACGAGCGGTCCCATGGACGACGAGAACGAACCCGGTGGCCTGGAAGACGACGGCATGATGGGCCACGACGACGAGTACGTCTTCTGATCGGCGTCGTGGCGCCCGCCCGAATCGTCCCCGCCACTGTCCCACGATCCCGCAGTTCTCGCGGCCCGTTGCCGTTCGCATCGCTCCCAGCGCATGCCACGCCGATCGATGACTGAACCGCTTCTTCGGATCGGCCCCGTGCCGCTGGTCGCGAGCGGCGGCTTCGCCGGTGCCATCGCACGCTACGGCGTCGACGTGCTCGTCGGCTCGTCGTTAGCATCGACGCTGCTCGTGAACGCGATCGGAAGCCTCGCACTCGCGCTTGTTCTCGCGGGCTGGCTCGATCACGGCGGGAGCGATCGTGTCC
>Ga0207771_101417_pt1 | contig 10290 bp, 8 predicted proteins | sample A23M2SouthBayCA_2_FD_187731 | JGI IMG/M metagenome (GOLD analysis project Ga0207771, IMG submission 187731) | Aerobic enrichment media microbial communities from Eden Landing Ponds, California, USA - A23 M2 (2) (SPAdes) | ecosystem: Environmental > Aquatic > Marine > Unclassified | place...
AAGGACTGCTCACCCGCCTCGATCGGGACCTCAAGCCAGTTCTCCGTGGGCGGCAACGGACATTCGTAGTGGTCAGAGTACGCACAGGTCGGATTGTAGGCCTGGTTGAAGTCGAGGAGCCAGCGGCCGTCGTCGAGCAGGTGATCGTCCGGCTCGAGGTCCAGGTAGCGACCGGCGCCGTACGTCTCCTCGCCACTCGTCGCGTCGCGGAACGGGACCCAGAGGCGTTCCTGGTCGGACTCCCCTTTGTACGCCTGAAGTGTCGCGTGCTCGCCGTCGACGGTGAACCGGAACTCGCCCCACTCGAGATAGGTTTGCTCGCCGCCGGTGCTGGTCCCGACCACGACCTCGTCCGGGTCGTCGTGCTCGTGGATTTCGAGTTCGTAGCGGTACGCCTCGTCGATCGGATAGTAGGACAGTCCGTCGAATTCGTCCCGTTCCGCCTCCGGGATCGGCGAGTGCGGGTTCGACCCGAAGTAGTCGTCCTTGGCGGTCCGTTGCTCGCGGAGGTCCGTGCGCCAGTCGGGGGCCATATCCGCTCTACGTGCTCGGCCGATTCAGTCCCTTCGGTGGTCCACAGTGTCCCCGACGCGAACTGGGAGTTCCGTGGACAGCAGTCGTGACACCCTTCGCCCATCCGGACACAAACCCAGGCTTACCGATCGCTGGTGGAATCGGGATCGAAAACCGGGCGACTGCGCCGACCTCCAAAGCGATGCCGACGACGGATATCCCCAGCCAACCGGTACCGGCGCTGGGCTTACCGTAACTATCGGAAATATAACAATCCTGGTCGCGGCTGTATCGCTCCACGCCCTCCACGGGGCTCGAACGCCCCGGGAAGCACGTACTGATGACACCACGTGATACACCGACCGGCGATGCAGACGATACGGCATCGACAGACACCGGGGACCTGACGAGACGCCAGACGCTGGCGATCGGCGGCGCGGCCATCGGTGCGTCGGCGCTCGGCGCTAGCTCGGCGTTTGCCCAGGACGACGGCGGCGGATCCGGGCAAAACGAGACCAACGAGTCGGACGGCGACGAGGCACCGCCTGGTGGCGGGGGGAGCACCTTCCGCTTCACCGTCACCAACCTCACGAGCGGCCAGGCGCTCACGCCGCCCGCGATCGCGACGCACTCGCCGACCACCGAACTGTTCTCCGTCGGCGACCCCGCGAACGAGGTCGTCCAGGAAATCGCCGAGAACGGGAATCTCCAGCCCCTCATCGGGGCAGTCCGGGATGATCCCGGAATCTCCGGCGTCGGCATCGGCGACGCACCACTCGTGCCGAGTGACGACCCGGGCGAAACCGGGAATCCGTACTACGCGACGTTGGAAGTCGAGGCCGAGCAGGACGCGACCCACGTAACGTTCATCAGCATGCTGATCGCGACGAACGACGGGTTCGTCGGGCTGGATACGGTCGAACTCCCCACGGAGGAGAACGGATCGAAGACCCTCTTCGCCCAGAGCTTCGACGCCGGTACAGAGGAGAACACCGAGCTGTGGGACGACCTCGTGCCGGCCGGGCAGCAGCTCATCGGGGGCGAGATGCCCAGCGGTGGCACGACCGAGAGCAACCCCGAGCTCGCTGCGGACGGCGTTGTCCATCCCCACCCGGGAATCACCGGCGAGGGCGACCTCGATCCCGAGGTCTACGGGTGGGAGGACCCCGCTGCCGTCGTCCACGTCGAGAAGATAGACGGGCCGGACGACGTCGAACTCCCCGGCGACGAGGGCGAGGGGAACGAAACCGACGGAGACGGCAACGCGACCGACGGGGACGGGAACGTCACGGATGGCGAGGGCAACGTGACCGACGGGGACGGAAACGCCACGGACGGCAACGAAACCGTCACCGACGGTGATGGCAACGTGAGTGACGGGAACGGAAACGCCACTGACGGCAACGGGAACGCGACGGCGGGTGGCAACGGTACGGCAACGGACGGAAACGGCAACGACACGTCGGACTGACGAACGACGGAGCTGCTGCGCGATCCCCGTATCGCTGTACGGAACAGCGCCGTCGACAACAGCGGAAACTGGTTCGGCCTCAGTCGTCCGCGACTGCGGGAGCCATCGGCGCTTCGCGGGGAACAGAGGGCTGCTCGGCGGCGGGCGTCCACGCGAGGTCCTCCTCGTAGTGGAAGGATTGGTGCTCCTGGGTCGGGTCGACGACGGTCAGCGAGAGCCAATCGTTGTCCAGCAGTTCGACCACCTCGTCGTTGTCCGCCAGCACGTCGGTGACGCGATCGACCGGCGCGTGGACGACAGTCGAGAGGCGGATGGGCTGGTGGTGGGGCTCGTCTGCGGCGCTCGTGAGGGATTGCTGTGGGAGACCAGTCATCAGATCGCCGCCGTTGCCCTGGTGGACGCCGAGGTTGCCGACGGGGTTGTGCGTCACTTTGGAACCGCTCCCGAAGACGGCGTTGTCGACCGTCGAGAAGTAGTACTGCGCGTTGATCCACTGGGTGACGACGAGGGGGCCGGCGACGATCGCCTCGAGCGCGTCGCCGTCCGGGTCGGTCGACCAGTCGTACGAGTGGAGGAACGCACGGCCGTCGAGGTCGAGATCGCTGGTCAGTTCGCGGGGCCCGACGACGAAGCCGGCGTTGCCGGCCAGTCCCCACTCCGGACGTGTCTCGGCCCAGTCGCCAGCGCGGCGCTCCGTCTCGGCGACCGCAGCGGAGCCGTCTGCACCCATCGACTCGACGCGCTCGGCGGCCGCTCCCTCGCGGGCGGTTTCGAGGTCCGCGCGAAGCTGCGCGAGGTCCTCTGCGTGGCTGTCGGGGACCGTGTCGTCGTAGAGTTCGATCTCGTCGGTCGTCGTGTTGTGCTGGGCGGCGAGGAAGACCGTGTCATCGGGGACGTCGTGGCCGCGCTCGCGGAGCGCCGTCCTGACCTCGGGATCGTTGCAGATCGCCGCGAGCACGCGAGCGTTCGGGCCGCCGGGGTTGCCGGCGCAGGCGCCGCAGTCGAGGCTCGCGTCGTAGGGATTGTTGGTCGTCTCGCTGGCGTGACCGGTGAAGACGACCAGACGGCCGAACGTCTCCCAGCCCATCAGATCGAAGGCCGTGGCGGCGTACTCGACGCGTTCCTCGGTCGTGAGCCCGGCAGGCAACTCGCCGGCGTCGGTCTCCCGGTGGTCGACGCCTGGCTCGCAGAACTCGTGGTCGTCGGGCATCGTCTCGTCGACCGCGTCGAACGCGGACCGGACCCGAGCGGGAACGAGCGTGCGCGCCGCCAGCGCGAGGCCGTACGCGCTCCCTGCGCTTTCGACGAATGCGTAGGCCGTCGCGGTACGGCTCCGGAGGGTTTCGACGAGTTCGGCGGCAGCGTCGCCGACGCCCGACCAGCGATCGTAGCTCGCCCGCGCGTCGGCGTCGGTCGGCTCGTCGGTGATGTGGTGCTCGGGATCGAGGATCGGCGGACACGCGTCGACCGACACGTCGGCGTCGTACCCCTGGTACTCCATCGGGATGCCGAAAAAGCCCGCGTACCCGTGGGTCTCGTAGTCGCCGGTCGCCTCGACGTGGCGACGGATCACCTCCGAGCGAGTGTCGATACAGAACACCAACTGGGCCTCGGGGCGATCCGCAGCGTCGTCCTCGACCAGCGACTGACTCTCCTCGGCGACGGCCTCGACGACCGAATCGCGATAGGTCGCCTCCCAGGCGCGCAGGAACGCAGCGGCGAGTTCGTCGACAGGACGCACGTCGGTGTCGCCGGTCGAGGGTGTGAGGTCGGCGTCGACGGCGTCCAGCAGCGCCAGCCGGGCCGCGAGATAGCCCTCCAGCGAGATCGGGTACGCCGACTGCCATGCTCCGTCGTCCTCGATGCGTTGTTTGACGAACCCGGTCCAGCCGGGGAGCGCAGCGAGTTGCGCTTCGAAGATCCGTTCCCACTCGCGCTGTGGGTACGGATCGAGGACCGTCTCGACGGCCTCGATCGGCGACTCGGGCAGGTCGGTCGCGATCCCATCGTCGGGAATCTCGCGGTCGTGTGCGGCCACTTCGCGGAACGCGGCGTAGAAGCCTTCCCCCCGATCGGGCATCGACCAGTGGGCGCTCCCCTCATCGAGGAACGCCGACAGCCACTTCGAGAGCACCTGGTCGACGTGGGCCACCGCGTCCGTCGTCTCTCCGGTCGGGCGATCGGATGCGTTCGCCATGCGATCGAGCAGGGCTTCTGGATCGTCCTCGTATCCCACCGCCTCGAGCTCGCTCTCGAGTATCTCCGGGTCGATCTGGCCGCGCTGGAGCGCCGTCTGGAACGTGTCAGGGGAGGGGAAGCCGCGGCCACCGAGCAGGTCACCCGCCCGAGCGACCGCGTCCTCGAACTGTCGGTCCTCGAACCCCGAGAGGGGGTTGGCCGTCACGAACGAATGGATGGGCCAGAGCGACCCGACGGTCGTCGCTGCGGCCTCGATGCTGTCGCGGACGCTGTCGTGGATGGCGGGTTCAGTACTCATTGTACTCCTCCGTGGCAGTCAGTACGGCATCGGACGACGGTTGGCCGGCGTTCAGGAGAGCCACGTAGAGACGCCGGCTCCGCTCGTGGACGCCGGTCTCGATTGCGAGATACGCGGTCGTAAAGCCGAGGACGACGAGGACGTGTGGCACCGTGACCGCAGTCGGCGCAGGATCGATCGCGAGGAGTTCCGAGACGGCGCGGTAGACCCCAGCGTAGACGGCGATCGCCGGGAAGAAGACGATCGGGACGGCAGCGAAACGGACGCTGGCCGGAAGTGAGGCGTGGCGAGCGGCGTCGCGCGCCGCGTGGTACGTCGTGAATACGACGAAGAAGGTCAACAGGAGGCCGGTGTCGACCTTGGTTCCCTTGCCCGTCAGCGCCGCGAACACCGCGCCGCCGGCGAGCCCGGTCAGGAGTCCAACGCCGACGCCGACGACGCGCGCCGACGGGTCGATGGCGTGGGTCGTCGCGTCCGGACTGGTGCGTTCGACCGCCTCGCCGGCGCCGAGGAACTGGTAGGCCTTGTAGAAGCCGTGCAGAATCAGGTGAGCGATGGCCGCCCCGAAGAAGCCGAGGCCGACCTGCATGATCATGAAGCCCATCTGACCGACCGTCGATCCCCCGAGTCTGCCCTTGACGTCCGTCAAGACCGACTTCAGGAGCTTCCCGCCGATGGCGCTGGCCGCGCCGACGAGGACGATCACGAACATGAATCTGGGGTCGACGGTGACGACGGGGGCGAAGCGCGTCAGCAGGATGCCACCGGCGTTGACGAAGCCGGCGTGCATCAGGGCGGAGGCGGGCGTCGGGGCGGTCATGGAGGAGAGCAACCAGCCGTGGAACGGCAACAGCGCCGACTGGATCATCGCCGCGAGCACGAGCGCGCTGGCTGCAAGCAGCCACGGCGCGCCCCCGAGCGAGTCGGCAGCAGCGACGATCCCGGAGACGGTGGTCGAGCCGGTCTCCCACCACAGCGTGGCCAGTGCGACGGCGAGCGCGGCGGAGCTGGCCAGAAAGTACCGACGGGCGAGCGCTGCCGCCGCCCGGGCCTGGTCCCAGCCGCGGATGGTGCCGACGAGCTCCGCCATCAGCAGTCCCATCGCCAGCCACAGGACGCCGAACAGCGCGAGGTGGTCCGCCGCTACGAGCCCGGACACGGCGAGCGTGAAGGCGAACACGGTGGCGGAGAATCTCGTCTGCCGAGCGTTCCCCGCCATGTACCGGCGCGAGTAGCTCTGGACGATCCCACTGAAGAAGGTGACGACGGTCCACAGCAAGACGGTGAGTCCGTCGACGGCGATCGCGCCAGGGATCTCCCACCCGCCGCCGCCCAGGACGGTTACGACGAGCGGTGCGAGACTCGCGGCGAACAGCGACCACGTGACCCAGGTGAGCGCGAGGGGGACGAACGGCGACGACGCCGTCGTGTTCGGAAGCGATCCGACCGTTCTCGTTGCATCGTGTCCTGCCATCGTTCAGTCAGTTCGTGACCAGTCGGGGCTGCCAGACGCCCGGCCAGGGCGTCGTTGGTCGTCTTCACCCACAAGTACGAACAAGATGGTTATTAAATCCTTCTATACTACCAGTTCGTTCGTTCAATGGCACATTATAGAACATTATGGTTCTGGGCCTGGTCGAGAGCCAGCCAGAATGGAGACGTACGGCGTCTCACCGCCGCTACCGGGAGTCCTACGGACAACGGGCCAGCCCTCGGGCGATTCGCTACCACGGAATGAGCGGCAGCGACAGGGCTGCGGCGGCGAGCATGCATGCCAGGCCGCTCAGTACCGGACGGTCGAGCTGGCCAGCACAGGAGACCGCGAGAGAACCAGCGATTCACGATCCGGTACCGGCTCGTCACTTGTCCGTCGAACGGGCGAGCGGCCCAGTAGCGAAATCGCCGTCGTGGCTGGCGAGCTGCGTCTCAGCGACGTGACCGACGTCGTCGACGGCCTCACCGACTGCGTCGGTGTCAGTGGTCGTCCTCTGCGTCGAACTTGCCGAACGGCGTCGTCTCGTGCGCCCGGACGAGTACCTCGTCGGCGACGGTCAGTCCCATGTCCAGCAGCGACTGGGCGACGGGCGTGATGTCGCTGTCGGACTCCCCGACGGCCGTCACGAGAAGGTTCTCCTCGCCAGTGACCAGCTCCTGGACCGAGACGACGCCGTCGATTTCCAGGATCTTGGGGATCATCTCGCCACGTTCGGGAATCGAGGCGGTACAGTACAGCAGCATGCGGAGCGGGTAGCCAGACTGTTGGTAGTCGACGCTGGCGCTGTACCCCTTGATCACGCCATCGGATTCGAGGCGCTGGATGCGCTTGCGGACGGTGCTATCCGACGTGCCGGTTCGCTCAGCGATGTCGCCGGAGGACGTGTTTCGGGCGTCTTTCTGGAGGGCGTACAGGATCGCCCGATCCACCTCGTCGACGTCGTCGGCCATACTGGTACTCCGCAGCAAAGCCACTTTATTGTTGTACGTCGCTCGGGGCTCGACCGACGTCGATGCTCGAGTCATTGCACGAGATCCGCGATCCACCGTATCGAGAGCAGTCCAGCCCGCACGAGCCAGCGCAGCGTCGATCCGATCTCCGTCTGTGAGACGATCGCAAAGACGAAAGCAACGCGAGTCCACGTTCTGGTATGACCGGCGTCACCCTGCGGGAGCTCCTCGAACGCAACGACCGCCACGCCGCGTCGCTGGACGACGACTACTTCGGAGAGGTTCAGGACGCCCAGCACCCGGCTGCCGTGTCGGTCTGTTGCTCGGACTCTCGCGTCTCCCAGGAGGGAATGTGGGACGTGGACGAACCCGGCTGGCTGTTCACCCCGAGCACGATCGGGAACATGGTCTGGGACAGGCACGGGGACGAGCTGGTGCTGGACGACAGCTTCGGGTACCCGCTCGCCCACACCGGCACCGAAGTCGCGGTCGTCGTCGGTCACACCGGCTGTGGCGCGGTGACCGGCGCACTGGAAGCGGTCCGTGCGGACGATCCCACTGACATCGCGAAGTGGCTGGAGCTGCTCGCACCCGTCGTCGAAGCGGGACTGGCGGACGAACGCGTGGACCCCGAGCGCGAGGTTGCTCTCGTGAACCAGCTCGTGGAGTACAACGTAGATCGACAGATCGCCTACCTGCTGGGCAGCGACGACGTTCCCGATGACGTCGACTGCTACGGCTTCGTCTACGACTTCCAGTGCGTGTACGGCGACGTCCCGGGCAGGACCTACCTCGTGAACGTCGACGGCGAAACGGATCCGTCCGCTCTGAAGAAAGCTGTCGGCGACGAGTTCGAGGACCACGTGCGGCGATTGCTGTAGATCGGCGGCGATGCTCGGGATTTGCCCGACCGTGGCTGCGTTGTACCGACCACGACGACGGAGTTGGATCTAGGCTCGTCAGGGGTTGGCCGAAGCAAAGAACGACGGCCGAAGTCGGAGTGGGGCAGATCGTGACTCGAGCCGTCGCGAATCGGAACGCAGGAACGGGAGCCTGCGTCAGTCGAACCGGGCGTGCCGGAGCGGATGCGCTCGACCTCGCCTCGATCCCATGGATGAGACACGCCCGACTCCGGGTAGGCTTCGGCTGTGATAAGAGTGCTCTCACGTGATAGTCGTCCGGAACTCGCCGGCTACCCTGGAGCGGGTCCCAGACGCGTTCCAGTTGGTTAGCCATGGGGAGTCGAAACGGCGTATCGGCGGAGAGCCGGTGACTGCGGGTCGGCGGAGATCCGGTGTCGGCGTGCCGGCAGGTAGCCGGTTACTGCGGATCGACGGGGAACCGAGGACAGCAGTCGGCGGGGAGCCGGTGACGACAGCGGTGGAGAAAACCGCGCTTCGGGCGACACATCCCAGACGAAACCGGGACCGACGCTGACGGCGCAGATGCGGACGACGCGGAGAATCCGGCGCTCGGCCAGGCGATGACCGGCCACGTCCTCGCCCGGACGCAACTCGATGGGACGTTCCCGGCTTGCGGAGACCGTCGGCGATCAGGTCGCGAGACGATCGGTCGGATTGGCGGACGTGGGCCATAGGCTCGTGGTACCGAGGCGCACGTCACGGAAACACGTGATTACTCCGCCGGCGCCCTCACGGCATCGAGCCGGCCGACGCCCATCGATCGTCGAGGAATTGGAAACCAGCCGACGCGTAGGACGAGGAGTGTGGCCGGGAACCGCCAGAGATCGGCCACAAGGTCTTTTGGTACGCCCGGTAAGCTGTGTCCAATGCGGTCGAAAGAAGACGTTACGCTGGCCGCCTCCCTCCGACGGACCCCGATCCGAACCGGCCTGGTCGCCGTCGTCCCGGTCGTGCTCGGAATCGTGCAGTTGCTCAACGGGCTGTTCACCGAGCTCTCCGTCCTCGTCGGCGTCGCCTTCGCAGCGATGATGATCGCGTCGGCGATCGTCTTTACCCGCCACCACCTCGCACAGCTCCGACTCGAGGTCCTCGAGACGAGCGTCCACTCCCAATCGGCTGACTGAACTGCTCTCGTCGGGTCGACGATGCCAGGAGCCCTGCAGCTGTCGGTGCGAGCGGCGAACGGCTACCCGACTGCGAGGAGAGACGCCCGCTGATCAAGCGTGTCGAGTTCCAGTGACCGGCGGGCCGACGGCACCGAACCAGATCGATCGAGTGCCTCGACGCGAGTCCCGACTCAGACTCTGGTCGTCATCCCGGCGCTCTGTGCCTCGCGGTTCGCGTACGCATTGTACGCGGAGATGAGCGCGACGGCTGCGCCCGCGGCGACGTTGCTCAACAACAATGCGTTGCTCTCGAAGTCCATCACGTACGGTGCGACGATCGTCCAGAGCCCCAGCAAGACGACGAGCGACAGCGCACCGACCGCCGCGAACATTCCGCCGGCGAGTTGGTAGTAGGTGAATCCGGCGACGAGGAAGATCGCCAGTCCGATCGCGACGTTGTTCCACGTCGCCATCGTCGTCGTGTCGTAGACGAACGGCGAGGCGGCGATCCAGAGGCCGACCAGGGAGGCGATGCCGCTGACCCACTTCATCGCCTCGGTGTCGAACGTCCTCGTCGCGCGCTCGTGTTCGGTATCGGTGGTGGATTGGCTCATAGTAGTCCAACCATCTCCTACGGGGCCAGGCCGCAAGAAGGGCTGCGACAGTTCAGGGAGATAACGCTGCATTACTGCGATTTGTCCCGCGACAACCGGGGTCGGATCCAGCCCCGGTCAGCCGATTCGATCCGACACGGCCGTGGGGAGCAGTTCCGGGGCGACGAATCGCTCCGGCCCGGGATTCATCCTGACGATTGCCGTGACGAGCACCGTCGCTGCCACGATCGTGGCGAGGAGATTGAACAGGAGCCAGCCACCGGAAACGCCGACCAGCGCCGCTGAGGCCGGAGCAAACAGCCGGACGCCGCCGGTGACGAGATCGAACGTGACGTGGGAACCAAAGCCCAGGGCTGCCGGCCGCCAGGGACCGACCATCGCAACCAGAGCGACCAGGAGGAGCCCCATGAAGACCGAGTGGGTCGCGCCGCGATGACCCCAGACGACGCCGTCCACGTACCCGAGTTCGATCAGCGGGCGAAACAGGTACATATCGACGTCGGGGACCGAGGCCGCGAGGGCCGCTACGAGATACGGGCCCGCATCCGTCGTTCGAAAACACAGGTACACGAGCGCGATCGCCAACAGGATGTGGACACCGTCCGCGACCATATCCTGGCTCACCGATCGAGCCTGTTGAAAGGTGTGGCTGAGCGCCGGGGATTGAGCGACGGGAAGTGGGCGCCGGGGACTGAGCGCCGGGGACTAAGCGCCGGGGACT
>Ga0207771_101420_pt1 | contig 10270 bp, 7 predicted proteins | sample A23M2SouthBayCA_2_FD_187731 | JGI IMG/M metagenome (GOLD analysis project Ga0207771, IMG submission 187731) | Aerobic enrichment media microbial communities from Eden Landing Ponds, California, USA - A23 M2 (2) (SPAdes) | ecosystem: Environmental > Aquatic > Marine > Unclassified | place...
GCGGCTCGCCGACCGCCAGCCGTTCGAGCACACCGCCCAGCAGCTGCTCGCCAGCCTCGTTCTCAGCGTGATCGCCGGCAACGTCGCCTTCTGGGGGAATCACAACATCCTCGCGGACTTCGACGATCCGACCGACGGCCTGCTCGGCCTGTTCGGCCCCTTCTACCACTTCGACCTCCTCGTGCCACTGTCGATCTTCGCCGCGGCGGGGCTGGTCGGCGCCTGGCGGTGGGTGCGGGCATGGGAGCCGGATCCGAACTCCGAGGGGGCTGCAACCAGCGGATTCGCAGATCGGCTGACCGCGATTGCCTCGCCCCGTGCGCTCCGAGCGGTCGCGCTCGCGGCGCTCCTCCTGCTCGCCGCCGTCGGCGGGGCAGCGAGTGCGACGCTGGTCCAGGGCCCAGTCGACCGCCACCAGGAGCGGACGAACTACCTCGAACCGGCGTACGAGCCCTTCGAGGACCGCAGCTTCGACGACGCGCTCGTGTTCGTGCCCAATCCCTGGGGCGACTGGCTCAACCACCCATTCCAGCCGCTGCGCAACGACGGCCAGCTCGACGGCGACGTCGTCTACGCGATGGATCGGCACACGGCGAGCGACTTCGCGGTGCTCGAGGCCTTCCCCGAGCGGACGCCCTATCGCTACACCTACCGCGGCGAGTGGAATCCAGGCGACGAGCCGGTCACGGCCCGGATCCAGCGACTGGAGGTCCGCACAGCCGAGTCCTTCGACGGGAGCATGACGGTCGGCGTCCCTGCCCGGATCGACCACGCGACCGTCCGCATCGAGACGGACGACGACGAGTACGCAACCTACCGCATCGACGATCCGAACGACTCGATTTCGGTGGGCTGGACGCTCGACGCAGGGGGCGCGCGACTCGAGCGCCCCGACGGCACCGCCAGCGAGCAGCTGCCGATCGAGGCGTACGACGAGGTCGCCCTGCAGGTCCGTCTCGCTGCTGCGGACGGCTCGACGCTGACCTATCGCCAGGAGGTCGACGTGCGCCGGAGTGGAACCGACGTCGCCGCGATCTGGCCGCCCGAGCGCACGGTCTGCACGCTCGTCGACGACTGCGGAACGGAGGGCACCTACCTGCCGGACCACCCCGAGGCCCACGGCCCCGGCGTCTCCTTCGAGACCCGGCTGGAGGCGGCGGACTGATCGCGAGCCTCGGCGCCGCCGGAGCCCGCGAGCCACCGCGAAGCCGTCCAGCTAACAGCCTGGAGCCCGAACCCGGGAGCATGGCCACGGCGCAGGGAACCTGGGCGTACCGCGACCGCCACGGCGGCGACTTCGGCTTGACCTTCTTCCGGCGCCACGGCGAGGGCGTCGTCTCGAGCATCGGCCTCGGCACCTACCTCGGCGATCCGACCGACGCGGTCGACGAGGGCTATCGCGAGGCGATCGTCGCCGCGCTCCAGCGGGGCTGCAACGTCCTCGACACCGCGATCAACTACCGCTGCCAGCGCTCCGAACGGGTGATCGGCGAGGCGCTCGCGGACGTAGCGATCGAGGGAGGCGGCGAAGCTGCCGCGGTGGGCGAGGCGGCCACCGCGGACGCAAACCCGGACGACGAATCCCCGGCCGGCGTCGATCGCGAGTCGGTTCTGGTCGCCACGAAGGGCGGCTTCCTGCCCTTCGACGGCGAGCGACCGGAGGATCCGGGCCGGTACGTCCGCGAGGAGTTCGTCGAGCCGGGAATCGTCGATCCCGACGACCTCGCCCACGGCGCCCACGCGATCGCGCCCGGCTTCCTCGACGACCAGCTCGATCGCTCGCTCGCGAACCTCGGCCTCGACACGATCGACCTCTACTACGTCCACAACCCCGAAACCCAGCTCGACGTTCGCTCCCGCGACGCGGTGTACGATCAGCTCGAAGCCGCCTTCGAGCGTCTGGAGGAGCGGCGCGCTGCGGGGGACATTCGCGGGTACGGCGTCGCGAGCTGGGACGCGTTCCGGGTGCCGCCCGAGCACGACTCGCACCTCTCGCTCCCGGAAGTGATCGGCCGTGCGCGGCGGGCCGCCGAATCGGCCGGCGCGGAGACCACGGGCTTCCGCGCGATCCAGCTCCCGTTCAACGCCCGGATGGCGGACGCGTTCACCGTCGCCGCCCACGAGGGGCCCGAGGGCATGCAGTCCGCGCTGCACTTCGCGCAGGACGCCGGGCTCTCCGTGTTCACGAGCGCGAGCATCGGGCAGGGCGACCTCGCGGAGGGGGTGCCCGAGCACGTCGCGTCGCGAGTGGACGGCGACACCGACGCCCAGCGAGCCATCAATTTCGCGCGGAGCGCGCCGGGGGTGACCTGCTCGCTGGTCGGGGCGAGCAGCCGGGAGCACGCCATCGAGAACGTTCGCGCCGGGGAGTTCGACCCGCTCGGCGCGGAGGCGTTCGACGCGGTGTTCGCCTCCGATTCGGCGTAGCTCGCCACGGGCGGCGACCGGCGCAGTTGCTGGCGAGTCGGCCCTGCGTCGGGCGAGAGAGCGTCGGGAGAACTCGTTACTTCAGCTCCTTCCACTTCGCGCCACAGCTCGGACAGACCCGGACGGTCCCGACCTCGTCCGGATCGTTTTCGGATTTCAGCTCCTCCTCGCAGGCCGTACAGGCGAGGCGACCGTAGTTGTCCTTCTCCAGGTCGCTGTCCCGCAGCCCCTTCCGGACGGATTTCATGGGCTCGCCTACGAAGGGGCCCCTCAAAAAACCGATGCTGGGAGCAACGGAGTCCCCGTCGGCGCCGCTCGAACGGCTCGACGGCCGCCTCAGGCCTCCAGCCGGTGGGCCTTCCCGCCGGTCGGGAGGTGTCCCGAGAGGTAGAGCGTCCCCATCAGGACGACGAAGCCGAGGACGACGACGCCCATCCCGCGGAACAGCGCGTCGAAGCCGATGCCGTAGTCGGTCAGCGTGCCGACGATCACGCTGCCGCTGGCCTGGATGAGCATCATCGTCGCGCTGTAGACGGCGTAGGCGCTCGCGCGGTGTTCGTCGGGGAGCGTGTCGAGCAGGTAGGTGTCCATCGCGGGGAACAGCGCGTGGATGATGAATCCGATGAGGACGCTGACCGCGACGATGGCGGCGAACCCGGAGACGGCGGTGAGCGCGACGAGGCCGATCGTGAAGCCGGTCATCACCGCGAGCACGACCGGGACGTGCCGGAAGCGGTCCGCGAGCCGCCCGCCGAAGTAGAAGGCCGGGACGCCGGCGGCGAAGACGACCGTGAGCATCAGGTTCGCGGTGCTCCGCGAGAACCCCTTGACGTCCTCGAGGTACGTCGCGTAGAAGTTGAACACGCCGTTCCAGACGAGCCCGACGACGCCGATGAGGACGATCCCCGTCAGGATCAGGCGCCACTGCCGGCGCACGGCCGCCGGGATGTCCCGGTCCTCCGCGCCGGCGTTCGGAAGCTCCGCGCGGCGGGCCGCGACGAAGAACGCCGCCGTCCCGAGCGCGCCGATCGACGCGATGAGCACGAACACGCCGCGCCAGGAGGCGACCAGCAGGATCGCGGTCACGCCCAGCGGCGCGAGCACCGCCGCGATCTGGGCTGACGCGCCGTGGATCCCGAGCACCCGCCCGACGCTGTTCGGGAACAGCTCCGAGACGAGCGGGTTCGCCGCGATGAAGTACGCCCCGCTGGAGAGGCCAAGCAGGAAGGCACCGATCCCGACGGCGATCGGGGACGGCGCCGCGGCGGTGAGGACGGCGGAGACGGTCAGCCCGATCCCCGCCGCGAGGATGACGTAGTGCCGGGGCACCCGCGTCAGCGCGTAGCCCGCGGGCAGCCGAGGGACCGCACTGCCGAGCCAGGCGAGCGTGACGATCAGCCCGATGGAGCCGCCGCTCAGCCCGAACGCGTCGGAGAGGGGCTGGACGAGCGGCGCGAAGATGACCCGGCCGAGGTTGACCAGGAACACCATCGCACAGAGCGAGCCGAAGACCTGCACGCGCCTGGAAGGCATCTACGGATCGGTACCGACGGGGACACTGCAAGCCTTTCGAATCGAAGGGAGTTTTCTCGGCAAGCGTTTCTGGAATCCTCGCGGGCCGTGACGATTGCCCATGCGTCGCTGTCGCATTCGGGCGATTCCACGTCGAACGATGCCCGGACCTGTACTCCGCGTTCCTTCACACGTACTCCCCAGCCGATTCCTCGTTCGCTGCCGATTCCGCGGTGATTTAGGGCGTGCGACCCGGACGCACTGGCAATGGAGTACGTCCAGGAGCGAGTCGCGACGCTCCACGACTTCGCCGGGCACGTCCCCGACGCGCCGCTGGCCTCGGCGGCCGTCGTCGTGCCGGTGATGCCCCGGGAAGTCGGACGTCCCGCCGCCGAGCACACCTTCGAGACGCTCGCGACCCACGACCTCGAATGCGTCGTCGTGCCGGTCCGCGCGCCAGCCGAGGAGATCGACGAGATCCGATCCTGGCTCACAGGCTTCGAGCTCCCGCTGGAGCTGCTGTGGTGTAACGGCCCTGCGGTCGAGGACTTCCTCGTGGACGCAGCGATCACCGGTGCTGGTGCCGACGGCACCGCGTCGGTCGGGAAGGGCGCCGACGTCTGGCTCGGCCTGGGTGTCGCCGCCGATCGAGCCGAGTACGTCGTCGTCCACGACGCGGACGCGACGAGCTACGACGCCGCGCACGTGCCAAAGCTCGCCGCGCCGCTCGCCGACGGCGACTTTTCGTTCACGAAGGGCTACTACGCCCGCGTCGAGGACGACGGGCTCTACGGGCGGCTCTGTCGGCTGTTCTACGAGCCGCTCCTCGCCGCGCTGGACGACCTCGACGCCGATTCGCCCACCGCCGGCATCGTCGACTACCTCGGCTCCTTCCGCTACGCGCTGGCCGGCGAGTTCGGGGCGACCGCCGACGTCGTCCGGTCGATGCGCGCCCAGCGCGACTGGGGCCTCGAGATCGGGACGCTCGGCGAAGCCTATCGGCTCACCGGGCCGAAGGGCTCCGCGCAGGTCGATCTGGGCATCCACCGCCACGACCACCGGAGCGTCGACGGCGACGGCGGGCTCGCCTCGATGAGCGAGCAGGTCGGCGCGGCGCTGTTCCGCGCGCTCGCCGACGAGGGGATCGATCCGGACTATGCGCCGCTCACCGACGCGTATCTCGACCACGGCGATCGACTCGTCGCGCAGTACGCCGCCGACGCTGCCCATAACGGGCTACCCTACGACAGGGAGGCCGAGCGCGAGCAGGTACGGTCCTACGCCGAGGCGATCGGCCAGCCAGGCCCCGACGTGCGGCTCCCCGCGTGGACCGATGCCCCGATCGAGCCCGATACCGTACTCGGCGCCTCGGAGCGGGCACTGGCGAGCGCCGGAGCGCTCCCCTCGCAGTAACTGGCGGCCGAGTTCGCTCCCGGCTCCGCGTCTGCCAGCAACCACCACGCGTTCGGGACGCTTTTTATCCTTCCACCACCGAAGGACTGACCATGAGCCAGCAGCCGGAGTCGGAGCCCCAGACGAAACCGCAGAAGCCCGACGATCTTCCCTCGACGGAGGTCACGGAAGGCTACGAGAAAGCGCCCCACCGCGCGATGTTCCGCGCGATGGGCTACGACGACGCGGACCTCTCCTCGCCGATGATCGGCGTCGCGAACCCCGCGGCGGACGTCACGCCGTGTAACGTCCACCTCGACGACGTCGCCGCGTCGGCCTACGACGCCGTGGACGATGGCGAGGGAATGCCCATCGAGTTCGGGACGATCACGATCTCGGACGCGATCTCGATGGGGACGGAGGGAATGAAGGCCTCGCTCATCTCGCGGGAGGTCATCGCGGACTCCGTGGAGCTCGTCGCCTTCGGCGAGCACATGGACGGCCTCGTCACCGTCGGCGGCTGCGACAAGAACATGCCGGGGATGATGATGGCGATGATCCGCACGGACCTGCCGAGCGCCTTCCTCTACGGCGGGTCGATCATGCCCGGCGAGCACGAGGGTCGCGAGATCACGATCCAGAACATGTTCGAGGGCGTCGGCGCGGTCGCGACCGGCGAGATGGAGGAGGACGAACTCGTCGAGATGGAGCACGAGGCCTGTCCCGGCGCGGGCTCCTGTGGCGGCATGTTCACCGCGAACACGATGGCCTCCCTCTCCGAGGCGCTCGGGTTCTCCCCGCTGGGCAGCGCCAGCCCGCCTGCCGAGGACGAGGGGCGCTACGACGTCGCCGCCGAGACCGGCGAGCTCGTCGTCGAGGCCGTCGAGCGGGGCTGGTCGCCATCGGACTTCCTCACCCGGGAGAGCTTCGAGAACGCGATCGCGCTCCAGGTCGCGATCGGCGGCTCCACGAACGCCGTGCTCCACCTGCTCGCGCTCGCCGCGGAGGCGGGCATCGACCTCGACATCGAGGACTTCGACGAGATTTCAAAGCGGACGCCCAAGATCGCCGACCTCCAGCCCGGCGGCACGAAAGTGATGAACGACCTCCACGAGGTCGGCGGCGTTCCGGTCGTCCTGAACGCCCTCTACGAGGGCGGCTACCTCCACGAGGACGCGCTGACGGTCACCGGACGCTCGATCGGCGAGGAACTCGAGCGGATCGACCCGCCCGCGATCGCCGACCTCGACGTCGACTTCCTCTACCCCGTCGACGACCCGATCCACGAGGAGGGCGCGATCAAGATCCTCACCGGCTCGCTTGCGCCAGAGGGCGGCGTTATCAAAATCACCGCGAAGGACGGCACCACCCACCACGAGGGCCCCGCGCGTGTCTTCGAGGAGGAGGCCAACGCGATGGAGTACGTACAGGACGGCAATGCCGAGCCCGGCGACGTGTTCGTCATCCGCAACGAGGGGCCCCAGGGCGGCCCCGGGATGCGCGAGATGCTCGGCGTGACCTCCGCGCTCGCCGGGCAAGGGCTCTCCGAGGACGTCGCGCTCCTGACCGACGGCCGCTTCTCCGGCGCGACGCGTGGTCTGTCGATCGGCCACGTCGCTCCGGAGGCCCATGCCGGCGGCCCGATCGGCCTCATCGAGGACGGCGACCACGTCACGATCGACATCCCCGACCGCGTGCTCGACGTCGACCTCTCCGAAGACGAACTCGACGCCCGCCGCGAGGACTGGACCGCGCCCGAACCGAACTACGAGGGCGGCGTCCTCGCGAAGTACGGCGCCCTCTTCGGCTCCGCCGCCAACGGCGCGGTGACGAACCCCGGCGCGCGAAGCGACTGACTCGGCCGCCGCGGACGGTCGGCGGCGAAGCCGCCGCTGCGGCGCGAATGTTCACGTTCCACAGGGGTTTCGTGCTCGCTCAACGACCTCCGTCGGGTGGGAATGGAAGGGGCCGACCGCTCGCGCGGCGTCACGAAGCAAGGACCGGAACCGAGCGAGCGTCAGCGAGCGAGGTGAGGACCACAGCGAGTGAGGTCGCGTGAGCGGGAGGGGGCTTCCGGGCGGTTCTGCAGTTCGAGCCAGCCAGCAACGTCGCCAACGGTCCCTAGCGGGCCAATCTATTAGTCCGATCCAGCCCAAGTCCATAGCGGTGATCCCTCCATGAGCGCCCCCGCAGCCGAGCCCGCGACACTGGTCTGTCACAAGTGTGGCTTCACCGCTCCCGCCGGTGACGACTGGGACCGCATCGACGTCACTGGCGTCGGCAACATGACGCGCTGCCCGGAATGTGGCAGCACCCGTATCGAGCACAAGCGCTGAGCGTTCGGCCGTCGACTGCAGCGATTTCCCTCCACGTAGTGGTGCCATCGAGTGGTAGTGAAGTGCTGCCAACAATTGCCGCCGGAAAGCATTTTTCGCCCGTTTGCTACCGCTGTAGTATGGGGGATCCCGATCGCCTCTCTCTGCCGCCCGCCTTCGACGATCTCGAAACGGGGATCACGGTACACGACCCCGAATCGGGCGCGATCCTCGGCGTCAACGACCATCTGACGGAGCTGTATGGCTACTCGGAGGACGAGCTCCTGGAGATGGACGTCGGCGAGTACAGCGCACCCGACTCGTCCTACACGACCGCGGAGGCGCTCGAGCGGATCCGAGCAGCTGCGGACGGGCAGCAACCGATCTTCGAGTGGCGCGTCGAACGTGCCAGTGGCGAGCTCGTCTGGGTCCGCGTGCGCCTCACGACCGCCAGAGTCTACGGCCGGGAGGTCGTGCTCGCGGAGGTACGCGACATCACGGAGTACAAGGCTCGCGAGCGCCGCCTACGCCTGCTCAATCGCGTGATCCGGCACAATCTCCGCAACGAGACGAACGTGTTGATGGGCTACGCCGACCGGCTCCAGACCGCGATCGAGTCGGACACGCTGGTGGAGGAGGTCGAGATGATCATGGACATCGCCCGGGACATCGGCCACCTGAGCGAGTCGGTCCGGCAGATCGAGGAGATCGCCGATCCCAGCGCAACGAACCGGGCGCCCACGAACGTGGGCGAACTCGCCGAGACCATCGTCGCGGAGGCTCGCGAACAGTATCCCGAGGCCACGATCGACCTGGACGCAGAATCAAGCGTCTGGGTCAACGCGGACGTCGGGCTCGAATACGCGCTCGGTCATGCCATCGAGAACGCGGTCGAGCACAACGACCGCGAGGGACCCACGGTCACGGTCTCCGTCGGCGCGGGACAGAGCGGCCGCGTGTACGTCACCGTCACCGACGACGGGCCGAGCATCCCCGAGATGGAGATCGGGGCGCTCAACGCCGACACCACGACGACCAGCACCGACCACGGCGCCGGCCTTGGCCTCTGGGTGATGGACTGGTGCGTCGAGTCGCTCGGTGGCGATCTCTCCTTCGAGGAGAACGAGCCACGTGGCAACGTCGTCTGGTTCTCGCTTCCCGCGACGGATCCACCAGCAGCATAGTACCCCAGCGAGCACGGCGACGAACGCCGAGCCGGATCAGAATCCGGCGACCTGTCCGTCTTTTCGCGGTTCCGTCGCGCCGGAGAGCGTCCCGCCCTCGTTCCGGACGATCTGTGCGCCGCCGAAGAGCGCGGGCGGCAGGATCTCCACGCTGTGGCCCTTCCGAACCAGTTTGGTCGCCACGCCCTCGTGCATCCGCTCCTCGACCGCCAGCGACCCGTCTTCCCGGTAGCGCCAGCGCGGTGCGTCGAGGGCGGCCTGCAGCGGCATTCCGTAGTCCAGCACGTTCGAGAGCACCTGGACGTGGCCCTGGGGCTGCATGTACCCGCCCATGACGCCGAAGGCCGCCCAGTCGTCCTGATCGAGCTTCGCGACGGCGGGGATCAGCGTGTGGAAGGGCCGTTTTCCGGGCTCCAGCCGGTTCGGGTGGTCGGGAGCGAGCGAGAAGGAGGCGCCGCGGTTCTGCAGCGCGATCCCGGTGTCGCCGGCGACGAGCCCGGAGCCGAAGCCGTGGAATCGGGAGTTGATGAACGAGACGACGTTGCCCTCGGCGTCGGCAGCGCAGAGCAGCGCGGTGTCGGCGTCCTCCGCCGGGTCGTGGCCAGTGGCGCCGTCTCCCCCAGGGCCGGCGTCCTTCGGGAACCCGATCTCGGCGTCCTCGATCGCCAGCTCGCCGATCTCGCTCGCCCGCTCGGCGGCGTAGGCCGTCGACGCGAGGTCCGGCACGTCCTCGAACGCGGGATCGGTGACGTAGTGGTGGCCGTCGACGAACGCGAGCTTCATCGCCTCCGCGAAGGCGTGGACCCGCTCGGCCGAGTCGTACGGATGGTCGCCGGCGTCGACCTCGCTCGCGAGATTCAGGGCTTCAAGTGCGAGCAGCCCCTGGTTGTTCGGCGGGAGCTCGTAGATCTCCGCACCGCGGTACTCCGTCGAGACGGGCTCGGGCCACTCGACGGAGAAATCCGTGAGGTCGTCGGTGGTGAGAAAGCCGCCCTGGGACTGGACCTCCGCGGCGATTTCCTCACCGATCGCGCCCTCGTAGACGGCGTCTGCGCCCTCCGCGGCGATGGTCTCGAGCGATCGGCCGAGCTTCGGGAGGGTGACCTCCTGGCCGACGCCGGGCGCCTCGCCGTCGAAGAGGTACGCCTCGCGAGCGTTGTCGTCGGTGAACCGGTCCTCGCCGTGTTGCCACTGCGCGGAGACGACCTCGGTGACGGGGTAGCCGTCGATGGCGTACCGGATCGCGGGCTGGAGCGTCTCGGCGAACTCGAGTTCGCCCAGCTCCTCGACGGTGGCCTCCCACCCGCGCGCTGTCCCGGGAACCGTCACCGCGTGCGGGCCGAACTCCGGCATCGTCGCGTCCGCGGGATCGGATACGTCCGGTTGGTCCGGTGCGCCGCGACCCTCCGCGACCGCTTCGCGGACGTTCTCGATCGTCGC
>Ga0207771_101424_pt1 | contig 10253 bp, 13 predicted proteins | sample A23M2SouthBayCA_2_FD_187731 | JGI IMG/M metagenome (GOLD analysis project Ga0207771, IMG submission 187731) | Aerobic enrichment media microbial communities from Eden Landing Ponds, California, USA - A23 M2 (2) (SPAdes) | ecosystem: Environmental > Aquatic > Marine > Unclassified | place...
GAGGCAGTAGTTCGAGCCAGCACACAGCGCGATGATCTCGAACTCCTCTTCGTGTGCGAATCCGAGGACGAACGCGAACCACGCGATACCGACCAGCCCACGCTCGCCAGCCTCGTCGAGTTCGCCGTGGGCACGCTCGTGTGAGTGCCCGCCGACGAACGGAACCGCCGCTTTGATGCTGGCGACCAGCCCGTCGCTCGACGTTTCGTGGCTCTCGTGTGACTGCCCGTGGTCGTCGTGCTGGTGTGACGCCCCGTCGTGGGTGTGGACGTGAGTCTTCCGGACCGTGTCCGCGTGGTTGTGTGATTCCGCGTCACCGTGTGGCTGCTGGCCCTGTGCGTCGTCGGTGCCATGAGAGTGGCCGCCGGAATACTCGCGGATTCCGAGCGCGATGAGCAACACCCCGGCGACGAGACTCACCGGGCCGCCGACGACGACCGTCGCCGAGAACAGATCGATCGCGATCGGCTCGTTGACCTGTGTCAGATCGAAGTACGACTTCGCATAGAAGAACACGGCGACCATCGCCAGACTGCTCAGTAGGTGCCCGATGCCGATGACGAGACTCGCCGCGAGACCAGCGAGCCACTTGTTGGTCTGATCGAGGGCGTAGGCGGCAGCGACCGGCCAGCCGTGGCCCGGTTCTAGTCCGTGGACTGCCCCGAGGAGGACGGCCCCGATCAACAGACCGAGGGCATCACTGTGCAACATCGCTTCGAACAGTCGATGGCGACCGGATTAGGGCTTGTTAAGACCACAGACGGGTGGTCGTAATACTGGCACATGGCTGCCCAACCGGGCTATCGGTCGAACACGAGCCGACGACAGCCGCTACTGCGGTTTGCGCCCGTCATTTTCCGCGAGCACGCCGTCGTCGATAGCCGCCGGAATCTCCTTGGGTTTGCCGTTCTCGGTGACACCCGTCGTCACGAGCAAGCGCATGCCCGCGCGCACGGTCATCTCCGTCTCGTACAGGTCGCTCTCGGAGACGAGCGCCAGCCGACCACCCGTCGGGTTGGGACTGTTCGGGAAGTAGACGTTGTAGACGGGTTCGCCGTCGAAGTCGTCAATCTCGACCGGGCTGTCACCGGTGACCAGCCCGATGGAGTAGATGCCATCACGCGGGTACTCGACGAGGACGACGCTCTCGTAGGCCGCATCGCGGTCGACCAGCGAGTTTGCGACCTGCCGGACGCTCCCGTAGATCGTGTTCACCAGCGGGATCACGTTGACCACCCGGCCGACGTTGCCAAACACTTGCCGACCGACGTTTCGCTGTGCGAGATAGCCAAGCAACACGACCGCGACGAGGACGGCGACGATCGCCAGCAGTTGCGCTGCCAGTGGATCGTTGGCGGTGTAGGTCGTGAGTCTGGTCTCCTCGACGATCGGATCGATGAACTGCAAGAGCCAGTTCGCCAGGATTCTGATGACGTAGACAGTCACAACGAGCGGTGCGACGAGGATCAGCCCAGCCACGAAACTCCGTTTGACTGCGTCTCCGATGCCCATACTCGCTGCTCGGCGAGACAGCGCAAAAAGGTAGTGCGCGACGGTTACCGGCCAACGGCCTGTGACGTACGCCGACCCTTCTTTTCACTACTAATTTTGATAACAGTAGGCAAACGATTATATCTCAGTCCAGATAGATCTAGAGCCATATGACTGCCGTTTCGGGCCTGTTTGCCATCTCTCGTCTAACAGATAGCCCGTTTAATATCAATATCAATGCTGATTACATGCGAGGTGATGCCGATTCGTAGCCGATCACTGGCCGGACTTCTTCGTACGACGATAGAGAACGCCTGCACCGTCAGTGTCGGCCCGATCCACGTCGTCACATCGCTGCTCGTCCTCGCGGCGGTCACGAGCGGCGCACTCGCGTTCTCGGTCAGCGACGACACGACAGTCAGAGCGGCGGGCGGGGCGACACCCGGCGAGACCCTCGTCTCGACACCGCTGCTCGACGCCCGGAACACGGTCGCGCCACAACGCGGGGATCTGCCCGTGTTCGGCTCCGACCGGTCGTTCGACGCCGCACTGGCACCCAACGCCACCGACAGCGACGGCGACCGACTCGCCGACGCCGTCGAACGCCGCCGTGGGACCGATCCCAACGACCCCGACACGGACGGTGACGGTCTCCTCGACGGCCTGGAAGTGACCCGCCCGGATCTCTATCCCGACGCAGATCCGCTCGAACAGGACATCTACATCGAGGTCGATGCCACCGGTGACACTCGGATCAGCGCGAGGACCATCGCAAAAGTCGAGACGACCTTCGCCGACGCACCGGCCGCAAACCCCGACGGGACCCGTGGCATCGACGCCCACGTCCTCGTCGACGACCGCGGTCTGTCGAGCAACGATACGGTGTACTCACGCGACCGGTCCGGTCCGCGTAACGACATCTACGATTTCCGAGACGAGACGTTCGACGCCCGCGATGCTGGCTACTACTACGTCCTCGTGACCGACAACGCGGCCTACAACGGGGATCCTCGCTACGTCGGCGCCGGCCGCCCCGGCGTCGTCGTCATGCAGACGTTCGAGTCACCGACCCTGACTGCGTCGCTGTTCATGCACGAACTCGGCCACGCCTTCGGTCTCGACGCCGGGGCCGACGGCATCGATGCCGAGACGTACTCGACCCGGAAGTACGACAGCGTGATGAACTACAACGGGCTGTACAAACAATTGACCTACTCCGACGGCACCGACGACGTTGGCCGCGACGAGTGGGCCTTCGTCGCCGAGGAGCGCTACCGGCCACCGTTGCGCGTCGCGAATGACTCGTGAGACCATCTGTTTCCACTTCGGGGGCCGCTCACGACGTTCGCGGCCCACTCGTGCAAAAACATCCTCAGAGATCGCAGATCTCTGATGGGCTCGCAAGAGCAGCGCTCTTGCGAACATGGGTGAAAAAGGCCGGTCGCTCGTTTACACTCGCGACCGGTGAACCGCCTCGCTTCGCTCGGCGGCTGCTCGTTCGTCAGGCGAACAGTTCGCGGGCCTCTTCCAGCGCCTCGACCATCACGTCCACTTCCTCGCGTGTGTTATAGATGTAGAACGAAGCACGTGCGGAGGCGGGGACCCCGAGTTTGTCGTGGAGTGGCTGGGTACAGTGGTCACCCGCCCGTACCGCGACGCCGTTGGCGTTCAGGATCTCGGAGACATCGTGGGCGTGGACCGTTTCGAGATTGAACGAAACGAGTGCGGCCCGGTCGTCGCCCGGCGGACCCAGAATGTCGATGTCGTCGAACTCGCTGAGGCGGTCGTAGGCGTACTCGGCGAGGGATTCGCCGTGGCGTTCGACCCGTTCCATGCCGATCGAATCGAGGTAGTCACAGGCTTCGGCGAGGGCGATCCCCTCGCTGATGGGGGGTGTGCCGGCCTCGAACTTCCATGGCAGTTCGTGCCACGTCGAATCCTCGAAGGTGACCTTCTCGATCATCATGCCGCCGTAGAGATAGGGCTGCATCGCATCGAGGAGGTGCTCCTTGCCATAGAGGACGCCGACGCCCGTGGGACCGCACATCTTGTGGCCCGAGAAGGCAAAGAAGTCGGCATCGATCTCCGCAACGTCGACGGGCATGTGTGGGACCGACTGTGCGCCGTCGACGAAGATCAACGAATCGTGCTCGTGGGCGATGTCGGCCAGTTCCCCGACGGGGTTGATCGTCCCCAGCGTGTTCGAGACGTGGACGACGCTGACCATCGCGGTGTCGTCGGTCACGAGGTCGCGCGCGTGGTCCATGTCGAGGTACCCCTCGTCGTCGACTTCGATGTACTTCACCGTCGCGCCGGTCTTCTTGGCGATCTGTTGCCACGTGACGAGCGCGGCGTGATGTTCCATCTCCGTCAGCACGATCTCGTCGCCCTCGCCCAGTTCGGCCAGCCCCCAGGCGTAGGCGACGGTGTTCATCGACTCCGTGGTGTTCTTCGTGAAGACGACCTCCTCGCGGCCGCTGGCACCGATGAACTCGGCGACGCGGTCGTGGGCCTCCTCGTAGGCGATGGAGGCCTCCTGACTGAGCTGGTGGAGTCCGCGGTGGACGTTGGCGTTGTAGTGACGGTAGTAGTGACTGATCGAGTCGATCACCGGTTCGGGCGTCTGGCTCGTCGCCGCGTTGTCCAGATACACCAGCGGCGTGCCGTCGAACTCCCGTTCGAGGATCGCGAAGTCCCCGCGAATACGCTCGACGTCGAGCGCGTCGGATTCGGTGTGGCTCATTACCTGTTACGTGGGTCTCGACGGGCAACTTTCCTTCGGTTCGCCGAACAACCGATCGACGGTCACGGGTCGCTCACCCGGTGTACTGCCTGACCAGACGGTGGTACTCGCCCTGCCGATACACGTCCCAGACGAGATCGGCGAGCAGGTGAAAATACAGCACTGCGCCCACGAAGACGGCCATCGGGACGTTCCACAACGCGAGCGCGGGCACGACCACGCCCGCGATCAGGACGTGGCTCAGGAGCCGCTGGAGCGGCCAGATCGCGTCTGGCTCGAAAATCTCGTCCTGATCGAGGAAGACGAGCCGTGGATTCGAGAGACAGCGCCGGAGTGGCGTCCACTCGCCGGTCGTCAGACGAGCGACGAGGAAGTGGTCGACGTCGATACCGACACCCACTCCGAGCGCGACAGCGACGGCGACCAGCCAGCCGACCGGGAGATCGAGGAGCGCGACGCCGCCGGCGGCAACGAGTCCCGAGATGATCGCGTGAGTACACGCGCTGCGCTACTGCCCCCACCCACTTCAAAACGGACCGTTCAGAGCCAGAGCAACTGAGCGTGGGGCGTGCCGTCGATGTCGAGGACGTTCTCCTCGTCGACGAAGCCGTGCTCGATCGCCAGCGAGACGGTCTCGGTCCCGACGAGGTTGGCGACCGAGCACCGCGCGAGGCTGTCGACGACGGCCTGTTCGTCGACCTGCTCGCCGTCGTAGAACCCCTCGTCGACGGTCAGCGAGATCTGCCCGTTCTCGAAGGTTTCGCCGAGGATGTCGGGATCACACACCGAGACGAGCGTCCCCTCGTCGGTGTCGCGTTCGTTGAGGATCATCCGGTTCGTTCGTCGACGAGTTCTTGCTCGGCCTGCTCGCGCAGTTCTTCGGCTTCCTCGACGAGGTCTTCGGCGCGTTCGTACTCCTCCATCTCTTCGAGTGCGCGGGCCTTCTCTTCGAGAATGTCGGGGTTACGGAAACCGAGCCGGGTGGCGTTGTCGAAGGCGTTGACGGCGTCCTCCGCGAGTCCGCGTTCCAGCAGGAAGAAGCCGCGGTTGTACCAGGCTTCGGCGAAGCGCGGGTCGATCTCGACGGCGCGTTCGGCGTGTTCCAGCGCCTGCTCGCTCCGGCCCGACTCCCAGAGGGCGTAGGCGAGGTTCGTCTCGGCCGTCGCGGCGTGCTCTGAGTCTTCGAGCACGTCGAGGGCCTCCTTGTACGCGCCGATGGCGGCGTCCCACTCTTCGAGTTCGGCGTGGGCCGCGCCCTTGTTCGTCCAGGCTTCCTGTTCGATCCGGTCGTCGTCGGTGAAGCGAGCGGCCCGCTCGAAGGTCTCTGCGGCCTGCTCGTGACGGTTGATGTGGACGTAGGAGACGCCCACTTCCAGCAGTTGCTCGGCGTCGATGTCGTCGGCGGGCATGTTGCCCTCGTCGAGCATGTCAGTGACGACGCGGGAGTCGACGGGGTCGACCTTGTCCGTGTCGACGGAGAGCTCGGGCGGGTCGATGTCGAATCCCTCGTAGGGGTCGCCAAAGCCCTGTCCCGAGGAGAACTCGTGGTCGTCGCGCTCTCGATCAGTCATAGTCCGGGGTTGGCGGTCAGGAGGGTTAAGGGCTACGTCACTGCCGCGACCGGGGACTCACTCGCCGTCGGTGGCTGTCGTGTCAGCGCGTCCGGGACCCAACACGACGAAACTGACGAGGAGATACAGGCCGCTCCCGACCAGGAGGATCGCGGCGAGCGGGGTCGGGCGTGCCGTCCCCGCTTCGAGGGCGGCACCGAGCACGAAGATCAGGAGGGCGGTACAGCGGCGGACGGTCCGACGGAGGCGGGCAACCTCGTCCATACGTCGGTCTGGACGAGCCACTGGCATAGGGATGGTGCTCCTGCAACGCTCAAGTCGGCGGCGGCCGACCTCTCCGCCATGAGCAAACGACTGTTCGTCAGCGTCGACCTCGACGGACTGGCCGAGGACGTCGCTGCGGTACAGGAACACCTGGCGGACGCGAGCGGACTCTCACTCGTCGACCCCGCGCAGGCCCACGTCACGCTGCAGTTCCTCGGTGACACCGATCCCGACCGCGTCGACGCCCTCGTCGCGGAACTCGAACGGGCCGTCGAGGAGAGCGACGTGTCCCCGTTCACCGCTAGCTTCGAAGGACTGGGCGTCTTTCCGAGTCTGGACTACATCAGTGTCGTCTGGCTGGGCGTCGGCGCGGGCAGTGCGGAACTGGCCGCGCTCCACGACGCCATCGAGGCACGGACGACGGCGATGGGGTTCGAACCGGACGACCACGACTTCACACCGCACGTCACGCTCGGGCGACTGCAACACGCTGGCGACAAAGAACGCGTCCAGCAGGTCGTGCGCGAGCACGAACCCACGGCGGGAGAGATTCGCGTCGAAGAGATTCGACTGACAGAGAGCGTACTCACCGACGACGGGCCGGCGTACTCGACAGTCGCATCGGTCGCGCTCGATTAGAGACCGGGTGCCAGCGGCGCGCCGGGCTTGACTCGGGTGACGACCCAGTCGAGTCCCTCCGGGTCGGCGGGCGCGAGTTCGAGTCGTACAGTGGTCCCGACCGGGCGGGCGGCCAGCTTCTCTCTGACCATCGAATCGGCGTAATCGACGACGTGATAGACCGTCTGCGTCGTCGTCTCGCGGACGGTGAGTGTGCCATCCGCTGCGACCGGGTCTGCGATGACGAACGATCGTTCACTACTGAGCGTCTTCGTGGTTGACATACAAAGAAAGAACTCGGATTACTGTATAAAACTTCGCTACTAGGTGGAGCAGGTGCTTCTATGTCTGGTAACAGGTGTGGTATCCTCCAAGGATGTGGGGTTCCTCGACAGAGTTCTAGGTGTTTTAGGTCCGGGCTATCGCTGCCGACGACAGTTTAGGCGTCCCGAAAACAAATCACATACGTGATAGGTCTTATTGTCGTCGACGAACAAGCGTCGGTATGGTACTCGTCGAGAATCTCGTCCTCGTATTTATCGCCGGTTTGATAACTGCACTGGCGACGGGACTCGGGGCGATCCCCTTCTTTCTTGTCGAGGAGTTCAGCGACCGGTGGAACGTCGCACTGTGGGGTGTCGCCTCCGGAATCATGGTGTCGGCGTCACTCTTTGGTCTCGTCCGGGAGGGACTCGCATACGGTTCGTCGATGCTGCTCGTCCCCGGACTGCTGGCCGGCGTCGTGCTGGTAGTCGTCGGTCATCGCGTGGTCGACTCCTTCGATCACCACCCCGAGGAGTTCGAGGCCGCGGACTTCAAGAAGCTCGTGTTGATCCTGGGCGTGCTGACGATCCACAGCTTTCCAGAAGGGGTCGCCGTCGGGGTCTCCTTCGCGGAACTGGGTCTCGCAGGGGCCGAGACCATCGGTATCTTCGGGTTCGCGTTGCCGGTGCTCGCGGTGTTTATGACCCTCGCCATCTCGATTCACAACGTCCCCGAGGGCGTGGCGGTGTCGATCCCACTCCGATCGATGGCGATCAGCGAGTGGAAGATGGTATGGTGGGCCATCTTCTCGTCGCTGCCCCAGCCGATCGGCGCGGTCATCGCCTTCGCCTCTGTCCGTCTGGCCCGGGAGTTTCTCCCCTTCGGCTTCGGGTTCGCCGCCGGAGCCATGATCTATCTCGTCGCGACGGAGTTCGTCCCCGAGGCACTGTCGTACGGACAGGGGCTTCCCGGCGGCGGGAAACGAGAGCTGATTACGGGCGCGCTCAGCGGCGTCGTTCTCATGGTGCCGCTGGCGTTCGTCTGACTGTTAGAGCCGATTTTTCACGACTTCCAGATCGACGAACGCCGCCAGTGGCTCGGCGAACTCGTCGACACGATTTTCCATTCGATAACTGGAGTGGTCGACGACGAAGTAGTACGGACCGGCCACATCGATCGATTCCCTGGCTCCGCCGTCGTGAGTCGCGGCTTCGTACGTCGACTCGGCGTCCGTCCGCGGCACAGCAACCTTGCTGAACGCCTCGTAACCGGCGGGCGTCTGGTCCGGTTCTTGCCCTTTGATGTACGCCTCGTAATGTTCGTAATCGTCCTCACCGGCGAAGAAGTACACGTCGAAGCGCCGGTCGTCCGACCGGACTTTGTAGGAGATCGCACCGCCGCTCTCGGAGATGTCTGGAATCGTTTCGACCCAACCACTGCCGGGTTCGACGCGAACGCTCTGCTGGATGCTCACGATCGCTTCGCCACCCAGTCCCAGACATCCGGCAGTGCCAAGCACCGTTCCCGCACCAAACGCGTGCAGAAAACCCCGTCTTCTCATTACTGATACTATCCAATTGTTAGCAGCTTAATGCTATCTGCCCAGTTTCGAGCGGTGATAACGCCGTGTGAACCCGCCCGGTTGCCAGAACCGCTGGTGGCGTTGGGCGAAAAGAACACACATTTAAGCTACGGCACGGAAAGGACGCACATCATGAGCAGAAAATCCAAAGCCCAGAAGAAGCGACTGGCGAAGCTCGACCGACAGAACAGTCGGATCCCCGCGTGGGTCATGCTCAAAACCGACCGTGAAGTCCAGCGAAATCACAAGCGCCGCAACTGGCGACGAAGCAACACTGACGAATAATGAGCACGAACGACTTCGAAGAGCGGGTCGTCACCGTCCCGCTTCGTGACGCCGACGCAGAAGCGAACCACAAGAAGGCAGACAAGGCGATGACGCTGCTTCGAGAGCATCTCGCGAAGCACTTCGCCGTCGACGAGGACACCGTCCGCCTCGACCCCTCGATCAACGAAGCGATCTGGGAGCGCGGCCGATCGAACCCGCCGAGCAAGCTCCGCGTGCGTGCCGCCCGCTTCGACGAAGAGGGCGAGAGCGTCGTGGAAGCCGAGACTGCAGAGTAAATCTTGCTCCGCGCGGCTTTCTCGGGTTCGTCGTACATCGGTGTCTTCGCCCATACGACGGACGACTGTCTGCTCGTTCGCCCCGATATCGAGGAGTCTCTACAGGACGACCTCGGTCAAGAGCTTGGCGTCCCGGCCGTCCCGACGACGATCGGAGGCTCGGGCACCGTCGGCGCGCTCGCGACCGGGAACGAGAACGGGCTACTCGTCTCCAGTCGCGTCAGCGACCTCGAAATCGACCGGATCGCCGAGGTCGTCGACCTGCCGGTCCACGAACTGCCAGGACGGATCAACGCCGCTGGCAACGTCGTCCTCTGTAACGACAGCGGTGCCTACGTCCACGCCAGCCTCTCGGACGAGGCCGTCGACGCGGTCGAGGACGCCCTCGACGTGCCGGTCGAACGTGGCACGCTCGCGGATGTCGAAACGGTCGGCACCGCCGCTGTCGCCACAAATCGCGGCGTCCTCTGTCACCCGAAAGCGACCGATCCGGAACTCGACGCCCTCGAAGCGCTACTCGACGTGCCGGCCGACATCGGGACGATCAACTACGGCGGGCCGCTGGTCGGCTCTGGCTTGCTCGCCAACGAGCACGGCTACGTCGTGGGCGAAGACACGAGTGGTCCCGAACTGGGTCGCATCGAGGACGCGCTTGGCTACATCGACTAGCCTGTCGCTCCGACGGTCGACCACCTATCGTGACGGCCTGATTTCGAGGTTATCGAACCACGTTTTTCCGCCCGTTCCGGTGGGGCTCGCTTCGATCCCGAACGCGACTGTCCCCGCCGGCAACGGCTCGTCGACGCGTAGCTCGATCCGGTAGTCGTCGTCGACAGCGGCGGTGATCTGCTCGTCTCCAAGCTCGATTTCGAGCCGGTGGACGCCGTGGTCGCCGATGTCGGGAAACCGCTGTCGGAAGTCTCCGTTGGGGGCACTGACGGCGATCTGTCGTGGGGTCACCTGGACGTAGGTGCTCGATCCCGCCGGCACGTCACCGAGACCGACCTTGCAGTTGCGAAACGTCGATCCGGTCCCGAACTGGATATCGACGCCGACTGTGCCCGTTCCCGGCCACGTGAGTGGGGCCGGAGGTGGCGCGAGCAGTGCTTCTGCACCGTCGTCGGTCGTGTCGACGAGCGCGCTCCCGTCGTCGATCT